>ERZ1034976.1009-NODE-1009-length-23562-cov-4.094525_pt1 | contig 23562 bp, 19 predicted proteins | sample MGYA00520623_ERZ1034976 | MGnify/ENA primary metagenome ERZ1034976 (study PRJEB33766, sample SAMN09781774) | gut metagenome | biome: gut microbiome | host: Homo sapiens | place: Madagascar | study: EMG produced TPA metagenomics assembly of the PRJNA485056 data... | reverse complement strand
AGCAAGAGCCTTGCCGTGGTGGACGACCGGCTGTATTACAAGTCGCGCATGGGCGTTTGCGTGTACGACGGGAGTCTGCCGCAGGAGATCGGCAGCTGCTTCGGGACGAAGCTCTACTACAATGCCGTCGCGGGCGGCGCCAGAGGAAAGTATTTCATCAGCATGGAGGATGAAGGCCATAACTGGTCGCTGTTCGTCTACGACACGCGCAAGGGCCTTTGGAACAGGGAGGACGACACCCATGCGGCGGACTTCGCCAGGGTGGACGATGAGCTGTATTTTCTCGAGAATGGAACGCTCAGGACTGTCTATGGCTCGGTCGGGACGCTGGAAGACAGTGTGCAGTGGATGGCGGAGACGGGGATCATGACGTATGGACTCGTCGGGAAGAAATACGTCTCGCGCATCAATCTGCGCATGCAGTTGCCGAAGGGGTCCTCGATCGACTTCTGGGTGCAGTACGATTCCGATGGCGTCTGGCGGCACTGCGGGCATATCGAGGGGCAGGGGCTCAGGACCTTCCTGCTGCCCATCCGCCCGGCCCGGTGCGACCATCTGAAGTTCCGGCTGACGGGGAAGGGCGAGATGAAGCTGTTCAGTCTGGCGCGGGTGCTGGAAGCAGGGAGTGACGCATAATGGGATCTTTAACACTTGCATACCCGTCGATCGCGGGGAAGACGACGCAGGAGCAGCTGGAGAGCATGCGGCGGTATCTGTGCAGCGTGACCGAGCAGCTGAACCTCGCCGACTGGTCGGCGAAGGCGACGCTGACGGAGATCTCGCAGGCCATCGACGCGGACAGCCTCTCCGAGGCGGAGAAAAAAACGACGCTCTCCGGCTATGGAGCGCTGAAAGCGCTCATCATCAAGACGGCGGACTTCGCCGCGGCGAACTCGGAGACGTGGTCGACGAAGCTGTCCGGCAGCTATGTCGCCATCTCGGACTTCGGCAAGTATCTCGAGAAGACACAGCTGACGATCGAGGGGAACTCGGTCGGCATCAAGCAGCTGTATGACTACACGGCGGGCGTCAACAACCAGTTTTCCGTCAATTCGCAGCAGTACATCAAGACGGGGCTGCTGTACTACAAGGACGCTGTGCCGGTCTACGGCGTGGGCGTGGGGAACATCGAGACGACGGTGACGGACGGCGGCGAGAACGTCATCGACCGGACGAAAAACGAGCTGGTCACGGTGACGCCGGACCGGGTGAGCTTCTGGCAGGACGGGCAGGAGGTCGCGTATTTAAGCGACAAGAAGCTGCATTTCCCATCCGGGACGCTGGAGGCGGCGGGGGCGGTGCTGTCGGGGAAGATCACGGCGGCAGCCGACTCGACCTTCGGGCCGTGGACGATCTCGGAAAGCAGCATTTACCGCACGGCCAACGAATTTGGGGGCAGCGCAAGCATGTACTTCGGCACGAGCGGGCTTTCCATCAAGGACAAATTCAAGGTGGACGCGAACGGCAAGCTGACGTGCACGGGGGCTGAGATCGGCGGAACAATCAACGCGACGGATCTGAAGCTCGACGGTACGAGCATCCAGACGAAGCTCAAGCAGATCATGGATGAGATCAACATCATCAGCAACGGCCTTGAGATCGCGGGCACAAACTTTTCGAACGGCACGATCGGAGGAGCGGAGGGCAGTCTGCAGTTTACGTCCTCCAGTTCGGCAGCCTATGCGGTCGACCTGTCGGGTCCGGCGGTGCGTGTGCGGTCGACGAGTGGTGATGTGTATCTGCAGAACGCGGCGGGGACGGCCAGCATGCAGATAAAATCGGATGGTAGCATCCGGTTTATCGCTTCCGGCGGCGTAAGCGGCATTACGCCGGTGTTCGGATAGGCAGGTGGTCTGAGTGGCAACGCTATCCGGCGCGTCGGGAACGCCGACGAGCATCACACTGACGATCTCCGGGATGTCGTCCACGACGACGTACAAACGGAAATACGAATACATCCTCGCGGGAACCGTCATGGCGACCGTGACAGACACGACCGCGGGCACGACAACGGCCCACCGGGTCATTACTGGTCTGACACCGGACACGCTGTATATCTGCCGCGTGCGGATCTACAACAGCAGTACGGGCGGGCTGGTCTCGGAGGTCGGGCCGATCAGCGTGCGGACGCTGGCGCAGTCGACCTCGCAGGCGACGGTCAGCATTCTAAACTTCCTGGATAACCTGACGCAGCTGGCGAGCGGGTCCTTCAAAGGCGATATCGGAAATACGTTTTACATCTCGGCCGCGGGCACGCAGTATCAGACGTACTCGCAGCAGTATAATTTCCTGTACTTCCGGCTCTCGTCGCAGAACTACAACACGGAGCATGGCGCGAGCTACCCGATCCCCATCCAGGAAGGGCAGACCGTCAAGGTCTACTACCAGAGCAAGACCACGACGGTCCCGATCTACAACTACCTGGACGGGCAGCACACGCTGTCAGACGGGTCCGTCTCCGGCACGATCGGCAATTCGTTTTTCCTGTCCATGTCCGGCACGCAGTACCAGACGTATTCGCAGGAGTATGAATTCCAGTATTTCAGGCTCGCGTCGGAAGGGTATGCGACAAATCACGCGGCGACGGAGACGATCCCCATTACAAGCGGGCAGGCCGTGCGCGTGTACTACAAGACGAAGATCACGGCAGTCGCGCCGGTTATCAGCGGGGTCACGCTGACGAAGAACACGGCGACGGTCACGTGGGACAAAAACGGCGGCGGGTACGGAAGCTGGACGCTCTACTGGGGAAAGACGAGCTATACAGCCATCGGCTCGCAGTCGATCGGCAGCTCACCGGTGACGGTCTCGGGGCTGGACCCGGGCACGACGTATTATTTCTGGATCGTCAACAAGGCCGGGACGGATTCGAAGACGTCCAACACCGTATCCGGCGAGACGAAGGCGCAGATCGCGGCCTTCGCGTGGACGAGCGACGATGCGGCGTATATCGCGGCAGGGAAGGCCGTGACATACCTGACGGCGGCAAGCTGGAACCGGCTGACGGCGAAGATCAACGAAGTCCGGGCGGCCAGAGGCTACGGGAGCATTTCCTTCACGACGGCCTACGCCGGGCAGACGATCACGGCGGCAATCTACAACGAGGCGGCAAACGCCATCGGGAATCTGGCAGGCGCGGGAAGCGTCAGCACGGTATCGGCAGGGACGAAGCTGGAAGCGACGTACTTTGCAAACAGCTATTCTGCGCTCAAGGAAGCGCTCAACCGGGCAATCAGCAGTTATAACGGATAGGAGGAGCTATGAATATCACAAAAGCAGTGGTACAGCTGCGGGGGCAGCTGGTAAGGGACATCAACCGGGCGGGGCTGCCGCCGGTCGTGGTGGGGCTTGTGCTGGACGGGATCCGGCATGAGGTCGAAATGCTGACGGAAGCAGACATGCGGAAGGAGGACACAGAGCATGCAGACAGAGCAGACGAGACCGAGCATGCAGAATGACCAGATGAGCGGGATGACGGCGCGAAAGGCCATCGGCGAAGAGCAGGCCAGAAAGGCCATGGACACGCTGTTAAAATACCGGCAGGGCAAGAGTGCGCTGGAGGCGCGGGTCATTGCGTCGGAGGACTGGTGGCGCATGCGCAGCTGGCAGCGGATCCAGAAGGGAAACCCGGAGGATGACAAGTGGACGTCGGCGTGGCTTTTCAACGTCATCATGGGCAAGCACGCGGACGCGATCGCGGCCTATCCGGCCCCGGCCATCCGCCCGCGGGAACCGGACGACCGGGAGGAGGCAGCGAAGCTTTCCTCAGTGCTGCCGGTCATTCTGGAACAGAACGACTTCGAAGAGGTCTATTCGGACAGCCAGTGGACGAAACTCAAGCAGGGCACGCTCATCTGGCACGTGAAGTGGGATTCTTCGAAGCTGAACGGCCTCGGGGATATCTCGGTGCAGCCGGTGGATATTCTGTCTTTCTTCTGGGAGCCGGGCGTGCGGGATCTGCAGAAGTCGAAGAACATCTTCCTGACGGAGATGGTGGACAATGACCTTCTGATCGAGAAGTACCCGGAGCTGCAGGGGAAGCTCAACTCCAAGCCGCAGGTGCAGCAGAAGTACAACACAGACGACGTCATCAATTTTGACAACAAGTCGATGGTGGTGGACTGGTATTACAAGAAATATCAGAACGGACGGCAGGTGCTGCACTTCGCGAAGCTGGTGGGCGACACCATCCTGCAGGCGACGGAGAACGACACAGAGCAGCGGTATGACACGCTGACGCTGCCAGACGGGAGCATTGTGCAGCAGCCGGTCGGAAAGCCCATGGCGGAGACGGGCCTGTATGACGACGGGGAATACCCGTTCGTGGTCGACGCGCTGTTCCCGGTGGAGGGGAGCATAGCGGGATATGGCTATATCGACATCGGCAAGTCGACGCAGGAGCAGATCGACCGGATGAACCAAGCGATCGTAAAGAACGCGATCATGTCGACGACGCCTCGGTGGTTCAAGCGGTCGGACGGGTCGGTCAATGAGCAGGAATTCGCGGACTGGACGAAGCCGTTCGTGCATGTGGATGGGAATCTGGGGCAGGACAGTCTGCAGCCGATCCAGGTCAACATGCTCAACAGCAATTATATCGCCATTCTGCAGAACAAGATCGAGGAGCTCAAGTGGACAACGGGAAACACGGACGTCAACAACGGCGCGACGAGCTCCGGCGTGACGGCGGCCTCGGCCATTGCAGCGCTGCAGGAAGCGTCCGGCCGGAGCAGCAAGGACTCCACAAAGTCGGCTTACCGGGCCTACGCACGGATGATCCGGATGGTCATTGAGCGGATCCGGCAGTTCTATGATCTGCCGCGGCAGTTCCGGATCATCGGGCAGCGCGGGGCAGAGCAGTTCGTACAGTACAGCAATCAGGGATTGCAGCCGCAGACGCTCTACGGCGCGAACGGGCAGCCGGACGGGCTGCGGAAACCGGTCTTCGACATTGAGGTCTCGGCGCAGAAGGCAAGCGAGTACACGTCCATGGCGCAGAACGAGCTGGCGCTGCAGTTCTTCCAGCTGGGGTTCTTCAACCCACAGATGGTGGACCAGACGCTTGCAACGCTGGACATGATGGACTTTGACGGGAAAGACTCAATCATCCAGAAGGTCCAGGAGAACGCGGACCTGCAGCAGCGGCTGGTCGAGTGGCAGCAGCTGGCGCTGGCGTTGGCAGACCGGTACGATCCGGTCATGGGTGAGGGGCTGGCGCAGCAGATCCTGCAGGAGGGCGGACAGGCAGTCCCGCAGGCGAGCGCCGCGGCAGCGGAGAAGCCGGAGATCAACACCGGCGAGACGCAGGAGCCAAAGATCGTGGAGAATGCGCGCAAAAAGTCGGAAGAAAGCACGCAGCCGGGATAAGAACCGACGCACAAGCTCGGCTTGCGCGTCGGAAAGGAAGAAATGATCTCAGAGGATAAGAGCCGACGCTTGCGGCGGCCCGTTCCGGCGAGATTATTTCTGGCTAGCGTGGGGTGAAGTTGGGAAAAGTTTGTGCTACGATGATTTTAGAATAAACGCCAGAAAGGAATTTACAGCATGGAAGGCGAATTCACGGGCGCAGGCGCTCAGACCACGGGCGCAGCTGACGTCGCCGGTCAGCAGAGCGGGCAGGAGGCAGCCGCACAGGCGCAGGTGCAGCAGCAGCCGGTCAACGTCCCCGACGCTCAGGGACAGGGTACACAGCAGGAAGAAACGTTTGACAGTCTGATCCGGGGCCGCTACAAGCAGGACTTTGATTCTGCGGTGCAGAAGGTCGTAAAGCAGCGCGTGCGCGGGCTGAACCAGTACAAGGGGCAGGCCGAGGCGATGGCGCCGATCATCGACCAGCTGGGCGCGCTCTACGGGATCGACACGTCGGACCCGCGGAAGACGGACTTCGCGGCACTGGCACAGCGCTTTTCCGCTGACGAGCGGCTTTATAGCGCGGAGGCCATGGAAAAGGGCATGTCGGCGGACGCCCTCAAGAAGGAGTACGCCGGCAGGGCCGAGAATACGGCCATGCGGCGGCAGCTGCAGGAGTACCAGATGCGAGAAGCCTTTGCCGGGATCCAGGCAGACTTTGCCCGGGATGTGACGGCGCGGTACGGCGCGGACTTTGAGACCGAGATGCAGAACCCGGATTTTGCGCGGCTCATGGGCGCGGGCGTGCCGCCGAAGACGGCCTATGAGGTCATCCACCAGCAGGAGATCGCACAGGCACAGGCGCAGCTGGTGGCGAACCAGGCGCGGGAGAACGTCATGCGGACCATCCAGGCGCAGGGCGCAAGGCCGCAGGAGATCGGCTCCGGCGCTGCGGGCGGAGAGAACGTCCCGATGAAAACACACTGGTCACGCGCGGAGGTGGAGGACATGCGCCGCCGCGCGGCAAGAGGGGAACGAGTGATCCCCTGAGAAAGGAGATAAGAAGCTATGTTTCAATCCAAAGTCGGATTTCAGTTTTTTGCTGACGCCGGTACGCTCGTCAACGCGACCGGCAACTACGTAAACGCAGGCACCGGTCAGACGACCGCATTCAGCGGCAACGACACGCTGGCACCGACCATGAAGACGTTCTACGACACGCAGCTGCTCGAGAATGTACGCCCGGATCTTTACCACGCACAGTTCGCAGAAAAGCAGGCGCTGCCGCGCAACCACGGCAAGACCGTCGAATGGCGCAAGTGGAACACGCTGAAGGACGCGGAGACGTTGACCGAAGGTGTTATCCCGACGGGCCAGAAGATGGGTCAGTCCAGCATGAACGCCAGCATCGAGCAGATCGGCACGTACGTAACGATCTCTGATCAGCTGGAACTGCATGCGCTTGACAATATGATTCTCGGCGCAACAGAAGAACTCGGCGCTTCGGCGGCTCTGTCCATCGACAAGCGCGTGCGAAATGTCGTTGTGGCGGGACACAATGTGCAGTACTGTGACAAGGTGTCGAGCTCTGGCACACACACGGCGGTCACTAGTCGCTCCGGCCTTGACAAGACGGCACTTCTGACGCCGCTCGAGATCAACAAGGCGGTGACGACGCTCAAGAAGCTGGGCGCAAAGCCAATCAACGGAAAGTATGTCGCTATCATTCACCCCTCCGTTTCTTTTGATCTGCGCAACTCCGATGGCTGGGTCGAGTCGCACAAGTATGCAGCGGTGACGGAGATATTCAATGGCGAGATCGGCGAGCTGCACGGTGTGCGCTTTGTGGAATCGAACAACGCGAAGGTGTTCAATGACTCCACTTGCCCGGTGAAAACAGCCGCATCTGACGGCAATCCTGCGGTCCACTACAGCGTTTATCCGACGCTTTTCTTCGGCAAGGGAGCGTTCCGGATGATCGACCCGGAGGGCGGAAATCTTGAGATGATCGTCAAGAACAAGGGCGAGATCGGCGGCCCGCTGGATCAGTTCTCGACCGTCGGCTACAAGGCCGAGATGGCGACGAAGATCGTCTATGAAGACCGTATGGTTCGCGTGGAAAGCTGCAGCTCGTACTCCGAGACAGACGAGGCAAACTAAGGAAGGAGAAAACAGCTATGGCAGAAGCAGCAAAGAAAAGCGCGTGGGATGAGAAACGAACTGTATTTATCGAACGCGGGATGGCAAGCGAGGAACAGAGCCAGTTCGTGTGCGTGAACGGAAGAACGTTTCAGGTACCGAAAGGAAAGAACGTAGAGGTTCCGCTTCCGGTATATGAGGTGATCGCAAACGCGCGGCTGGCGGCTGAAGAGGCGCGCCGGCAGGCGAAGGAAGAAGACAAGTGAATGCCCATGACGGCATGAAGCAGAGGAAGGGGCAGAAATGCCCCTTCTTTTGGTAAGGAGGAAAAATGAGAATTCGGGAAGCGATCGAGACGGTCGACCGGTTACTGCCGAACCAGTACGAGACGCCGGATAAGGTCCGGTGGCTGTCGGAGCTGGACGGGATCGTGTATCGGGATATCATCTGTACGCACGAGCACGAGAAGGAACCGGAGCCGTTCACGGGCTACGGGGAGGACGTGGACTTAGAGACACAGCTTCTGATCCCGTGGCCGTATGATGAGATCTACCGCTGGTATCTGGGGATGAAGATCTGCGATGCCAACGGGGAGACGACGAAGTATGCAAACGAGGCGGCGAAGTACAACAGCTACTATCAGGGGTACTTCAATGCCTACAATCAGGCGTACATGCCGAAGCAGTACGCGACACATTTCAAGCTTTAAGGCGGTGAGACTATGAGCGTATATCGAGTAGAGTCGGGCGGCAGGGCACCGGCGGGGCTTTCGGCCGGCGACGAGGTCGTGACCGGCGGCGGCACGTACCGCATCACGGGCGTGAACGCAGACGGCAGCTACCAGTCGCAGCTGGTGAACAAGAACCAGACGACGCGGAACTACGGCGGCAGCTATCAGACCAGGAACAGCCCTTACACCATGTCCGGCGTGTCGGACTACACGAGAAGCAAGCTGAACGGGCTGGAGAGCGGGTACACGCCGTCGGGCAGCGTACAAGCGGCACAGGCGTATCTGGAGCAGGTCAAGGCCAGCAAGCCGGGCGCGTATCAATCGCGCTGGGACGATGAGCTGACGAGCCTGTATGACCAGATCCGGAACCGGAAGAAATTCAGCTATGATATGGGGACGGATCCTCTGTACCAGCAGTACAGGGAGCAATACCAGCGGCTCGGGCGGCTGGCCATGCAGGACACGATGGGGCAGGCGGCGGCACTCACGGGCGGCTATGGCTCAACCTACGGTGAGCAGGTGGGCCAGCAGGCGTACAATGCGTATCTGCAGAACCTCAACGACATCGTGCCGCAGCTGCAGCAGCAGGCATATCAGCGGTATCAGGATGAGGGGACGGACCTTTATAACCAGTACAGCCTCGTGAAGGGCCGGGAAGATACGGACTACGGCCGGTACCGGGATACGGTCAGCGATTATTATTCGGATCTTTCGGATGCGCGGAGCGCGTACAACTCGGAGCGGTCGCTGGACCAGAGCCAGTGGGCGACGATGCTCGACTACTGGGCGCAGAAGGCCAACAGCGAGAACGCCGCCTACCTGCAGGCGCTGGCGGCGGAGCAGGCCGCGGCGAAGAAATCCGGCGGCGGAGGCGGCGGTGGGAGAAGCAGTTCATCTTCAAAGCTGAGCGACAAGAAGAACAACACGCTTGCAAAAGCGGCGCAGGCGTACCGGGCAAAGAACCCGAATGTATATCTGGACAGCCGGACGCTGGACAACTACCTCAACAGCAAGGGCTACAATGCGCTGGAGTCCAATACGTTCAAGGCGTATCTGGAATACTACGGCGCGACGTATCTACGACAGCGGTAACGGAGGGCAGCATGGGACGAATCACACTGACAGAGGAACAAAAGCGGATTGCAGAGAGCATCCGCAGCGGACAGGGAGCCAGCACACAGCAGGCTCCCTCCGCCTATCGCGGCGGAAGAATCACGCTGAACCAGAAGCAGATCCAGATCGCGAGCAAGTACGGCCTGCCGAACCCGGACTACGGGAAGAACGCGCAGAGCGGGCAGACAACCGTGGACGACCCGCTGCATAAGCAGTATGCGGCGTTTATGGCATATCAGAATGCCGTGCGCGAAGCGGAGCTCGCGCAGATAAAAATGAAGCCGTATTTGAGCGGGACGAAGAAGACGCCGACAAATACCTCAGAGCAGCTTACAACACAGGAACTGCGCCGCGAGCAGACGGAACAGAAAAATGCTGCGGCACGGATGCGGGCGCAAGGAAATCTCGGAACGCAAGCTCTGCGCCAGCAGAGCGCACTGCTGGCCGGCCGGTTTGCGCCAGCCACGCAGCAGGTGCGGGGGGACGTGGATGCGCAGAACCGGCGTGCAAAAGCGGCGCAGACCGCGCAGCGGGATCAGGTGCGCGGGATGCGGCGGACGTCGCAGGAGCTGGATAAGCAGATCGAGGCGCTGGAGATCGAACAGGCGGACACGCATTTCTCCGGGACCGGGCTTTCGGAAAATGGGAAGAGCGTGACGCAGCTGCAGAACGAGATCGACGCGCTGAAGGAGCGCAAGGCGCAGGTCGACAGCCAGAGCGTGCTGGCCCGGGCACAGGAGGCGATCGGGAACCTGAGTAAGGAAGACCAGAATCTGCTCCGGCAGTACCGCGGGCAGGAACTGAACGGATATCAGGTGCGGGCGTATGCGAAGTACGACGCGAAGACGGCGCTCAACGAAAAAGGCTACAGCGACGACACGCTCAAGCGGCTGGCGGAATGGCAGAAGGTGCTGGACGACTACGACAACGCGCAGAAGCTCGACCAGGCGGCGCAGGAGATGGGGAGCGGATCCTTTGCGGGAAAAGCTGCGGCACGCTGTTCTCTGCGGCGCTGGCGCCGGGGAAGGCGCTGGGCAATCTGGAATCGCTGCGCGGCGTATTGCCGAAGTGGGCTGGCGGCTATCAGAACGAGGATATGCCGACGAACATCTACAGCCCGGCGTACAACGCGTCGCGCCTGTCCTCCGGCATTCGGCAGAGCGTGATGCAGAATATGAACCCGACGGGGCAGTTCCTCTATCAGGCGGGCACATCGGCGCTGGACAGCGCGGTCAACATGGCGGTATCGACGGGGCTCGTCGGGACGGTCGGCGGTGCGGCCGGGGCAGGCGCGAAAGACGCGATCGCGGAGACGATGAACTGGGTGATGGGCTCGCAGGTCGCGGCAGATTCGGTATATGAGGGCATTCAGAACGGCAAGTCCAACGCGGACGCGCTGGTCGACGGTATCGTCGAGGGCGCAATCGAGGGTATTACGGAAAAATACTCCGTGGGTGATATCATCGAGAACATGTTGAGCGGGAAGGCCGTGTGGAGGAAGGCACTGCGGTCGTTCGCATCGGAAGGCGCGGAAGAGATCGCGTCCAACTGGCTAAACCGTGCGTATGACGTGGTGGCGAAGCATGACCGGGGCGAGGTCATGACGGCCTACGCAAATTATATCGCAGAGGGCAGGACGCCGGCGCAGGCGCTGGCGGCGATGGTCGGAGACTTCGCAAAAGAAGACAGCCTTTCGTTCCTCGCGGGCGGCCTGTCCGGCCTTGCCATGTCCGGGACATATGCGGGCGTGAACCGCGTGATTTTGGAGGCAAACGTCACGCAGACGGCCAGAGCGGTCATCGAGGCGGGCGAAGTGCAAGACGTCATCGACTATGGCATGGCGCAGGAAGAGGGCACGAAGGCGCACCAGCTGGCCGAGGAACTGCAGCAGACCGTGGACGATGGCGGCGAGGTGACGCAGAAGGCCGTGGAGAACACGCTGCGTGAGGTGGCGAAGGAGCAGCAGGCGGCCGTGGACGAAGGGCAGGAGCCGCGCGTGCCGGAGACGCTGACCAGGCTCGAGCAGCTGCAGGAACAGGCCCGGCAGGAGCAGGCGCAGGCCGAGGCGGACGAGAAGACGTTCCAGATCTACAAGAGCGCTGCGGAGACGGCACAGGAGAACCAGAGGCTTGCACAGCAATATCAGCAGGAGCAGGAACAGGAACAGAGCCGCGCACAACAGTCTGTACAGGCCGTTCAGCAGGCCCAGCAGGCGGCGCAGCGGCAGTACGACCAGGACAGCTTATTTGCGCCAATTCCGGGGACAGAGAACATGGGAGAATTGGATCCGGTGCAGTATGCCCAGCGGCAGACGGCGGACGCGGAGCAGGCGCTCGATGAAGCCGCGCTGCAGCAGGAGGAACAGTATCTGCAGACGCAGGCCCAGAGAGCGGGCTACGACGAGCAGACGGCGGCGTATTTCCTGAACGGGAACACGACGGGCATGCCGGCGGAGCAGTATGCGCAGAGCTTCGGGCAGGTCTATGAGCAGGGCAGACTCGGCGCGAGTGAGCAGCGGGCGATGCGCTACGCCGAAGGAATGAATCAGGACGTGGCGGCAGCCGCCTATCGAGCGGGCCTTGCCGCAGGGCAGAAAGGGGTAAACAATGGCAGTATCGAGGTTACTGATGAAGGACAAGTCGGGCAGGCTGGTCAGCGTGCCGAAGGACAGGCTGGAGGCGTTCGCCAAAGCCCAGCGCAGCAGCAAAGAGCTGACGCCGGAAGAAAGAGAGCGCAGGGTGCGCGAGATCTCGCAAAGACTTGGGATGAAGTAACGCTTTCGGAGCTCGGCTTTGGAAAGGACAACACGCAAAAAGTGCGTGTCATGCCGAAGGGACAGGAGGCCAGAAGCGAGGATATCCAGGCGGCGGAAAAGTTCTTCCGGTCGATGGGCGTACAGAATGCGCGGTTCTTCACCGGGCAGCTGACGCAGGAGATCGACGGGCAGACGTTTTATGCGGATGCCGCCGTGACGGAGGACGGCTCCGTGCTCATCCGGGCGGACAGCGAGGAGTATTCTGCGTTCGAGCTGGCAAAGCACGAGGGATATCACCTGCTTGTCAAGCGCTGGCCGGAGATGGCGGCGAAGATCCAGAAGCGGCTGCTGGGCGAGGGCAAGATCACGAAGGAGATGATCGAGAGCTATGTGGACGCATACGCCGGGATCTACGGCGACGACACGGACGCCTACGTCGAGGAGATCGTCGCGGACACCTACGCCGGCATGAACCGCACGGACTACGGCACGAACAAGCTGCGCGCGGACGTGAAGATGGAGGTCGGCCAGTGGCAGAAAAAATCCGGCAGCGCGAGAGCGCCGCCGGTGAAGATGTCCGCGTCAAAAGCAGAAAAGTATGATTTTACAAAGCCGTTTGCAGAACAGGTGGACGACTGGAAAGCCGGGAAAATCGAAAAAAATGATACGCTGGTGGTCGGGTCGACACCGGAGGTATTTCAGAAGGTGGGCTTTAATGCGCTGCCGGTCACAATCAATCAGACGCATGTGGACTATGCCATCAATGGAACGAAAGATGAGGAGCATCACATCGGGGAACCGATGTTGAAGCAGCTTCCGCGTGCGATGAAAAGCCCGGTCGCGATCATCGCATCTGAATCACAGAGAGGGACAAGCGTCGTTGCGCTGTTGCCATTCATCAAGGACGCAAAATCTGTGATTATTCCGGTGTACATTGACGGGTTAGGCAGACAGAATTCGATTGTCATTGACAGCAATGCCGTTACCAGCATTTATGAAAAGAAGAATGCGGTGACGGGACTGCTAACAAACGCGATTGAGAAATCCAATAACGGCGAAACAACATTGTTCTATGTGGACAAAGTAAAAGCCGCTGCTTTGTATCAGGTGGCAAGGGTCCCAATGCCCAAGATGCCCGATACTGACAACGGCTTTGTAGCCAGTATAAGGGATGCGGGGTCGACTGTCAAGCCAAAGTTAAATAATGTAACACAATCGCAACAATTCAAGCGTTGGTTCGGTGACTGGCAGAACCACCCGGAAAACGCGAGCAAGGTTGTCAATGAGGACGGAACACCGAAAGTGGTGTACCACGGAACGAATGCGGAATTTAATACTTTCCAGCAGGAGAACGGGGCGTACTTCTTCAGTGAAAGCATGGATTATGCAGAGAGCATGGCAGATGAACGCGGGGGAAACCGTATCATTGAAGCCTATCTCAAGATGAAGAATCCGTACACGGTGAAGCTGTCCCCGAAACAATTTACGGATAACATTGCAGAAGCACCGTCTATTCGCTACGCCAAAGAACATGGGCACGACGGCGTAATTTTTGAATATGATGGAAGCAAAGAAGATCTGGCTTACGACAAATTCTATGTTGTATTTGATTCCGCACAGATCAAATCCGCTACGGATAACATCGGGACGTTCGACAAGACAAACCCGGATATCCGGTTCTCTGCCAGCGCGCGGCAGGCGTCGGAGCGGGATAAACAGAACCTTGAGACCGTCTCTGCGATGCTGGACGATGGGAGCGGGCGTGGTGTGTTTAAGGACGCCGTTTTCCTGCGGAATCCGAGGCTCATGCAGAAACTGATTGATGAGCGGGAGAAGACGCAGACGGCAGCGTTCCGGGATTGGTTCGCAGACAGCAAGGCAACGAACACGACAGGCGAGCCACTGCTGGTGTTCCACGGTGCCGGAGCGAAATTTACAAAGTTTGATGTAGGCGGGAAACCAATCTGGCTGACTGCAAACATCAAGTACGCGGAAGAATACTCCACTGCGACGCGCAGCGTTGAGCGAATTCTGCCGGAGGCATCGATCTACGCAGGGAACGTCGATCGTATTATCCCGGCATATATTCGCGTGGAGAATCCGGCGGATATTGGAAACACTGACGGCGGATACAGCGGGAATTATGTGGATCTTGCGAAGCGGCTACAGATCAGACCTAGCGAACTGCAAGCCGTATGGGAACAGGCGGGGAAGCCGGAGCTCATGTGGCAGGTGATCAATACGCCGGGGATGGTAGAGATGCTGAAACGGCATGGATACGACGGGGTTCAGGCGGTTGAGAACGGCGTGAAGGCATGGGCTGTGTTTGATTCTGCGCAGGTGAAGTCCGCGGTTGCAAACAACGGAAGTTTCAGCCTAACGAACCCGGATATCCGGTATTCTTCGCAGGACGGGCGGTATCGGGATATGATGGGGGAGAAGGCGGCGCAGTACACCAGGCGGGCGGAAAACTTCCTGCTGGCGAAGATCGCGGGGAGCTTCGGCGTTTCGCCGGAGGCGAAGCGGGAGACGCTGCAGCCGTTCACGGAGCAGATCGTGCGGAAGTTTTTGCAGACCGGCGAGCTGGACAATAAGCTGGTGGGCGATTTGGTCGACGCGGCGGTGGAGGTCAGCATGGAGGAAAACCAGTCGTACTACGAGGAGTACAAGGGGATCCTCAAGTTCATCGAGAATCAGAAAATCTCCATCCCAGCGCAGGACAAAGAGGATATCCGATACTGGAATCAGTTCCGGCAGCAGGCGGCGAAGAGCATGCAAATCAGGGACGACGGGATGCCGGTGCGTGACGTTTACTGGACGCTCCACAAGAAGGCGCCGCAACTGTTCCCGGCGAGCAACAAAACGGCGGGCGCACAGATCATGCAGATCTACAAGGTCGCCGAAGGGATCCGGCAGACGCGCGAATGGATCGAGGGCTACAAGGGCGTGGACGCGGCAGAGGTCAGCAAGGTCAAGCAGAATGTGTTCGAGGCCAGAGCGACGAATGCGCGGCTGGACTGGGCGAAAAATGACGCGAGGAATGCGGTCAAGGAATTTGCCGCAGATCTGCGGGTCACGCAGAGGTATCTCGACCGGCAGAAGAAGGCGAAGGACCTGCTGGGGCTGGCGATCCCGCAGTCGGCAGAAGAAGCGTTGGAACTCAGCAAGGAGGTCAAGAAGCTCCGTGGGCGTGTGCAGTATGTTATGAACAAGAACCTGCTGACGGCGGAAGACCAGAAGATCGTCGGCGCGCTGCTGCGCGGAGATATCAGCGAGGAAGCCGTGCGGAAGATGAAAAACAGCAAGGGCATTCTGGACGTCTATGAGGCGAAAGCGGCGTATGACGCGCGGATGCTGACACTGCGGGCATGGCGCATGCAGAACAAGCAGCGGATGCTTGACGAGGTGGACGCGGATCTGGACGCGGCGAAGTTTGACCAGTGGGCTGACAAGGGGTCCGGCTGGGGCTACGACACGGAGACGCCGGAACGAAACTTCGCGGACGTGATGCGGAAGATCCCGGGCGGCGATGTGCTGGCGAAGGAGTTCAATAACAAGTATATCTACAAGATCAAGCAGAACGAGAGTGCACGGAAGAACTTCATCCTTGAAATTCAGGAGCGGGTCAAGAAGCTGGATATCAGCGAGAAGGTCATGAGAGGGAACGCAGACTCCGAGGCTTACGCCGTGCAGCTGCTGGGCGAGGCACAGGAGAACGCGGAGATGCTGAAGGGGCAGGACGCGGAGGCGAAGAAGGACGGCAAGACCTATGAAGAATGGCTGGCTGTCATCCAGAAGCTGAAAGCGGATAACCCGAACATGGACTTCGCAAAGATCGACAAGGCGATCACGGAGTTCCATAAGATCTATGATGAGCTGCTCGACATGATAAACCAGGTGCGCGTGCAGTTCGGCTATGACCCGGTCTCCTACCGGCGCGGGTACTTCCCGCACTTCACGGAAAATGAGGAGAGCATCCTTGCGCGGTTTGGGCGGGAGCTGGGCTTCACCGGGACGGTCTCACCGCTGCCGACGACGATCAACGGGCTGACGTCCAGATTCCGGCCGGGCATCCGGTATTTCAAGAATGCCAACGAACGGCTGGGCTACGCGACGGCGTACAATGCGATCAAGGGACTTGATCTGTATCTGGATACGGCGAGCGACGTGATCTTCCACACGGAGGATGTGCAGCGCATGCGGGCACTGGAGACGCAGATCCGCTACCGCGCGAGCGACGAAGGCATCCGGCGGCAGATGGACGCGATCAAGGCAAATGACGCGCTTGACCCGGACAAGCAGCAGCAGCTGATCGATGAGCTTTCGAAGAATGGGCGGACGCGAATGTCGCACATGGCAGCGTGGCTGACGGAGTACACGAACGTACTGGCAGGAAAGCGAACCGGTGCGGACAGATGGATTGAAGAGCATATCCCGCAGAAAATCTATAACTTCATGCGGAAGTCCCAGCAGCGCGTGGGCGCGAACATGGTCGCGGCGAATATCGGCTCGGCGGTCACAAACTTCATCCCACTGACGCAGGCGTGGGCGCAGACGAGCACAGTCAATATGATGAAGGGCATGTGGTACACGCTGGCGAACTACGTGCAGGCGGACGGGCTGGACCAGCAGTCGGTCTTCATCAACAACCGGAGCGGGTATCACGGACTTTCACAGTCAAGCATGGATAAGGCGTCTGAGATCGCGGGCTGGGTGATGGAGAAGATCGATGGATTTACGACGGGGTCCATCGTCCGGGCACGGGTGATCGAGAACATGCAGCGCGGCATGTCGCAGCAGAGCGCGCTGGAGGAAGCCGACCAGTTCGCGTCCGGCATCATGGCAGACCGCAGCAAGGGCGCGACGCCGCTCATGTACACGGTGCGCAGCCCTATCGTGAAGATGTTCACGCAGTTCCAGCTGGAGGTCAACAACGAATTGAGTTGGATCTTCAAGGACATGCGCCCGCAGGAACGGAAGAAGGGCGTTCAGGCTCTGGTGAAGGCGCTGCTGAAATTCGCAATCGGCGCATGGCTCTATAATGAGGCGGCAGAAGCAATCTTTGGCAGGCGGCCGGCGCTGGACCCGCTGGACATGCTGAACGATACGGTCGGCGACGTGTCGGGGTACAAGATGCCGAACACGTGGCAGGCGATGGCCGAGTACGGCGTGAACCCGAAGAGCTGGGATTATACGACGGAGAAGAAGACGCCGGAGGAAGTATGGAAGGGCTTCGCGAGCCGCGTGGTCGACGAGCTGCCGAACACGCAGCTGCTGGCAATGTTCGGGCTGGACGAATGGATGGGGCTTGATCTGCAGGGCAACCGCATTGCGGTCATCTCGGCTTTCCCGGATATGGAAAAGGTCAACAAGGCGCTGCTGTCGAGCAAAGAGGACATGGCGACGAAGAAGAAAGCGCAGGTGCTGGTAGACGAGCTTTCGAAGCCGCTGTCGTATGCGGCGCTGCCGATGGGCGGCGGACAGGCACGAAAGAGCCTGCAGGGCATCATGTCCGTGGTGAACGGCGGCAAATACAGGCTCAACAACGAGGGCGAGCAGCAGCTGCAATATCCGACGTACACAGACAGGCCGGGCGATGTGCCGCTGAAGCTGGCGCAGGGCGTGCTGTTCGGCAGAACGGCGACGCAGGAGGCGCAGGACTGGATCGAAAATGGATTCAAGTCTTTGTCCGTCAAGGAGACGAAAGCATATCAGGCGATCACGGAGGGCGGCGAGGACCAGAGGAAGACCTATACGTTCGTGCAGGCGATCAAGAACGTCGAGAAGGAATACGACAAGAAGATGCTGCTTAAGAGCTACAGCATCAGCGATACGGCAAAGACGGCGTATTTCTATCAGGTGTTCGCCAATGAGGACCAGCAGAAGGAAATGGACAAGCTCGATGAGCAGGGCAAGATCGACTTCATGAAGAAGTACCTCGCAGAGGCCGAGGACAACCACAACCGGGACGAGCTGCGCGACGCGGCGGTCGCCGGGACGGTCACGCAGGAGAAAGCCATCCAGCGGATGGTCGCAAACGACTGGGCCAAGAACGAGGACGACGCATACTGGAAGTACCGCGAGTGGATCCGGAAGGCGGATGACAAGGACTACAAGATGTACGATGATTTCCTGAACGCGATCGAGGCTGGCGGAGACGTCAAGGAGGCGGCGAAGGAATACCTCGAGCACGGGAAGGAAGCGAAAGATCTCAGCAGGGAGGTCACGACGGCGTACAAGGCGCAGTACATTGCCGCGACGCCGGAAGAGCGGAGAAAGCTCAAGCAGAAGCTGCTTGAGATCTACGCGGCGCTGGGCTTCAACCGGAAGGAGAAATCCAAGGATATCGACAAATGGGTGAAGGACGCTGCAAAGGAGAAGAAGGACAAGTAAAGAAAGAAGGCCGGGGCGAATGCCCCGGCCTTCGGTTTTTAGAATTACTGCGCTTTTTCCAGCTCCGCGAGGCGCTGGCTATGCAGGTGAACGACGGATTTCAGGAAGGAAACCTCTTCTTCAAGCTCTTCGACGCGGCTCTTCGGCGCGAGCGTTTCGAGAAGCGACTGCTGGCCCTCGATCAGGAGGTCGAGCTTTTTCATGACGCTACTCTCGATGATGACGCGGGTATTCGCGGCGGACTGCTTGAGCATGTCGTCTTTGGCCTGGTCGATCATGGATTGGATTTTCTCAATATCTTTTTCGTCGAGCATGGGGAAGCCTCCTTGTATTTGATGGAACCAGTATAGCACCGGCGGGAGGGAATGGCAAGCGGAAAGTGCTGCGTGCGTGGGGTGAATCCGGCGGCTGTGTCTGCTACACTGGATGAAAAGGAGGGATGCGGTATGGCGACGCCAATTCCGGGGGCTTATCCGAGCCCGAGGATCGACAAAGGGGTGCTGCGGTGGTACGAAGGGGACACGTTCTCGATCGTGCTGCGGTTCGACCTGAAGGACCAGGACGGCGAGGCCGTCACGATCGGGACGACGGACAGCATGGCGGTCGTGTTTCTGGACGATACGCGGCAGACCGTCCACACGTTCAGCTTTGCGAAGGTGGAGAATGACCAGGTCACGCTGAACTTCGACGCGACGGTCACGGCAAAATTCACGAAGGGAAAGTACACCTACGATATCCGGTACACGCACGGCGAAAAGACGACGCTGGCGAGCGGGAACCGGGCGTTCGTGGAGTAAGGAGCAGGGATGAGGGTAGAAATTCCAAATCAGATCACGGTGACGATCGGCGGGCTGATCTCCCGCGGGGTGAAGGCCGTGGAGGTCACGGACGCGGGGAAGTTGATTTTCACGCTGACGGACGGCAGCACGATCGATCTTGGATCTGTCATGGGCCCGCAGGGACCGAAGGGCGAGACGGGACCGGCGGGGCCGCAGGGGCAGACCGGACCTGCCGGCGCGCAGGGCGAGACCGGCGAGGCGGGCGCGAGCATCACGTCGATCACGAAGAAATCGCAGAGCGGGACGACGGCAACGTATACGATGAAGCTGTCGGACGGCAAGGAATTTGATTTTGACGTCGAGACCGTCAAGGGTGAGAAGGGCGACAAAGGCGACAAGGGGGAAACCGGCGCAACCGGCCCGAAGGGCGAGACCGGCGAGCGGGGACCGCAGGGCGAGACCGGCCCCAAGGGTGACCCCGGCGAAAAGGGCGACACAGGCGCGACCGGCGCGACCGGCCCGAAGGGAGACCCGGGCCAGACCGGCCCGCAGGGCAAGACCGGCCAGACTGGCCCGGCAGGTCCGCAGGGGCCGAAGGGAGACACTGGCTCCGGATTTGTGGTCAAGGGATATTACGGCTCGGTCTCCGCGCTGCAGGCGTCGGTCAAGAATCCGGAGGTAGGAGACGCATACGGCGTGGGCGCGGCTGCACCTTATGACATTTACATCTACGACGGCGTGACGAATGCGTGGGTCAACAACGGACCGCTGCAGGGCGCAAAGGGCGACAAGGGAGATCCGGGCGAACAGGGGCCGAAGGGCGAACCGGGCGAGACTGGACCGCAAGGACCTACGGGTCCGCAGGGTGAGACGGGGCCTCAGGGGCCAACAGGTCCGGCCGGAGACAACGGCGCGCCAGGCGCAAATGGCGTGACGCCGACGATCGGCACAAATGGCAACTGGTATCTGGGCGAGACCGACACCGGCAAGCCGTCCCGCGGCGCGAAGGGAGACAAGGGCGACCCCGGCGCAGACGGCGCGCCCGGCCAGACCGGCCCGCAGGGAGAACCAGGAGACCCAGGCGAGACCGGTCCGCAGGGGCCGAAGGGCGAACCCGGCGATACCGGCCAACAGGGCCCGCAGGGGCCCGCGGGCAAGACGCCGGTCAAGGGGACGGATTACTTTACGGCGGAGGATAAGGCCGCGCTGGTGCAGGACGTGCTTGCCGCGCTGCCAGAATGGACAGGAGGAAACTACTGATGGCATTGGATAAAGCAGTAGATTCCGCGCAGCTGAACGCCGACCTGACGGCGGTTGCGGACGCCATCCGCACGAAGGGCGGCACGTCCGCACAGCTTGCGTTCCCGGATGGGTTCGTGAGCGCGGTGCAGGCCATCAAGGGCGCGCCCGACTTGCAGATCGTCGTCACGACCAGCGCGGGCGCAACAGTTACAGCTACAAAGGGTAGCAAGACGGTTTCTGGGACGGCGGATGCGAGTGGAAACTGCACGTTGATAGTCGACGAGGTTGGAACATGGACGGTAACAGCAGCGACAGCAAGCCCAACAAAGACGGCAGATGTTGTGGTTGGGACAGCTAATGTCGATTTGGTCATGATCGACCCCGTGTTCGGAAATAACAGCTGGGCTGCAATTATTAAGGCCTGTCAGGAGAAACAAGTTCCCAACACATGGAACGTCGGCAACAGATGCAACATGACGATCAACAACACGACCTACGCGATCGACATCATCGGCAAGAATCACGACGATTATGCCGACGGCTCGGGTAAGGCTCCGCTGACATTCCAGATGCACACGACCTACGCGACGCAGTATAAGATGAACGGCGCAGAGGATAACAGCTGCGGCTGGAAGAACTGCCTGGTGCGGACGTACAACGCGTTCCCGGCGCTGAAGAAGGTGATGCCGGCGGAGGTCGTGGCCGCGCTGAAGGCCGTGACAAAGAAGACCACGGCAGGCGGCGCGAGCTCGGCCATCGACACGACGGAGGACACGCTGTTCCTGCTGTCGGAGATCGAGGTCCAGGGAACGCGGACATACTCCTATGCGGGCGAGGGCACGCAGTACGAGTATTACAAGACGGCGGCCAACCGGAAGAAAAACCGTGCATGGTATTTGCGCTCGCCGAGACTCAACAACACCAGCTGCTTTGACAGAACGGGATGGAACGGTGAGGCGGACTGGAGCGTCGCGTCCGAGGTGGACGGTATCGCGGCGGCATGGTGTTTCTGAGCGGAGCGTGAAAAAGCCGCCCTTCCGGGCGGCGGAGATAGACAAAATTTGCAGCGTATGATATGATGGATACGCCCCATTCGTGGGGCGGGCGCTGCTGCATACGGCGGTCAGTCACTTCCCTGTAAAGGGGGTGATGCTGATGGGGAGCAGACCATGGGCGAAAGCCCTTCGGTTCCTGCTGCGAGTCGCAATGGTAATACTTATCATGCTGCTTTTCACCCAGAAAGTTTGTTGACCGCCCGGAGGCACCCGAGCGGTCAACGATAGCTTTTTGACTTGACTGTTCCGGACTGACCGCCGCAGCAGCGTCCTTATATCTCCATTATACCGTCCCGCTGTCAATTGTCAAGCAGCGGGGCGGCTTTTTTACGCCCCGGGAAAGGAGCATAAGGGATGGACCTGCAGGATCTGAACGTTGCTGTCGCGGAGATCCGCGGCAATGTCGACCGGAACACCGGCCGGATCAAGGATCTCGAGAAGAAGAACGACGCTGTGACCAAGCTGGCCGAGGCCGTCGCCGTAATGGCCGAACACATGAAGACGCTCGATGATAAGATCGACGGCATGCAGACGAGCGTCAACAACCTCACCGCCCGCCCGGGCAAGAACTGGGACGCGCTGGTCAAGATCGCCCTGACCGCGCTCGTCACCGGCGTCGTCGGCTGGGTGCTGGGCAAAATTCTGTAACACACGCCGCGAGGCGCGAAATTTGAAAGGAGAAAAATACTTATGAACGCAAAATGGTGGAAAGCCGCGGGCATCCGCGCACTGAAAACGGTATGCCAGACGGCAGTCGCAACTATCGGAACGAGCGCGATCCTGTCCGAAGTCAACTGGATCGCCGTCGCCTCGGCCTCGGCGCTGGCGGGCATCCTGTCTTTGCTTACGAGCGTCGCGGGCCTGCCGGAGGTCAAGGAAGAATGATGGAGATCGACAGCTCTATCCGGGCAAAGTGGCACGGCGGAAAGCGCAAGCTCTCCGCCATCACCGCCATCGTCATGCACTACACGGCAAACACGGGCCAGATGGCGACGGCCAAAGGAAACGCCCGCTATTTTGAGGGCGGCAGCGAGGGACGCAAGGCATCGGCCCACTACGTCGTCGACGAGGGCAATGTGGCCTACGAGTGCGTGCCGCTCGATACCGTCGCCTGGTCCGTCGGAGACGGCAATAAGGGGCCGTATGGCAAGCTCGTCAACAACTACAACTCGGTATCGATCGAGATGGTCAGTCACACGGACGCTGCCGGGCGGTATTACATCCCCATCGAGACGCAGAGGCACGCGGCGGAGCTGTACGCGCAGCTGAAAAAACAGCTGCCGAACGTCAGGTACGTTGTGCGCCACTACGATGTGAGCCTCAAAAAATGCCCTGCGCCGATGATCGACGGGGGCGCATGGGCAAAATTCAAAAACCTGCTGGAGGAGGCAGAAGAAGTGAGATACGAAAAGCTGAAAGACGTTACGAACCAGACGTACCGCCAGACGCTGGACAAACTGGTGGAGAAGGGCCTGCTCAAAGGCAAGGGCGGCGAGGGGGAAGACCTGCTGCTGGATCTGGCAGAGGACAACGTCCGCATGCTGGTCATTCTCGACCGCACCGGCGTCTTTGACCGCTGACCCGCCCGGGCGGCGGGCACGAAGGGAGCGATGGACAAATCACTGCGCGCTTGGCCCTGCCGAAGGGGCTGGAAAATATGACGCGCAGGGACTGGGAGCACGTCGCTGACGAGGGACTTTTGGACGTGATCGATCAGCAGATCGTGAAGCTTTATATCGTGGGCAGGCTCCCGCAGATGGACGCCGCCGCCGAGATCGGCGTCGACCGCAAAACCATCTCCCGCCGCCTGCCGCACATCTACAATATCGCCCGCCGTCTGGTAGAGAAAACGGACAAAGAGAAAGCGCCATGAGCAACGGCTCATGGCGCTTTTTCTATTATGTTTTAGCGGCCTTCTTAGCGTCTTTTTTCTTCCAACAAGACTGAAGCCCATCAATATGCTCAAACAGATCAGGCTTGATATCAGCCCACATCGGGTCAAGGATA
>ERZ1034976.1006-NODE-1006-length-23595-cov-11.659218_pt1 | contig 23595 bp, 23 predicted proteins | sample MGYA00520623_ERZ1034976 | MGnify/ENA primary metagenome ERZ1034976 (study PRJEB33766, sample SAMN09781774) | gut metagenome | biome: gut microbiome | host: Homo sapiens | place: Madagascar | study: EMG produced TPA metagenomics assembly of the PRJNA485056 data... | reverse complement strand
GCTTCATGCCAAGGGAATACTGCCCCACCTTCCGGTCAGCGTCTTTGGTCAGGTGTACGATGTCCAGCACCCGGTCGATGTCCCGGCGCTCCACCTCCTTCAGGTCGGCCACGATGGCCAGATTCTCCCGCGCCGTCAGGTGGAGATAGCCGGACGGTGATTCGATCAGACTGCCGGTCTGCCGCAGCAGGGCAATGCGGCTCGATTCGTTCAGGGTGTGCCCCAGCAGCTCCACGCTGCCGCCGGTGGGGTGCACAAGCCCCAGCAGCATCTTCATGGTGGTGGATTTGCCCGCACCGTTGGGACCTAAAAAGCCGTAGACACACCCTTGCGGGACGGTCAGGTTCAAATGGTCCACCACCGGGTGACCATGGTAGCTTTTGCAAAGGTCGTGCGTTTCGATCACAGATTTCATGCTATCCGCTCCTTTTCGTGTTTCCTGTTGTTCGGAACACGTTCAGGATACACCCGCTGCCTTAATCCACCCGGAAGCCGAGCTTAATTTGGCCTTAAATTTTCGGCAAAGCGCTGCTCTGCCGGGCCATTTGTGGTATAGTGAAGAAAAAACGCACAAAGGGACACGAACGCTATGACTTCCATCTATGATGCCGAACTTCTTCTGGTGGACGACAACCCGGACCTGCTCCGCCTGCTCTGCGAACAGCTGAGCGGGGCCGGGTATCACCACATCCGCACCGCAGCCACCTGTGCCGCTGCGCGGGCTGCCTTCGACGCCGCACCGCCCCACTTGATGGTGCTGGACATCAACCTGCCGGACGGCGACGGTTTTTCGCTGTTCCGGGCGCTGCGGGCCAGAGCGGATGTCCCGGCGCTGTTCCTCTCCGCGCGGGATGCCGATGCCGACCGGCTGTTCGGGCTGGGCCTTGGCGCAGACGATTATCTGACCAAACCCTTCCTCATGCAGGAGCTTCTCTTGCGGGTACAACACATTTTGCAGCGGGTCTACCACACCGAGCTGGCGCGGGGCGCTTCGCAGCAGCTGACACTGGGGGACCGTATCGTCCAGCTCAACGATGCGCTGGTCCAGCTTCCGGACGGTTCCGCCCTTCCCCTGACCGCCACCGAACTGGCTCTGCTGCGCAAGCTGGCCGAGAATCGGGGCCACATCGTGACCTATGACGCCCTGTGCGAAGCCGTCTGGGGCGCGGATTACTACGGCTGTGAAAACAGTTTGAACGTCCACATCCGCCACCTGCGCGAAAAGCTGGAGCCCCTGCCCGGCAGGCCGCAGTTTCTGCGCACCGTGCGGGGCATCGGCTACAAACTGGCCGGGGAGGTACGCTCATGAAAACCTTTTCGCGCCTTCTCCGGCGGTATCTGCTGGCGGCGGTGGGCATCGTGCTGCTGATGTTCGTGCTGGGCACCAGCTTTTTGGGCTGGGTGCTCTGGCGGGAAGGGCAGCGCCCCCAGCGGGAATACTCTTACAGCAACATTGCCGATTCCATGGTGCAGACCGCCGACGGCCTTGCCTTCGGCCCGCAGCACACCCCCGAAGAATGGATGGACGGCTACTCCTGGGCCATGGTGCTGGACGCCGACGGCCGGGTGATCTGGAGCTATGCACTGCCCCGGACGCTCGACCGCCGCTACACCCCCAGCGATGTGGCCCGGTTCTCGCGCTGGTATCTGGACGACTACCCGGTCTTCTGCTGGACGGAGGACTACGGGCTGTTCGTGGCCGGTACGGAGCCGGGCAGCATGTGGAAGTACACGGCCTACACCTCGCCGGGGATGCTGACCGACATTGCCGGGTTCCTCCTCCCCTGCCTGCTTGGGATGCTGGCGGCCGAACTGGCCGTCTGCTTTCTGCTCAGCTGGCGGGGTGCCAGAGAACTGCTGGCCCTTGCCCGGCGGGACAATGCCCGCACCCAGTGGATCGCGGGCGTCAGCCACGATGTGCGCACCCCGCTGGCGCTGATCCTAGGCTGGGCCGAACAGCTGGAGCAGGATGCAGCCCTGCCCGCCCCGGCACGGCAGAAAGCCGGTGGCATCCGCACCCAGAGCGAGCGGCTGCGCACCCTCATCGACGATCTGAACCTGACCAGCAAGCTCCAATATGGAGCCCAGCCTCTCCGGCGGGAGCTGCTGACCGTCGGCCCGTTGCTGCGGCAGCTGGTGGCCCAGTTCTGCGACAGCCCCCTGGCCGACCAGTGCGACCTCTCGCTGACCCAGACCCTCGATGCCGAACAGGCCCAAATCTCTGCAGACCCCGCCCTTCTGGGGCGGCTGGTGGAAAACCTGCTCAGCAACAGCGTCCGGCACAACCCGCAGCCGGTGACCGTCTGCCTGTGTGCCGAGGTCCGCAGCCGTCAGCTCTGCCTGACCTTCACCGACGACGGCGTCGGCTACCCGCCCGCCGTGCTGGCCGCGCTCAAAGAGCCGGAATCCTCTGAGGATGCTCCCCACATCCTCGGCCTGCATGTCGTGGAGCAGATCGCCGCCGCCCACGGCGGAACTGCCGTGTTCGAACAGAACCACCCCCATGGAGCCAGAGCGGTCATCCGCCTCCCGCTGGGGGAGCTGGCGCGAAGCATCTGAGAGGGCAGACCTCACCGTTTCAGCTTCTCTTCGATCTTCTCCTTCTCCAGCCCCTCGCCAATGACGATGAGCACCTCCTGCCCATTGGGAATGCCCGCAGCGGTCAGGCCGTCGGCGGTGGCGTTCAGCTCCACCCAGCCGCCTGCATCCCGCACGAAGCCCTTCACCCGCAGCACATGGCCGCAGGCGGGGTCGGTGAACAGCGACGGGATGTTCCGTTCCAGCTGCTCCCGCGGCAGGCCCAATTCCAGAAAATAGGCCGAACCAAAGGCCCTGTGCTCGTCAAAATGCAGCTTTTCGCAGCTGGCCTGCCGATAGCCGCAGCAGTCGAGGGCCGCGAAGTCGGCATCCGTCAGGTCGGCCCAGTCTTTGGTCAGAAACTCGCCGGACTGGAAGCTCCGGCTGCACTTGCAGGCGGTCAGTGCACGGCGCAGATGTTCCTGTGCGGCCTGCATGTCCGCAGCGTCGGCCAGTTGGCTCCGGCTGAACACCACCCTCCCTGCGTTGGCCGCCTCGGACGCCAGGATATAATCGGCCTGCGCCGAGAGGGTCTCCGGCAGCAGCGCATCTACGATGGCGATGACATTGCCCAGCTGATACCACCGGTCCAGCGGGTCGTCCCGCAGGACATCGAAGAACTCGTCCACGTCAAAAATGCCGCTCGGCTCCACGAGCACCCGGTCAAAGCCGCGCATCGCCATGGAGATGAGCTTGGTGCGCATCCGGCGCTGGTGGGTGTCGCAGTCGCACCCGCCGCTGATCGTCTCGATCTCGCAGTGGTCGCCCAGAAGGTCCTGCACCAGCATGGCGTCCACGTTCACGGCGCCGAAGTCGTTTTCCAGAATGCAGACATTGTGCCCCTGTGCCACCAGATATGCCGCGTACCGGCGCAGAAATGTGGTCTTTCCGGCTCCCAAAAAGCCGGTGATGAGATCTACCTGTACCATCGTTGTCCCCTCCGCTGTTTTGATTTCAGGGTCAGTATACTATAACCAGCAAAAACAAGCAAGGGGAAGGCGTTGTGCCTTCCCCTTGTCTGGTCCTTATAGAAACTCTACGCTTCCATCCTCGATGTGGTACATGGCCCCGACCACCCGCAGGCCGGTCTCCTCCTCGATGTGGTGGATGCACAGGCTCTTTTCGATCTCGCGGACGCTGTGCCGCACATTCAGGCAGCTGGCCTTGTAGGGGTCCGTCTCCTCGCCGATGGCCTTTTTGATCTCGTCGGTGATGTACTTGATGTAGCCATCCGGCTGGTAGTGGATGGCGGCATCCACGGCCCCGCAGTGGGTGTGGCCCAACACCACGACCAGGCGGCAGCCCAGGTGCCCGGCCGCATACTCGATACTGCCCAGCTGGTGGTCGTCGATGACGTTGCCTGCCAGCCGGATAACGAACAGCTCCCCGATGCCTGCCGAGAAGATGTTCTCCGGGATGACCCGCGAATCCGAGCAGGTGACGATGATGGCATAGGGAGACTGGCCCTTCGCCCAGGTGGACAACCGAATGCGGCGGGAGATATCGCCGCTTCCATTCTCCGCATTCAGGTATTTCAGGTTCCCTGCGGCCAGCTTGTAGATGGCATCCGCCGCAGTACAGACAGTGGTTTCCTGCATAAACAGCCTCCCTTTTTGATTCCTGTTCCAAAAAAGCCGCCCGGCCTCCCGTTCAGGGAAAACGCCGGGCGGCTCTCATGCAATTAGAAGTTGATGACACCGAGGATCAGGCCAGCGACCAGGCAGATGATGGACACAGCCCACTGCCAGCCGAAGCAGTACTTGATGTGATCCTTGATCTCGACACCGGCCAAGCCGACGCCCAGATAGGTAGCGGGCGCAACCGGGCTGATGAAGGTAGCGCAGTTGCGGCAGACGACCATGGCGATGGCGATGTGAGCGGGGTTGACACCGAACTGGTTGCCAACACCGATCAGGACGGGCAGAACGCCATAGAAGTAAGAGTCGGTATCGAACAGCAGAGCCAGAGGCACACTCAGGATGCCGATGATAATGGGCAGGAACCGGCCCATCGACGTCGGGATGAAGTTTGCCATCGTGGTAGCCATCATATCCATGATGCCGCTCTTCTGCAGAACGCCCAGGAAGACACCGGCGCACAGGATGGTGGACGCCATGCTCAGGCCAGCAGCAGCGTGGCTCTTGATGATGGAGTTCTGCAGCTTCTTGCCGCGGTAGTTGACCAGGATGGCCAGCACACAGCCGACCATGAACGGGAAGTACGAGGGGAAGATATCCATGACCAGCACGATGATGACGGCCAGGGTCAGGATGACGTTGAATGCAAAGAACTGCGGGCGGGCCAGAGAAGTATCCTTCTCGCCGCTGTCGGAGTCATCGTACTTGCCCTCTTCCTCTGCAGCAGCGTTGCCGAGCTTGGCGATGCGCTTCTTCTCCTGGAAGCCCCAGAAGATGGCGGTGGCAAAGGCCAGGATCAGGCCGACGACCTGCATGGGCATCAGCTGGCTCCACAGATCGTTTGCTTCGATCTCCAGAACGCTGGCAGCGCGCATGGTGGGGCCGCCCCAGGGCATCAGGTTCATAACGCCCATGGCGGTGACGCAGATCAGTAGCAGAGTCTCACGGCGCATGTGCAGGCGCTTGTAGACCGGCAGCATGGCGGGGATGGTGATGAGGAAAGTGGATGCGCCGCCGCCGTCCAGATGGCCGATGATGGCGATGATGCAGGTCATCAGGGCAACGCCGACGACGTTGTTGCCGACCTTCTTCATCAGGGCATTGATGATCTTGTCGAACATGCCTGCATCGGTCATGACGCCGAAGAACAGGACGGAGAAGATGAACAGCACCGCCGTGCCGTGGACGCTGGACACACCGGCCTTGATAAAGCCAGCCATGTCATCCAGCGTAAAGGTGCCGGTGGCCACCAGGATGATGGAGGTGATGGTGGAGACGCCGACGAATCCCAGTGCAGGGACTGTGACATTGCGCAGCAGCAGCAAGACAACGGTGATGACCGTAGCGAAGCCCAGCAGCGCGAGGACAGTTTCACTCATGATTGGTACTTCCTTTCCTTTTATCCGCGTTTTTACGGGATGAGAAGCATTCCGCAAAGTCTGCTCTGTTCATTCCCGTTTTTGATGGTTTCAGTATACGCCGGTAAACTTACATGCCGAAGCGCTTTGGATTACGCTTTGTTAAGAAAGTTCTTAATATCCTGTAAGGTTCTGGATGGATGCTTGGATACAACTTACAGGCAGCAGAAAAGCCCTCCCGGCAGCGGCCGGGAGGGCTTTTGGGTCCTCGGATCTGTCTTATTTCTTCCGGCAGGCGCGGATCTCTTCGAGCGTCGGCATGGCCGGAATGGCCCCATGGCGGCTGGCGGTCAGACTAGCAGCGCGATTGGCAAACGCAAGCACCGGCTCAAGGGCGGCGGGCGTCAGGGTAGAACGCTCCATCCTGCAGAGTTTGGCCAGCGCAGCGCCGAAGAAGGTATCCCCTGCACCGTTGGTATCACCCACCGTACAGGGAACGCCGGGCAGTCGGCCGGTCGCTTTCCCAAGACGGTAGAACACACCATCCGCACCGAGGGTGACGAAGATCATTCCCACGCCCTGCGCAGCAAGGCGGGCCGTGCCTTCGGTCAGGTCTACCGTATCGGCCAGAAGGGGCAGCTCCTCATCCGAAACTTTCAGGATATCCACGAGCGGAAGCGGTGCTTTCATCTGGTCAATGGCCTCTTCCCGGCTGGGCCAGAGACTGGGGCGGTAATTGGGATCGTAGGTGATGACTGCACCCAGTGCTTTTGCACGGCGGACGGCATCCAGCGTAGCGCTGCGGGCTGGGTCAGTCGTCAGGCTCACCGAACCGAAATGCACAAACCTCGCCCCGGCCAGCGCGGCATCCGGGATCTCCTCGGCCGTCAGCATCACGTCTGCATTGGCACTGCGATAAAAGCTGAAATCCCGTTCTCCGCTGGCGTCCACTGTGGCGATTGCCAGCGTCGTAGGATGCGCTGCATCCACCTGCAGGCCGGAGACATCCACGCCGTTTTCGCTCAGAACACGTCTGAGATAGTGTCCAAAGGCATCACTGCCCACTTTTCCGATAAAAGCGGTTTTTGCCCCCAGCCTTGCTGCCGCCACGGCCAAGTTGGCCGGTGCACCGCCGGGATTGGCGGCAAACTGCTGCACACCACCTGCGTCCACGCCGGTCTGAGTCAGGTCAATGAGGATCTCACCAATCGTTAAAATATCCATCGTTCTTCCTCCTGGCAATCGAGATAAAATCAGCCGGAACGTCTCCGCTCCGGCTGACAGGATCATGAAAAACTTTCCACCAGCTTGATAAGCTGGCGCAGCGGCTGGTTCAGCCGTGCTTCTTCCTTGTAGGCTGCCACAAAATCCCAGAGCTCCGGCTGATCTCCAAAGGAAAAGACGCAGATATCTCTGGCGCACTTATGCTCTTCGATCTTGTAGCTACTGGCAAACGCCACGCCATACTGCCGGGCCACCAGTGCCAGCGCCGTATCAATGGTGCTCAACTCGACCACCCGCGGCGCAAGCTGGTATTTTTCCAGCAGTGCCGCCGTGAACTGCCCCAGCCGCATATTCTTTTTCAGCGTCAGGTAACATTCATTCTCCAGATCTTTCAGATCGATCCACGGGTAGCGGTGGCCGGGCCGAACATGCGCCAGCAGCTCATAGTTGCCCTGCCGAGGTGTGCAGATCACCAGTTCTTCCTGTGAGAGCAGCTCACAGGCATACCGTTTTTCGGCCAGGCGCGCCTGTTCCAGCATGGTGAAGAACGCCACTTCAATGGTGCCATCCAGCAGATACCGCTCCAGCGTCTGGACGTCTTCTTCATAGACCTGAAGCTCGTAATCCGGGAACTGCGCCTGAAAAGCAGGCAACACCAGCGGAAGGATGGTATGCCCGCGCCCCGGTGTAATGCCCATGCTCATCACGCCGCGATTCGTCTGAAGCAGACTTTTCAGTCTGGCGTCAAACTGCTGCTGCAAACGCAGAATCTGCCGCGCCGTGTCCAGATACAGCTCCCCCGCGTAGGTCGGCAGATACTGGCGGTTCTTCCGCTCAAACAGCGGGGTCCCCAGTTCGTTTTCCAGTTTGGTGAGGAACCGGCTCAGAGCAGGCTGGGAGATGAACAAACGCTCGGCCGCTTTCGAGAGATTCTTCTCCTGTGCGATCACGATGACATATTCCATTTCCCGATGTTCCATCTTTGGTTCCCCTCCCGGCGGCTGTTTTCTCTATTATAACAGCGGCAGCACGGTTTGAACAGCGGCCCGCAGCACTTTTTTCTCATCCTCAATCTGCATCGAGTTGATGGCCACGACAGCGTTCTTTTTGGGCAGAACGATGCAGTACTGGCCGTATTTACCGTCGGCACGGAAGGCACCATCCGGCATCATCCAGAAGAGGTAGCCATAGTGCCGACCGATCTCATCGTCGCCCTGGTCGGAGATGATGTGGGCGCTGCCTGCTTCTTCCACCCAGGAAGCCGGGATCAGCTGGCTGCCGTTCCACTGGCCCTTTTGCAGATAGAGCAGGCCGAGCTTTGCAAATTCTTCCACATTCAGCTGCAGGCCGCCTGCACCGAAGGTGTTGCCCAGCGGGTCATTCTCACACACCGGGCGCTCGATGCCCAGCGGGGTGAACAGGCGTGGCATCAGATAATCCACGAGGGACTGCCCCGTCTTGCGCTGGATCAGGATGCCCAGCAGATACGGGCCTGCGTTGTTGTACTGGAATACACTGCCCGGTTCATGGGCGACATTGGCGTGAAGCACAAACTTCACCCAGTCTTTTTCCACCATTTTGGGCCGCATTGCACCCATCAGCATAGGGCTTTCAAAGCCCATCGACATCGTGATGAGGTGGCGCAGCTTCATCTTTTTCAGGTTCTCAGAGGGATGCTCCGGCGCGTCGGCAGCAAAGTGGTCCAGCACAAAATCATCCAGCGTGAACAGGCCCTCCTGAATGGCAAAGGCACAGGCCGTAGAAGTAAAGCTCTTGGTTCCGGAATACTGGTTCTGTCGCTCCAACGGGCCGGGCTGATAGCTGGCCGCCAGCTCCCCGTTCTGGTACACCCGCATTCCCCGGACAGCCAGATCTTCGGCCTTGACACGAGCCTCGAAAGAAGTCAGATCGATCGTTTTCATAAAAAGCCTCCATCTATCGATTTAGAAAGGGATCACACCGGTGACCACAACAAATGCCAGCATACCAACCGCCAGCAGGAACGCCCACTTGTACGAGAAGGCGATGTGGTCTTTCAGCTCTACATTGGTCAGACCAAGGCCCATATAGGTGGCAGCCGTCATGGGCATGATGTAGATAGCCGGGCCAAAGGTGATAAGAAAGGCTGCACCCACCGCAGCAGCGGGAATGCCATACGCAGAAACGATCTGGTTGACGATGGGCAGAATACCGTAGGTCAGTGCGTCACCGTGAACGACCATGCTCAGCGGGCTGTTGATGGCAGCAAACAGGATGTGCAGATGTGGTGCCATGCTGGCGGGCATTGCAGAAAGGACCATTTGGGTCATTGCATCCAGCATGGGGCTCTTGCCCATAATGCCGATCAAGACGCCGGAAGCCAGCGCTGTGAACGCCATGGTCAGTGCATCCGTAGCGTGGGCCTTGACCCGTTCCGTCTGCATCTTCTGAGAGGGGTAGTTGACCATCAGCGCAATGGCCAGAGCGATCATAAAGGTAACATGCGTGGCCACACTGGTCATGGTAAGCATCAGAACGACCGCCACGATCAGCGCAATGTTGAACCAGAACAGCTTCGGTCGGTGGAGTTCATTTTCCGCTTTGATCTCTTCAGGCGTCTCCTCCACCGGCGCATTGAGGTTGGCCCCTGCGCCGCGTTTTTTCTCCAACCGGGCAAAGATCACACAGTAACCCAGGATCATGAGCATGCCAAAGACCTGTGCAGGAATGCAGTAATGCCACAGGTCAGCGGTGCCCACTTCCAGAGCTGCTGCCGTACGGCCGCAGGGACCGCCCCAGGGCACGATGTTCATCACGCCCATGGTCAGGGTCGTGATGCAGAGCAGGATGATGGGGCGGACATTCATCTTTTTATAGATGGGGAGCAGCGGCGGGATGGCGATCAGCAGGGTGGTGGCACCGGAGCCATCCAGGTGGCCGATGAACGCGATGAGGACAGTGGCAAACATCAGCAGCAAGACATTGCCGCCCACCGCTTTCAGCACCTTGTTGACGATGCGGTCAAACACACCCGCATCATTCATCACACCAAAGAACAACACGGCGAAAATAAACAGGATGGCGGTAGTAGACACACTGGAAACGCCGGACTTGATATATTCGCTCATATCAGCCGGGCTGAACCCGACCAGGAAGCCTACGATAATAGGCAGCAGAATAAACACGACCGCAGGTGTACTTTTGCCCCACAGCAGCAGGGCAACGATCAGGATCATCAGGACAAAGCCTGCGATACCGAGCAGCGACATAACACTTCTTCCTTTCTCCAATAGCAGGGGTGAAAATACGTCCATCAAAAACCGCGGTTTGTTTTGATGTTTCGATTATATGCGCCTCCACTATAAATGTCTAATGCCAATTTCGGTCGGTTTGTATGACCGGATGTTATAGATGAAAATGTTTTGTGCAATTTTACCAATAAAATCCGTCCTGTTTCAAACATGTATCCAAGAAATTTGAGCACTTCGTTCTATTTTTCGTCTCTGCATTGTACAACATCACTAAAACAAAATCCACGAGCACCCAACAGATCCCGGCCTTCACGGCCTTATTTTTTTCGGCAGGCGCGGATCTCTTCGAGCAGGGTGGAAGCGGCGACCGGCTTTAGGATATAGCCATCCATGACGCCGTGGCTCTTGGCGTCGATGAGCTCGCGGGTCAGCGCACTTGCCATGACGATGCGGGTCATGCCGGGGAACCGGCCCTGGATGGACATACAGAAGTCCACGCCGCTGCCTTTGGTCACGCTCTCGTCGATGGCGAGCACATCAAAGGGCTGGCTGTCCAGCAGGGTGCGCATATCGCCCCGGCGGGCACAGGTCGAAACGTCCAGGCCCAGGCGGCTCAGCTCCTTTTCCAGCATGCTCAGCACCTTCTGGTTGTCATCTACGGCCAGAATGCGCAGGTTGCTGTTCTGGCCCCATTGCAGCTGCTCGCGCTCTCGCTCCTGTTCCAGGACCGGCAGATAGATGAAGAAGGTCGAGCCCTTGCCCAATGTGCTTTCGGCGCAGATCTGGCCGCGGTGGGTGTGGATGATCTGTTCGGCCAGCGCCAGCCCCAGGCCGGTGCCCTCCCCTGTTTTTTTGGTGGTGAAGAAGGGTTCAAAGATGCGCTGCAAGGTCTCCTTGTCCATACCGGAGCCGGTGTCCGTGATGCGGATGCGGACATAGCTGGGCCAGACCTCCGGGATACGCTCATCCGGGAAGCGGAGCAGCAGCTCACTGCGCGGCACCACGTCGGCTTCCAGCGTCAGGGTTCCCTCTGCCGGGCCGATGGCGTGGATTGCATTGACACAGATGTTCAGCAGCACCTGCTGCAATTGGGTGCTGTTGCCCAGCACTTCTTCCCCCTTCAGCCCCATCTTCTCCACGAGCTGCACCTGCCGGGGGCAGTTGGTCTCCACCAGCTTCCGGGTCTGGGTCAGCAGCCGTTCCACCGGGATGGCGTCGTAGATGGTCTCGACGTTCTTCCGGCTCATGGCGGAGATCTGCTTCACCACGTCCCGCGCCTTTTCGGCGGCCTCGCTGATCTCCAGTGCGTTGTCGTAGATCTCGCTTTCCGGGTCGGCGTCGGCCATGATGAGGTCGGCATAGCCGGTGATGGGGGTCAGGAAATTGTTGAACTCGTGCGCGATGCCGCCGGTCAGGGTGCCCATCAGCTGGAGCCGCTGGCCGTGCTGCAAGAACTCCTCGCTGCGGTGCAGTTCCTCCAGTGCGTCGTTGACCTCCTGCAGCGAGGTGATGCGGGCCGCACTGCGGGTGTTCTTCTGCTGCAAGTGGAAGATGAAGATGGTCAGCAGCATCAGGACCAGCGCAATGGAGCCGCACATGACCGCCATCTTCCGGAAGCTGCCGGCCACCGGCTGGTAGAGGTCGTCGTAATCCACCACAGCGCTCACGATCCAGAAACTGCCGCCCAGGCTCAGCTGCCGGTAGGCGCTGATCTTATGCACACGGGGCAGGCTGGGGTCCGTCCACCAATAGGAATAGTAATCCATGATGCCGGACAGCTCTTCCTGCTGCGCCTTCAGCAGGTCGCTCAGGCTGCCCATCTCCAGTTCCTTGTTGTAATACAGCTCCTGACGGCCCTCCAGAATGTCCAGGCCCCACTGCTTCCGCTCCGGGTGCATGATTACCCGGTTGTCTGCGCTTTTGACGACGATATAGCCGTTGGTTCCCACATGGATGTCCGACACCAGCTGTTCATACAGTGCCTCCGAATCCACGACCAGACAGACCGCCTGCTCCCCCACCGGCTCTTTCAGCACGAGATAGTGGCGGTCGCCCTGATGATACTGCCAGTAGCTGATCTTTTCGGTGCGGGTCAGCAGGACATCGCAGACCGGGGCGACCCCGTAACACCGGTAGGTGATGTTGCCGTCCGCATCTTCCAGCCACAGGTCTACAAGGGTATCGCTGCGGGCAAGGGCCGGATCGCTCAGCGGGTCGATCCGCAGCTTTTCCGCTGCCGCATCCAGGCGGTCTTCGTATTCGGCCAGCGAAAACTGGATGCTGTCCGCCGTGCTCTGCACCACCAGCTCCATCTGCCGGGTCTGGCTGTCCATCAGGGCCGTTTTGTAGTCCTGCCAGGTCATGTTCGCCACGATGCCCAGCAGCACCAGCAGCACGGCACCACCCGCAACCGGCGGCAGAAGCAGCCGGATGCGTTCCCGGAAGGTCTTAGGATTCCACCGGAACGGAAATTTCATGGAAAAAACTCCTTTCAAAGGGATTTTATGCCGCAGATTCGGCTGGTCTTCTTGCTCTTGACGCTCAAAAATGTTATACTTTTCTCAAACTCAACAGAACCCGACGAATTTTGCGGCTGGAAAAAAGGTGTAATGATGGCGTTTCATGTTCTTATTGTAGACGATGATCCCGCAATTTGCAAATTATTATCCAAAGTGATGATCAGCAACGAGATGGAGCCTCTTGTGGTGAACAGCGGTGCGGCAGCGCTGGATCTCATTGCGCGGCAGAGCGACACGCTGGACATGATCCTGATGGACATCACGCTGGGCGACATGGAGGGCTTTGACGTCATCCAGACCATCCGGCGGAACGGCGTCACCACGCCGGTCATCATCATCAGCGGCCGCAGCGAGGACTACGACTTCATGTACGGGCTCTCGCTGGGCGCAGACGACTATGTGACCAAACCCTTCCGCCCCCAGATCCTAGGTGCCAAGGTCAAGGCCCTCATCCGCCGCAGCAAGAGCTTCTCGCAGGAGAACAACAGCCAGATCACCTGCGGGCCGTTCCTGTGCGACACCACCACGATGCGCTTTTACAAGAACAACGTGGAGCTGAACCTCTCCGAGAAGGAGCGCAGCCTGCTGCTGCTCTTTGTCCGCCACCCGCAGCAGGTGTTCACCAAGGATATGATCTACGAGCAGATCTGGGGCAACCTCATCGCCGTGGACGACAACGCCATCATGGTCTACATCAACCGTCTGCGCAGCAAAATCGAGGACAACGTCCGCACCCCGCAGCACATCATCACCATCCGGGGCGTCGGCTATCGGTTCGTGCCGTAACAATGGACCTGCTTTTTCTTCCGCTGCCCAGAAATTTCTGTGCAGCGGTATTTTTATACACCGGATTGAAAAACTTCGCGTCTTATGTTACTCTAAGAATCAAGATCTCTCTTGGAAAGGAGCTGTATCCCTGTGGGACTTCTGGAACTGAACGGTTTATCCCCTGAACTCCTGACGGAGCTTTCCTATGCGTCGCAGCTGGGGCGCTCCCTGAAAAACAACCTCGATTCTTTTGAAAAAGAAGCTCTGCTTCAGGATGCACTGGCTGCGGCCGAATGGCTGGACATCAATCCTCTGCTTGCGGAAGTTGCCATCGACTACCGTATCAAATCGGAGGAGTCCATCCGCTCCAAATATGAGCGCTGCTATCCGCACCGCCCGGTCATCAAGACCTTCAACGACATTCTGGGTTTTCGTTCCTGCTGCGACGATTACCGCGAAGCGCTCTCACTCGCGCTGCCGCAATTCAAGATCGTTGATCTGTCGCACGGAAAAGCGGTGGACGACGGATACCGCGGCGTACACCTTTACTATCAGCCGGACAATTTTCATTATCCCATCGAGCTGCAATTCAACACTTTATACGACCGCCAGTTGAACAACTGGCTGCACGATTATCTGTACAAGAAAAATTATCCCGCCAGCGTCGGGCAGGCGCTGCGCACCCGTTATGAACAGGGTGATTTCTGCACCATTCAAACATTTGAGGAGGTCCTAAACGATGTGTTATCTCGTTGCGAAAGATAAAAACGCACATGGCTGCTATGCACTGAAAACCACGCACGGCGTCCATCTGGCCGCACTGAAAAAAGACCTGAATCGCTCTGCCGTTCCCCACGGCATCCAGCTGGTCACCATCAGCCGTCCCAATGCCTATGGTGAATACGCTCCCTATCAGATCGTAAAGACGGAGGAGGAATTTATCCAGACCGTCGAGCAGATGTGCCGTAAATGATTGTTTCGCTTCCCCACAACAAAAGAAGGTCCGCTTCCTGCGCGCGGTGCAGGGAGCGGACCTTTGGTTTTATGCCGGTATAAAACATAAAACCGTGAAAAAGGAGAATCGCATGAACTGTAATGCCTGGATCACCCGGCGGAGATGATGAGAAGAGCAAGTGGGATTTCCGTGAAAATCATTCCGAAACTGTGATTGGCAAGTCACAGGAGAGCCGCCGGGCAGGGCACTCAATCCTCGCGGAAGGAGAAAGGCTTGACTTCGCGGACGACGTCCATGATGGTGCCGTCACGGGCTTCGATGATGCCGACCACACGGTCGCCGAACTGGACCTTCTCCGGCTCACCGACGATGGAGTAAGCGATATCACGCAGCTCCTCGATGGTCTTCAGAGGCACACAGTCGGCCTTCTGGAGTGCTTCCAGCAGGTCGGGGCGGGCGGGGTTGACGGCGACACCGTAATCGGTGACGACGATGTCCACGCTCTCGCCGGGGGTGGTGACGGTGGTGACGTCGGTGCAGATGGCGGGGATGCGGCCCTGCAGCAGCGGGGCGATGACGATGGTGCACTTTGCGCCCTGTGCCGTATCGGGGTGGCCGCCCTGTGCGCCGGTGATGACGCCGTCGGAACCGACGACGACGTTGCAGTTGAAGTGGACGTCCACTTCCAGAGCTGCCAGGATGACGTAGTCCAGTTTATTGACAAAGGCGCCCTTGTTCATGGGGTTGGCATAAGCGCCTGCGGAGATGCGGTGGTGGTTTGGGTTCTTGACGTTGTTGACGGCATCCAGGTCAAAGTCCTGGGTGTCCAGCAGCACGCGAACCATGCCGTTGTCCAGCAGGTCGCACATGGGCTTGGTCAGACCGCCGACGCCGAAGCCCATCTTGATGTTGCGCTCCTTCATGATTTCAGTCAGAGAGATGGTGGAGGCGATGGATGCGCCGCCGACACCGGTCTGATAGGAGAAGCCGTCCTTGAAGTACGGGGTGTTGGCCACGACCTGGGTGCAGTACTCGGCCATCATCAGCTTGCGCTGGTCGGTGGTGGGCTTGGCTGCACCGGTGGCGATCTTCTCCGGGATGCCGATCTGATCCACGACGCAGACGTAATCCACCTTGGTCATGGAGATGTGGGCGGGATAGTTGGGGAAGGGCACCAGGCAGTCGGTGACGGCGACCACGTAGTCGGCCTGATTGCCGTCCACGTAGGAGTAGCTCAGAACGCCGCAGTTGGTCTTGCCGCCGATGCCGCGGCAGTTGCCGTACTCATCGCAGGTGGGTGCGCCGATGAAGGCAATGTCCACATGGGTCTCGCCGGTGACGAGGGCGCGGACACGGCCGCCGTGGCTGCGCATGGTAGCCAGACCCTTGAGCTTGCCGTGGGAGATGGCATCGCCGATCTTGCCGCGGACACCGGAGGACTCAATGTTGAGGATGGTACCGTCCTCGATCATGGGGACCAGAGCATCATGAGCCTTGCCCAGAGAGCTTGCGCTCAGGGTGACGTTCTTGATGCCCATTTTGTGGATCTCTTCCATGACCATGCAGACCACGAGGTCGCCCTCGCGGAAGTGGTGGTGGAAGGAGACGGTCATGCCGTCGTGGGCATTGCACTTGACCAGAGCCTCGTGGATGTCCTTGACCATCTTGTCGTGGTCATTGCGCATCACGGGGGTGACCTTCGGGCTGGCCTTCTGGAAGGCCTTGCCGTCTTTATAATTGTTGCCCTGGAAGACCTCTTTGCCGGTGCGCTCGAGGATCTCTTCGGGAATTTCTCTGCCGACTGCGTTCAACATAATTACAAATCCCCCTTATACACGCCGGATGCCTTTGCCAGATCGATGGTGCGCTTTGCGCCATCGTAGAAGGCGATGTCGATCATCTTGCCGTCAACGGTGAAGACGCCGATGCCCAGAGCCTTCTTGGAGTCGATCTCCTTGACGACCTTCTCAGCGAAGATGATGTCCTTCTGGGTGGGAGTAAAGATCTCATGCACGATGGGGATCTGACGGGGGTTGATGATGGATTTGCCATCGAAGCCCATCAGATGGATGTTCTCGACGTCCTTGCGGAAGCCGTCCATATCCTTCAGGTCGGTGTAGACGGTGTCGAAGCACTGCACACCGGCGGCGCGGGCGGCAATGATCATCTGCTGGCGGGCACCCATCAGCTCGATGCCGGTGCCGGTGATGTGGGTCTGCAGGTCCTTGGTGTAGTCGCCGCCGGACAGTGCGATGCCGAACAGGCGCTCATCGCTCTCGCAGATCTCCAGAGCGTTCATGACGCCGCGGGCAGACTCCAGAGCGGCGATGATGAGCACTTCGCCCTCGGGGCGGCCATAGGTCTTCTCGTCCTCGGCGATAGCAGCAGCCACGCGGTGGACGTCCTCAGCGTGCTCGGTCTTGGGGATGCGGATGGAGTCGCAGCCGCCGGCCACGCAGGCGCGGATGTCTTCCCGCCAGTAGGGGGTGTCCAGACCGTTGATGCGGACGACCCGCTCTGCACCGCGGTAATCCACGGTCTTCAGGGCGTGGTACAGGCTGAAACGGGCGACATCCTTCTGGTTCTCGGCGACAGCGTCCTCGAGGTCCAGCATCAGGGAGTCGGCCTTATAGATGTAAGGGTCTTTGATGAGGCCGGGCTTCTGCGCATTCAGGAACATCATCGTGCGGCGCAGGCGCTTCTTGTTCGGATTATTCATCGAATGGCACCTCCCCAGGGCAGATTCTCATACTGATCGACGGAACGGTAGACAGCGCCCTCGATGCGAGCCTTGATGGTGCAGTCCAGTGCGCCCTTGTCCACGATGGTCAGGCGGACATTTTCCACATCCAGATGCTCCAGGGTCTCCAGAGCCACCTTGCGGATCTGGTTGCCAAACTGGTTGATGACCGAGCTCTCCAGCGAGAAATCGACCTTGCCCTCACCGGGCTCAACGGTCACCATGCAGTCGCTGGATTCCAGAGTTCCAGCAGTGGCTGCTTTCTTGATCTCCATGCTTTTTCCTCCTTGATTGTCCATTACACTTCTTCATTTATACCGATTCAGCGGCCCACCGGATCGCGGCCGCTCCTGATGGTTCTATATTAGTCCCGGAATCTTACAGGAATCATAGTTTTCGCCTTAATATTCATTAAGAATCACAAAAAACTTCGCTTGTACACAAGATATGCCGACTCTGCCGCCCCGGCACGGCCTTTTCCGCTTCCCGGCCAAAAAAAGACGCCGGTGCAGCGCACTGCATCAGCGTCCGGAGGATCATTTTCTCTTATGCGTGGTTGAAGCCCTTGCCGAAGACCTCGGTGGTGCTCAGCATGGACATGAAGGCGTTCAGATGCTCTTTGTGGATGAACTCCTGCAGCTGGTCGGCCTCGTGGCGGGTGAGGGTGGTGTAGATGATGTAGTGGGGCTTATCGGTGTAGGCACCGAAGCAGGGCGTATAGGTCGCACCGCGCATCAGCTTGCGCATGACGAAATCGCAGATGGGTTGCTTTTCATCACAGACGATGAGGATGGCCTTGCACATCTTGATCTTTTCCAGCACGGCGTCGATGACCAGCGACTTGACCGTCAGACCCACGAAGGAATAGAGCGCCGTGTACAGGTCGAAGACGAAGCAGGCTGCGATGACCATGAACAGGTCTGTGATGAACAGTGCGACCGCGATGCTGTGGATGTGGGTGTATTTCTCCACGATGAGGGCGATGATGTCGGTGCCGCCGGACGACGCGCCCACATTGAACAGCAGTGCCGAGGCGATGGCCGGCAGCGCAATGGCGAAGAGCAGGTCCAGCATGGGCTGGTCGGACAGCGGGCCGCTGAGGGGGCAGAGCTTTTCAAAAACCATCAGCTCCGCCGACATTACAAAGGTCGCATAGCCCGTGGTCATGGCGAACTCTTTGCCCAGAAAGATGAGGCCCACCACCAGCAGCACGAGGTTTGCTGCTGAGGAGAAAGCCGAGGCCGACATCGGGGTCAGCTTGGCCACCAGAGCCGCCGTACCGGTCACGCCGCCAAAGACGAAGTTGTTGGGGAACTTGAAGAAATACACGCCCACCGACATGATGGAGATGCTCAGTGTGATGAGGACGTACTGCTTGACGTACTTCATCACTTTTTCCCGCAGGGTCATTTCCGCAGATGTTTCCATAAACTCTCTTTTCCTTTTTCCTAATCAACCAAACAGTTTTTTCGTATTGTGGATATAGACCGACAGCACCAGCCCGACGCAGATATACAGCATCATCACCGAGCTGCCGCCCGCCGAATAGAACGGCAGGGTGACGCCGATGACGGGCAGGACGCGCAGGTTCATCCCCACATTGACCGCGATCTGGGCCATGAGCGCCCCGCCGATGCCGGCGCAGATGAAGGTACCCAGCAGATCTTCGCTGCGGGCACCGGTCAGGAAGGTCTTGATGACGATGGCGAACAGCACCCCCAGCACCACGCAGCAGCCCACAAAGCCGGTCACGTTGCCGATCCAGCTGAAGATGAAGTCGTTGTGGGCGTTGGGCACACTGTAATAACCGCCGCCAAAGAGTCCGTTGCCGAAGATGCCGCCGCTGCCCAGCGCGATCTCGCCGCGCTGCTGCTGGTAGATGATGTTCTTCCAGATGGCCTCGCTGGGGGCCCAGCCGGTCTTGTTCTCCGGGTCCAGCACAGCCAGGATGCGGTACCACTGGTAGCCCTTGCCGATCTTATCGCTGAAAAAGGCAAAGGCCGCCGCCATCGCCATGCCCGCTGCCGCCAGCGCCCCGATGATATACTTCCAGCTCAGGCCCGCCGCAAACATCATGCTGCACCCGATGATGGCATAGATGATGGCCGTGCCGTCGTCGCCCTGCACATGGATGATGAGGATGGGGACGGCCAGATGCAGCAGCAGCTTGCCCAGCTCCTTCGGCTCGTTGATGCGCCCCCGCACATTGTTCAGGTGCATCGCAAAGGTCAGGATGAAGCTGATCTTGGCCAGCTCCGTGGGCTGCAGGGTGAAGCCGCCCAGCTTGTACCAGGAGTAGTTGTCGGTGTCGCCCGCATTGTAGCCGATGGTCAGCGGGCCGACGGTCACGTTCCGGATGAACAGCGTCGGCAGCACCAGACCCCAGGTCAGAGCCACATGCACCGGCCACACTTTGACGAGGCTGCGGTAGTCGACATTGGACAGCAGCAGCGCCACCACGATGCCGATGAGGGCCGAAACGCCCTGTACCAGTGCGCGGCGGTAGTCGCCGATGCCGGTGATCTGGCCCGTGATCTCATCCACGGCAAATCCATTGCCCTGCTTCGCCGCCCAGGACGACAGCGCCACGCAGGCCATTACGCTGCTGAAAATGCACAGCAGCAGGTACACTTTATCCGTTCGTTTGAAATATCGTTGAATGCTCTCCAAAGAAGCACCGCCCTTTCGTGTTCCAGCAGGGGGAGCTTTTTTCCGCTGCTCCCCCATTTTAGTGTATTATACAGCAATGCGTGATTCTGCGCAAGACGGGGTGTATTTTTCACAGATTTTTCGTGCGGCTGTGACAGCTTTGCAAAATCCTGCCGGCCGGCCTTGACAAAGCGGAACAGACCCTCTACAATGGACGTGGAAGCCCTGCCGACCGGCAGGCCCTCTGGAGGACTTTTTGCATGAAAGCACCCGTTCAACGATTTTTATCTGCGCTCTGCGCATTGAGCTTTTTGCTCGCTGCCCTCTTCCCCACTGCCGCACTGGCAGCCGGTGCGGACGACTTGGCCGTTTCCAACACCCTGACCCGCGAGGATGCGGCCCAGATGCAGGAGGCGGACAGCGCCGTTGCGGCCCTGACGGACAGCGGCAATTTTGCTGCGCTCTCCCGCGCCGAGCGCTTTGCCGCCGCACAGGCCCAGCTCCAGCAGCTGGCGGAACAGGGCCTTGTTTCGGTGCGCTCGATCTACATAGACGAAGCGAACGGCATGGTCAGCTTCTCCTACAGCTGCGGTGTACAGGGCGGCATCCTCGTGGATGACCCGGAGGAGGAAAACGCCGCCGTGACCCTCTCCCAGATGCCCTCGGTCGATCTGCAGGAGATGTCCAATGCCCCCCGCGGAAATCTTGGCTCGGCCATGATCTACTATGCCTTCGACAACACGGTCAACAGCTCCCGCTATCCTTATTATTCCTATATGAAGGGCTTCTGGACGGCCATGGGGCTGAGCACCCGCATCGACACGATGGTCACAGTGGCAGACCTGCGCCGGATGGACCGGTACGACCTGTGCATCCTGAGCGCCCATGGTGCCTACTACACCTACGCGCGCGGCCTGTTCCGGCAGCTGCGCACCGAACCGGTCATCCTGCTGACGGAGGAATCCAGCATAACGCGGGACCTCTTCTACGGCTTTGACCTACTGACCCACCGGGTCATCAAGATCAACGGCCGGTACTGCGTCACGGCGGGCTTCTTCAAGAACGCCTACCGCTTCGGCCAGCTGAAGGACACCCTCGTCTACTCCGAGACCTGCGAGTTCCTGGGTGTGGACGACAGCATCGACCTCTCGATGGCAAACGCTCTGCTGGCAGGCGGAGCCTCCGCTGTGGTGGGCTATGTCAACAATGTCTACACCGTTTACTCCCGCAGCATGCTGTGGGACACGGTCAACTACCTCATCCTGGGGCAGAGCATCGGGCAGGCCGTAGCACACGCGCAGGCGACCTATGGCACAGACGACCTCGTCTGGTACACCGCGCAGGGCGGCAAGCGCCCCCATGCGGCGGCGGCCTACACCATGCTGCTGGGCGATTCTGATGCGGCCCTGCCCATCATCGAAGAGCCTGCCGACGAGACGCCCGTGCAGCAGGCCGCGTAAGCGTTGCACTTTGAGGCGATTTATAGTATACTGGGGGATGGCAGAAATCTGCCATCCTCTTTTTCAAACCCCTCAGTCCTGCCTTCGGTCCGCCGGGGCGGATTGAGCCTCCAGATGGGAGTGCATCTTATGTCTCAATTCATCACGACTTCGCGGGAGGAGACCGTGGCACTGGGCAGGCGGCTGGCCGCTGCCCTGCCGGACGGCTCCCTCATCGCGTTTACCGGCGGTCTCGGCGCAGGCAAGACCGCTTTCTGCGAGGGCCTGGCCGAGGGCCTTGGCTGCACCGACCCGGTCAGCAGCCCCACCTTTGCCATCGTGAACTATTACCGCGGCCCGCGCCCGTTCGCACATTTTGACCTCTACCGCATCTCCACCGAGAACGACCTGTGCGCGGCCGGGTTCTACGATTATCTGGATCAGGGGGCCATCGTCGCCGCCGAGTGGAGCGAGAACTTCGCCGACCTGCTGGCGCTGGAAGACCCGATCCGCATCCACATCGAGCGGCTGGACGATACCACCCGCCGCATCACGATTGAGGGGGTCGAACTATGAACATTTTAGCCGTGGACACCGCCGGAAAGACCGTCGGCGTGGCCCTGATGCAGGGCGACCGCCTGCTGTATGAGTGCTATCTGGATGCCGGGATGACCCACAGCGAGACGCTGATGCCCCTCATCGACGGCTGTCTCAGGCTCTGCGGCCTGACCTGCAAGGACATCGACCTGTTCGGCGTCAATGCCGGCCCCGGCAGCTTCACCGGCCTGCGCATCGGGCTGGCTGCGGTCAAGGGCCTTGCTTTCCCGCGCGAAACGCTCTGCGCCCCGGTCTCGACGCTGGAAGCGCTGGCCGCAGCCCACACCGGCGAGGGCACCGTGCTCTGCGCACTGGATGCCCGCCGCGCACAGGTATACAGCGCCGCGTTCGACCTGGCCACCCACGCACGGCTGCTGGACGACGACGCCCGCGCCGTGGCCGACCTTGCCCAATTTGTAGAAAATTGCAAAAAGCCCCTGTTTTTTGTTGGTGATGGCGCATCTCTGTGCTATAATAAATACAGCAATGTTCCGGGTGTGCTCTGTGTGCCGCCTGCCCTGCGGGGCGGGCGGGCCGCAGCCGTCGCGCTGGTGGCAAAGCAGATGGCCGAGCGGGGCGAAGCCGTCCTGCCCGAAGCCCTTCTGCCGGATTACCACCGGCTGAGCCAGGCCGAGCGGGAGCGCGCCGAGCGCCTTGCCGCCGAAGCCGCCCAGAACGTCAAAACGGATAATGGAAAGGACTAAGACCATGGCAAAACCCATTGCTCTCGCCGCTGACCACGGCGGATTTGAACTGAAAGAAGCCGTCAAGGCTCATCTGGACGAGCTGGGGCTGGAGTACATCGACTTCGGCACCCACAGCACCGCCAGCGTAGATTATCCCGATATGGCCCTGCCCGCCTGCGACGCCGTCGTGAGCGGCCAGTGCAGCAAGGCCCTGCTGTTCTGCGGCACCGGTGTCGGCATCAGCATGGCCGCCAACAAGGTCAAGGGCATCCGCGCCTGCTGCTGCTCCGACAGCTTCAGCTGTGAGTACACCCGCCGCCACAACGATGCCAATGCCCTGTGCATGGGCGGCCGCGTCGTCGGCCCCGGCCTGGCCTGCCAGCTGGTGGACCTGTTCCTGAACACCCCGTTCGAGGGCGGCCGCCACGCCAACCGCATCGCCAAGCTGATGGCGATCGAGAACCGGTAAACCTGTCCGTTCGAACTCTCCGTCATCGCTGGCGAGCCGAAGGCGAGACTGAGAGGTTTTATCCAATAAAAAAGGAGCGTTTATTATGACCCCTATGATCGTTGAGCATCCCCTGCTGCAGCACAAGATCAGCCTGCTTCGCAACAAGCAGACCGGCACCAAGGAGTTCCGTGACCTCGTTGGCGAGATCGCGACCCTGCTGTGCTACGAAGCGACCCGTGACCTGCCTCTGGAAGAGGTGGAGATCGAAACGCCCATCACCATGGCAAAGACCAAAGTCCTGGCCGGCCGTAAGCTGGCTCTGGTGCCCATCCTGCGCGCAGGCATGGGTATGCTGGACGGTATGCTGACCCTGCTGCCCGCCGCAAAGGTCGGCTTCATCGGCCTGTACCGCGACGAGACCACCCTGCAGCCCGTGGAGTACTTCTGCAAGCTGCCCCAGGATATCGCCGAGCGCGACGTCCTGGTCCTGGACCCGATGCTGGCCACCGGTGGCAGCGCCATCGACGCCATCAGCCAGATCAAGAAGCACGGCGCAAAGCGGATCAAGTTCATCGGCCTGATCGCTGCTCCGGAAGGCATTGAGGCCCTGCACAAGGCACACCCCGATGTCGATATCTATCTGGGTGCCAAGGACGACCACCTGAACGAGAACGGTTACATCGTGCCCGGCCTGGGTGACGCAGGCGACCGTATCTACGGCACCAAGTAATCTCAACCGAACGAAAAATGGCTGTGCAGCCGGGC
>ERZ1034976.1005-NODE-1005-length-23605-cov-4.712059_pt1 | contig 23605 bp, 17 predicted proteins | sample MGYA00520623_ERZ1034976 | MGnify/ENA primary metagenome ERZ1034976 (study PRJEB33766, sample SAMN09781774) | gut metagenome | biome: gut microbiome | host: Homo sapiens | place: Madagascar | study: EMG produced TPA metagenomics assembly of the PRJNA485056 data... | reverse complement strand
GATGCAGTTGGTCGGCACAGAGGTGCTGGGCTGGGCGGCGGACACGATGAACGGGAACAGACCTTGAACCAGTTGCTGGTAGAAATGGACGGCTTTACGGGAAAAGATAATGTCATTGTCATTGCAGCCACCAACCGGAGAGATATTCTCGACCCAGCGTTGTTGCGTCCGGGTCGGTTTGATCGTCAAATTGTTGTTGGTTATCCGGATGTAAAGGGCAGAGAAGCCATTCTGCGTGTGCACACGAAAAAGCGTCCACTTGCACCGGATGTAGACTTGGCAACGATTGCAAAGTCCACGGTTGGCTTTACGGGTGCAGATTTGGAAAACTTAGTCAATGAAGCCTCCTTGCTGGCAGCTCGTCAGAACAAGCGTGCGATTACCATGCAGGAGATTCAGGAAGCAACCATCAAGGTCATTGCAGGACCAGAAAAGAAGTCGCATAAGGTTTCTGAAAAGGAAAAGCGGCTGACTGCTTACCACGAAGCAGGGCACGCAGTCTGCACATATTATTGCGACCATCAAGACAAAGTGCATCAGGTTTCCATCATCCCGAGAGGAATGGCAGGCGGCTATACAATGTCCCTGCCGGAACAGGATAAATCTTTTGTCAGCAAGACAGAAATGGAAGAAAACATTGTCACCTTGCTGGGCGGTCGTGTTGCAGAACAGTTGGTTTTGGATGATATTTCAACAGGTGCATCCAACGACTTGGAACGGGCAACCGCAACCGCTCGGAAGATGGTCACTCGTTATGGTTTCAGCAAGAAGCTTGGGCCAGTTGTCTATGGCAACGACCAGAACGAAGTATTCTTAGGAAAAGACTTGGGTTCTTCCAGAGATTATTCTGACCGGGTAGCTGGAGAAATTGATGACGAAGTACGCAACATTGTAGAAACTGCCTACCAGCAGGCAACGGCTCTGTTGCAAGCACATATGGATCAGCTGCATCTGTTGTCGAAGTATTTGATTCTGCACGAAAAGATTGAGCGGGAAGACTTTGAAAAACTAATGCAGGGCAAGATGGAAGCATCTGCATTTGAAGAACAGCCGACAGCACCACAGCAGCCAGAATCTTCTTCCGAAGAACAGAATCCGCCGGAACAGGCATAAACAATTCTTACAAAAAGCAAACGAGCAGGGACTCAAAATAGAGAGTTCCTGCTCGTTTTATATGCATTTAAAGGTCTTTCATTTGTTCCAGTTCCGCAAGAATCTGTTGCCAGACTTTTTCGGATACGCCTGTCAATTTGTGGCGGTGCATGGTTTTTCCCTGTAAGTAGAAGAATACATTGCAAAGTCCGCATTTCCTGCCCGTTTTCGTATGGGTTACTTGAATGCTGGCAATGTTGGTTGCTGGGGCAACAATGGTATGAAAGACAAAGCCGCTGCTATAGTGCAGATAAAGTTTTCCGTCTTCCAGCCACATACGGGTTCGCATCGCAGAAACAATCCGAATGAGCAGAAACCAGACGCAGGGAAAAACCAACATCCAGCCCAAAAATGAAAATCGAACATAAATCGAATAGAAAAAATAGCGTGCCAACGCAATCAATACCAATACAATGCCCAGCAAGAACAACGGCTGCCAGATAAAGAGCCAGAACCGAAACAAATTGAACGGTTGTTTCGGTTTATTTTTTCCAATGACATTTGGTTGCTGTTTGAGCAGCGGTTGTAAAAAACGATCTGCATGCGATTTTTGCAGCAAGGGCATTAACACAGGCAGTTCATTTTTCTGATTGCCGTAGCCCGGACAGCTGATATGAACCGACATCAGATGCAATAACTTCATCATGAGATTTTGCCGAATGTCGATGTAATTGACTGCCCCTCTCCGTAGGCGATAGCGATACGGGGAAATCAGCCCACGATGAACGGAAAATGCTTTTTGGTCTGCATAGAATCGGAATCGACTGTATCGGAGCAAATTTCCAATAAAAGAAATCAACCACGCCGACAAAATCAAGATGGAAATCGTGATGGCAAGGCGTGGAATGCCTTTAAAGTAGGCGGCTGCTTGGTCGGTCAGTGTCATGAGAATTTCTTCTGCCTGCAATTCTTCGAGCAAATCTCTGGTAATTCGACCACCTTGAAAAAAAATCGCTGCCGCATAAACTGCCCCAGACAAGCTGCTGGAGAAGAGAAACGAGAATAGCAGCAATCGGGACGTATGCGGTCGATGCATTTTAACGTCGGAAGCTGGTCGCAGCAGGGGAATGACTTGCCGAATGGCAGCCAAATCCGCTTTGTATAAGACCAACTGCATATCTGCTCCGGCGATGTCCTCCGCTCCCGTATGAATTGAAACTCGAACTGCTCCGAATGGTCGTAGAAAAAATGCATGTTCTTCTGTTACAGAAGTGATACTGGAGCAGGGAATTTCCGTTTCCCGTTTCAGCAGGATGCCGCTTTGCCGGCGGATGACTTCGGTATTATACATAAATCCGCAGAAATACCAGCGAATTGCACCATACGTCAAAATCAGCACGCAGATGAGCAGGTCAAACCATGCACCATGCAGCCAAGCAGCAATTTCTTTTGCAGAGAATGGAAAGAAGTGTGCAGAACGCAGCAGCGGAAAAATCAACAGCCAGAGGTTTTTTGCCGTGTATCGCAGGATTTTAATGGGGTGTTCATGGAGCATGAGATTCCTCCTGTGCAGCAAGGTAAAATAAATCTGCAAATCGCATACAGAGTTCCGCTGCATCTTCTTTTTTGAGAAATAGCAGAATCAGCGTGCTGCCGTAGGCGTGCAGTGGCAGAAAAGTCATTCCTGTATATTTACAGAACGGCGTTTGCACGATGGTGCTGCATTGCAGAGCACGCAACCGCATGCGTTTTTCTCGCCGAATGAAAATGCCGGATATGGAGATGATGTCTTGTTCTGTAATGATATAGCGAGTGTTGCGAAACCAGAACGGCAGTAAAATGAAGATGCCCAGCAGAGCAGCCAATAGCAATAGCAAACAGATGAGGTTGACAATGCCAGCCGGTACAACTTTTAATACATAGCGAACGGCTGCAATTAAAACCAATGCAGTCGGCAGGGCAAGTAGCTGTAGTAGATATTGTGCGTGGGGGTCAGGACGATAGCTTTTTTGTAGATGATTCATAAGGACCTCCGTTTTGTGAAAATGCAGCATACAATTAGCAACAAGTGTATAATATTATTATAATCATTTTAGCAATATCGTCAAGAGCCTGTTTATGAAAGGTCTGTCGATTTTATGAAAATACGGAGGACGGCTCTATGCTGGAACAGCTGAATACATGGGTTTGGGGCAGTGGGTTGCTGGTCTTGCTGCTGGGAACAGGATTATTTCTCAGCATTCGCACGCATTTTTTTCAAATTTTTGGAATCCGTACGATTTTCCGGCAGACGTTCGGCAGATTGCTCCGCTGGGAAGACGGTGCAGATCAATGGAAAACATGTTCCGCAGCGTTGGCAGCTGCCATGGGAACGGGAAATATTGTCGGTGTTGCAGCAGCAATTTCTGCTGGCGGAGCAGGGGCAGTTTTTTGGATGTGGGTGTCTGCATTTTTGGGCATGATGCTGACCTATGCTGAAAATGTGTTGGCGGTGCGGTATCGTTCGGAAGCAGAAGAACGAGCAGTTGGGGCGTTGGCATATCTGAAAAACGGTTTGCGAAGTCCGATTTTGGCAGGGCTTTATGCCGTATTTTGTGTGCTGGCATCGTTTGGCATGGGAAATATGACACAGAGCAGTGCCGCTGCTGCTGCACTGGAGCAGGGCTGTCACATTCCGCCGATTTGGACAGGGGTCGGAGTAATGATTTTGCTGCTGGGAACGGTGTTGGGCGGAATGCGTACCATTGGAACAGTGACCCAATTTCTCATGCCGATTTTATCGGGTGGATATCTGTTGGCAGCTGTCATTGTGTTGGTGCAGCACGCCGGACAGCTGGGAACGGCATTTGCAACGATTTTTCATGCAGCATGGCATCCGGCAGCCGTTGGCGGTGGAACGTTGGGAACAGTGTTGTCCGCTGGTCTGCGGCATGGGGTGTTCTCGAATGAGGCAGGGCTTGGCAGCAGTGCGATGATTCACAGTCATGCGGTGGATGCTGTACACGGACAGCAGGGAATGTGGAGCATGGTAGAAGTGTTTGTAGATACAATGCTTTGCTGTACGGTGACGGCTCTGGTTTTGCTCTGTACCGGAACGGCTGGAACAGATGGTATCTCTGGAATTGCAGCAGCCTTTTCCAGCGTGTTTGGTGTTGGAGCAGAGCCAGTGCTTTCTTGGATGATTGCCCTGTTTGCTTTGGCAACGCTGCTTGGCTGGTGCTGTTGCGGAGAAGTTGCCGTTCGATATTTGGGCGGAGAACGGGGCGTTCGTTGGTATCGCTGGGCATATTGCTTTGCGGGGGGATTGGGAGCAGTGGGAACGCTGTCAACCATCTGGACATTATCCGACCTTGCAAATGGATTGATGGCGATTCCGAACTTGCTTGGCATCTTGCTGTTATTCCGAAAGGCAGATTTGCCCGACAATGTTTATAGAAAATGCACAAAAAAGAATTGCAAAAAGAAGAAAAATATGGTATGATAAGACTAATTTCGAGATGACTTTGCAAAAATCCACATCAAAAAAGGAGTACGAGTTTATGCAGACCATTTTTCTTTCCGACTTAAAAGCTGCTCTGCTGGAACATCCACAGGCATGGATCACACAAATGGAACAGCAGCACTGGGCACAACTTTATACTATTGCAGAAGAAATTGCAGAACATCGGCGAACTTGTCCCATCATCTTATTATCTGGGCCGTCTGGTTCTGGAAAGACCATTACCGCTATGATGCTGGAATCCATTCTGGATGGAATGGGGCTGGAAACACATACACTTTCCATGGATCACTATTTTAAGAGTATTACGCAAGAGCAATTAAAGCTTGCAGAGATTGGAGAATTTGACCTAGAATCACCGGAACGGGTGGATATTCCGTTTTTGAATCAGCAATTGAAAGCGATTCGAGATTGTGAAGCAGTAGAGCTGCCGAAATATGATTTCCGGATTTCCAGCCGTGTACCCTCTGGGAGAATTTTGCAGCGAAAACCGGAAGAATTGGTGATCTTAGAGGGCATTCATGCCTTGAATCCATCGGTGATCACGCTGTCTAACCACGATGCCGCACGGTGTTATGTCAATGTACAGACGGCTCTGCGGACAGACAACGGGCAGTTGATACCGCCGACTTATATTCGATTGCTGCGGCGGATGATTCGGGACTTGAAATATCGGAAGCGGTCATTGACAGAAACGATTCGGATGCATCATACTGTGCAGGCAGGGGAAGATACCTTTATCACGCCCTATCGTTCTCTGGCACAATATGAAGTCAATACGTTTTTGCCCTATGAAACATTTGCCTATACAGCTGTATTGGAGCAGATTCCGGAGGCAATTTCGATTGCACGGACGATACCAGAGTTAAAAGCAATTTTAGAAGAGCAAGTGCCATTTTCGCTGGATTGGATTCCAGAAACGGCATTGGTAAGAGAATTTATCGGTGGCAGTATTTACTATCAGGAGAGCAAATAAAAAACCGCCGTAGGCGGAACTGCGGTCGAGCTGGTTCAGCTCGGCGGAGGAGGGTTGTTAGGGAGGACAAGCTGTCCTCCCTAACAAAGGTATTGATTAGATGGTATTGAAATCTAAGAGAAGTAAGGAATGCTGTTCGCCATTCAAAAAACATAAAAAATTCAGAAAAACTAGAATCTAAGAAAGATTCATAACAAATTCGGACAACGCAACCACTGGCGAACAGCACACAGGCAGACAGCGAAGCGTATCTGCCGAACCATCCGCAAGATGGTTTCCCCAAATGCAACCACAAAACCCCAAACAAATATAAAATTGAAACAGTTGACAAATACCAAAAAATCTGCTATACTGAAACATAGCAACATAGCTTTCAAAAAATGGGGTGCACCACCTGCGGGTGCAGCCCTTTTTCTGTCTATTTGCAAACATTCTCATAGAAAAGGAGTTGTCACCGATGCGTGTCAATGGAAAAGAAATCCCGCTGAACGCACCCATTTCCCTGCAAGCGTTTTTGCTGGAACAGCACTACGACCTCCGTACCATTGCAGTGGAACGAAATGAGGAAATTGTGCCGAAGGCAACTTATGCGGAAGTCATGCTGCAAGATTGCGATGCACTGGAAGTCGTTCACTTTATGGGCGGCGGTCAGTCCTCGAAAACAAAATAGGAGGAAGTTCCATGCAGAAAAAAGAATATGAAGATGACGTGTTGATGCTGGGCGGACATCCGTTCCACTCTCGTTTTATTTTGGGTTCGGGAAAGTTTTCCCTGTCCCTGATTCAAACCGTTATGGAATACGGCGGCAGTGAAATTGCAACGATTGCTCTGCGGCGTGCCAATGCAGACAGCAAAGAAAACATTTTGGATTTTCTGCCGAAAAATATTACCCTGCTGCCGAATACATCTGGTGCAAGAAATGCAGAAGAAGCCATTCGGATTGCACGGCTTTCCAGAGAACTGGGCTGCGGTGATTTCGTAAAGGTAGAGATCATTCATGAAACAAAGTACCTGCTGCCGGACAATGAAGAAACCATTCGTGCAACCCGTCAGCTTGCAAAAGAAGGCTTTATTGTCCTGCCATATATGTATCCGGATTTGGTGGCTGCCCGAAAGCTGGAAGATGCCGGTGCAGCTGCCATTATGCCGCTTGGTGCACCGATTGGCAGCAATCAGGGCTTGCGGACAAAAGACTTTATTCGCATTTTAATTGATGAAATGAAGCTGCCGATTATCGTAGATGCTGGCATTGGTGCACCTTCTCAGGCGTGTGAAGCTATGGAAATGGGGGCTGCTGCGGTTATGGCAAATACTGCCATTGCAACTGCCGGAGATTGTGCCGCAATGGCAACGGCTTTCCGCCTTGCCATTGAAGCGGGACGGCTGGCATATCTGTCGAAGTTAGGCAGAGTTTTGGATAAAGGTGCAGAAGCATCCAGCCCATTGACTGGATTTTTGCAGGATTAAGGGGGAAGTTTCATTTGCGTACCATTTACGACCCGATGACTTACCAGCCGCATATGCAGCAGCTGGATTCTCAGATGTTTGAAGAAGTGCAAACTGCTATGCAGGCATTTGAACAGACAACTTACACAGCAAAAGAGGTACAGGCTGCCCTGCGAAGCACAGCTTGCACCGTGCAGGAGTTTGCAGCCTTGCTTTCTCCGGCAGCACAGCCATTTCTGGAACAGATGGCAGAAAAGGCAAAGCGGGAACGGGAAAAGCATTTCGGCAACTGCGTGCAGCTGTTTACGCCGCTTTATATCTCCAATTATTGTGAGAATGAGTGCGTTTATTGCGGATTTAACTGCAAGAACAAGATTCACCGCAGCCATTTGAACATGGAAGAAGTCGAAAAGGAAATGCAGGCGATCGCAAAGACCGATATGCGAGAAGTGCTGTTACTAACAGGCGAAAGCCGTTCTGCATCCAGCGTGGAATATATCGGAAATGCGGTACAGATTGCGAAGAAGTATTTCCCGACCATCGGACTGGAAGTTTATCCGATGAATGTCGATGAATACCAGTATTTGAATCAGTGCGGGGCAGATTTTGTAACCGTCTTTCAGGAAACCTACCATTTAGATTGTTATGAAAAGATGCATCAGGCTGGAGCAAAACGCTGTATGCCGTACCGATTCTATGCACAGGAACGGGCAATTTTAGGCGGTATGCGTGGCGTTGGATTTGGGGCACTGCTGGGCTTGAGCAACTTCCGAAGCGATATGTTTGCAGCCGGGTATCATGCATATTTGCTGCAAAAGAAGTATCCGCATGCTGAAATTGCCATGTCATTCCCACGGCTGCGACCATATAAGAACCACGAAAAAACAGAAGAAAACGATGTTCATGAAACGCAGCTCCTGCAAATGATGCTGGCGGTTCGGATTTTCCTGCCGTTTGCCAGCATCACGATTTCTACCCGAGAACGGGCAGGTTTCCGTGACCATGTGTTGCCAATCAGTGCAACAAAGATTTCTGCTGGTGTCAATGTCGGAATCGGTGGGCATACCGAAGAAGAACAAAAGGGCGATGCACAGTTTGAAATTTCAGACGGCAGAAGCCTTGCTGAAATTCATCAAGCCATTCTGGAACAGGGCATGCAGCCGGTTTATACCGACTACATCAATACGAATTTGCTATGAAAATACTCTGTGTAACAAATCAAGCCCTCTGTAAGGGTGATTACTTGCAGCAATTGCAGAAAATTGCAGCTGCAAAGCCGGATGCGATGATTTTACGGGAAAAACAGCTTTCTGAAACAGCATATCAGGCATTGGCGGAGCAAGTGCAGCGTATTTGTCAGGAGCAGGGCATACAGCTGATTTGCAATCATCAGAGTTCTGTAGCGGAACGCCTGTCCTTGTCCGTACAGATTTCTGTTTCGCAGCTGGAGCAGGCAAGTGCATGGTCTGTACCGTTTGGGGTTTCTGTCCATAAGCTGGAGGAAGCAAAACAGGCGGAGCAGGCTGGGGCAAGCTGGGTAATTGCTGGGCATGTTTTTGTAACTGCCTGCAAACCGGATCTACCGCCGAGAGGGCTTTCCTTTTTGCAGGAAATCAAACAGGCAGTTTCCATTCCCGTCTATGGAATTGGTGGCATTCATGTACAGAACGCTGCACAGGTGCAGGCAGTCGGTGCGGATGGCATTTGTATGATGTCAGATTGGATGCAGGCAGAAGAACCGGAACAGCTGATGCAGCAGCTGCGAGCAATCAAACCGGAGGAACAGCGATGAAACAACGCTATCAAATTATCACGATTTATGAAGAGGATCACGGCTGTGAGGGCATTCCAGAGGGCGAAGAACCGATGGATCAGGTGCTGTTGCGAGCAGAAAACGGCGAGGAATATTGGACAAGAATCGCCGATGCTGTTTTGCTGAACCAGAACTGGAATGAGGGCGACTGGATTCTCTGGGAAATCAAATAAGCAATAAAAAAATCCCGATACGATTTGTATCGGGATTTTTTGGAGAATAAATAGGAAACACTGCGTGCAGCAATTGTTTTATGGGAGGCTGCACGCAAGAAGAAAGCATTAGTTGTGACCGTTTTTGCTATAAGTTACCCACTGATACTTTGCAGTCAGCGGTGTTTTGCCATCGAACGGCTTGAGCCAGTCGTCAACACCGATTCCCGGCCATACATTCATCATGATTTTGCCCGGTGTGGATGGGATGTTGGAAGTTGCCTTGTAAACTGCCTTTCCGTCTACATACCAAGTGATGGAATCTTTCTGCCAGTCAAAGCCGTAGGTGTGATAGCCCTCGGAAGCATCAAAGCCCAGATCATACATGTATTCATGGTTGCCAGTGCCGTTGGTGTAGTAGTTGAACTGTACCTTTGTGGTGTCCTTGCCGAGGATTTCCACGTCAATTTCATCCCACGGGTTGTTGTCGCTCGGCCCTGTATAAGTGAAGAACGAGGAAACAACGCCATCATTTTTGATTGCCTGCATGGAAGTTTCATAGTAACCGTAGGAATAGAAATCATTAGTTCTGTATTCTGCACCGATGTAATGATATTGTCCAGTCGGGTCTTTGTCAATGGTCAGGTTCAATGCATTGTCTTTGAATGTTGCATTGGATGCTTTCCAGAAACAGTCGAACGGATTGCCGTTTGTCCAGCCATCAGATGCGATAAATTCCTTGGCTGTGCCTGCTCGGAAGTTTGCATACATCGTTGCGTTCGGATCAGGTTTGTTGGTAGAAGGCTGATCTGGCTTTGTCGGCTGGTCAGGCTGACTTGGATTGGAATTGTTTTTCAGAACATTCTTTTTCAGCAGACAGAGGTCTACAACATTGACGATATTATCTTTTGTCATATCGGCATTAACACCTTGTTCAGCGGTCAATGTTGCCTTGCGAATCAAGTATTTTTGCAGCAGAATCACGTCTGCAACATTGACAGCACCATCTTGATTCACATCGCCAGCTGTTCCAGTGTTGTCCGTATTTGCGTTGTTCAGGGAAATCAAATAGGTGAGCGGAGAGTTCCAGTAAATCGTGATTTCGTTTGTGGAATAGCTTTCGGAGTGGTCAACGTAGCATTTTGCAGGGGCAGTGGTTGCTAAATATGCCTTCGCAGCACTGTCCTCTAAGTTCGAGTTGACACCGCCGACTAACATTCCGTGCATTGCCTGTTTTTTCGCCATGGATGGACGGTGATGCGGATTCTGTGGGGAAACCGTGCCAAATCCAGTGACAAAGCATTCTCCGACCGGATTGCTGCCGAGCAAATAGTGTAAGTTCGATTCGGAAGCCTCCAGATAAGAAGCATCATCGGTCAGCTGATAAGCCAGTCCCAGAACTACGCCAGCATTGGCAACGGTCATATTGCTGCCCCAGTTGAAATTCACAACTGAAACACCATACGGGCTGGATTTTGTAGCAGATACAAACTGGTCAGCCTCTTTCAAAACGGCTTTCTTTGCCTTTGCATACATGGTTTGGTTTGGATTTTCCATGGTCAGGATGGCGATATTGCCATAGTCGCCGACAGTAGTCCAGTCCATACCGGTCTTTGCGGAAGAACCGATAAAGTTTTGCAGATAGGATTCTTCTCCGGTTGCTCGATACATCTGCATCGCTGCCCAGTAGCGTTCATCCGTATCGCTGGTATCTTCATAAGCACCGGTAGTGATATCCTCCGGATTCTCATAGATGAGTTTCGGATTTTCTTCTAAGAAATCCCATGCTTTCTTTGCTGCATTCAGGCAGGTGTTGGCGAAATTCGGGTCAACATTCTGATAGAATTCATATGCCATTGCCATGGAAGCACAGAAATCCGCAGTTGCTGTGGTTGTGATCGGCGTTACGATCAACGCATCTGTTTCGTTTTCCGGCATCACATAGCCCGGGAAGTTTTCGCAGGTGACTTTGTGATAAACACCGCCGGATTGTGCATCTTGCATTTTCAGCATCCATTCCAGTTCGTAACGGGTTTCATCCAGAATATCCGGAACACCGTTTCCACTCTCTGGAATGCCGGTTGCATCGCCATAAGAGGACGGGGAAGCTGCATATGCATAGAGCAGGTCTGCAACCGCCTTTGCCCCTGGAACAACATAACGTCCATAGTCGCCGGCATCGTGCCAGCCACCGCTTACATCAATGGTTTGAGATGTACCATAGATGGTTGCTTTTGTGTTGTGGCAGGCAACATGCCCAAAGGTGTCATCTTTGACTTCTGTTCCGCACCGCTGCAAATACAGCATTTTTACAGAGTCGGTCAAGAGCGTATCATAAACATCATCTGAAATGGTAAAGGTGTAAGATTGGTCTAAATCGCCGCAGGTGATATAATAAGACCCCGGTTCTGTAACAGCAGAAAAATCACCTGTCCATTCGGTTTCTCTTGCAGGATAGTTGTTGATGCTGTCGGATAACGTGCCAGTGTAAACAGTCTGTTTGGTGTCTGCATTGACAACGGAGAACGTTGTTTCACTGGTTACATCTCGGAACACCGCTGTTTTTTTGCTGTTTGGTTGATAACCAACTTGGTCAGTCATAATAGACGGTTCATATGGCTGAAATGAAGCATAGTCAACCTTGCTGTCATCAATCAGTTCCAAAGATACGTTGTCCAAATAAATCGTATGTGGTGCAACGTCTTTTCCCTCATAGCCGCAGTTGAAAACCAGTTTGGACATAATGTCGGTTTCCTTCTTCATGGTGAAGGTGTAGTCTACCGTCTGTGTCTCTGCGGTTAAGTCCAAGCCCTTCCAAGTGTAAGCCTGATATGTTCCGCCGTTCTGCTGAATCATCTGTTCCACGGTGCAATCTTCAGTAGAAGAAATATCATATTTCAGGCGATAAACACCATTTTGATAGAGCGGTACAACATCATAGCCGACTTGTACAGAATAGTTCAGCGTGCCAACGCTGTTGACGGTCAATGCCAATTTTCCATTTTCTACGCCCAGCGAGCAGCTTCCGCCGCTTGCCTTGTAGGTTGACCAGCCGGAAGTACCATTGGAAAAATCCGAAGATAAAATGGTGGATGCTGCTGAAGCAGAAAACGAGGGCAGTACAGCAAAACTTGTTGCTGCTATAGCACCCGCTGCAATGGCAGCAATGCTTTTTTGAAAGATGTGACGATGCATAAAAACTCCTCCTTTAAACGATCAGATTATCAAATCTGAATAAAATTTGTGCATGAGAACAAATTCATTACTACCAATATAGCACAAATTTTCTTGCTTTTCTATCAAATCATGGTGATTTTCATCAGATTTTTGTTGTGTTTTCCGAAAAGATATGCTATAATGAAGAAAAGGGGGAGGAACGTCATGAATATTGAAAAAGAGTTGACACACGTTGCATTTTTAAACCGGGAATATCAAGTTTCCCATCTGGCATATGACCGGGAAATGGCGTTTTTTAAAGCCATTCAACGGGGGGATCTGGAAACTGCCCACCGATTATTCAAGCCGTTGGACAGCGACAAGATGGGGACACTCAGTCAAAATCCACTGCGAAATCTGACCTATCATTTTATTATCACCGTTGCATTTTTGACTCGTTACTGTATTGAGGGTGGCATGGAGATGGAAGAAGCATTCAATCTCAGTGATATTTATATTCGCAGTGCCGACCGCTGTCAGAGAGAGCAGGAAATAAACGTGTTGCATCGACAGGTGATCGATGACTTTACGCAGCGAATGCAGATGATTCAAAAAAAGCCACGCTATCCAAAACCAGTTTTGGTGGCATTGGATTACATCTATGACCATTTACACACCAAAATCACGCTGCAAGCATTGGCGGAGGCAGTGCATCTCAGTCCGTCCCACTTGTCCAAGCTGTTTCATAGAGAAATGGGACTTACGATTAGCGACTACATCCGAAAGAAACGGGTAGAAGCAGCCGGAAATATGCTGAAGTTTTCGGATTATTCCTGTGCAGAGATTGCAAACTATCTCTGTTTTAGTTCAGAGAGTCACTTTATTCAGATTTTTAAAAAGGAGATGGGAAAAACACCGAAACAATATCGGGCATTGTTCTTTCGGAAAAATTGGAACACACAAACCAAACCCTAAAAGGAGGAACTACAATGGATTACAAACCATATGAGCCGTTTCATTATAACGGTAAGGATTTTGCAAAGTCAGCAGTTACCTGTCAAGTCTTGCAGGACATGGAAAAAGAGGAGCACAAACAGGGACAAACAACAATAAGTTCCAAGGATGTAAAACCAAGGACAAAGGAACAAGAAAAAGCAGACAACATATATTGTATCTGTTGTGTTTCAATTGTGGGACTGTCTATTTTGGTTACCATTGTAGCATTGATTATACAAGCGTTCCTATAAAGAACTATCCGGCTCCTGAATGACAACAGGCAGCCGGATGGTTCTTTTTATTAATGTCTGGAACGATATTCTGACCAGAGCGACTTGCTTTTTTCTGTCGCTTGTTCCCGACTGGCAGTAATTTCGCCTGTCCATCCGTTCAAATAAATTTGTTGGGTGTGTTGGAATAAACTGCAAGCACCTCGCACGCCGGATAGTACTGGAAAGCATACCCGTGGATTTGTCTGTGTGGATACCTGTTCACAAGTCAACTCTTCTTCCAAAATCAATCCTTTTAATGGTAGCGATAACAGAAATTTGGAGAGATGAGCCGTGATGATGATTTTTCCGGCAGCCTGTTCTTCGGGTAATGGCTGTTTTCCGTCATAAATGAGAATATCACCTTTGGCAAGCCCCGGCATACAAGGACGACCTTGTGTTTTTCCGCTACCGCTCGGGAAAACCATGTGTGTCAATGGTTCTTCCTGCTGTCCAATACATTTCTTTTGCAGCACCATTTCTGTATAGTTGGGGAGATTTAAATACCAGCGGTAAGCTTCTCTTCGCCATGCGGAACGGTTATCCTTCCAGTGAATGGAGGGGTCTTCCATAGAGGCTAGGACTTCCTTTAACACCAGATAATGTACATCATCGACATCTGAAATTGCACCTGCTTCATACAAGCGGTTTCCGGCAGCTAAGAACAAATCTGCCAATAATTTTACCAGTTGGTCTTGTAATTTCAGGAACTGCTTTCGATAGGATTCTGATTTTTGCGTACTCTGGATTTTTTTTCGTAGTTTTTTTCCTGCCCAGTCCGGCATTGGAAGCATACCGGCAGCATATTGATATTGAATGCCAGATGGTAAATCTGGATGTGCTTTCCGCAGGCTTTTTTTCAGGTGCTGAATGGAAATCCGGCTGTTCAGCACGCTCAGCAACGTATAATGCCAGCAAGCAATATTGGTATTTTGAAAGCGTTTATAATATTGATTCAGTTCTGACAGGGACATTCGGGAGAGGTCATAGGATTGGTAGACTTGTACCCGATTTTCCAGCAGCTGTAATTTCTCCTGTACTGCTTTAAAGTCTGACCGCATCAATCGTCTTCCGATATAGTCAATATAGCGGTGTACCATCCACGAACGAATCCCATCTCGGTCGTGGAGCAGGGCATAGATATTTTTAAAGCTCTGCTTCTTTCGGAAAGTTGGAAAATAATACAGCAATTTGTTCCAATGTTCCACGCAGAAATAAAGTCTGCCGTTGATATAAATAACAATATCATCCATATCATTTGAAACAGAATAGGGGCGTTCAAATAAGTGCAGGGTCGTTTTAAAAAAGCTATGGATCACATGATTATACATGTTCTGCATATAGCTGCCCATTAACGGGGTGCAGGTGGTGGGGTAGAATGCACTTAAAATACTGCGGCTGTCGAATAAAATGCTTTCCTCACTGGGAAGAGCTGTTTGCCGAACCGTCAAGGCGAATAAATGGTGGCTTTCCGGGTCAACAAAAATGGAAACCTGCATTTGTATGTTAAACTTGGTAAATAGAATTTGAGCTGCTTTTTCCAGTTTCCGCAGGAAATCATCTTCCGGAGGGGGCATGCCGGCTGGCAGCCCATAGTAGAGAATTTGGTCGGTGTTGTGATAGCACATCGTAATGGTGGGGGTATCATTCCAAACCAGTTCACTGTTCCAGCCGCAGCCGATTTGAATTTGCGTTTCGTTTAGAATACCGTCTTCTTGAATTGTATTCAGAACGGCAAATTCTGTAAATGCTTTTGCTTCTTGAATGATAATATGAAATTGCACCTGTTCTGGTGAAACAGATTCCGCTGCTGCGATTTTCTGCCGGTAGGATTCCCGACTTTCTAAGATCCGTTCAATGTTGCGGTACAGGGCATATTTTTTAACGTTCGTATAAACAGGCAAGTCTGCTTTACAATTGGGCATCCATTCGGTTCGTTCGGTTTTATTTTCAGAAACGACAATGGTTACCGTCATCCAGACATGATATTGTAAGACATCCTGAAAGTGCATGGCAAAATAGGCATCCAGTTCTTCCGGTTCGTATTGTTCCGGAATACAAAAAAAACGAGGGACACGCAGTCCATACTCATGTAGATGAAATAAAATAGATGCTTCTGCACCGGGATGATAGAGCGTATAATTCACAAAGTCGATGATCAAGGCGTTTTTCACTCCTAATTTAAAGCCAAATTTGCAATTGTTTTATCTGCATCATTTTATCTTTGCTTTTATTCTATCACGATTTTATTGCTGCTTTTACTGTGGATTTCTAAACTTTTTATATCTTATTTTAAATAACTCCGGAAAAGAACCGTTCTTCTCTGTAGAAATTCGTTGATTTTTGGGAAAAATTCAGATTTTTTGACAGGTTTGGCTGCGTTGAGAACTTGCTTGACAAATGGGCAGAAAACGAGTATACTGTACATAGAACTGGTTTTATGAAGTTTGGCAGAATTTCATAGAAAAAGCGGATGAATAAAAGCAATCAGACCCAGAGGAGTGAAACTATGGCTACGAATGACGCAACCATTGTCAAAATTAAACATGAAATCTTAGAAGAAGTTGCAAAACTGGTTTTCGATGGAAAATTTGAAGAGGAAAAAGACGAATTACCATTGCGATTGATGCCAGGGCCAACGGCAAAATATCGTTGCTGCGTTTATAAAGAACGAGAAATTGTGCGACAGCGGATTCGTTTGGCAGAGGGCAGAAATGTAGAGGGTGCACCAAATAATTTGGTGGTACAGGTTGTTCGGGCAGCCTGTGAAGAATGTCCGATTTCCCGTTATGTTGTCACGGACAACTGTCAAAAGTGTATGGGAAAGGCTTGTCAGCAGTCTTGCCGATTCGGTGCGATTGATATTGGACGAACACGGGCACATATTAATCCCTCGCTCTGTAAAGAATGCGGAAAATGTGCGAAAGCCTGTCCGTATAATGCGATTGCAGACCTGATTCGACCATGTAAGCGGAGCTGTCCGGTGAATGCAATGACGATGGATGAATATGGTGTCTGTCAGATTGATGAGAGCAAGTGCATTCAGTGTGGCCACTGTATTCATAGCTGCCCATTCGGAGCGATTAGTTCCAAGGCGTTTTTGGTAGATGTCGTAAAGGCGTTGGTTGCTGGGAGACGTGTCGTTGCAATGATTGCCCCGAGTGCAGAAGGGCAGTTTGGGGATGGCATTACCATTGCCAGCTGGAGAAAAGCTTTGCAGCAGGTTGGCTTTACCGATTTGGTGGAAGTGGCATTGGGTGCAGATATGACTGCCAATGCAGAAGCAGCAGAGTGGATAGAAGCTTATCAGGAGGGCAAGAAGAAGACAACTTCCTGCTGTCCAGCATTTGTAAATATGATTGAAAAGCATTATCCGATGCTGAAAGAGAATGTTTCCACAACCGTTTCCCCGATGTGTGCCGTATCTCGAAAGCTGAAAGCAGAGCATCCGGGAACAATTACGGTCTTTATTGGACCATGTGTTGCAAAGAAGAGTGAAGTTTTGGAACAGCGTCTGGAGGGAAATGCAGATTATGTATTGACGTTCGGGGAAATTCGTGCCATTATTCGTGCGAAGGGTATTACGCTGAAGCCAGAGCCGAACGAACAGCAGGATGGCAGCGTATTCGGAAAGCGATTCGGTGATAGCGGTGGTGTTACCGCAGCCGTTCTGGAGAGTATGAAAGAGCAGGGCTTTACTGAAGAAGTGACTGTGCATAAGTGCAATGGTGCGGAAGAGTGTAAGAAAGCGTTGCTGCTGATGAAGCTGGGCAGATTGCCAGCAGACTTTGTAGAAGGTATGGCGTGTGTTGGCGGATGTGTGGGTGGCCCAAGCCGACATATTGAACCAGAAGTGACGAAGCGAAACCGTGATAAATTGATTGGGCAGGCAGATGACCGGAACATTTCCGAGAACTTGCATCGGTTTGCAGATATTGACAGGGTCAATATGCATCGTTCTGCATCAGAAACCGAAGAAACCACAAAGTAAATAGAAAAGCAGATAGAAAAAAGCAGTTGCCGGGAAATTCCGACAGCTGCTTTTTCTGTGAGATAAAATTGAGATAGGTAGAGGAAATCAAGTTTATTCTGCCTTTGCCTGACAGTTGGAACAAATCGGGCAGTGTTCGCACAGCAGATTCCGCAGGGCAGTTGCACTGCTGCTGTGAATGCGTGCGACTGGCACAGAATTCTTCTTTGCAGCTTTCATTGCACCTTGAATCATTTTGTGAGAAACGGTATTGGTGAACAGAATCATCAAGTCCGGAGAACCGATTTTTTTCTCCAGTGGGCCGGTTTCCTTTGGAAATACCTTTGCCTTACAGCCATGTTCCTGACAAATATCCGTATATTTCCGGCTCATACATTCGTTTCCACCGATAATTACAACGCTCATAAAATCCTCCTTGTTTGGATCGTGTCAATTACTTATTGTTGGTTACTTCTATGTGATGGTTCATCACAAATTAGTTAGTTGTAACTAACTAATGAACCTAATCGGTTATTGATGACTAACTATAGGATACCATACCACACCGTATTTGTCAAGCAATTTTTTCAAAAGTAGGGAAAAACCATCTTTTTCAAAGAAAATCGGAAGAGAAATTGCAGAAAAAAAGGAAAGCAAGGCAAAAATTTGCTTGCTTTCCCGTTTGTTCAGAAATAAAATTATGAAAGGCTTATTCCACAACAACCTTATGGAACACTTTTTTTCCCTTCTTGATGATGGTTTCGCCATTCAGAGGAATGATTGCCTTCGGGTCTGTTACCTTTTCATTGTTGACGGAAACGCCGCCCTGCTGCACCAGCCGGCGAGCTTCACCATTGGAGGCACACAGTCCAGCTTTTACCATCAACGTCAGAATGCCCATTCCGCCATCCTGTAAATCTGCCGCTGGAATTGTAGTTGTCGGCATATTTTCGCTCGAACCGCCACTGGTGAAGATTGCCTTTGCAGCATCCTGTGCTTTGTCGGCAGCTTCTTTTCCGTGTACCAGTTCGGTCAGGGAGTAAGCAAGCAGTTCCTTTGCCTGATTCAGCTGCTGTCCTTCGAATGTCCGTTCCATTTCTTCAATCTGTTCAATCGGAACGAATGTCAACAGCTTCAGGCACTTGATAACGTCTTGGTCAGAAACATTCCGCCAGTACTGGTAAAATTCGTACGGTGTTGTCTTTTCTGCATCCAGCCAAACTGCACCCTTTTCGGTTTTACCCATCTTCTTGCCTTCCGAGTTCAGGAGCAGGGTAATGGTCATTGCATACGCATCTTTTCCCAGCTTCCGGCGAATCAGTTCTGTACCGCCGAGCATGTTTGCCCACTGGTCGTCACCGCCGAACTGCATGTTGCAGCCGTAATCCTGGAACAGCTTGTAGAAGTCATAGCTCTGCATAATCATATAGTTAAATTCGAGGAATGTCAGACCCCGTTCCATCCGCTGCTTGTAGCATTCGTGAGTCAGCATCCGGTTGACGCTAAAGCAAGCACCGACTTCCCGCAGAACGTCAATATAGTTCAGGTTCAACAGCCAGTCACCATTGTTGACTACAATCGCCTTATCTTCTGAGAAGTCAATAAAGCGGCTCATCTGCTTTTTAAAGCAGTCAACGTTGTGCTGAATGGTTTCCTTTGTCATCATTTTCCGCATATCGGTTTTGCCGGACGGGTCGCCAATCATTGCCGTACCGCCACCAATCAGGATAATCGGCTTGTTTCCAGCCATTTGCAGCCGCTTCATTAGGCACAATGCCATGAAGTGCCCAACGTGCAAGCTGTCAGCGGTCGGGTCGAAGCCAATGTAGAATGTTGCCTTTCCCGTGTTGATGAGTTCTGCAATTTCTGCCTCATCGGTCATCTGTGCAATCAAGCCACGCCGTTTCAGTTCTTCAAATACTGTCATGTTTTTCATACAACCTTTCTGAAAATTTGTTCAGGAGCATAAAAAAACGCCCCTGACAATCGAATTTGTCAGAGGACGATGTCATCATTCACCGTGGTACCACCTCAGTTCATCAGCCGTAGAAAAACAGCTGACCTCAAGCATGCTGTAACGGGCACACCCGGACAACCCTACTGCAAATCTGGTTCAGGCTGTCGGCTCCGAGATGTATTCGCCGTGCAGCTTACCTTTTTCCACCAACCAAAGGCTCTCTGAAAAGCTGTAGAACGGGTACTCTTTCTCATCCACGCCATTTTTTTTATTCTACCATAGGCAGCCGGATGTTGTCAAGTGGATTTTTAAAAATTTTCACCGCTATCTGTTTCGGAGTCAATGGCGGTATATTCTCGGTCGAAAGTAATGATTGTATAGTACTGTATTGGCTGAGCAGCCAGAGCAGATTCAATCATTTCTTTCAGCTGGTCATTTTTATAGACACAATCGAACGGGACAACCAAGTCAAAAATCAAGTTGGTGTGTGTTTCGCCGGCAACCATCCGAAAATCGTGCATATGTAAATGTGGGTCGAGTTGATGCAGGATATGCAGGAGCATGGAGCGACAGGCGTTAATCTGTTCGTTGTCCAGTTCCATCGGATCCATGTGAATGGTCATGTTGATTTGCAGCTGGTCTTGAATCTGGTGTTCGATGTTGTCCACCAAGTCGTGAATGGCGACAAAGTCCGAATGGCTGGACACTTCCACATGACAACTTCCGATTCGTTTGCCCATGCCGTAGTTGTGGATGACTAAATCATGAATCCCTAAGATTTCGGGATGAGAGCGAATCAGCTGGCAAATCTGCTTGACCAATGCAGCATCTGCCGGCTTCCCCAGTAAATCATCGACTGTATCTTTAATAATGTCATAGGCAGTTTTGAGGATAAACAAGGAAACTAAAATTCCCATCCACCCATCTAATGGAAAATCAGTAAACCGAGAAACTACCAGCACAATCAGCGTGGAAGTTGTCGCCAGCACATCGCTGTAACTGTCTTTGGCGGTTGCAAGGATGGCAGAAGATTGACACTGTTTCCCCAACTTCTGATTAAATAGTGCCATCCAGAGTTTGATGAGGATGGAGAGCAGAAGAATCCCCAGCACCAGCCAGCGGAATGTAACCGGAGCAGGATGCCGGAGCTTATCGAACGAATCCCGCAGCAGTTCCACGCCCATAATGGCGATGAGTACGGCAATCAGCAAGGAAGTGAGATATTCCATTCTGCCGTGTCCGAACGGATGCCCTTTGTCGGCAGGCTTTGCAGCCATGCGATAACCGAAAAAAGTAATCAGGCAGTTTGCACAGTCCGACAGGTTATTGAACGCATCAGAGAGAATCGCAATCGAGCCGGAAAGACTGCCGGCAAGGTATTTGATACTGAATAACAGGATGTTGCAGACCATGCAAACAACACTGCTCAGCGTTCCATAAGCCTTCCGAACGGAGGGATTTTCGATGTTTTTGGGGTCAGAAATCATCCGATTTACGAAAAAGTTTGTTAGCAACCTAGACACCTTCTCTTTCATTGCTTTTGTTCAAGTTCGCGAATTTTCTTCTAACAAAAAAATTGTATAATAAAAAAGGAAATGTGATAGGCGTGGGAGCGTTCCAATTTGTGTCGCAACGCACGGAAAAATGACGCAGCTTTCTCATGAATCCATCCGCAGTCCGTATGGAGAAGCACCATACAATTTATGTTTATTGAACAGAAAGGAAAAGCTATGAAGAAGATAACGAAAATCATTTCTTTTTGTGCTGCAATCACGATGGCAGCCACTGCTGTTCCAGCCTCTTCGTTAATGATGGCAAAAGCAGCAGATGAGTTGGAATTTTCTGTCAACCATGGGGAAATCATTGAAGCACACCCAGGGGATGCTATAGAAATTCCGCTGTATATGCAGGCAACCGGAGATACCGAAGGTATTACGATTGCATTTAGAACAACAGGCACAGGTGCTGCGACCAAGTCACTGTTGAATGCAGTGATAGAAAATCCGGATAAATATCCTGAATATAGTGCAGGAAATACTTATCAGGGATGCGATCAGTCGAAGCCATTTTTTGATGTCGGCAAATGGAGTGAAAGCCCGAAGGCTTTGAGTTGGGGTGTTCCGGCAAGTCAGGGCAAGGTTGTAAAGGCAGAGGATGTTTCCAATGATGAAGCATTCCTGACCTTGTATTACAATCTTCCAGATGCAGAAACAGTAAAGAAATGTGCAGCAGCAGGTGACTTGCAAATCAGTAAAGATGGTACTTATTATGACTTCCCGCTGGAAATTGATACGGAAGGTGAAAACAGCAAGGAAGGTAAATTGTTTGCTTGGGCTGGTACAGGCGGCGTTCGTTATAATGAACAGCTGACAGAAGGCGAAAACCTATTGAACACCTATCTTCGTGTTTATGTCAGTGATGTAACCACCACCACAACCACAGAAGCAACAACGACTACCACAACCACTACAGCAGCCGCTACTACAACTTCTGCAACAACCACGACACAGGTAACGAAGCCAGATTCGAACGCTCCGCAGATTAACATCAACAAGAGCGATGCAGATACTCAGAATAAGATTTTCGTAACACCGGAGCAGAAATATGCAGAAATTCCGTTGTATATGAAGAATGCAGTGGATACCAGCGGTTTGACATTTGCTTTTAAGTCAACCGATGAAGGTGCAGCAACCAAGGCTCTGTTGAATGCAAATGCAGATACTTATCAGAGCATTGATTCAGCTGCTGTATTTAATTCATTGGGAAATTGGAAAGAAGCTCCAACCACTTTGAGTTGGGGTATTGCAGCAGCTGGCAGTAACTATGCAAAGGCAAGCGATATTTCAGAAGATAATCCGTTCTTGACGCTGTATTACAACATTCCGGATGAAGAAACTGTAAAGAACATTGCAACCGATAACCAATTGGAACTGAAGCATATCAATAACGACAATGGTGAAGAGATTGCTTATTACGAATTCCCGTTGATATTTGATGTAGGACGAAAGAACAGCAAGGAAGGCGATGTTGTTTCTTGGGCTGGCTTGAATGATACACATGTTGAAAATGCACAGTACTATGGCAGCAGCATTTGTGTTCAGGTTAGCGACAATAGTCCGGCAATCAAAGTAAACAAAGGCGAAAAGCTGTTCGTAAACGCTGGTGAACAGAACGTAGATATTCCGCTCAATATGTACAATGCACAGGATACCGTTGGTATGACCCTTGCATTTAAGACCGATGAAGAAAATGCACCGATTAAGGAACTGTTGATTGACAACAAGGCTTTCATTGATTTCTATCCATTGGGTGCGTTTGAAAAACTGGGCACATGGCGAGGAAATGCAGACAAGTTTAGCTGGGGTATTCCAGCCACTGCTCCAAATGTTGCAAAAGCCAGCGATATTGCGGATGGAGAAGAATTCCTTTCTCTGTACTACAACATTCCGGATACCAGTAAAGTTGTTCGGATTGCTGAAAAGTACAACCTGCAGATTCAGCACGATGATGAACATGGCGATTACTATGAATTCCCGATGAACTTCGTTGGTAAGGATAAGCTGAACAGCAAGGACGGTTATCTTCTTGACTGGGTTGGCCCGAACGATTTCCGCATTCAGCCAAGTGCAACTTATGTGGGCGGTAAGATTTGTGTCGTTTTAAACGATGAAACCGATGCAAGAGTAGAAGTTTCCGGTGAAAAAACCACAGATGCAGATGGAAATACCACAAACTCTCGGAAGATTTTTGTAGAACCGGATCAGAAATATGCAGAAATTCCAGTAGAAGTATACAATGCAGAAGATACTTCTGGTATGTCACTGACCTTTGATACAAGCTGTGATGCTGCAGATCTGTTGAACGCTGGTGCATATCAGAACTTTGATTTTTCTGAAGCAATCAATGGCTTGGGCGTTGCAAGAGTAAACGAAAAGGAAATGCTTTGGGTAATTGCCGGTGCTGCTGGTGCAACAGTAAAGGCTGCTGATATGCCGGATGGTTCTGTTGTATTCACTGCATATTATGACATTCCAGATGTAGAAACAGTTAAGGCATTGGCATATGAAAATGGTGTGGAAATTCAGTACGATGATGAACATGGTGCTTACTATGCATTTCCGCTGAGCTTTGACCAGGATAAGAAGAACAACAAGGGCGGTAGTGCACTGGAATGGGTTGATGCAAATGATAGAGTCATTCATGCAGAATATGTAGATGGCTGGGTTTGCGTAAAGGTTCCGTTAGAAACCACTACCACGACAACCACCACAACTACAAC
>ERZ1034976.1002-NODE-1002-length-23702-cov-8.835878_pt1 | contig 23702 bp, 26 predicted proteins | sample MGYA00520623_ERZ1034976 | MGnify/ENA primary metagenome ERZ1034976 (study PRJEB33766, sample SAMN09781774) | gut metagenome | biome: gut microbiome | host: Homo sapiens | place: Madagascar | study: EMG produced TPA metagenomics assembly of the PRJNA485056 data... | reverse complement strand
CGCCGGGAATGTTCTGAGGTCAAGCACGTCGTACCAGCAGTCGGCTTCCGCCTGAACCTCATGTACAAGTTCTGCCAGTATTTTTTCAGCAGATTTCATAAGTGTGTTTCTCCGAAAAGAATTTCCGGAAAAACACCGCCCCGTCACCGGGAATGATGTTTTCCCGGAAGGGGTTGATGAAATATGTGTGTGCTCAGAGCCGTCTGAAAACTCAGGCGGCTTTTTCTTCAAGGCCGTTGAATATCAGCGCGACTTCGGGATAAAACGGTGCTCCGTATTCGGAGTTTCCGATTTCCTCAATGTCATCGGGTTCTTCGCCGCAGCGCAGGAAGTCCATGTGGTCCAGATCCCGAATGAAGTCCATGAAGAACTTCACTTCGGGGTAATCGTCGTACCACTTGATGCCGCTCCAGTAGAGCACCACGCGACCGTCAGAGGCCGTGCGCTTTATGCAATCCGTGAACAAATCCGATGTGACTTCGGGATTTCCGGCGTTGGCCCTGCAGAAGACGTCGTAGGACTTTTGAAGGTCCGCAAAGTCTGCCTTTCTGAGCGCAACAGCAACTTTTGAGTAGTAGCCCATGATGTAACTCCTAAAAAGAAATACACCGGGATACCACCTCCCCTTGCGTCAGGAAGTGATTTCCCGGCAGGGGATTAAAAATGCGCGTTATCAGTGATACTGGAGGTAATCCAGATCAATGACTGCGTTATGGTTGATACGGAAGGTGAGACGCCACTGAGCCGTAATCTTCAGAGCCCAGGCCAGTCCTTTGGAAACACTGCGTTTTCCGTTGAACTGATCCAGACGGTGCGGACGAAGACTCGGCGGCAGACTGCACACGTTCGGTGCTTTGCGAAGCTCATAAAGGGCATCACAGAGCGGCAACAGGTGCGAGGGATGAATCCCTGAGATGTCACCGCGAAGCACTGCTTCCAGTTTTTTCGACTTAACGCTTTGTATCTGCATAAGCGCGGCTCTCGTTAATAAGAGTGCTTAAGCGGGTACGCAGCGCTCCGAGCGCACGCACCACCGGATTGTCCACCCGGTCGGCGTCCGCAGGAGCGTCGGTTACTTCCGCGAGCATCAACTTCAGAAAGACCGCGTACTCCCGGCGCATGTCAGCTATGTTGCGGCTGGCGGCGTCAAGAGCGGCGTAATGGTTGATTCTGGTTTCAACAGCGCGGATTTCGTTGATGTAAGTGGTGTAAGAGATCATGATTATTCTCCAAAAAGAAAGATATCCTCAGAGAAAAAGACGATCTCCCCCAAAGAGGAAAATCGCCTTTTCCCCTTCGGGTTTTGGTTAACAACTTAAGAAATTACGGGTTGGCCGGTGCCTTTACGGGGAACCGGTTAATACCGTTGGTACTGCAAAGAATGTCATTCCAGTCCAGGCCTTTTGAGCCCGGCTTGACAGCATCCGGAATGGAACAGATCACAGCTATCTTTCCTTCGTTTTCTAAACGCTCACGAAGAAAAGCAGCGGCTTTCTGTCCGGTCTGAGAGACGTCCTTATCTTCGAAAATGAAGACCAGACGCACCTTGTCGGGAATTTCCACGGACTTCAGACCGCTTGCGCTGATACAAGACCAGCACGGATAACCCGTACCGATCACAACGCTTGCGGCCGTTTCGATGCCTTCGGCCACACAGAGCACTTGCCCGGGTTCACCGAGGTGTACTGCGCAGCCCGCCACCGATTCGCCGGGACCAAGGCGCATAAGACGCTTGGGAGCGTCTACAGGAGCCTTCTTACCCTGACAGAGGAAGGTACGGTGCACGCACATGAGGTTTCCCCGCATGTCGCGTACCGCACCCACCAGACCGTTGAACTTTTCCGTTCTGCCGTCAGCCGTCCGGTAGGTCATGGCCTGAGCCGCCCGCAAATCTTCCTGAGAAGACGCGGGAAGCGAAGCCAAACCCCGTCCGGCGAGATACTGACGCACTTCACGTGCTGCGTCGGTGTCGGCCGTAAGCTCTGAAGCCGACGTCCAGAGCGAGTCAATGTCCTTGAGACACTTTTCAGTGAGTTGGCGCATTTCCTCTTTCTGTCGGGCTTCTTCGGCGTCCGTCGGCAACTTTTCAACGCAGAAAAGTCTGCGCTTGAAGTTGCCTTTGCTTCCGGTGCAGCTTTGAATACCGGTCATGTCAATGCGGACATTGTCGCCCACAGTGACCCCGGCTCTGCGGCAGGCTTCTTCCAGAAGCGTTCCGGTGAGCTCCGTGCGGTTGCCGTCTTTTTTGAGCACCCTCACGGCAAAGACCCGGTAGGTCTTTTCGTGAAAGCGCACGTCTTTCGTGCCGATATTGATAAGCCGCCCCGTACAGGACGTCTGTTTCGTATCGTCAGTGGAAAGAACCCGGACGTGATCGTCGGCCAGGCCGACTACCTCAGCAACTTTCGTGAGTGTTTCCGGAAACGTCCACCCTTTAAGTGCCATTAGAAGCGACAGACCGTCGCTCCAGGCACCGCAGGTGCAGATCGCCTTACCGTTTTCCGTCCACCCTTTCGGAAAGCGGAACTTTCCGGGGGCGTGACTGTGGCCGGGCATCGGACAGGCAGGCGCATGACGGGGTGATACCTTCATGGCGTCGGCCAATTCCGGCGCAAGAGACGTAAATATCATCTCCCAACGCCCACGCGCAGCAGCTTTGACCATGCTTTTTTCAAGCATTTTCTTGCTCCTTATGAGTTATCGGGAGACATGCACCCCGTCAACGGGAATGTGTTTCCCGTGAGGGGTTAAAAAATTGAAATCACGCCGGGAAATCCTCACGCGCCTTGCGGCCCGCGAAGATTTCCTTTGGTGACTGATGGGATTACCGGGGACCGAAGATCCCTTGGACTGCAAACTGAGAAATGCACCGCACCATGGCAGGTGTTCCTGTCACGGCGTCAGACGTTTCATTGTCATCAAGGAAGGCAAAACGCGTTGAGAGCGCCCTGTTGCCTTCGCAGTCGGCATCATCTCCGAGCATGAGTGTGAAAATCTCAATACCCGAAGCCTCAGCCCGCTTCTTCCAGGCTTTAGCCAGGTCCGGGTCTTGGCCGAACGTCGTTCCGTCAGTAATCAGAATGATCACTTTCCGGCTTTCCGTCCGGCCTTCGAGCTCACTGATTCCGGCGCAAAGCGCATGAAGAATCGGTGTGGCTCCCCAGCTTTCCACATGACAAAGCCGGTTGACATCCGTTGCCGACAGGTTGCTGTGCCCCATCGGAATCAGCAGCTTGGACTTCACCGCCTTGCTGAAACTACTTCCGGGGAAGACCCGCATTGATGCGTTGCAGCCCTTTAACTGACGGACTGCTGCGATCAGTGCGGCCGACGCATCACGCGCCGCCTGCATTCTTTTCCGCCCCATTGAACCGGAGGTATCCAGAAGAAGCGCCACGGCGGTATCGAGCCCCGTACGGGGTTCAAGCCGCTTTTCCATGATGCGGGGATTGCCGACCGCCAAACGGGAAATCACCGTGTTGTTCACACGACGCCCGTTGGAGGAGAAGTAAATCCCGGAACGCGTCTGAGACCGCAATATGTTGTCAAGCATCGTGCGGATCCGTTCTGCGACCGGTTTGACAACGGCCCAAAACTCTTCCGGTTTCAGCGGCTTTTCTGCCTCCAGTTTCAACTTAAGTGCTTCACCTTCAGCAGACCAGGAACAAGGACTGTAGCCCTCAAACGGCCTGTCAGAGATAGGCCGTGGTTCCTTACCGCCGATCCGGTTGGAGGCCTTGTTCGTTGCGTCATCAGCCGACAAAAGCTGGCGCATGAATTCACGCTGACTTTCGGTCGTCTGCTGACCGTCACCGGACCCGCTTTGCTGACCCGGGGACTGTCCCGAAACAGACGAAGGCAGGTTCAGATCAGAACCGAGTGACTTTCTGCCATTCCTTGTCGCGGAGCCTTTACGGTCAACCGCAGAATTCTGGGATTGCGCTTGTCCGTTGGCTTCTTTGGCAATGAGACTGCAGATGTCACGCGCAAGCTCCAAAGCGGCTTTGGTGTTGTTCATCGCCATTGTTTGGTGCATCATGAGCGCGTCAACCTGCTTCATCACCGGTTCACCGAGATACTTCACCAATAACGTCCGTCCTTCGGCCAAATGTTGCGCCAGTGCGGCCGGTGAATTGAGTAAATTCACTTTACCGAACAGGCAGACATAAGTCGGAAAGGCATACTGCACCGGTACGTTAAGGTTATTACTGTCAGTAAACCAGCGGTGTCCGCGGTTAAGCATCGCTTCGATCCGGCCGTTCAATATGGTCTGACCGCCAGGAAGGGCTCCGACGCCCATCCGTTCAATCCGGGTATCTTCAAGAGCGTTAAAAACTGCTTTGATGATCTCCGGATAGTTCAGTCCGTCCAAGACACCGAAGTTGGTGTAGTTGAGATGAAGGGCTTCGTGAAACGCAAACCCGTTCACCTCCGAGACCGTGAGCGGACGCAAATCCGGTAAATAGACCGTATTGCTGTTCGTGGCCGGGCAGTCAGCGCCCGTGATGATGTTGAACTTAAATTCGGTCGCCAAAAGTTTTAAAAACTTCTTGCAACCCGATTCCTGTACTGCATTCATGTTGTATCTCCAAAAAAGAAAGGAGATACAACAACCCCCAAAGGGGATTGCCGTATCCCCTCGGGGTTGGTTTAAAAAACGACGTCTGATTTACCACCAGGCGCTGTACTGCGTGGAAGCGGCGGGAGCCGGAATAACGGGCTTCACCTCAGAAGATTTCTCTTCAGAAGGAAGTACGTTGCTCACGGGAACCACTGTTTCTTTTGCTGCAGCAACAGGCGTTGCTGCGGGCACTGCGTCGGCGGATGCCGGTACGACCTCAAGAGGAAGCTCTCCGTTGAGAGCCGCCTCAAAGGCGTCGTAACCGGTATCGGCAGACTGAGCCGGGTGCGAAACGGGCTTCGGGGCTTCGACAACCTTCACAGGTTCGACCACGGTTTTCACCGTAGCCGCCTTGGGAAGGTCAAGCGTTGCCTGAGCCTGAACCTCAGCTGCCGCAGGAACCGCTTTCGCGATACCGGCTGCATCATCGGTTACAAGCTCATTTAACCGTTCGCCTACCTCATCCATGGAGCGCGTGCCGGAAAGAATTTCCGACAGAATCACTTCATTTGTGAGAATGCCCGTCAGCGCGAGAAGTTTCTGATACATTTGAGGATTCCCCTTGTCGAGGTTTCCGCGGCTGTTCATTAACTTTGCAAGCGTCGCATCAATCTTTTCGGCAAAAGGCAGGCACCCCGGCGCAAGAAACGCGAGGCCCCTTAACTTGTTGCTGATGATCGAAAGCTGTTTGACAGACGTCACGGAGGAGCCGTCCGTCGAGCGGTTCATGACCGTTCTGACGAAAACCGACGCCGCCGTTCTGATTTCAGTGACGAGCTGCCCGGAAAGGCCGCTCAGTTTTTCTTCCAAAACCGGTGCTTCTTCCGGCGTTGCCGCTGAAAGACGCACAGCCATGTAGCCCGTGCGGATCTTCTTTTCCACTGACGCCTTTTCAGGTGCAGCGGAGCGGATGGATTCGCACAGACGCGGATGACTCGCCGCCCAAGCTTCAATATCTCCTTCGTAGTCGAGGAGAAAATCAGACTTGGCTTCTTCAAAACGCTGACTTTCCGCATCGAGCTGAAGACGGATCTCACTCCAGTTTTTAGCCGGAACAGCATAGCCTCCCATAAAGCGGATCCCGTTGTTTTCGAGAATGCTTATGAAACGCTTTTTGCTCGCGGCAAAGGGGGCAAGTTTCGCCTTGTCGATAAGCCATTTCTGACCGGAGGACGCTCTGACGTCTTCCTTGAGCAGGGACTTACCGTCGGTGATGTTGAAGTCGCCGTTTTCCAAACGCGCCTGACCGCTCCAGAGCTCAATCCCGTGTTCAACGAGAACGAGCTGTTCAGAGAGTTTGGCAACGCCTTCGGTTTCGTGATTCGTGTTTTGCATGATGTACTCCTAAAAGAAATAAAAAAAAGGTACATCACGCCCCAACGGGGAATGTGTACCCCGTTGGGTTGAAAAAATTGACTTACTTATAGACGGCCAGGCCGCCATAACCATAGAATTCAACTACGGTCACGTTCTTTCCTTTGCATGTGTCGGCCGATGATGTTGAGCACCATACCGATCACACCGAGAAGGCAAATCGCCAGACCGCCAAATGTGTAAGCCTGAAGTCCGGTCATTGATTAGCTCCTGTATGAAAATCAAGCCACAGCGCACAAACGAGGGAGAAGAATAAAAAACCGATTCCTTCAAATGCAGCAGTGAACTTGGCTTCCTGAAAAAGTGCTGCGGCAACACCAGCCACCCCAACCAAGCGTGAACTTTCACGGCACAAGGTTACGATGGTGATGCTCACCTTTATCAGCACACCCCCTTTCTGCATTGTACCTCCTAAAAAAACGCGGAGATACAACGCCCTTTGCAGGGAATCATATCCCCGCAAGGGTTAACAAAAAAGTCAGAACCAATACCGTTTCTGCGGCCTCATCACCAAAGGATTCACAAGACTTTCGTCGAGCACATCCTCGGGCAATGCTACGTCAGTGGTACGTACATTAAACCGCACAACATCCGGCCGCCGGAAGCGGTCGAGAGATTGAACGCTCTGACGCACGTTTTCCGGCAAATCCAGCCAGGCCTGCTTGTAATCAACAGGGCCCGGATACCTGCTTCGCGTGACCACCACACCGCCGAACTCTGCCCTGGACTGATCCTGGGGCAGCATTTTGTCGAGCGACGCGCGGATTTCATCCATGCGTTGCCGGCGTTTTTCGATTTCAGCGGTGCACGACGCAATCAGAGCCTCGGATTCGCGGTACTCCTTCGCAAGACGCGCCCACGTTTCGCGGTCATCTCCTTTCGGAAAATACACGTCACGTTTGTAGGGCGGCTCCTTTCCGGATACCACATACTCCCAAAACTCATCACCTCGGGCGCGGATTCCTTTCAGAATTTGCTCGTCTCTGTGAATCACGAACTCATGAATTTTTTCTTCACAGTCCGGATCGTAGAAAACGAGTGAACCTCGATCGGCGTCCGTCACCAAGATCTGGTGGTGTACCTGCATGATGCAGTGCTGTATGCACGGGGCCTCAAGGCCCTTAGCGCCGATTTCCGCCAAATGTTCCTTACCGAAACACTTGATTTCCACCGGGCGGCCGCTCACCGGAAGTCCGTCACAGCTTGCTCTGTACTTGCGGTCGGTTTCCCATTCGCAGCAGGCAGGCAGTGCGAACTCATCGTGTTTCTGATTCCAAAGCTCAAGAGCGGTGGACTCAAAACGCACGCCGTCGCGCACGGCAAACTCCGAGACTTCGTGCGGCTTAAGTTTTCCGCATTTCTCACCCCAGAGGTGCCAGGCCGAACAGTACGGTGAAAGCCCTGCGATCATGGGCGACTCAGTGGCGGTTATGCCGTTGAGCCGCCACGCGAACCACGCGGGCGTTCTTTGTTCAAGATTGACAAATATCATGCGATTCTCCTTCAAAGCCGTAAAGACGGGCGGCACCTGAAAATTCAGGCACCGTCCGTTTTACGGACACCGGTTACCGATCAGAAGGGAGGATCCTGCAAAGGCATTTCCTGTACCCTCTGAGCGGCTGCCGGTTCATTGACGCGGGGAGCCGGCCTTTCCCTCACGATCTGCGCATCTTCAGCCCGTTGAGGCCTCTGACCGCGCACACGTGCGAGATAAGCCAGGGCATATTCCTGGTCAGAACCGCTGGTGTGATTCATCACCCAGGCGGTGGCGTTACCCCACTCGCCCCGGGCATCGGCAAGCTGTGCCACCTGCGCCATTTTGTGGTCAAGCGCGGCGCGGTCCCACTGAGCCGGTGCTGCGGCAACCGGCTGATTAACCGGTTGCGCCACATCGGCCGCGTCCTTGCCTTCTTCATCGTCATACAGCGACGAAAGGCTCGGAAAGGCGTTTTTCAACGCCTGGATCTGCGCTTTGTTGAACAACATCTGACGCGGCTGATTCTTCCAGGGCTCCGTCTGGCGGAATTTTTCCTGAAAGAAGGCATAGCCTTCCGTATCAAACGAACTTCCGTCCTTTCGGCGGCGGCTAACAACGCACTTGACGTATTCGTTGCAGTGCACCCCCGCAACTTCAACAATGTTGGGGCTGAACTCGAAACGGACCCCCGAATACTCGGGATTTGCCGTTGCGATCTGCCGCCAGCCGTTGATGCCGACGATGGGAACAATGCCGCCGTTTTTTGCCGGGAAGGCATAGATCTCGCCCAACATGGGGTTTAGACCCGCCTGCTCTGAAATGATGAGAAGACTCATCATCTCTTCCTTGGTCGGAGCCTCACCGTTGGGGTGCTTGAAGCACGTCTTGGATAACGTGTTGTAGAGATCGCGCCAATTGACGCCCCATTGGGTCGCCAGGCGCATCAAGACCGAGGTTTCCTTTACGGGGGCCGCGGCCTTGGGAGCGGAAGAAGCACCGGGAACCGGTGCGGTTTTAGCGGAAGTTGTATTGGAAGTGTTTTCCTGCATGATGTACTCCGAAATAAAAAAAAAACGGGGTACATCACGCCCCAAAGGGGTATGTGTACCCCTTTGGGTTGAAAAATTGACTGTTTTAGTGGCGGGGGAGCCACCAAAGGGCAAACAATGCTGCAAACCCGATGATGGAAGCGCCGGCCAGTAAAAAGATATAAAGCTCAATACCGGTCATATTTTTTTTCTGCTCCGTTTATTGGAACCAATATTGCGAAGAAGTCGTTTAAGGAAAACCCTTCGGAATGCCCGCAATATGATAGATACCAGCAAACCCAGAAAAGACCAAACTCCGGCACCTGAACTTGTATTGTTCTCGATGAATGAAGCAACAAAAAGCGCCACACTTATCAACAAGACAAACTCGGCTGCTGTCAAAACAGCAACAGCCGAAACATTGATCCAATCAGTTTTGTTCATTGTACCTCGGCGAAAAAAATCAGCGGAGATACAACGACCCCGGCGGGGAGAAGCATCCCCGCTTGAGGTTTGAAAAACAAAGATCAGAAGAACGGCACTTCCTCTTCCTTACCGGAAGTCTTTTCTGTCCCTGTCGAGGCCGGAGCCTTGTCAGGAGCAGAAGCGGACTTCTTGTTGAGAAGATTGAAATCCGAAGCCATAAAGGCCAGCAGATTTCTTTCGGTGCCGTTGACCTTGGCCGTGCGTGTTGCGACCCTGCCCTTTACAAACAGCAGGTCACCCTTTCCGATGCCGATTTTGCCGAGCGATTCGGCCTTCTTGCCCCAGAAAGTTACTTCGTGCCAATCAGTGACGGTATCGTATCCGTCCCCCTTCTTTTCCGAACGGCTCACGGCGAGGCTCATAGCCACACCGGCGCTCGAAGCGCTTTTGAGCTGCCTCACACTGCCGACACGACCCATAAGAGTCGCGTCGTTTATCCCGTCAGCTTCAGCGTGGCCCGCAGCAGCGAGCACCTGAAGGTGCGGGTTGCGCAGGGTTTCCTGAGTGATGTCCCATTTCTGCGTCTCGCTCTTAGGCGAGACAACAGCGAGCGAAAGATCAGCTGTGACGGCAACAATGTTGCCGGTCGCGCAGTTGACTTCCCCTTCAATGAAAACGGGAACGGATGCTTCGGAGGATTTTCTGGAACCGTCTTTACCCGTGAAGGATTCGCGGGTGAGGATGGTCAGACAGGTGAAAGGGCGTCCGTCTTTACTCGTGACGTTCTTAAGCGAACTCACGTTGCCGACGAGCGTAACAGTGGAAGAAGAACCGGATTTGTAGAAGAAAGTCATGATGTATCTCCAAAAGAAAAAATAAAAACGGGGATACATCACCCTTTCGGGGAGACATATCCCCGTGAGGGTTTAAAAAAATTGAAAACTGCCTGTTACTGCTTGGAGTGTTTAGCCAGGTAGTAGACAATCAGGCCACTAACGAACAAAAGTCCGCTGTAGATCCAGACGACGTACAACATTTTCATAATGATTCGGCGCGGAAACCTCTTCCTTTAGGAAGGGGAGGAAGCGCCGACCTCCTTTCTAAGTCCTTTGCGGATACCCGCAGGCTCCGCTTGCTCGGCCCGAAGGCCGGTTGACATCCTTCGTCAATGTTGGAAAGGGTTTCTTGCCAGCAGCACCGCTCCTACCTCTCAGAGCTTTTAACCACTGGCCGCAGAGCGTGGAACTAGGATGAACATCCCACGGTGCCTGTACATTCCCAACCAACGTAGCTCCCCTCCCGGAGGAGGTTTGCTGAGACTAGTCAATAAAGGCTTTTTCAAGTCTCCGCCTTCTGGCGGGGGTTATTGACACATGAGCCTCCAGATTATCGGCCAGAACAGAAACACAAACACTGAAATTTTACCATCGCACCTCCATTCAACAAGCGGAGATACGGCCCTTCGTCGGGGACATATCCCCGCAAGGGTTAATGAACAATGATCATTCAGCCGGAAGATTCCAGCCGTCACCGAAAATGGCAAACGCCATATCGTTGACAGCCTGGGCTTCAGACTGACTGCAGCGGCGCAGGTAGCATTCTTCGAATGCCGCCTTCATCGCGTTCTTGCTTCCGAGGTAGTCCTGAGCGAGGAATGCCCACGTCGTCAGACAGCGTGTGCTGACCGGAACGTGAAGCGTACCTTCGATCCCTTTAAGACCGACAAACTCATTTCTGACCCGGTTGGCAAGCCTGACCATCCGTTTAGCCATCTCTGCGCTCTCTTTTTTTCCGAGACTCGTATTAAGGATGGACGTCAGAAGCGACTTTTCGACCATTTCGGCCGGATAACCGACTTCAAGAAAGCGGTAGCGGTCCATGGCAGCGATATTCTGCTGCTGGACACCCGCATAGCACCCCATCTCATCGCCCTGGCCTTTTGAGTTGGCCGTGACAATGACACGAAAGAGCGGATGCGGCTTAATGACTTCACCCGTTTCCGGGATGGTCAAAGGTCTGCCTTCAATGATGTCGTTCATACCGGACATTTCACCAGCCGGTGCAATATCCACTTCGTTAAGAAGCAGAACGTGCCCCAGACGCATCGCAGTTGCCAACGGCCCGTCTTGGAAAACCATTTCGGGAGTGTTGGAGCCTTCCACACGCTTGTAACTCCAGGTTCCCCTGAGCGTTGCAAACTCAAAACGTTCGTTCATCGTAATCTGCGAAACACCCCAGTTGAGGCGGGCACAGACTTCGGTGACGATAGACGTTTTGCCGGATCCGGTGGGACCCGTGATGTAGAGAGCAGAACCGTGAGGGTTCACGAGAAAAGCCAATATGGTCCGCAAAATGTCTTTGCGGAAGCAATACTGGGAGTGACGCGGCGGAACAAACGTCGGATCGCTGTTGGTGACGACCGGCACCATAACGGCGTCGGGAATCAGCCAGCGGGCCGAGTTTTCAGACTGGGGAAGAAATACGTTCTCAAAGAGTTGGTTCATGCTCTCATCGTGGCATAAAGCCAACGTCTGAGAACGAGCACCTTCTTTTTCGAGCGCGAGGTTGTTGCTTTCCGGCTTGACGCCGGTGTTGATGTTTTCCATTTTGATTCTCCACCGACAAAGAGGCAGAGAATCCCCTTACGGGCATCTCTACCCGCAGGGTCGGAAAATGTTGAAAAAAAGTTGATATGTACGTCAGACCGGAGCGGAAACGTCAGTCAGAAACGGCTGAAACTTCCGGACGAACCGAAATACACAACGGGAAAATCCCGATTTAGTAAAAGAATTTCAAAGCCTGTAATGGTTATTTGTCGTGTTTACTGCACCAGTAAAGACCGACGACAGACAGCAAACCGATAAGACTTGCTACTCCGCCGACCAAGGCATACCACTGAAGACTTGTCATAGAAATTCCGCGAGGAAACCCGCGTCTTCAGACGCGGGAGGAATCGCGGCCCTCCTTTCTCAGTTCAGTTAAAAACATTTTTGACGGATACCTCACGGGCTCCGTCTGCTCGACCTTGCGGTCGGTGGTGATCCTTCGCCAATGTTGGAAGGGGTTTGTTGTCTGAAGCACCGCTCCTACCTCTCAGAGCTTTTAACCGCAGACCGCAGAGCGCGGGACTAGGATCGACATCCCGCGGTGCCTGTTTGCGTCCCGTCTTGCGACGGAACGGATTCCCAACCAACGGAGTCCGTCCGAAAACGGACTGAGGCTAGTCAACCAAGACTTGTTGCCAAGCCTCTGACTTCAGTCAGGGGTAGTTGATCTCGTCAACTTTATTGTATCTCCAAAAAATCACGGAGACACAACGCCCTTTGCAGGGAATCATATCCCCGCGAGGGTTTGTGATCAGTCAGTCAATGATCCGAAGAATATGACTGCTGTTTGTGTGAAATTCTCTGACGACTTCCATAAAGGAAATCAGTCAGCCGAAGCCGACGCTCCGAAGCGAATTTATTTTCGTGTGTGACGGAAGTCCGAGGACTTCTTTTAAGGTGTAAATGCGAGATACGCGCTCACATACGCGGAATGGTTTTGAGGTAACCAAACAGACCTACAAGGGACATAGCCCAAATGTTCTTTACACGGGAAAACAGTGTGCAGAAAAAACACTGTCCCCGTCTCAGTCTCATTTCCCGTCTTTCAGGGAAAGGACGCGAAGCCTTGCGCTCCTCAGTCACGTGTTTTCAGTGTTTTGTGCGACAGGCCGGTATAGCCGGCGGCCGGATGTACAGCAGTGCGAAGGCTTACGCTCTCAGACTGCGGGCCGAAGACATTGGCTTCGGCACTTGTAATGCAACAGGAACCTTTACTGCCGTTCCCGCGCTTTGTATGACGTGAATTATGGCAGAAATTTCAGCAAGTGTGGTTTCGGCCTTCGGTCGTTGACCGATACGCGGGCAAAGCCATCCAAACCGCGCCCAACATAATGGGACCATTCATTTTTTCCGTATCGTAAAGGAAATCGAATGACTACCAAAAGAACGACCCGGACGTCGGCTAAGAAAACCGGAGAGACCGCTAAGGGAACCGCAACCGCCGAAAAGGCTGCGGATCCGGCTGTGAAGCCCGAAGAGACCGCCACCGAAGTCGGTAAAGAAGCCCTTTCCGTCATCGCCGACGATATTGAGGCACAAAGGAGCAAAAAGAGGGCTCCGGCCCCTTCGGCCGTTAACTCCCCTGAGCCTGCACCTTCCCCTGTCAAGGCTGAAGAAAAGCCCACGATAGATAAACCGGCTCAGCCCGCTACCCCTCGACAGGGAGCAGCCCGACAGGCACGTGGAGCTGACCGAAGCAACCGCCGTACCCGTACCGAGCGTGTGCGCTATGTGGACGAGACCGTCCCGCGCGTGCGCCGCGAAATGCGGCGAGCAACGGAAGACTATTCCTATGCCTACTGCACAGCCCCGACCTACGTCTACAGTGATGCGGCGCAGCAGTTTTTTGAACGCAACTTCCAGTGGACCGACCGGTCGCTTTTGGTGATCTCTTTGGTGTGCGGTGCAATCGGCGGCGCAGACCTTGCCCGCAAATACACTCAGGAAGCCGAAAAGCTCGGCAAGAACCTTCAGGCCAACATCATGAGGGCTATTGAGGGAATCAAAAAGCTGATGAATGCCCGTGAGATTCCGGAGGAAACCCAGGTCCCCGGCTACGACCACAAGCGCCTTTATCAGCCCGCAGTGCACTCACCGCAGGCCATGCAGTTCATCACCATCACCGGTCTTTTGGACCGCATTGTGGCCCGCATTGAAGGCGCCTGGATTAACGGCGTGATTGACGCAGACCAGCGCAGCCGCATGATCCGGGGTTGGACGGAAGAATGTCGCCGCTACGTCACCTCTATGCAGGAATTGCGTACCCGCACCATGCAGGAAGCCCTTAACGCAGGCAAGCGTCAGGAAGCCCGCATCATCGAACAGCGTGTCGAAAAGGATGCCGCCAACGACCGGATGGTGGAAAAGGCCAAAGTCCTTGACACCAAGACCGGTGAGGAAATCAAGCCCGAAGCCGCTGAGTCGGCGGCCGAAGAACCGGATAAGAGTGAAGCCGCTCCCGTCAAGACTGAGGACACACCCGAAGCCAAGGCCTAAGCATTTACTCTCACCCATCACGGCCCGCACCGGGAAAATCAGACCACATCGCTGTGTCGAACCACCTTTTCCTGATGCGGGCCGCCTTTTTTTAGTGAACGCAATAAACAATGACAGAACCGGCAAAACCTTTGGTGCGCACCGTGCGCATCACCTCGCCCAGAACGCTCACGCTCATTACCGTCATGCGGCACACCAACGAGAAAATCGGCCGCATGATCGAAGAGCTCAGCGCTCAGGGGCATGACGTCCCGGTAACCCCGGCTGACGCCGAAGCCCTCATGAAGTCCGTGTATGCCGAAAAGAAAGACGAGCTCTTTGGCTTTCTCAAGAAGAAAGCAGATTACTACGAGCCCATCGCCGCAGACGGCGAAGCCCGCTGGGAACGCGTCTACGACAAGCCCGAAGCCATTTTCGGCGACGACGATCCGGATGATCCGGCAAAACTCCGACGCCTTTGCGTCGCAACACGCAGGGTGACGGTAGAGACCGACGGGATTTTCTGTGACCCCATCTGCGAAATCATCGCCGCCTTTGACCGAGTGATCAGTCTCCTTGAAATCTGCCGCATCACCGGGGCAATGGGCATCTATCAGTACCACTTTCACGTAAGAGCTCTTGACGGGAGTACGTACCATGCACTGCGCCGTTTCCGCAACAAAATCCGTGAGCGCCTTTGCCCGGATCAGAAAGACAGTCAATAACCCCCGCTAGAAGGCGGAGGCTTGAAGAAGCCTTTATTGACTAGTCTCAGCATTAACTCAACTTAGAAAGGAGGTCGGCGCTGCCTCCCCTTCCTAAAGGATGAGGTTTCCGCACCGAATCATTATGACAGACGGCCCCGGACTTCTTTTGGCCATTGCCGCAGCAGCGGCCGTTATCCTCGGCCTGTTGCTACGCACGCTCTTTCGACCTCATTTCCCGAAACGATTCAGGTCGAAGGTCGTATGGGTCTGCGACGGTGATACCGTCTGGGTACGGCGTTTTTTCGCCCGCCGCAAGATCCGTCTCTTGGGAATGGACGCCCCGGAATCCGAACAGGAATACGGGCAACTCTCTCAGGAATACCTTGACGATTTAATCGGCGGGCAGACGGTGGAAGTCGAAGCAATCGGCGCTGACATTTACGGACGGTGGCTCGCCCGGATCAAATTCCGGCGGCAGGACGTGTCGCTGCAGATGATCGAAGCCGGGATGGCGTGGCCGTACTACGCAAGTTTCCACAATCTAACGCCTGCTGAGCGCAGCGCCTACCGCGCAGCAGCCTTTGAGGCTAAACGCTACGGGCGCGGTCTGTGGCGTAGCGAAAGACCTGAAGCCCCATGGACGTGGAGACAAAGGAACCGGTCACTGTGGCAGCGGTTGCTACTGTGGATCAGGAAGCTCCTTTACCACGGGGAAAGGTAAATTAATCCCCTTTCTTATCGGGATTTTCGGGCTTTTCACAGTTTTCGTTACTGTTTGAAGGGGCGTATATGGAGCTTGCGAACGGAGGATTAAAGGGAAGCGCCCTTGAAAACTTCAATACTCGGGGCAGAACGATGGCCAATGCTCATGGCGGAAACCTTTTAATGGGGAAGCAAATCGCCACGTTGGAGTACCTGAGAAAAGCCGAGAACGGACGCTTGGGTGATTTTGCAGAAATTACGAATAGCGCAATCGGCACGAACTTTGTCGCCGAAAACGACTTCACGGGTGTGTGTATTTTGGGTTCTGTATACGATAATACGCAGATGTGTTCTTAAGATACCCTAACAAGACAATATGCGCATTGGATATGTGAGAGTAAGCTCTCTAGATCAAAACCCCGCAAGGCAGATCGAAGAATTGCGAAGCCAGAACGTTGAAAAGATCTTCACAGACAAAATGTCTAGGAAGAATACGGAGCGTCCTGAACTTCAAAAGATGCTCACTTTCATTCGTGAAGGAGATACGCTCATCGTGCACAGCCTTGACCGTTTAGCTCGCAATCTAGCTGATCTACTCACAATAGTGCAGGAGTTGACTGGTCGTGGTATCAGCATTGTTTTTATGAATGAACGTCTTTCCTTTGAGGCGGGAAAGGACGCATCTCCAACTTCAAAATTAATGCTCTCGATGATCGGTGCGTTCGCTGAGTTGAGGATGTAAGGTTTTTTGTGTCCAGGCGATAATAGCGCTCCCGTAGGGCGCGAAAGGAATCACCGTGGCACACCGTACACGGGTTCCGGACAAGTGCCAGAACCCGTTTTCTCCCGCTTACGCCTACACGCTGTAATCCTCCAAATTTCCGCCTTCCGCAATCACTTTCTGCACCCATTCGGGCTTTCGGCCGTTCCCGGTCCATGTCTGTCCTTCCGGGCCGCGGTACTTTACCGGAGCCTTGGCTGCGCGGGTACGCTTCTTCCCCTCGCCCTCAAACCGGATTTCATGCGCCTTAATGTGCATGGAATCCACCATTTCCTAGATGGTGCGGATGACGTCTGCCCTCACCCCGTCTTCGCGGGCCTGAAGATCTTTTCTGAGCTTCGCGATCTCGGCGAGCTCGTTGTTTAACTCTTCTTTGTTCATGGTCTCGTTTTCTTCAAAGGAAATGCTGAACCCCTTCCTGTCAAGGGGCAAAAAGAGGAGCCGGAAAAGGGCCTCCGGTTGCAAAGGGAGGCCCGACAGGGGTTGAAATCTTACAGTAATAAACTCAGCTACTGAAACTTACTGTGTCTTTATGCGCCGGTGCTGGTGTTACAACAGTCCACCCACCGCCAGATGATCATCACTGGGTCTTCGCCCGTCATCGGGATGATGTGTCCAATCCCCCAGAGCACAACGCCTTGGCCGAAACTGTGATTGCCGTCTGTTTCAGCGACCGGATGAAACTCTGAGAAGCGATACTGCGTTTTCGGCAAGTACGCCGAGAGTTTGCCGTTACACATCGCATCCTTACCCATCGTGCGGTACTCCACCCCACGACGGTGCAGTGCGTAAAGAACGCGTGCGGCCATAAGGCTTGTTGACTGCAGCAGGTCCGGCGTGTAGTCCGTGTGGCCGGTCGCCGGGAACATAATTCCCCAGTTACCGGCGCACCAGAAGAGCTCACGGACGGGCTTGCCGATCATGGACATAAAGGCGTCCGGAATGCAGGCGATGATTCCGAAGGGAGAAGCAATCAGCGCGGCTTCCGGGTGCGTAAAGAACGCGATCTCGTCGAAATTCCAGGTCGGGTCGATTTCCGACATATACATGACGTCCAGGTCCATGTAAAAGCCCGGGTTGCAGTTGCGGGGCATCCACATATCGAGCATGGTCATGACCGGATAAGAGTAGTAGTGATAGTGCTTCTTACTGAGATTGGGCTGAACCTGGTCGGCGCTGCGGCCGGACCAATGGGAGCGATCCTGACCCTGATTTAAGCGGTCAAAGGGAAAACGGATACCGCTTAAGACGGAAGAACACCCCGGTTGTCGCTGTAATTCGATAATGCGGTGCGGTTCCCAAAGCGACGTGCGGATACCGATGGACGGTATACCGTTATTGTCGTAGCACATGCACATGGCGCTGCCGGCTGAAGCGCTGGCTGCACCTTCCGGAATACCGGAACCGGGGTTCTTATCACCGCCCGGAACAAGACTGCCGCCCATATTCACGGCCCCGACAATCACCGGCAGAATGCACTCCCAGCACATGCCCGAGAGCATTTTCGAGGTAAAAAGCTCCGCATCGATACAGCCGTTGTTATCGTCGGCGGGCTCGTGACCGCCGTCAATCATGGTGTCCTTGTTGCCAATAGGGCCGGATGTTGCGCCTGACGATGTACCAGGGCTTGTACTCGCCCCTTCTGCCTGTACCCCTACAGGAAGCGCGAGGCTCATGACGGCCAATAGGGCTGCAAAGAGCGGTCCGGCCAACCTGAGAATACTTTTACGAAACATGGCTAGTATTTACCTCCCTGCGTATGCGCTGCCTTTTCTGTCTTAACCGGATCAATGGGCCCGAGTTCCTGAACCACAAACACGTGCTTCGTGTTATCGGCCGTCACCACGGACGGTGTGGCCTCAATCTCAAAACGTTCCTGAACGTCGGTATTCAAAACGTAGACATGTTCCTGCATCCGGTCGGTTAAAGCCTTATAGCTGTCCCACCCTTTTTCCTTGTCGATACGCGTGGCGATTAAGACCGGATTGGGCTTACCCATCATCTTGTTCCGGGAAATAAACTGCCCTACCCGGCGCATTTCGTCTTCCTTCAAGGGATCGAAAATAACGAGCATCAGAGTGAACGGCTGAATCTGCAGAGGATTTACACGGTCGCCGGCCTTACGGATCGGACGTCCCGCCAGATCCCGGATGTCTTTCTCAACAAGAATCGTGGGATCGACCTCACGGGTACGGGCCTTTCCGGCCGTCGGGAGGTCAATAAAGTTTTGATGCTTCCAGGCGTTTTTAATTGCGAGGCGCTTCTTTTCTTCCCAATTGACCTCCATGAACTTCTTCTTCATGACTTCAATGAGGTCAGGTTCGCTGATTTCAACAACATCGCCCTGCACGCCCATATCACCCTTTTGGCCTTGCTCGATTCGGCTCATGAGCCATTCGTCGTTATCCAGACCTTCCACACGGGCAATCATGGTGCCGAACTTGCGGCCCTTCATCTCGGCCGGTGTCCCCGGGACGAGCCCCGCTTCACTCTGATCGAGCGTTTCGGCGACAACGCTGCGTCCCTTGGCGCGAACCACTGTCGGTACAGCCGTCACGTTGTAGCGCTTAAAAAGGGCCGGATCAACAACCGTGTTGGGCATGGGCCGCAGGCTTTTACCGAGCATTTGAATTTCCAGCACGCCCTCATTGATATTCTTGCCTTCCGGAACGCCCCGGAAGACAAGCACAAGGTCATGGCGGGCGGCAAAAGACGCCCGTTCCATGATGTCTTTAATGGCCTGCATCCCCATGGACCTTGACAGGAAGACGTAGGTCGTTTCGGCATTGGTCTCAGCCGGCGGCTGGCCGATTCCAAACTTTTCCCAGGCGAGTTTGTCGAGCTCTTTATCGGCCTGGGGATCAAGGTTGTAAATCTCAGGATGATTTTTGAGAATGCGTCTGAGCTCCGCGACAATGGCCGAACCGGTCTTCTTGTCAGTCATCATGTTGGTGAGCATCCGGATGTCATCCTCGTACTCAGCTTTCGTGAGACTGCCGGTCTTATGCACGATTTCAGCCGCAAACTGAGCGGCCTGAGCCGTCAATTCGTCGTGCATACCGGTTGCAAGCCCCGCTTTACTTGCCTCAAGCACCTGATCGAGATAACCTGCCTGCTTTTTGCCGTCAGCCTGCCCTGAGGCCGTGGTCTCGACGTTTTTCTTCACGGCATCCTGGATTTTCCGGGCGGCCTTGTCCATATCCTGAGCGTACTTCGCATACTCCCCGCCCAATTCCTTCAGATACTTATTTTCCGGAATGTCGAGACTGATGTTTTCCCGGCGGCCGTAACCGCTGTCCATATCATCTGACTTCATCGTCTGTGCGTGTGCTGAGGAAATGCCGAAAACTTCTGTCAGCACGCCGGAAATCCTGTCAAGAAAAGAGATCGGTCGACCGGCAGGTTTGACATCGTTCACTGCGCCTTCCTTGCCCTTCGCCTTCTCGGCCGCAGCCTTATTGCTGTCTTCAATGTTGATGCGCTCAACCGACCGGGCCTTACCCTTCGTCTCAAGCTCCTTGAGATTTAAATCCGGAAAGAGTTTCTGGACCTCTTCGGCCGTGAGATTAGGCTTGTCGCTGTACTTGCCTTCGGCAATATCCTCTACCAGATCCGGGGTTACCGGACGCGTGTAGGTCACCGGCGACGTGTAGTTTTCAAGGTCAGAGCTTCGGGCCGGACGCTTTACGGCCTTTGTGGTGACGGTGACAAGGGGCGTCGCTTCCCTCACGCGTTTGACCACGCCGGAAGCTCTCGGCCCTTCCAGTATCGGGCGCTTGGTCTTGCCGTCCACGACAACCCAGCGGCCGTCAATGTAACGGTAGGCATTGTTGGGATTATCCAAGGCAGCACTCTGCTCCGGCGTCGTACCCGGACGGATAAAGACCTTGGATGTGATGGGGCCGTGTTCCTTAATCCACTTCTTCGTCTCTTCAGTCTTTACTGCCCATTCGTCCGGCTCCTTCTTCTTTTCTTCGAGCCGTTTTTTGTGTTCCTTCCAGGAATACCCGTTTTGCTGCAGGATCCGGAAGGCCTGCCGGCGGATCATCTCCCGCTCAGCTTTCTGCCGCGCGGTCATTTTGTTGCCGTTTTCGTCTTCGTAAATAGCACCGGTGTCAAACTTCGGAATGATCTGCTTGGCAAACTTGCCGTCCTTGTCGTAAAGCGGATTGATCGACTGCCCGAAGATCTCCGTGAGACGCTTTGCCTGCTCCAGTTGCTCAATGCCCGCATTGGGCGCAGGTTTTGCCACATCGGCCTTGGGCCAGGTGTCGTAAATGGACGGCTGGTCTTTAACGGCCGCCTCCTGGGCCGACACAGACGAAAAAGCCGAAAATACAGCGGCCGCGATCAGTGCGGTACGTGAAAAATGATCAGAACGCTGCATAAACTCGCCCCTTGATCTGCCGGCTTGACACCGGTCCGTAGTAACGGGAATCAAAACTGCGCGGAAGGGTGCCCATTACCCAATATTCGTCAGCCTGAAGAACACGGCTGCCGATAAATTTCTTCAGGACTTCGGGGGCGGCCCCTTTGAGGTGATAGAGCCCCTCGCCCACCTGTTTTCCGTTGATGAGGATCTTTTGATCCGTCGTAATCGTGACGGTATCTCCGGGCATACCCCGGATGTATTTCGCCATGAGAGAACCGTCCGCAATTGCGGGTTCCGCCCCAAGGCTTTCCACCGCGAAGATCTGATCGCGTACCGGGTAGCGGTCGGTCTTGCTGATAATGTAGACGGTGTGATCAATGCACTTGTAGCGCTGGGTATCAATCCCGATATTCCAGAATTTGTAAAAGCAGTATTGAGCCGCCACGCACACCGAGGCAAAAATCACAACGAGCACGAGCCAGCGTGCCCGCTCGTAGCCCGAGGCATTGATCCAGGGTTCACAGAGTTTCGCAAAGAAATCTTTCACAACCGCTCTCCCCGCCGTTACTGCACGGACTCACGTTTGGCAGGCTCAACCGTCTGCATCGCGGGCGGCGTGTATCCGAGGTCAAAATCGAGTTTCGGGGCTTCCGGCACAAGGTCCCACGGCTGCATGACGTACTTGTCCGGTGCGCCGATCACGAGGCGGGCGTCCAGAATCAGGTAGCCCGCGCCTTTCAGACGCTTAAAGGTCTCAGCAGCTTTATCCATCGCGGCCTTGCCGTCACCGCCGTCCGCAGTGAGTTTGGCTATGGAGGCCGAGAGTTTCACCATATCGACCACCGCCACCGGGATCGACTTATCTTCAGTCTTTGTTTTGGTGTTGTAGAAATACACCGCGGCACCGGCTACCAGTGCACCGCATAAGGCGGCTACCACCATCGGGGCCCAGGAAAAGCCGTTATTTGTTTTTTCGGCGGGCGCAGCAGAATCGGTAATTTTTCTTCCTTTCCTGGCATAAGAAGTTATAGGAAAGCGCAGGACGCACTTTCCACAATGACGGGATTCTCTGACAGGCTTTTCACTCAGCCGCCGTTTTGTATCGGCCTTTGACCGAAATCCGAAACGCCAGTTTTCCTATTCCGCAAAACGTGTGTGGATAGTTGTGGAAAATTCCGATTTCTTACGGCAAAACAAGGAAGAAACACTTGTGCTTAATTTTTAAGCACGTGTGCCCCAAAGATTATCGTCAATAATCCCCGAAATCGTCAGAGGATTGTCGGGGATGACTTGGCTTTACTGATTCCCGTGTGTCGGCCGACGGGCGAAGGCCGTCAGTCAGGACTGTTTTTCGACCTTCAGGGCCCGCTCAATGCCGATACCCGGCGTAAACCGTGCCCGGCGTCCGGCCGGAATGTCCAGAGGCTCCATGGTTTGCGGGTTATGGCCCTTTCGGGCGGAGTACCGTACCGTTGAAAAGCGCCCGAAGCCAGTGATGGTAATTGGCTCGTCTCGTGCCAGGGACTCAGTTACGGTCTCGAAGAAGGTATCCAGAATGTACTGTACCTGCGCCTGGCTGTTTGCGGTACGGAGGGCCACGGCGGCCACTATGTCTTTTTTGATCATAGTTTTTCTCCCTTGTTGAAAATTTGCGGCCGCCCGATTATCACACAAGCGGCCTTCTGTTGGTTGAAATTATTCGACCTGTTTCCCCGGCAACGCCAGAATCACGAGGTTCACGAATCCTAAGAACTGCGCGAGGTACATAACGACGACTTCCGTCATAAAACCGGTTTCCAACATCGTATCCGGGTCGGCCGGAAAGGCAACGTAGAACTCTGCCGACAGTTGCCACACCCGGTACACAATAAAGACGAAGCACGACGAGACCACCAGAATCAGCAATGCCAACATGTATCCGGACAGACCTACGTCGTGGTAACGGCGCACCATCAGCGATAGGCTTGGAATGATGGAGATAATAAGGAACACGGCATACGCCGGCACGCAAACCATAAACACCACCGCCATAATCAACCCAGCATCATCTACCGGATCGTCCAAGGCAATGGAGACCGCAGCATAGGCGATGTTCTGCCACTCAAACCACGCCCCAAGCGAAACGAGACTCACGGCTACGCCGTTGAGAAGGATATGACCTAACACGAAGTACCAAAAGTCTTCCCGAGATGCCCTGCCGGCGAAGGTAGCAAAACGCCCCCAACGATAAGCGTCAATGAAACAACTGAAAATGCGCTTCATAGAAATTCCGCGAGGAAACCCGCGTCTTCAGACGCGGGAGGAATCGCGGCCCTCCTTTCTCAGTTCAGTTAAAAACATTTTTGACGGATACCTCACGGGCTCCGTCTGCTCGACCTTGCGGTCGGTGGTGATCCTTCGCCAATGTTGGAAGGGGTTTGTTGTCTGAAGCACCGCTCCTACCTCTCAGAGCTTTTAACCGCAGACCGCAGAGCGCGGGACTAGGATCGACATCCCGCGGTGCCTGTTTGCGTCCCGTCTTGCGACGGAACGGATTCCCAACCAACGGAGTCCGTCCGAAAACGGACTGAGGCTAGTCAACCAAGACTTGTTGCCAAGCCTCTGACTTCAGTCAGGGGTAGTTGACAAACTCTCCTGATAGTCTGCTGACATCCCTGAGACAGGGATGTAGTGGAGAGTAGTCAGCTATCTGAGGGTAGCCTTGTAGTTTCCGCGGCGAACAACCAAATACCGGCCGAGGTCACTGCCTCGTATCGTTATGTTTTATCTTGCAATACGGGCTGTTTTCCCCCTTGCCGTTAGGCCCCGACCGTACTATAGTTGCACTGTTCTCCCCCCTGACTTGTGGGGGAAGACGTTTGCAGGCGTTTTCTCAAGATTAATCTGTGAGAAATCAATCGTATCGGGGCATCTCCCCTTCCGCCATTGATTAAGCCTCGCAAGATATTGTTCTTGTGAGGTTTTTTGTTATCTTTGGCTCGTAATCCACTGTTTCATAAACCAATTTCGGCATTTCGCCGAAGTTGTTTCACCATCTTGCGGCGGAGATTCTTCAGACCGTTTTCTTTTACCATTTTATGGGTTTTCGGATTCGGCGAAAACCCAATGACATAACCGACTTTGTACTCATTAC
>ERZ1034976.998-NODE-998-length-23809-cov-372.528122_pt1 | contig 23809 bp, 30 predicted proteins | sample MGYA00520623_ERZ1034976 | MGnify/ENA primary metagenome ERZ1034976 (study PRJEB33766, sample SAMN09781774) | gut metagenome | biome: gut microbiome | host: Homo sapiens | place: Madagascar | study: EMG produced TPA metagenomics assembly of the PRJNA485056 data... | reverse complement strand
GAAAAAAAGGGGGGGCGGGCGAAAGAAAAACACCCCCCCCGGAAAATAAAAAAGGGGGTCGGGAAATTAAAAGGGGCCGGCAACAAAAAACGAGGCTCGTGTTGCGAGGGGGATTCGGGGACCCCCCTTCAAGAGAGTCTAAAAATAGACTCCCTTGAAGAGAGGGCTTCTTGCGAAGCTCTCCCCTCGTTCATGGCCTAGAACCGTCCATGCCGGCTATCATTTGCGAATATGTAGACGCATAGATAGACGAAAGCCGCGGCTATTGCGAAAACAAACCACATGTTGATCACCTCCTTTCTGGTGACGGATCGTTGGGGGAGGTTTTTTAACCCCCCAAAAAAGACTCCACTAATCACCGAAATGATTGGCAGCCCAAAGGGCCCAAAACATCAGGGCGATAATCGCTACTGGAAGAATAGCTAATCCCATATTGATCACCTCCTTTCCATTGGCTTTGGGGGACGACATATCCGCTCAAGCACTATCTCGAGGTGAGATAGACGATGAACGGGGCGGTCAGTCCCACAAATTCCCCAACGCAATCCTCTGGCTTTACGCCCATAGCCAACTCGGTTATGGTTATTACCAGAAGAATCAGTCAAAGAACCAGTACGGAATAACGCTTCATAGAATCACCTCCTTTCCTATATATGAAAACCAAGAAAATAAAAAGCGCACAAGGCGCCTTTCTCTTCCGGATCTCATCTGTTTGATTCCCCTTCATCTAAGAGGGTAAGTTTGACCGTCGGCATGACCGCTGCGATGCGAGCATACCCGCCCCCGCTGCGTTCATAGACGGACACCGTCATCGGCTCGAAGTATTCTTCGATCACTGTGACGTCGACGTTGTATCCATGCTCTGCCAACGCTTTGCGGATACCGTCCGCCCCGAATCTGTCGAAGTAGTCTCTCCTGCACACCGTATCTCCAAAACGACGAAGACGGGCACAATAGGAGCGAAGAGCTTCTTCAGGGATGGAAGTTGGCATGGAGAGCAGTCGGTCCCCATCATCGCCAATATCGGCCATGCGACGCAGATTCCCTGCAATTGCGCGAAGATAGACTGACTGGATCTCCCCAGTATCTTCCTTCGACGCAATTACCTTTTCGAGCATACTGGCGATAGAAAGCGGGCCATAGGTGGCGATCAGAGTGTGATTTCTGATCGTGTCCTTCTCCCAGTCGCCAATATAGGCGAATCTGTGCTTGAGAGATGGCACGTTCCTCCCTATACGAGTGAGGGCCTCGGCCATCATTACGTCAAATTCTTGGATTGTCATTTTGTGGCCTCCTTGGATTCAACTTCTTGGGCCTTTGCAATGCGGGTAATCACCGCACTGAGCTTGCCTTCGGCCTTCAACTGCTTGGCTTCTTTGGCAAGACGGGCACGACCGGCAGAACTATGGTCGAGAACGAAGACGTTCACGATTCCATAACGGCCATAACAGTACCCACATTCGTCACACTTGATGCCAGTATGACATCCTCTGTAGTCGATGGCTCTGCACATCCTGTATCCTTTGTCAAGATACTCCTGTGCTTCCGCAAGAGAGTCGCAATAGGCAAAGATGTTCGTCTTGCCTACGATCTGCGACTTGAGGGAATCAATGTTATGATTCCATTCCGACGCATTGAGGAAGAAGTTCACCGGGAACTTGACATTCGCCTTGAGATAATCGATAACCCACGAGAATCTCTTGGTGTAGATACCGAAGCGGGTCTCAGGATGCTTCTTGGCCAACTCGATCCAGAGCAAGAGCGAGTGATAGGTCTCAAGCTCTCCGGAGACGTTGATACGAAACTCCTCGACTTTCTTGCCACGACGGCTAGAATTTTTCTTCGTAATAGCGTCGTCAATCTCCTTCATGAAGCGATCGACGTCTTTGCGATAGACGAGGGTGTTCTCACTCCATGAAGGTGCACAAGCATTGTGATGCTGACGAATCGAATCGAAAGCATAGCAGAAACAGTGACAGTCTTTGCAGACACCTCCACATGTTCCCATGACGTCCGTAATTCGGACTTGCTGGTCGCCTCTCTTAACAGTGGGGGCGTGAAGGGCGTCTCCTGGAACGGTTGAGACATTCCAGATGTGTCCGATCTTCCCGTTGCCGGAAGAGATGTGGACATGAAGTCCCGCGACGTCTTTGTCGGCGAAACTGTAGAGAGTTTTGTTTTGATTGTTTCTTATTTTGATGTACCTCTATAATAGATTAAGCGTTGCGCATTACCCAGCGCAATGGGCTTCTGATAATCGGGAATTCCATCATTCCCGTGCCCGAGACCCGGCACCATGTCTATGGCGCAAGGCCGGGACTTTTTAGCAACCGCAATCAGCACCTTGCTGTTTGGCACGGCGTTTTTTGTTTCGACGGGACACTGCCGCAGCGAGAAGCTGTTGGAGTTTCTCCTGAGTGACTCGCACCAGATGGCTTATCCCTAAGAATCCTTCGTCGCCCTCCTCTTCTTTCAAAGAAGAATCTCCCAATGTTGTGCTCGGAACATCGGAATAGTGCTTCCCAATCGAGACGATGTCTTCGACCTTCTTGGTGTAGACGTCCAAGTCATCATCTTTCTGGGTCCAGTCGGATGGACGAGTAATCGCCTTTGCTTCTTCTCTCGAAACTTCTTTGCCGTTCACATAATAGCCAAGAACAACAGACTTGTGATTGACGTTGTTCTTCGAACAGGCGAGTCGAACGTAGACTTCACCCTTGTTCTCGATGAGGAATCTACTTATCCAAGTTCCCCAACAAAGAGCATGGGTAGACGCGGCAAGTCCGAGTGCCGCCTTTTGAGCGGCCTTCTGCTTGACCGACGCCATTTTCTGATAATCAACGCCAAAACGAACGACAGCCTTAACTACCTTAATCACCTCGACCCCCTTGTGGTCCCTATCCGCATGAAGAGAAGTCCTATAGACGACCCTTGTGAAAGAACCCCAGTGGATTTCTTCCAAAGCTTCATTGATTTGTTGTAGTGTCATAACAATACCTCCTTTGTGTACAATCATTATAACATATCGTTGGCTGAAATGGAAGCCCAACCAGAGCCTTTTAACGTCATGCCCAGGACGACACATTATTTGATTCCGCAAAAGACTGGGAATGGAGAGTAATAGCCTTCCTTCTCAATGTAGCAAAGCGAGATGTCCTCTAGCTCTTTTAGCTCTTCGGGGAAGTCGTCGTCTACCACAACGTGAAGAATTGCCCCCATTTTAGCCACTTCTTCCTTCTCTGCTTTCGCCACGGCCTTGACATATTCTGGGTCAAGTGGGATTTTGTTTCTTAAAATCTCCACCGCTTTCTTCATATTTCCTTTGGTTTTGTACCAAATGGCAATACAGGTTTGTCTTTTCAAAGAATCGGAGTTCTTTTCTTCTTCTTTTTTCTCTTCTTCTTTCTTGGAATGCGAGTTGCTGAGATATGTTCCGGAAAGGATTCTCACAGTCAATTTTTCTGGCTTTTGATATCCGGCCATGTCTAGGACCTTATAACAAATCTGCTCTACAGTCAAATCACGATAGAACTTGTAAAGCATGACCTGCCCACCGTCGGACATGAGAGCTTCCAACCTCTCGTCTTCTCCTTCCGTGTATTCTTGGATCATCTTGTAAGAAATGTCCCCAGTGAAGATCTCATAATAGATATAATCCTGGAAACCTTCTTCTTCATCTTCAGGGAGAAGATTCGAGCCGTTGCCTTCCGAGACATGGAAGACCGTCTCTGGATCTCCCTTGACATAGAACCAAAAGTCAGATTTGTATATTGGATTTCCTAATACCTTAATCTTATTCATAACTTCTTCGACATCTACTTTTTTGTTTGTGTTAACGTTTGCCATAATTGTTTCCCCCTTTCGTTGCACAAGACCGTTGCAGTTAACCTCTCACTGCAAAGAGGTTTGGAGGGTTTTCCTTCCCTGACTGACCGTCTCAACCCTCGGAGTCATCCAGACCTCTTCAGTCGTTATCTCTCTCTTCTTCTTTCTCTTCTCTTTTGATCATCACGTCTTCCCAGTCCAATGCAATATAAGCTCCTTCTTTTATGAGCTTGTTGTTCGCATAGATTGTACCCAGAGACGTCGGGACGGCATAAACCTCCGCACCCCCGCCGACTGCATAGAAAACAGCAGTGCTTACTGCTGAGATGTCCTCGACAATTCCGACGAAGAGCTTCCCACAGAGGCTCGCACTGATGTTTACGAGTCTTGCCCTCTGCTTTTCGGAATGCGCATCATACGCACCACAAGGATACTCTGACAGAGTTAAAGACTGCGTTTTATCTCTGATGACAATATCTCCGGAATCCATATCTGGGGTTGCGATCAATCCTCCGTGTTCTAGAATGTCATCAATTATCTTCTTTGTTTGAAGATCTCCGCCGTCATCTAAGACGGAAACGGAAGACGTTTCTATTTTGCTAAGAAGAGATCTCTCCCTTTTTTTGTAGAATAGCACTATCGAAGGTCGATATGTAGTCTTCCACGCATTCGGGTAATCTTTGTCCAAGACGGTCACGGCTTGCTCGGCAAGCGAGGAGAATTTCTTGATTTTCTCATCTGTCGGCTTTACATGATTTTTGATATCTTCGTACGTCTTGCCCCAATCTCCTTCATTTTTGGCTGCGACAGCAACCAACAATTCTTTCGCTTTGAATTCCATATTATTTCCCTCCTTTCGAAGCAATCGTTGCGACATTACCCCATCGCAAGGGGTCAACTGGTTTTTCTAAGGATTACGGTTTTTTGTGGAAGCATCTCCCGTCTCTGCGGACTTTGTATTCCTTCAGTAATCCCTGATATTCCCCAATAAGATACTCGAAAGTCTTCTCGTAATCGTCGTTGGGGGATAGAGACATCTCCAAATTGGAGAAGACCTCTCCTTCATTGTCGCCATCGGCAGAGTAGGGAGTGGTGAGCCACTCAAAGTCCGTCTTCAAGTCATCTCCATCGATGGCTTTAATCCCGACGCAGATGCCCCACGTCGGCTCGGACTTCGAGTGGATGACGGAAGGGTCTTCCGGGTCGAATCCGTTCTCCCATCCGACGGCGAGCTGCGTGGCAAATGTGAGTCTTGTGGTGCAGCAGCCGCATTCCTGTGACAAGAGCCACTCGACCGACTCTTTGATGAAGGCCGCTGCCTTCTGCATTCTCCACTTCCCCCAATCGACGTAGAACCCAACTTCTTGCGCAGGGCTGCCGCCGACCAGATTTTCTGTCAAAGGATATCCGAAGGCGGTCAAAGTCTCGCGAACTCTGGCAACGCGCGCCATTGTCTCGGGATCGTCTTCCTTTTGAAGATAGAAGGAGAAGCCTCCGCCTCTCTCTTCGTCTTCATACTCCGGATCTTTGACGCAGGGGACACGAAGCCCGTCGACGTCTTCTTCCTGAATGGAGCGACCGTCTTTACAGCCGAACATCTCGACTCTGATCCTGAAGAGTCGGACGAAAGTTTTCCAGTCTTCGTCGGAATAGTCGTCGAAGTCCTCTTTGGCTTCCTCGAGGGTCTCTTCGTCTGGCCGGATACTGAGCCAATCGGAATAATAGGCTCTTTCGTCATTGAGCGAGGAGATGACTTCGTTCATTGCATAAGCCTGCTCGCCTCTCGACATTTTGTTGAAGTTTTTCATACATTTTACCTCCTATGAATTTCAACTTCGTTGCGGCGTTACTTTGCCGCGAAAAGGGTTTGTTGGCAGGGTTTTCCTTCCCCAATCAATTGTTTACTTTGCCGATAAAACTTTGTATTTAAAGCTCTTGACTATCCGCCCAGCTTCGTCCTCAATGGCATTACAGACAGCATCGTCAAAATCAACTTCGCCTTTGTCCCCGTCGGACTCGACCCAAAGGGTAAGCTCATTTGGTAAGTCTGGGCGTTCGTCTTCTTCGTCCAAATCATATTCAATCTCTGTTGCATGGACCTTATAGTCAACTAGAGTTTTCTCGACGCGGTCGGTGTCGATGCTAGTGACATAAGACTCATCGACACCTTCGACTATATTTTGGTACGTATCATCATAGAAGATACTCTCTGCTTCTTCTTCTGTAGGAGCTTCAATTTCCTTGACCAAAGTTATCGTAGCCGTAGCTATAATCTTGAATTTCGCCATGTTCATTTCCTCCTTATGTACTTAGTCCATCATTCCATAATCGAAATAGATATCTTGACATCCGATAGCTTTGAGAAGCTGTTCGACCTCGTCGAGAAACTTCTCTCGGCCAAAACTACCTTGCAAACAATCAAGGGGCTTAAGGATGTAGTGTTTCTCTTTATAGACAAACTCCATGTGCTCGCCCATTACGCAGGTTCCTTGGTCACCGACGAACAGAGCTAGCTCTTTCCACAAATTTTGGATTCTGAAGAAAAGATGGTCCGGGTAAACAGACAAGTCTGTGCCATCAAGGACGATGGGGTTGTATTTGCTGCCTTTTGGGGCTGAGTCGTCCTCTCCTACATAGCACGTGAAACACGACTGATCATAACATTCAAGATACGCATCTTCACCCAATTCCTCAGAGAGAATGTTATTTATTTTCTCCAATCTTTTCAAGTCGCCCTTTTCCTCATCATCTAGGCCACACACTTCAATGACGGTACTTAATCCGCCGGCGAAATGGTCTGAAAGATAAACTTTACAACGACGAAATCTCCTGATTCTTTTAATCGCCTTGTCAATCTGTTCTTTACTGTATAAATATTTCATATATTTCCCCTCCTATCTATACAAATCGTTGGCTTAAGCCGAGCCCATAGCGGTTTAGAGGGTTTTCCTTCCCTGATTGGCTATTTCAAAGACACGGTTACTTCTCTAACAGCCGGCTGGTATTCGTCTTGTATGTCGATCCCAACACTCGACAACATGTCTTCCAACATCCCAGCCCTATCTCCGTCTAGTATCATATATTCCCCAGACCTGTCCAAGACTTTTCCATTTTGATTGAGAGATACTATTTCGTAAATTTCCCCATTGACCCATGCGTCATATCTTTGGACTGCTTGGTCAATGATCATCCTAAGAGAATTGTCATTGTCAGGGAGTCCTTTTTGTCTTTGACAAAAAGCAATACCGACAACTCCAGAGTCCCATTGGTCATGGAAGTCGTCGATGGAGTAATGCGAAACTCCGTGATATAGAGCGTATACTGGCACCGCATACCACCCTCCTTTCTTCATTGCGTCTATGACAGAATACAGATCATATTCTTGAGAGATGTCTACTCCGTGTTTCTCTGCGAACTCCTCAAAAGTATCGTTATTATCATCTGGGGAGCGATAATTTCTTTCCCATGTGAGAATAGTCACAATCTCATCATTAAGTCGCGGAGAATCTGCGCATTCATCATAAGAGATTTTGAAGAAATGACCACTGTTATCTTTGTAGATGGTGTCAAGTTCCAAATCCTCTAATTTCACTGCCCTACTTTTCATATTGTCTGCCTCTTTGGCGCCACTTTGAGTAGCCTTGTTTGATTGATCCATGAATTGCATATTATTTTCCTCCTTTCATGGTTATCGTTGCGTTTCACGCCGTCGGGCCTTTTAATGTCATGCCTGGGACGAAAAATCATAATTGGAGGAGAGCTCCGTATTCACTTTTGATGGAGCTCTCATCAACCTTTTTAGTGTCCGAGGCCCATTGCCTTAAGGCCTCAATAACCTTTGGCGTTGGGTTACAGTTACAGTCGCCATGGCATTGTCTCACTGTATATCTGCCATCTGGTCCTTTAACAACGTCGAGGGTGTAATATGACTTGTTCGGGCTAGACAGTTTTCTAAGAAAGAGAATGCCCTCTTTCCCTAAGGCCACGTCTTCCTTGTAACCACCGACACAATGACTGAGGTTTTTGCCTTCTTCTGTCAGCTCGGCGAGGCTTTCGGGGACGAAAATCCCAAGATCTTGGCCTTTCCATCCTAAAGCCTTCCTCAGTTGCTCTCTCCATGGCGCGTATTGCTTGTCCATTTGCTGGAGAGTGGCCTTCTCGATCTCCAGTCTGTTCTCGGCAGAAATTCGATTCTGCAATTCGTGCAGGATTTTAACCCTTTCGCCCAAAGAAGCATCGAGGATAAGGTACTTTGCTCGATTGACTAAATCAAGATCCTTTCGTATGGTCCCAAGAAACCACGTGATATTTTTAACACTAAAATCTTCATATCTTTGAGGCCAGTCAAAACCAAGAGGAGCAAGCTCTTTGACTTGGCGATAATAATCTCTTAAAACTTCTCCCCCCCTATAGAAAAGGGCCGACAACGAGTCTCCCAACAGATCGTCCTTCTTCAGCAATTTCATTACCGCCGCAATTTTCTCTGGTAAGGGGGACTGAAGATCTTTCCCAGCCAATCTCAACAATGATTTCCAAGTTTCGGATTCAGACCTGAAATTGCCACAATCTACGCTACCATAACTAAATGACACCGATGCCTTTCGTTCTAACAAATCTAAGAAATCGGGAGTCAGATAAGAATAAAATTCTAATCTTTTGGCCTTATATTCCTCGGCGGTCAGATAAAGAGGACGTTCGCTTTCCACAAAACCTTCAATCATGGCGCGGAAATTAATTGTTCTGCCATTATCGACCATCTTTCTCAGCTTATAATAGATAGATTTGGTTAGCCCCACTTGCCCATAAGGAGTCCTTTGCTTCAAATCTGGGTTTGTATAATCGCCAATGTATCGAAGGAAGGTCTTAGCTTTTGTCCCTCTCCCTAGCCCGTTTTGTTTTATTGTTTCCTCGAATACTCTGTCTTTTTGCCCAACGGGAGACAAGATATATGACAGGTCATTAAACATCCTTATTGAAAAATCTTTTATAAAAGGTTTCAAAAGAATGCTATTTAAATCTTCTTTCGCTTTTTCCAATGTTGGAATAAGGTTTTTGAAGACTTCTGTCTTTTCCAACAATTGTCTTTCTCCCAACAACTGGTCAATTATATCTTGATTAACGTCTTTAATTATGAGAATTTTCTCGTCCGGTTTTACTACATAAGTATAAGCAGGTTCAAGAAAATCCGCTATGGAGCCCGCTATTAATCTCTTCGCGCCTTTCTCTGAATAAAGTACACAGAACGGGATTTTACGACCAGGCATCTTCAAATAGGAGACGGTTATTCCGCAGTGATCACTGCCGTAAGATTGCTTAGCAACATAAACCTGTCCTTCTTCTTCAAAGATGAGGAAATCTTTATCTCCCATTAAGTCATGATAATATTTGTAATCATGCTTAATTAAGGAGTTATCCTTTTCTCTTCTTGCGACTCTATTCGGGTGGGCCAGATTGTCCACAAACCATTCGGTCAAATATACGTTTTCGGGGATTTCTCGCTCGGGATATCTTGACTCGGCCTTAAATTGCCAAGTGGACTCCATCCTCGTCTCCATATCAAACCCCACTTCCTTCAAAATTTCCACGGTTGCGGGAGAGAGCATCCATTCGCAAAAAGAAGCATCATTTCCTCCCTCCTTGAATTGCCCGACTAACCTCAGGTCATGAGCATTGAGCTTTAGTCTGTAAAAGTCGTCATAAGAAGGAGCATAAGAGCGGTTGTAAGACAGTTCTTTAATTTTTATAGGGTACCCGTTCATGTCATAGACTTTCCAATCTGGGGTAATAAATACCCAGTAATCTTCGGAAAGAGCTAAGTCGTAAGAATTTTTTGCCACATTGAAGAGTCTTTGCGTCAGATGCAACTTTACTCCTTTCTTTTCCCCCAAGCTCGCCTTTTCAAAGAAGTATAGGGCAATCCAGTGGGAGGACGTTTCAGCGATGTAGCAGGGCTTCTTAGTTGCTTCCTCAGAGACTTTCTGCCTCCCATGCCACAAATTTCCAGCAGCGGTTCTCACGTATACCGGGAGGTTTATTACTTCTTTCCATGTGATATCCTTTTTGTTCTGATCTTTATTGTACCCAGTTTTTTCAAAGTATTCCATATCATTTTCTCCTTTCGTTTTTAATGAAATAGCTCGATTTTCAGGTAAATCGATAAAACTTTCGTTGTGCTAAGCACCAGCAATCAAAAAACGACTAAAAGCCGTTTTTCCAACACAAGTAATCGCCCCAACCACAGAAGCCATCTGGATCGCTTCCGTCGTCATCGTCTTTGTATTCGGCATAAGCATCTTCTCTGTTGTCTTCTAAAAGGGTATCATCTCTCTCAACGTAATTACTGACAAAGTCATAATCGTTCTCCACGATTTCTTCTGCCAAATCATGGCCAAGATTTATGATATAGTTGGCCAAATCAGTAAGATTCTTGCATTGAAGAGCCTCTTCCTTCTTGTCGACGCTAAGCAAATCTTCTGCCACGAGGTCATCGACGGCACCTGCAACTCCGACATCTCTGTACGTTACGTCTAGATACTCGTCAAGAAACGAAGAGAAATCAACTTCTACCTCATACTCGAAGGGATCCGAGTCCCACTGTCCGAAATCATCATACTTTAAAGTAACTTTTCCCATTTTGTTTTCCCTCCTTTCGGGATAATTGTTGCGACATTACCTTGCCGCAAAAGGGGTTTATTAACGGGGTTTTCCTTCCCCAGCTAATCACTAATCCGTCATATCGAGAAAGTAACTCAAGTCTTCTCCTTTTAAATGAGATACTGCGTAATTATCCGCTTCAGTCCACAAAGCATCAAATACCCTTGCTAAATCAGGACGTTCTTTGTAATGCTCCCAAATTTTCCAATTGAGTACCATGCAAAGTTCTGTCAATGCCTTGCAGTTATCTTTCCAATTTTTGAAGGCTACGGAATAGGTCTGCTTTACGGCTGACACTCCAAAGCAATCTGCGATAGAAAAATCTTCATAAAAAGTAAATTGAGGTTTGTACCCAGTTTCTTCTTCTATTCTCCATGTTTTAATTCTCATTTTGTTTCTCCCTTCTTTGGTCTGATAATCTTTGGTCTGATAATAACATAATCAGCTTCGACTTCGTCGCCGTAATCGTCATCATCACCAGATGAGACATAAAGAGTGATAGACATATCATTCTCTCTCGGCTGGACATTGTGGGCGGCTTCGTCTTTAAAGATCTCGTAGTCGCCGACTTTTGTCATGGCGGCTATATGTTCTTCAAGAGTTTTTTCTGCTTCTCTAAGAGAAGAGAATCCCACCTCATGGCTCCCGACTTCATACGCCCTGTAGGAAGAGATTATTGCGTAGACTCTTTGTTTCCTCATAATCTGTCTCCTTTCTATTCTACCCAATGAGAGATCGGGGTGTATATAATCTCATGAACGTCCACGGCTTCAGAGTATTTGCTTCTTCTCAGCTTACGTAACAAGACGGGCAAACTGTCATCGTTCGTCTCTAAAAGTTCCTGCAATGAGGAGATCGCTTCTTCTCGACTATGAGGGCCCCATTCCAATTCAACGCCTTCTGGGAAGTCACTATCATCGCAGACGTCGATAATAAAATGACCAACGTAATCTAGGTCATTGGAAGCGTAGATTCCATTTCCGGGTTCTTCGGCTTCGTAATAGACGTCCACGTCTTCATCGAATGTCTTTGCAATGTCCTCCCATGTGATTGCGTAAGGGGCCCATGCTGATTCTGTTGTTATCTCGATCTCATTAGGGACGGATGCCGAGACAATATGGGCATTTCCCACTGTCTCTTTGATATATCTGTCTGCTGCGCCTCTAATGTTGGCCTTGATACCCATTTTGTAGACGGACCCCTCATATTCTGGGGTTTCGACTAAATCTAAAAATTTCTTCGCCTTTTCCTCATCGCTGAAGATGAAGTGATAAATGTTTGAACAAATGTTAGCCATAGCTATTTCCTCCTTTTCGTTCATATCGTTGCGATCCCCTCGCAAAGGGAGCAGTTTAATGTCATGCTCGGGACATGTTGACTAAATGCAGTTTGTTAAATCTTCTAGGAAATTACTGCACGCATCGTTGTAGTCTATCGGAAAGCTGGGAGTACTATAATAGGCAATTATCGCCCATTTGTCTTCATTCCAGATGATTGTGGCGTCCACGGCTTCGACGAGAGCGTCGCTCATCTCTTTCGGGTGGCCGTCAATTCTTTCGACGACTTCCTTCGCCAATCTGCAAATTTTTTCGTCGTAATTGAAAGTCTTTGCAATAATCAACATATCTGCTTTCATTTTGTTACCTCCTTATGATAGCAAATTTGGGGGCTTAAGCTGAACCCCGGGAGCGGTTTTTGGGGTTTTCCTTTCCTGTGAGAACTATTCTAGATAGGTAATGGTCGTCACTTTGGCGATTTTGTATTCGTCTTGGATAAGAATGCCGACAGCAGACATCATCTCTTTCAAAAGGCTCGCCCAATCTTTTGTGCCTAAATAGCCAGAGGACGACTCTAACCATTCGTTGTGAGAGGACAATAGGGCTATTCCCCATACGTCGCCTTGGACCCATGCATCGTATTCTTTCATTTCCTCTTCGGCGATGGCTTTTAGCCTTTTGTCGCTAATTCCTTTGAGACCTGGTCTGCTTCGCTCGACGAAAGCAATCCCGATGCTTGTCCTGCTCCAAGGGTCGCCGGAATTATCGAGAGAGTAATAAGAACATCCATACATCTCTCCATAAATAGGAAGAGCTGGGTTCTCAGAATATTCTACTCTGAAAATCTTAAAAAATTGTCCTTTGTCGTCCTTGTAGACGACATCTTTTCTCAAATCATCTAATTTCACAATATTTGTGTCCATAATATTGGTGCCTCCTTTATTTATTGCGAATCGTTGCGGAACTTCCGCAAAAGGGTTTTTGGGGTTTTCCTTCCCTAACCAGTTACTAATCTACCGTCTAATAGTTGTACTCTTCCCCGTCCTCGTCCTCATCTTCGTCCTCATATTCGTCTTCGTCCATATCTTCACCTTCGTCCTCGAGCTTCTTGAGCTCTTCTTGATATTTCTTGATCCTCTCCTTAAGAAGAGTTTTACGATCCTTGGCGGATAATTTGGTTTCAAGATCATCAAGATTTGCTTCCTCAACGCCATCTGTAGAGTAAGCTTTGTCGCCTACAATCCAGTGCTCGATGTTGTTCTCATCGATAATGGCATCTTCTGGGATCAATCCGGCTTCGATTGCGTCATGAGCAATCTGGAATTTCTTCTGCATCTCCGCCATTCCACGTATGATAGAAGAAGAGTCGAGAAGGATCTCTCCTTTATTGCTGCGTGCGGATTTGTAGATCCATTCGACATGCTTGCGAGCATCCTTCTCACTTGTTGCATAATCTGCAACAAGACCGTCATGTCCCATTGCAAGGAAGAAGAGTTGTCCCTTCTTTGCAGCGTCGATGATGTCCTTGATGGTCGCAATATCGACGTCAGCGTGAGCCTTAGCGAATTCTTCAATTTTGGCTTTTTCGGCTTCAACTTTGGCGGCTTCGGCAGTGGCTTCTCGCTCAGCTTTGAGAGCGGCTTTTCTGGCAGCTTCCTTCGCCTTCTTTTCTGCTTCAGCAACGGCTAAATTCTTTTTGATAGTGTTTGACATGGTACATTCCCTCCTTAATAGGTTTAAACACATCGTTGGCTTTAATGGCAGTCCAACCAAAGCCTTTTAGCGTCTTGCTTAGGACGAGATGTCAATTCTCTTTTTTATAGAAATTATATACAGCCCAGACTTCTGACCACTTTTTCTTGAAAGCCTCATAATCAGAATCGGCAAGCTTGTCCAGCGCATCGAGGATAAGGTCCACGAGCTTACCTTCTTTTTCGGCCTGCTTTATCTGCTCATAGCAGTCCCCGTCTTTCGCAGCGTCCAATATAAGATCCCACTTCAAAGCAAAATGAGATGACACCCCTTGGGCTTTCAAAAGATCAGGAAGATAGCCCCATGTCTGGGAACTTACCATATAGACTTGCCATAAACCTTTTGCGACATAAAGATAGACAAATTCTATACCGGAATCTGCGACTGCTTCTTTTATATTCTTGATATAGCAAGGCCCAGAATCTTTGTAGGCATTTTTCTTAGTCTCCTCAACTGAAGCCTCAAGAGACGAAATGTCTCCTAGATTTAACAAAGCATCTACTTTACTTTCTATGTCATAATTTGAGTCTAGTATAGCCCCGACGCCTTTAACATATCCGTCGAAGTGGCAATAGATTACTTTGTAGGCTTTCTTGCTCGTATCGTATTTACAAATGTAACTTCTTGTACTCATAACAGTAACCTCCTTATCCGTTTGTAAAATCGTTGCGACATTACCCCGTCGCAAGGGATCGGCTTCGTGTTTATCTCATCTACTAGTCGTATTTCTCCTTGAAGAGATCGCGGGTGGCTTTTGCGTCATTTTTGTTGTATCTCTCATCCTTGACAGTTTCAACCGCCGCGTCAGCGAAGATGTTAGCACCAATAGCAATATCACTCGAATGCCTGAATTCCTTAAGAGCAAGGTCGTATGCCTCTTGCTTCTGCTCGTCTGAAAGATTACTTTCATCAATGACGGTGGCAATTTCTAGCATGCATGCCCAAATATTCTTACTTTCAAGCTCCTTTACAAGAGCTGCTAATTGACTGAATTTTTGCATATTCTTTCCTCCTGTTATTCAGTAGTCGTTGCGCAACCAGCGCAATGGGAGCCTTTTAACGTCATGCTCAGGACGATGACAAACTACTTCGATTCCAAAGGCATGACCGGAGTGTCGAATCTCAGGTTGTCTTTCTCGATGAAACAGAAAGGCGGATTTTCTCTCCTCTTGTAAGAATCAGGATAGTCTTCGTCTAAGATTGCCACGATTTTGCCGCCGAGTTTCGATACCGCCTCTTCTTCCATATTAGAGAGAGATTCTATTTCTTCTTGAGAGATTGGAGTTTTTGTTTCGAGGAAGCAAATGATTTTTTGATAATCCCCTTTGTTTTTCACCCAGATAGCGACAAGGAACTTGTGCATGAAAGAAGGTTCCTTCTTCTCGTTGTTTTTCTTGCTTCCTCTGGAAATGAATTTCTCATCTGCTTGCATTCCACTTAGTGCTCTGACAGTAAAATCTTCAGGCGATTCCACTCCGTTCATATTGAGCACCTTCCAGCAGATTTGCTGCAAGGTAAGGTTGGTGTATGAGTTATAAAGAAGAACCATTCCTCCGTCCGACTCCATGTCTTCCAAAGTATCAATGTCATCACCAGAGGCGTAGGCGGCAATCATAGAGTAAGTTGTCTTTCCGTCATAGGTATCATAATAAATGTAGTCGATAAAGCCATCTTTGATATCTTCTCTTGAAAGATTATCGCCAGTGCCTTCTTGCACATGGAATACAATTGGATTACCTTCTTCATCTGTGATTTCGTCACAATAGAACCAGAAATCAGAGAGGTCGATTGGTTTTCCAATGACCTTAATCTTATTCATAACATCTTTGACATCAGTCTTCTTGTTTGTGTTAACGTCTACCATAGCCATTTCCTCCTTTCGTTACACAAAAATCGTTGCAGTAGGATGCCAGCCAGACCTTTTAATGTCTTGCCCAGGACGAGTTTCTACTTATCTTTACGAAAACCCCTCTTGTCGAGAGTATAGCCCGCCTTCAAATCATTATAGATTTGAATGATGCGGGTCTTGCTTGCCGTTATCGCAATGTCGTACCCGTCCCCGTCGTGATAGAGCGGGCGAATCTGCACGCCCGTCATTTCATCATAGGCATGACGATTGGAAGCAGCTATCGTGTGATTGCTCACACGACAACTTTTTCCATTAACAGTGAAATAGTAGGAATTTCCAGAGCATGACTGCTGAATCCCATTCTGAATACAAAACTCTGCTATTTCGGACATCTTTTGCGCAAATTCGCGCTTAGCTGTTCTAGATGGTCTCCATCTGAATCCCATTTTGTCGCCTCCTTCCCTAATCCAATTTTTCTACCTTTGCATTGACGGTGTAAAGATATGCGTTGGAGGAGTCATACTCCGAACGGTCGAGATAGACCCACATGTCCGGGAAAGCTTGAGCTTCTTTGGCTTCCGGGTCATCTTCATCTAGGACACAAGCGGCATCATCTGCCAAAGATGCTTTGACTAAAGCGTCTTCAGGATCTTCTGCATTGAAAGCCATTGGAGCGTTCAGCCAGTAGCCCGCACCACTCCATAGAGATATCTCATAATTAAAATCGTGTTCATCGTAGGTGTGGCTCTCCCACCCCTCTGAACTTGTAACTTCATCATATGCCTCATCAATACTTAACATCGTCAAACGGCCCGGCATCCCTGTCCCGGCGGCTGCAAAATTTTCCAAAATATAATCTCCGGGATCTTTCCAACTCATCGCCTCTCTAAATTCTTCTTCCGTCATGTTTTTCTTCATGTTAAAGCCATGATGGACTTCGCCGACCTGACTTAGCCAAGTTATGTCAGCTGTCAATATGGTTCTGGTTTGGCGATTAAACCAAGTGTCCTTCCCCATAAACTCTTTTTTGGTGATTTTCATATCATTTTCCCCCATGAATACCAAATTCGTTGCGTTTTACGCCAGCAAGTCTTTTAACGTCATACTCGGGACAAGGAGCTGAGAACTCAATACTCACTTTTGATAGAATCTTCGTCAACCTTTCCCGTGTCAGCAGCCCATTGCTTCAAAATCTTGTCGATCCCCGTTATTGGGTCACTATCGAGAAAGCCACGACATTGCTCGACTCGATATTTGCCGTTTGACCCCTTGATGACTACGACAGTGTAATATGGGGCATCGGGGAGAGTCAACTTTCTAAGAAAGAGGACGCCTTTCTTCCTTTGGACCACAGCTTGCTTGAGACTCTCGGCACAATTATGAAGGATTTCGCTTTCTTCTGTTAGCTCATCGAGGCTTTCGGGAATGAAAATGCCAAAGATCTGGCCTTTCCACCCTAAAGCTTTTCTCAATTGTTTTCTCCACGGTGCGTATTGCTTATCCATTTGCTGGAGAGTGGCTTTCTCAACCCCAGGCCTGCTTGTGGCCGTTTTCATGTCTGCCGGAAGGCTCGTCCCTTCTTCCTTTGCGATATCATTTTGATTTTGATTTTTGTTATAACCAGTTTTTCCAAAGTATTCCATATTGTTTCCCCTTTCTTTTCAATGAAATAGATCGATTTTCAGAGAAATCGACAAAACCTTCGTTGTGCTAAGCACCAAAACCCCGATATTTATAAAGCACCTCGGTGACGGGTGCATGTCTTTTAGCTATTTTTCTTGTTGACCCAATTTATCCAGCAGATAAATGGAATGACGTCCTTCGTGAGAATTTCTTCGGTATATTTCTTACCATGATTCCACATCCTTCTTTCCCACTGAATTGTACCAAGCAACACCTGCATCTATATGTTCTAAAATATCTCTTAGTCCATAATCAAAGTCGGCTTTCTTAAAAAGATAATAGGTTGCTTTGACAATATCTGAGATACTGTGTCCGCCTTTGTCTCCAAGCCACGCCTGCATGACATCTCTGCAGGCCTCCTCGAACTTTTCCCCTACCAATGGGGTCAAGCATCTAACTTTGTATGCGATAAGAAGATCGCCGATATAAAGACCGTCTTCCAAGGCTTTGTCTAACTCTTCCATGAATGTCATATCATTTTCCTCCTTTCATGGTTTGTCGTTGTGTTTCCGCACCATTAGGCAGTTTAACGTCATGCTCGGGACGGGTTTAAGGGGTTTCTCCCAAGTTTTTATTTTTGCTCGTCCCATTCCAATTCTTTATAGACTTTTTGGATTTTTATGCCAAGTCTATGGAGTTCTTCGATTGCATAAGGACTTAGGTCGTTGTTGTCGTCTACGCAGCAATCCTTTATTATCCATGGAATCACCTTCGAAATCTTCCAATCGGAGGTGAGAATTCTCACAAAAGATTTGCTTTGGTTCATATTATATAATTTGATATAATTCTCTAAATCTACATTCTTTCCCGCGAAAAGGATCCCGTCGTGTGCGTTGTCTTCGTAATTCATGTCATTATCGTCGCATTGGTCGATCTCGTCGTACAAGTCCAAGTCATAGATAGTTATCGCAACGGCTTGACGTCCGAGTTCGCGAAGACGCTTTAATAGTTCAGGACGTTCATAATCTCCCCACTGTCCGGTTTTGGTCGCCCCAATTTCTTCCCCCAAATCAGCATAGTCACCTTCATCAACAAGGTTCACCTCCAAACTCTCCACAAGAGAGTCATTCCTCCATCCTTCCGCAATAAAGAACTTCTTTCCGTTATCATCCTCATAAAATGACGGACAAGGATTAGAATCCAAGACCTTGATGTTCTCTAAATCTTCCATGCTTTTCCCTCCTTTTGATTCATCTGCTTTTGTTCCTTCTTCTGCTTCTACAACGACTGAACTTTGTTTAATGGCATTTGACATTGTACGTTTCCCTCCTGATAATTAAACATATCGTTGACTTTAATGGCGGTCCAACCAAAGCCTTTTAACGTCGTACTTAGGACGGGTTTGAGAGGGTCCCTCTCTAAATTTCCACTTTATTACTTCTCTGTTGGGGGGAGGCTCGGATCTCCGTCGTCAACCAAATCCTCAATAGAATCCTCATAGACTTTCCCGGTGTCAGCTGCCCATTGCCTCAAAATACTGATGACTTCCGGTGTCGGGCCGTTGCCGCAGTCTCCATGGCATTGTCTCACCTCATATTTGTTGTCACCCCATTTAATAACTTCAAGGGTATAATATGAAGTATCAGGGCGAAACAATTTTCTAAGGAAGAGAATACCCTTTTCCCCCAGTGCCATGCTTTGCTTGTAGCTCTTAATGTAATAATTGCGAAGAGTTTTGCCTTCTTCTGTCAGCTCGGCGAGGCTTTCGGGGACAAAAATACCATAACTTTGCCCTCTCCACCCCAAATCCTTTTTCAACTTTTCTCTCCACGGGGCGTACTGCTTATCCATTTGTTGAAGAGCAACTTTTTCAAGCTCAAACTCATTCGTATCATAAATTTGGTCTTGCAAATCGTTTAGAATTCTAACCCTTTGTATAAAAGAAGCGTTGGGGAGGAGCTCTTTTGCCAAATTAACGCCATGACAATTTCCTTTTATAGTCCCAAGGAACTTCATAATATTTTCAACGCTAAACTCCTCGTATTTTTGAGGCCATTTTAAGCCAAGAGGGGCAAGACGTTGAATTTGGCGATGATAGTTACCTAGAACGTCGTCAGAGAAAACGTCTGACAGCAAAGTCTCCGCATCTAATCTCTTCATCAGTTTCACCACTGCTGTGATCTTCTTTGGTAAAGGAGACGAGGGATTTTCTCCGGCCAATCCCAGCAATGATTCTAAAAATTCAATTTTAGACCAAGGGCTCCATGAGAGCGAGCTCCCAGAAGCGTCACACATTGGAGTCGCTGTCCGTCCCAACAAATCTAAAAAGTCGGGAGTTAAATAAGAGCAAAATTCCAGTCTTTTAGCCCAGTATTCTTTCAAAGAAGTGGGACGCCCTTCCCCATTTACCCCCGTCATGAAACTTAAGAACATAGCACGGAAATTGATTGACGCACCGGTGTCAATCATCTTTCTCAATCCATAATAGACAGGGGCGGTTAACCCCACTTGTCCATAAGGGGTCTTTTGCTTTAGATCCGGCCTGATATATTCATCCCCGATGTCTATAAGGAAATATCCGGCGCTTACGCCTTTTCTTAGGCCATTTTGCTTCACCGTCTCTTCAATGACTTTATCTTTTTGCCCGACGGGAGACAAAATGTATGATAGATTACGGAATATCCTGTGTACAAAATAACCCGATTTATTGTCCTCCAAAGAAATCTTATTTAGAGTTTTCTTCGTTCTTTCAAAAGCCGAAATGAGATCTTTGAAAACTTCTGTTTTCTCCAATAAATGTTTCTCACTTAGCAATTGGTCAATCACGTTTTCACAAACTTCTTTACTCTTGGCATCTTTATATTGAGTTTCAAGAATATCCTCTAGAGAATCGGGCTTTAATTCCTTTAAACCTTTTTCCTTTGAATAAAATACGCAAGAAGGAGCCTTGCGTTTGGGCATTTTTAAATAAGAAACAAGTATCCCGCTCTTTGCTTGGAAGTCATAACCCTCAAGATATTTCTGGGCGACATAAACCTGTCCTTCTTCTTCAAAAACGAGAAAATCCTTATCTCCCATTAAATCATGATAATATTCGTAATCATGTCTGGTCGAGGAGTTTTCTCTCTCCTCTCTCACGTCCCCGTTCGGGTAAATTGAATCATCTACTTTCGTCTTCTTCTCTGCTTCGGCAACAACTAATTTTTGTTTAATAGTGTTTGGCATTGTACGTTACCCTCCTTTACAGGTTCAAACACGGCGTAAACTTCTAATAATCTCAACACGTCATCAACTTTTAACGAATTCAACATATCGTTGGCTTTAATGGCAGCCCAGCCAAAGTCTTTTAACGTCATACTTGGGACGAGACTTCGTTATCTAGCACCCCCAAATTGAGTGGAAGAAAGAGGCGCAAAGTCTATCGACGGCGTCCGAGGAGCTCGCAAGTTTCTTAAATGTCCTGCGTCTTGCCGCCTCGATGATACGACGGAATACTATTGCGTCTGGAATGCATTCTGGGCGATAGGGTTTCGCATAGGCGTCTTCCGGCACAGAGGTGACGGTTTTGAGGTCGACTGCCATTGGCCCTTTGCAAAGGTCCAATTTGATTCTAAAAGTCAGCTTAGTGCCCCTCTTCAAGTTGTCTTTGGTTGCCCAGTGTTCTTTCTTCGCATCACGAAGGAAGATGGCAATTTCTTTGTCGACGCCTGGTTCGAAGTAGCACGGACGGACCCAGATTATGCCGTTGTACCCCATATGGGATACGTCGCTGATTTCCCCGTAGATCGGGAACTCGCATAGAAAGCGAGCGTTGTTTTGTTGTTGAGACATTTTTGTCTCCTTTCTGGAGGTTTCCCTCCTCAAGCTGTTCCATTGCTAGAATCGAACAGCTTGAGAAGGGAGCTATCCGAAGATAGCTCCTTCAATGTTAGCACGGCATTACTTGTGCGAATCGTCTTCCCATAATGGGAGCTCGCTGGTGAAAGACATGTCGAAATGAAGATAGCCCTCAGAATCGGACCAGCCAGGTTTTTCTGACTCCCATATTGAAGTATATCCCTCTTTTCTCATCTCTTTGAGTATTCTTCTTTTTTCTCGTATTATAGTCGGTCGATCTTCCCCTTCACTCGTATATTTGAAGCAGAGAAAGATGTCCGTGCAATGGCAGTATCCGTAAGAATCTTCTTCGTCGTCTTCAAAATCAATTTCTCTTCTTTTCTCGTAAAAGTCGAGAGCTTCTTGCATGTCTGAAAAATAAGTGTCCGTATCCCCAATCCAGTAATTGGAATTGTGCTCGCTCTCTACAACTAACCATTTAATTTCTACCATAGTGTTACCTCGCTTTCTTTATGCCTCTTGGCATGGTTTTTAACGAAGACGTTCTCCGATGGTTCTTAAGCCATGAGCACCACCGCTTTCGCGGCATCGGGCTTGCACCGATCCTCCCTTTCGGGAGGGGCCTTGCGGCTTTAAGAGAGTCGGCATTCGGGTCCTTCTGGACCAGCAACGACAGTGTATCCATTATCGTTGAGAAACTCGATATCCTCATCGTCTAAAGAGGAAAATCCACCCCCGTAGACGAAACGGTTCCCATATTTCTTCTCGGTTGCTTCCTCATTGACAGGCAATTCGCTGTTAAATGATAGTGCACAGTGAAGAGGACCAGCATATCTGGCCATACATGAGTGGAAAAGGCCAAAGACCAAACCTATTTCGTCGTGCACTTCTTCAGGGTCGCCTTCCACGCCATCAGAAGTGGATTTTTCGAAAAATCTTTTGATACATCTCATGTCTTCCCTGTCCCAGAACTTGTCATACTGATCCAGTTCGTGGTTAAGCTTGGAGACAACCTTTTTGGCCTTGCGAATCCAACTAGGCGTGACGTCTCTCTCGTCCTTCCCGCCCAAAAAACTAAATTCATCTCTTGCCATAATGCACCCCCATTATTGCCATTTCATTTGGTGCAGCAATCTAGCTGGTGCTTATATTTCCCCCAGCGTCTTTGCCCCTGACTGTGTCAGGTACAGAAGGGGCACGAGGCTTTCGTGCGTGCCCTTTGAAGGCTTCCCTTCCCAAACCGTTCTCTTACTAGAACAGAGCGATTTAGGAAGGGAGCGACCCTAAGGTCGCCTCCTTCCAAAATGGAGCCACTTTGTTATTTTATCTGGGAAGCGAGCGTTGTTGTGGCAATAGCCGTAGCTATAGCGCTTCGTCTCAATATTTGCTCTCCAGTCCTGCTCTTGCCTGGAGGTTCGCTCACTGGCCATTTTGCTTAGGTTGCCAGTTACCGAGATAGCAAGTTACCCCGCAAAGAGTGTTAACATATCTCTTGTCTCCCTTCCACTAAAGGTTTCCCTTCTTTTGCCATCCCATCCTTGATAGAAAGGACTTCTATCAAGGGCAAAATGGAGTGGTTCCTTGCCAGGAATCGCACCTGACCAACGAGGGGGATCTCCTCGCCTCTTTGTTCATTGATCTTTGGCCTGCCAACAGACAAACGTCATCTGTTAACCCAATAGAGGTAAATGGCCTCACCGTTTTTACGAACGTAAACGGACGTTGGTCCTCCATCGTGAGGGAGGACTCTCCAGTCTTCTAGAAGCTGGTCTACGGTTACATATCATGATTTGACGTAATCATGCCAAGCGCCAATAGACCGGCCAGTTTTGTTCCCGGGCCCTGGGGCGAACCCCATTCGAGCCGTACACCTCGTTGCTTTGCAACTGAGCTACCACCTTAAAGCATGTCTGTTTTCCCAAGTGTCACCTTTATGTCAAATAAGACACGAAGCCAAGGTACTTTCACCTCTCTTCCACACGCAATCTCTTGATCGTCACTCAAGAGACATGGAGAGAAATGCCTCATCCAGCCACACCGAATCTAGTGGATATCGTTTTCCCGCCGCGCCGCTCGAAGTTATTTTCGCATCGAATGAAACACGAAGTAACAAGCGCGTTAGTCCAAGTCATTTCCTACTTGGATTGCAGTCACTTTATCTTTTCCCTTATCGGGCCGCTGGGCTCCGAGTCCCAGCTTTCCATTGTGCGTTTCCCAGTGTCCTACAGATGATCTGCGGACGCTGAGGCGTCTACCTCTTTTTTACTACGCAAAGCGAGGTTATTTGCTTTGCACCACCCGAAACCTAAATCGACTTAGGTTCCCTGTGGACGACGGTGAGCTTGCCGCCGTTGGCGCCATTGCCTTCCGTAAGCAATGTTTGCTTTGGTGTCTTGTCCGAAGCGCATGCAGCAAGAACTGCATGCTGTCGGCGCCAAAGCAGCGCCTTGGTTTTTTAACGGGAACGGCCCCGATGGTTCTTAAGCCATGAGCACCACCGCTTTCGCGGCATCGGGCTTGCACCGATCCTCCCTTTCGGGAGGGGCCTTGCGGCTTAGACTCTGCAAATGGTGATATACCACTTCTTGCAGAGTCTGGCACTGCACGTGCTGTGAACCACGATATGGTCGTGGCCACAGGCCTGTAGTATGCCAACTTCTTGGCAAATAGCCTTTGCCAAGGCTCCCATGTCATCGGACATGAAAGCTTTTGAGTCGTACTGTACGACTCCGCTTCCGTAGGTGCGGAAGCTAATGAAACGAAATTCCATTTTACACCTCCTTTCGTTTCAGTTTGGGGCACGTTACCCCTCAGAGAGCACGTTACTCTCTGGAAAAATGTAAGCCACAACGTTGTGGTTTACATTTTAGGAATAAAAGCTCCATGGAACTTTTATTCCCACTGATCCACCCCGCCCCCCGACTTGTCGCCGCAGTCGCAGCCGCCGCTGCTCCCGCTCCACCAGGTTCACCAGCAGCTGGATGGTTTCGTC
>ERZ1034976.985-NODE-985-length-23941-cov-3.650632_pt1 | contig 23941 bp, 18 predicted proteins | sample MGYA00520623_ERZ1034976 | MGnify/ENA primary metagenome ERZ1034976 (study PRJEB33766, sample SAMN09781774) | gut metagenome | biome: gut microbiome | host: Homo sapiens | place: Madagascar | study: EMG produced TPA metagenomics assembly of the PRJNA485056 data set... | reverse complement strand
GTCAAACACAAAAGTACACACGAGCCTAAAATGTGTCAAAATCCAGGTTTATAGGCCAACACTAAGACTTACAGGTCAAAACCAAACAGCTCCACACTCCCAAAACACTCACCAAAACACCCGCTAGACCGCTGCCTAAACGCTCATCAAAAACACTCACCAAAACGCCCGCTTAAGAGTGTAGTTTTAAGCAATAATATCCACTCGTTTAGCGGATGGATATTATTTCGAGTGCTTCGCGTCTTCAGCAAGCTAAAGTCATTAATCATATGGTCAGAATTTCATATGAGTAGCTCTAAGGATACTGGCTGGCTCTAATGCCTCAGACACGTTTTTCTGCTTATAACCCCAAATGGTTTTGTCCGTCAAAAACGACAGTTCACGCGACTGGAATAAGAAAACTTAAGATTGCACCACCATTACACGCGCTATCATACGACCTAAGCACACACCCACAAGACAAACAGCAAGCGAACCAAAGGCATACACCCCTGCCATAAGATAGCGCGATTCCTCAATCAAGCCGAAAGTCTCAAGGCTGAACGTAGAAAAAGTGGTAAATCCCCCTAGAATGCCAGTCGAAACAAATAATAAAGGCAGCCTAGAATTAGGGAACGCCGCGGGCAAAAGTACCGACATAACTCCTATTAAAAAAGAGCCTACCAAATTGATGACGAAGGTCGCCAGAGGGAAAGCCCCCGTCGAAATTCCACCCAAAAACTGAGAACAGAGATAGCGAAGAAGTGCACCAATAAAGCCTCCGCATCCCACGATAAGTGCATGAGCGATCATGCTCCCACCTTAAAACGAAACTTTCGGAGCTTCTTCGGCGGCAGCGTTTGCATCAAAGCTTTCACGCTTACCGAAATGGAATAATCCCGCTACAACAACTCCAGGGAAAGTTTGAATGGCGTTGTTGTAGATCATCACCACATCGTTATAGCTTTGGCGCATATAACTTATCTTGTCTTCAGTCGCAGAAAGTTCGGTCTGCAGCTGCTGAAAATTGCTGTTTGCCTTCAGGTCAGGATATGCTTCCGCAACCGCAAATAAACTTTTTAGCGCATTGGTAAGCATTGAATCTGCCTGCATGCGCGCTAACGGAGATGCAGCATTTGATACCGCACTTCTCGCCTCTGTCACCTGAGTCAAGGTTGCATTTTCATGGCTTGCATATCCTTTGACTGTTTCAACAAGATTCGGAATAAGATCGAGCCTTCGCTGAAGCTGCACATCAACTTGAGCCCAAGCGTTATCTACACGATTACGCAGTTGAACCAAATTGTTGTACATCACAACAAGAGCAATCGCCAAAACAATAACGATGACAACAAGAACAATAAGAACTATTTCCATATCGCTTCCCTTAATCTATCCGTAAGCTCTGCCCTGCCTACAGCAACGTGCAGCTTAGACGTCTTAGCTAGATGCCTTAGTAATTCCGCATGTATCTCTTAATACGCTTCAAGCACCGATGCCCCAACGGGAGCAAACGAGGTAACCCGATTCCACCAACCGCGTTTAAAGGCATCTAAGGTACATTCATAAGCGTCTTGATAAGATCCGCATAAAACACCTACGGTTGAACCACTTCCACACAGAAGAGTTGCTTCCGTTTGAGGAAGTGCTTTTGCCCAAGCAAGAACTTCAGCAACTTCAGGAGTAACTTCACAAGCTGCATCGGTTAAATTGTTCCATAACTCAATTTCTGCAGCATCTGTTTTGCGAGAAAGACTCTCAAGATAGGCGCTATCAGGATAGCAAGGATTAGCATCGAAAGCTGCATAGGCCTTTGCTGTTGATACTCCTGCGTTTGGGCGCACCAAGGCAATAAAACCCTTTCGAGGCTTAAGCGAGTTTTCGAAAACTTCACCCCGCCCTGATAGGTAGGCGCATCCGCCCTTTAAGAAAAAGGCCACATCAGCGCCAAGACGAGAAGCTACTGCATACAAACGATCATCCTGCGGATCAATTCCCCAAAGAGTCGCCGCACCCAATAAAGCTGCAGCTGCATTTGAGGATCCTCCTCCAAGACCTGCTTCAGCTGGAATTACCTTTGAAAGAGATACATGAATTGTCTCGTTTTCCGTACGTCCAAGCTCTTGAGCCAGCTCTTTTATCGCGCGATAAGCAATATTTTCCTCGGGTGCCACTTCAAGAGAATCGATATCTCCCGATGTTTCACATTTCAATACAATCGAAAGTCCTTCATGTTCAAAACCGAGACCTTCACTGTCCTCTTCAAAGCGACGCATAGTAAGCGAATCATGCAGCGCTAAAGAATGCATAATGGTATGCACCTCGTGAAACCCATCTTCACGTGATGCCCCTACCGCTAAAACCAAATTGATTTTTGCAGGAGAAATTAACCTTACGTAATTCTTCACTTCAAATCCCTCTCTGTTTACGAAGGTTTTAGTTGCTTTTCGAGTTATTTTGCTTCCTTATCATACCCGTCGACATCAAGACGAGCCTGTCTTTTTCTCTCTTTGTTACGTTGTCTTTTCTTTCGAAAGAAAGATTGAAGAACCTCAGCACATTCTTCTTCGAGAACCCCTGAGGTGACCTCAAAGCAATGATTCAACCGTTCATCAGAATTGACCGAATAAAGCGATCCGAGCGCACCCGCCTTAGGATCGCTTGCTCCATACACACAGCGATCTATACGAGATTGATACATAAGACCTGCACACATCAAACAGGGCTCCAATGTGACATAAACCGTACATCCCGAAAGACGCCAAACCCCTAATGCCTCTGATGCACTTTTAAGGGCAATAAACTCGGCGTGCCCCGCTGGGTCGTTATCGATCTCCCGCCGATTGTATCCCAGCGCAACAATTTCGCCTTCACGAACAACCACTGCTCCAATGGGAACTTCATCGAGCTTTTCTGCCTGACGAGCTTGCTTAAGTGCTATCCCCATGTAATATTCATCCATTCGCCTTTGGAAAGCGTGCTGGTCTTCATCTGCCGATAAGACGGGCATATCCAGCAGATAAAACTCACCCAAGGCAGAATCGGTAAGGCACTCTGAATCAGGATCAGTAAAATGCTCTAGAGCTTTTTGTTTGCAGGATTCCACGCGAATTCAAACCTTTCTCGTTTTATCCAAACTATCATAGGATATTCATATCCGAAACCACGAGAAATATGGTATTCTAGTTCGTGCTGAAAACGGAGGAATGGCAGAGCGGTTGAATGCGGCGGTCTTGAAAACCGTTGTGCCGAGAGGCACCGTGGGTTCGAATCCTACTTCCTCCGCCAGTGAAGCTCCAACGCATGTACTTCGGTATGTGCGTTTTTTTGTTTCAAACACAGGAATCCTCAAGGAGGATTCGAACCGATGAGGTGCAAACAGCCCAGTGGGCTGTTTGGGGCCGAAGCTCGCAAGAGCGAGGTCATGAAATCTTTGCCGCGCAAAGATTTTTAAATCCTACTTCCTCGGACCCTAATTTCTTAACTTGAAGTTGATTGCAGAGAAAAACACTACTCAGTAAAGAACCGTTCACGCACGTAACCAAGAGGCATCTCACGGCCAACCCAGAGACGCTCTCCTATAGCAGCCTGCTGCAAGAAAACTCCTACCCCATCAAGGGTTTTGTTTCCTTTCGCTTTTGCGCGTAACAACAACTCTGTTTCCCGCGGAGTGTAAACCATATCCGAAACAATGAGACCAGGCACAAGCATGGATTCATCAACCAAGCAGCCTGGCTCATCAGGAGAGCCCACAATTGTGGCATTAAGCAATAACGTTGATTCAGCAATAGAAGCGCGAAGTTTATCGGTATCGGCCAAATCGTACAGCGTCACCTCGCACGAAGAATAATTCTTCAGGCGCTCGATCAACGCACGACCACCCTTAACATAAGAATCATCGCGATTGAATACATCAATTTGAGCGACACCATCCAGCGCCGCCTGTACGATTACAGCAGAAGCCGCGCCTCCAGCACCCAATACCGTAATCTTTTTGCCAAGCACATTAATGCCATTGAGGACCAGATTTCGCATAAAAGCCGCACCATCGGCGTTATCGCCCAACGATCGACCACCTTGAATAACCACCGTATTCACGGCGCCCATGATTTCTGCAACGCGCGATATTTCATGCAAATACGGAAGAATACGCTTCTTGTGAGGAGCTGCGACGTTATATCCCAAAAAACCTAAAGCTTCCAAGCCACGCACAGCCGCTTCTAGGTTTTCCTCTGAAACATCCAGCGGAACGTAGGCATAATCCCATCCGAGTTTTTCAAAAACTGCATTGTGAATTTCAGGAGAGCTCGAATGATCCAGATAGGATCCTATAACACCCATAAGCCTTGTTGCTCCCGTTATGCGGCTGCTTGTATCCATAATGCCCTTTCTGGATGTATTCTCTTCGCAAAGAATTACTTTACCGCAAGCTCAAAAATTAAGAAAGTTAACCCTCGAGCATTGCTGCATGTTCGAACCATTCCTCTTCAAGTGCAGCAAGCCGATCTTCGCATTCCTTTACTTTTATTTGCGCTTCGCTCAACGCCACATAATCGTAAGGGTCCACCTCCAACTGGGCTTGTTTTGCTTCGTCTACTTTACGCTGCGCAGTATTCATTTTCCGCTCAAGAGACTGAAGTTTCTTGCGAATATCACGAGCTTGCGCCGCCGAAAGCACCGATCCAGAAGAATCTTTCGCTCCGCTCGATGCATCTCGAGTTCCCCCCGATTGAGCACTCCCTTTCCCAGCAGTATTTCCCTTGCCGCTTCCCTTAGAAGAGCTTCCTGCTGCGCTGGAAGATCCGCCCTTTTGTTTGGCGTGAACGCGATCTTCAAGAAGCTCAAGGTACTCATCAACCCCTCGAGGAACATGAACCACTTTTCCCTCTATGAGCGCAAACTGATCATCGGTAACGCGCTCCATCAAGTAGCGATCATGGCTTACCAAAATAAGTGTCCCGGGCCACGTATCAAGCACGTTTTCTACTGCTACCAGCATATCGGTATCAAGATCATTGCTCGGTTCGTCGAGAATCAGCACATTAGGAGAATCAAGCAGAATCAGCATCAACTGCAAACGACGCTTCTGACCACCCGAGAGAGTGTTTACAGGCATATTGAGATGAGCTGAAGTAAACCCGAGAGATTCTAAAAGTGTTGCAGGACTAACCTCTTTACCTTCAATCACATAACGACTTTTGTATCGGGAGAGTACCTCGCGCACACGATCCGATCCTAAGGGGTTAAGCTCTTCGAGCTTCTGAGACAAAAAGGCAAACTTTACCGTTTTGCCAATTTTGACACGACCTGTTTGAGGTAGCAGCTTTCCTTGAATAATTTCCAACAAGGTAGACTTGCCTGCACCATTGGCGCCAAGAAGTCCATAACGATCTCCTGGCCCAATGAGCCACGTAGCATCATCGATTACCTTTCGGTCATCATAAGAAAAGCTCACGTTCTCTACCGTGACACATTGCTTCCCTAAACGAGAGATTGCCGCTCGTTTCAATTCAACCGAATTTCGCAACGGCGGCTCTTCAGCAATAAGAGCCCGCGCCGTTTCAACATGGAACTTAGGCTTTGTCGAGCGCGCTCGCGCACCACGTGAAAGCCAGGCCAATTCACGACGCATTAAATTCTGCCGCTTTTGTTCGGCAAGTTCTGCCTGACGCTGACGTTCTACCCGTTGCAAGATATATGCCGAATAACCGCCCTCGAACGGCTCTACCAACTCATCATGCACTTCCCACATACGGTCGCAAACTTCATCCAGAAACCAACGATCATGAGTGACGACCACCATTGCTCCCTCTTTGCGCGCAAAACGTCTCCGCAAATGATTGGCAAGCCAGGTAATAGCAACAACATCGAGATGATTTGTGGGTTCGTCGAGAAGAAGAACTTCAGCATCGGCAACCAAAACTCGCGCCAAGTCCACTCGACGGCGCTGACCACCCGAAAGAGTTCCCACCGAAGTATCCCATGCGATATCTCCAATTAACCCATCGATTATTTGGCGAATCGTTGCATCTGATGCCCACTCATATTCAGGAACATCTCCAACGATATTCCATCCGACAGACTGAGCATCCGCCAGAGTATCATCTTGCCTCAAAGAAGCAAAGCGCACTCCCCCTGTTCGTACCACGCGCCCTTCATCAGGCTCGACCGTACCCTCGAATAATCCCAGTAGAGTAGATTTTCCATCACCATTTCGACCTACCACTCCAATACAATCACCATCATTTACTCCCAACGAGAGCGAATCAAAAATGGTTTTGGTAGGGTACTCAAGATGCACATTTTCACAACCGAACAAAAACGCCATGCGCTCATTCTCCTCTATACCAAATTGTTCGCATTTGAGTATACACGCCCTTGGCTTTCATCACCTTGAAGCCTTTAGCACAACCAAACAATCGGCACCTAGATACCGTTTATACTTCGTCGAGCACCTTTTACATAGCTCATTACGGAGCTTCCTCTTTTCCTCCCCGTAAAACAACTAACACCTCTGCTATAGTCACGATCATGAAGCATTCAGACGAAACAATAGGAATTATTCTTATCAATACGGGATCCCCCGCATCACCAAATCCATGTGACATCCGACCGTATCTAATTGAATTCCTTTCTGATAAAAATATTATTCCTGTTCCTCGTCCTATTTGGCTGCCCATTCTTCATGGCATAATCGCTCGAAAGCATCCAGAAAAAACAGCTCCTCGCTATCGACAAGTTTGGACTCCAAACGGCGCCCCTCTCCTGGTCGAGACTTTTGCCCAGCGAGATGCCCTCAATAAACGATTTGCACAAGAAGGTCTTTCTTTTGTGGCTGAAGTTGGCATGCGTTATGGTTCGCCTTCGATCGAAGACGCGTATTCTACCCTCAAACAAAAAGGATGCACTCGTTTTATTGGGTTTCCTCTTTTTCCTCAAACGGCCACTTGTACAACAGGAACCTGTAAAGAAAAGTTTTTACAGGTTGTTCCCGATTCAGAAGTCACAGGATTTATCGAAGGATACGCAGATAATCCTCTCTACTGGAAGTCGTTAGCGAATTCTATTTCTCAATACTGGAGTTGGAAACCAGGAAGCAAGATTCTTTTCTCGCTCCATTCCATCCCTTTGAGCAACGTTAAAGCAGGCGATACCTATCTGGAAGAAGCAAAGGAATCACTTGCTCATACCGCTGAGCTTCTTGGACTCTCCCCCGACGATTGGGATATTGCGTATCATTCCCGCTTCGAAGACTCGCGTTCCTGGGTAACCCCTTCTCCCGAGACCCTCTTAACCGCATGGGCAAAACAGGGAACAAACCGCGTAGCGCTTGTTACTCCTGGATTTGCCGCCGATTGCCTCGAATCGCTCTACGATATCGCTCTCGCTACCAAAGAGCACTTCGAACAACAATGCCGCGAATGTGGCACCACTGCCGATGTTACCTATATTCCAGCGCTCAATCACCGCGACGACCACATCGATCTATTGCTGGATGAAATAAAACAGCATTTCTAACACAAATATATTGCTAATAATTAAGGTCACTTAGATTCATGCATGATAGGATGTAATCAGGCCAAACGAGAGGGGAAATCATGGAATACAAGAACATCTTAGTTCCATTCGACGGCTCCAAACATGCCATGGGAGCTGTAAAGGCTGCGCTGGGGCTCATCAAAGGATCCGATGACAGCAAACTCACCATCCTGCATGTGGTTTCAATGAGTGTTGCTCCTACTATCTCCGAAAGCGATCCGGTTTTGGGCTCGACGCCAACCTATATCGACTATCTTGACTATGCAAATCTCTACGATGATTCGCTCTCACAAAAGCGTGACAAAATGATTCAAGAAGTCACTCAGGAATTTTCTGATATTCCTGCCGAACAAGTTGAATATGATGCAATTGCACATCCTTCACCGGTGCAAGCAATTGCAGATTATTGCCAAGCTCATGAATGCGACATGATCGTTATGGGACGCAGAGGATTAGGAGCTATTCGCGGAATGCTCGGCAGCGTAAGTTCGGGAGTATTGCGTTCAACCGATTTACCTGTTTTAACGGTCAAATGAAACCTTCCTAAATCACAGAAGGCGCCGAAGATAATCTTCGGCGCCTTTTTTGTTTAAAGAATGCTTATGAACTGGCATCTTGCTCTATCAAAAGCGAACTGTGTGTAGCGCACTGTGCGCAAATCAAACGTAGAAGGTACGTTCTTGTTATTTGATAACCAATACAGGCATTGGAGCTTCACGCAAAACCGCATAGCTTACCGAACCGAGTACGCCGCGGATTGCACCAAGACCACGAGAGCCCATTACGATCAAATCAGCATCGACCTTTTCAGCATATGACAAAATATCTGCCGCAGGAGTATAGCCTGGGATAACCTCGATTGCAGCGCGATCGCCCAAATCATCCAACACAGAGCCAATACCCTCACGAACCTTTTCGGTTTCTTCTTCGATGGTCTTGTTATACAGATTCATAATGTCCTCAACGGAAAGCAGATACTGCTGAGGATCAAATGAAGCACTGTTAAAGTTCGCAGGAAGTTGTGCGTTAGGATGCGTGGTAACAAATACCAAATGAAGCTTTGCGCCTGCATCGTCCTTTACGAGTTCTGCCGCTTTCGTTACAGCAGCAAGTGCATGATCGGATCCATCGTAAGCAACAACAACGTTCTTGAATACCATGGTTACCCCTCCTTTTCATTACGCTTTAATGCGCTCTTAAGTGCTTTCCCAACAAGCACTTTGCTATGCTTATACCATAGCACTATATTTCAAGTCCGACCAGGATTTTTAAAGGCATTATTTAAGGAAAGCTCCCTGGGTTTCTAGCGATTCAAGACCAATTACTGTATCGGGATCAATTGCGATTGAACGAAGGTAGGTTGCGATAGCCGCATCCACTTCATACTCAAGATCAATCTTTCCGTTAAACACACACCAATAGAACAAGAGCCCCGTAGAAGCTGCCGCAATGCGCAGCAAAGATTCGTCAGTATCAACCTCTTTGCGAATAAGGCCCTGCTTCTTTGCTTCGTCAATATATGAGCGAACGGTTGCAATAATGAAATCATCGTCGGAATCGCGATGAAGGAAATCAAAGAACGGATTATGGTTTGAAGCATACAGACCCGACACAAATTCCAAGCCCATATCCTTGCAGTAGACCACATATGCGCGATAAATAATCAGGATTCGTTCTACCGGATTATAGGGTTCACTTTCTTCAAGTGCTTTCTCTCGATAGGGCACGAATGCATACTTCAAGTAATATGAGATCAAATCTTCTTTTCCGCTAAACAGGTTATAAAAACTACCTGTAGAAAGGCCCGCTTCATCACAAATATTGCGAACGGTCAGCTGCTTCATTCCATCACGATTTACCAGCTTAATAGCTGCTTTGAGAAGCTTTTCTCGCGTGACCTGGGCTCGCGTTTCGTGAACGGATACATATTCATTACGCCTGATCATTCGCGAATTCCTCCTTATTAATCCTCCGCAAAAAACATGCCTGACAAAAGCTCTTGATACCCTACCCGAAAGTTCTCATGCGCGCCAGTAATAAATACGAAAACAAAAAATGAACACGTTTTACTTTTGTAGCACTTCTTTAGGCTAATCATAGCGAAGCTGAAATTATTATGGACAGCGATTAGATAAACGGAGCGCTATTCGTAACCAATTATTATCTCTTTACCAAACGAAAGGCATATTGTCTCGAACGCTTTACATTCCCAGAAAGTTTGAGCTCTTAAAATAAATATCTCCTCCCACCTAGGCGAAAGGAGATATTTCCAAAAGAAGCATTTAAAAGATTATTTCTTGAGCTAATTGAAAGCGCCAAACATCTTTAAGGCAAAACTCTAACCGCGCGTTACTCGAGCACCTTGAGGAGTATCCTCAATCGTATACCCCAAAGCTCCTAATTCATCACGAATCAGGTCAGCGAGAGAGAAGTTCTTTTCTTTTCTTGCGGCAGCTCGGCAGTCGAGCAAAGACTGGATGGCTTCTTCCCCATCAGAGCCGCTATAACCTGCAAGAGATGAAGCCAGAACAATCACTTCACTCGCACTGTCATCTCCGACACCCTGGCCATCTTGCAATTCAATACCTAAAACACCTAAAAGTTCAGTTACTGCTTGTGCGCCCAACGCAACTGCTTCTGCGTTTTGGCAACAAACGCAGGTATCCGCAAGCATGCTATTGGCTTCACTCACGAAGGTGAAAATAGCTCCCAGAGCACCAGCGGTATTAAAGTCGTCATCCATCGCCTCAACGAAAGAATCACGCATCGTATCAATTGCTTGACGATACGCATCTAGGTCGAGCATTGATGATTCCTGAGCTGGATTAGAGCACAGCCATTCAGTGTTATTTACAAAGTTCGTCAAACGACCCAGAGCACTTTGTGCTTCTTGTAAGCGTTCATCAGAAAAATCAAGAGGGCTGCGATAATGCGTCTGCAGCATAAGCATGCGTAACACGCGCGCATCGGTAGTTTTCAAAACATCGCGCAACAGCAAGAAATTGCCCAATGATTTAGACATTTTCTCCGAATTGATCTGCAGCATGCCCCCATGAATCCAGTAGTTCGCAAACGTGCAGCCGCACGCCGCCTCAGACTGAGCACGTTCGTTTTCGTGATGAGGAAATGCCAAATCGGCGCCGCCACCATGAATATCGAACGGAAGGCCCAAATACTTTTCAGACATTGCCGAGCATTCAATATGCCAACCAGGGCGCCCCTTGCCCCAAGGAGAATCCCAAGAAGGTTCACCGGACTTTGCCGCCTTCCAGAGTGCAAAATCTAAAGGATCACGCTTGCGATCTTCTAAACCTTGACCGTCGGCGCGAAGCTCGCGATGTCCCGACTCCATTTCATCAATATTGCGGTTTGAAAGTTGCCCATACTTCTCATAGGAACGAACCGCAAAATAGACATCGCCTTCAACAGCATATGCGTGGCCACCTTCTATAAGCTTTTCCACCAAAGCAATCATGGCGCCAATCTCTTCAGTTGCACGAGGACGAATATCGGGATCCAAAACCCCTGCCGCACGCATATCTGAAATAAAGGCATCGGCATACTCAGCCGCAACTTCTGCTGCACTGCGACCTTCTTCAAGCGCTTTGTTAATAATCTTGTCATCTACGTCGGTAATGTTTTGAACAAACGTCACCTCAAAACCGCGCCACATCAAATAACGACGAATTGTGTCAAACGAAATAAACGTACGAGCATTGCCGATGTGGATATAGTTATACACAGTGGGGCCACATACATACATACCCACTTTACCCTCTTCACGAGGAATGAAGGGTCGTTTTTCGCGTGCCATAGTGTCGTAAATTCGAATCATTGAAACTCCTATATCAAGCAATCTAATTGCATTTTATATCGTGGTTATACAAACCAGAGTAGCGCCTTGCCAATTCGCCACACGGATAGCAATGCGTACCCTGTAGCTCTTTAACTTATACCACCCTTATACAATTACTGATATTAATTCTGCGATATTTTTCGCCACGCGATGAGCACAAGCGCACCAGCAGTCACTGCACAGAACAACAAGCCAGGAATAACGAGCTTGTCACCGGTAGCCGCCAAAGCCTGCTGGACTGAATCATCGCCGTTGGTCCCACCGCCTGAAGGAGTGGTGCCGTCACCCGGATTTTCGTCAGAGCCGCCGCCAGTACCGCCTTCCGAACCTCCGTCGCCGGTCGATGAATCCCCTACCGTAACCTGAGCAGCTACGCCCATGTGTACAGGGACATAGTCGGTGCCGTCTTTTTTCAGGCCCTTTGTATCATAGACATACGAAAAGCCTGCTTTTGCTGCATCTGATGAATTAAATGTCAGGATTCCCGTAGCGCTGTCGTACGTTCCCAATTCACCCGCGTCAACACTCACTATATCTCCCTTGATTCCAGAAAGATCAATAGTGACCGACCCATCGTCCTGAAGTATTCCCTCAAAAACGGGATATTGCTCAGGACCTGTTGCGGTAGCTGCCTTCAAAAGGCAAACCTCCAACTTCATGCCACTCAAATCAAGCGAAGCGAGATTGTTTCGATAGGCATAGAGCGACTTTAACGTTGCTTTGCTATTTTCCGGAATATTCAAACTGGTTAGCTTGTTTTCACCCACTGATAACGTTTCGAGCTGCGCTGCCTGAGGGATGGTTAACTCGGTAAGCTGGTTATTCCCAAGCTCCAGCGAAGTCAATGCCGCATCATCGGCGAATACAATCTTCTCAAGTCCCAAGGAAGATACATACACATCGGTAAGCGCATGGTTTTGCGACAGATCGAGCTCCGAAAGCCCTTCAAGATAACGAAAGTCAACACTTTCAAGCTGAGAGAGTTCCTGTAAAGAAAGTCCGCCTGAAAGATTAAGAGATCTCAACGTCACGCTAGTTAGCTGCGTATTGCGAGACAGATCGAGTTTGAGACCGCTCTCGCCATCAATTCCCACTGCTTGGAGGCTAAGGTTTTGAAGATTTTCCCATGAGGTAAGATCTAATTGCGTAAGGTTACTCAAATTATCAAGCCATAATGAATTTAAGCTCGAAGGAAGTTTGAGTTCTGTCAGTTCATTTAGGTCAGAAGCGCCAAATGAGCTGACTTCTACACCATCTCCAAACACAAGACTCTGAAGCGAATAATCCGTGTTAGCAACTGCAGGAGCACTTTCAAATTCCTTAATACGGGCGCCTTCTCCATTGATGTTCAGTGCTTGCACCTTATCAACATCGACATACAGGGCATCCAGCGAAAGATCACCTAAATTAACTTCGATCTGACCATTATCGTGTGCGCGCACAAGCAATGCCTCCAGTGAAGGCAGATTCGAAATACCGCCCCTACCGAAGTCAGTAGATTGATAAATGTCCAGCGTGAGTGCAGAACAAGAAATGATTGTGTGTGCGTCTTTAGCCGATATCACATAGCCAGGGTCATACGAGTCGCTCCTTTTAAGGACATCGGTCCAAACCGCTTCTCCAAGAGCGTTTTCGGGGAAACAGTCACCCATGGTTTTCCCCGTAATTTCGTTGGCACTTTCGTTAGAAATGACAACCTTTGAGGCAGCTGAACCATCCTGGTTCACGATAGTCTTACATGTTCCATAGACCGAATCGGTGGTTTCTCCAACCTTTGCTGATTCGGGTTCAACAAAGATTACCCCTTCAGCAAGTTCGATATTATTCGCTAAATAGGCAGGCGTAGTAGCATCCTGGGAAGTAACCACAATGCTTCCCGAACCGCTTACGGAATCGATCGTAATCGTACCCTTGAGCGCATTCACAATACCTGGATTAGCGCCACCCGCGCAGGTTAGAGAAACATCAGTATGATCCCCGAGGGAAATATTTCCCTCGACTGAATACAGCGCACTTAGGATGTCTCCGTTTACTGACAAGGATCCACAATCAGCGGCGTTAATATTCCCCTTATGACTCATGACTCCATACAGCTCGCGCTCGCCAGTTGCCTCAAGAGTGATCTGGGCACTACGCGCCACGAGCGTGATATCGTTTTCTGCATACAATAAAGTCAATGGCGCGTCTGGAAGCGTTCCGTCCTGCGCATTTTCGCGATACACGACGTTTAAACTTGCGCCAATCCATAAAGTACTGGCCGAAACCACACCCGTAACTTGAGACGAATCAAATGCGTACTGCGTATAGCCAATATTCAGACTTCCAGGGTTAGAACCTCCTTCGCTGTAAACAGAAAGCTCACCTCCTGCATAGAGCGCACCTGTCTGACGTCCACTTTCGCCGACGTAAATGTAATTATCGCTTCCTTCTGCAAGTCTCACGGACAAATCGCCCGGCGTATAAAGGGCGTATCCGTTCGCATTAGGACCTCCCGCTTGACTGATGGTTGCACCATCAAGCGTTACTACAGGGGTTCCCTCTTCATATGAAAGCGCTATCCCTTCATCAGAAAATGCCTCGTCATGGCGCACGCCCCCAATCCATACCGTTTGATCGGTAGCAGGGACGGAAAATTCTATTGTGGTGGTTAAAGGAAAATCAGAGCCCCCGAGATCATCCCTTGGTGTTAGGGTAACCTCTGTGGTTACTTTACCATTTTCCAGGGTAATTTCCTGCGTATTGTTTTCCCACGAGGAAGTCACATAACCCTTCGCAATACCGGGAAGCGAAGAGATGTCTACCGTGATAGTTGCATCAAGCGGAGTTTCTGCAGGCAGTCCTACTGAATAATTTGTCTGGGTGCCTGCGCCCTCCACCAATACCGAATCTCCGCCATTAACGGAATACGAGAACTGATTAAGGGACGGCCACAGCCAGCTTGTAGAATACTGATCGCCCGCCGCTAATTCCACCGTAAAATATTTTCCAGTAAAGGCGCTCATGCACTGCAATGAAATAGGTGCATCACTCTTATTAAGGACTGTCAAACCATCTGTCGGTTCAACCCGTATTTCAGAAAAGGACCGTCCATTCGGCAAATTAATTGTTTGGGTTGCGCCATTTGCTTCCAGCACATAGGAGGCCATCGATAGAAGCTGGATTGTAGTGTCATTCTCCATTGGCAGCTTGGCACAATTGAGAACCAGCGTTGCCTCTCCGGGCAAGCTGTTAAAAATATTTTCGTAAAATGAGCTGACGTTTTGTTCGAGTACTATCGTGCCCCCATAATCGCTGAACGCATCTTCTGAAACACCGACAACACTATAGGGAACCTGAAGGGCTTCTTCGCCGTACATTATCGAGGTTCGTACATTTACTGAACTTGCACTCTCATCACAGTCGATAATTTCAACTTCATTCGAATCACTGACAACCTTATAGGTAAGCCCTTCTTTGATGAAAGTATCCCCCACCGCCGCATATGCAGTAGTAGAAGAAACAGCCAAAACTAAGAAGGTACACACGACGGTCGCTACAAGCGATAGTATTGCTGCCGACAATCGCCTAGAACAATTAACTGCACCCTCCTTTCGGTAATAGCTTTCCGATGCAGGATGCAATTCGAATTGTTTCATAATGTTGCCCTTTACGATTCTTTATATACAAGCGCTACCGCCTGAGCCGAAATACCTTCTTCGCGACCTTCAAACCCCAAACGTTCGGTGGTAGTGGCCTTAACGCCAATGTTATCGACATCAATGCCGCACGCCTTTGCAAGATTTTCGCGCATAGCATCGCGATGAGGTGAAAGTTTGGGTGCCTGTGCCGCAATGACGCAATCAATATCTAAAATTTCATACCCTGCTTCACGAACCACTCGAGCTACTTCGGAGAGAAGCTTCAACGAATCGGCACCCTTGTAAGCAGGATCGGTATCAGGGAATAGCTTTCCAATATCGCCTCCACGAATGGCACCCAGCAATGCATCAGAAACAGCATGAGCCAGCACGTCGGCATCGGAATGACCCGCCAAACCCTGATGGTGAGGAATATCAACCCCACCTAAAATTAGCTTGCGATCAGGTGCAAATGCGTGCACATCGTAACCAAGCCCTACGCGTAATCGACCGAACGCAGCCGTAATGGAGGGGTTGTACATGTTGCTACTCCTCCCGTCGTTCTTCTAATGCAGCGCGAATAGCGGCAGACATGAGGAGATAATCTTCTGGAACCGTCAGTTTGATATTGTCTCGCTTACCTTCGACTACCAAAACACGGCCACCCAAACGTTCAATCAAGGAAGAATCATCGGTTCCCACAAAACCATCCGACAACGCAGACGCGTGGGCACGACGGTAAATTCCTGCGCGGAAAATTTGCGGAGTTTGAGCATTCCAGAATACCGAGCGATCGGGTGTTCCCACAATAACGCCGTTTTCAACCACTTTTAAAGTATCGATGGAAGGATGACCAACTACCGCCCCGTCGCAATCGATATTGCCCTTAACGGTGTTAATGGTGTGCTCAATCAATTCCTTTGTTACCAAAGGGCGCGCTCCGTCATGAAGAATTACAAACTCATATTCTTCAGGCACTAATTCCAAACCAGAAAAGGCAGATTCCTGACGAATAGAACCAGCAGGTGCCATAACGATAGGAGTTACGAACGGAAATGGATCAATTGCCTTAGCGAGATATTCTTCGGTGCGTTCTTCAGGGCACACCACGACAATAAGCCCCACATCGCCTACTGCATCAAACACTTCTGCGGAACGCGTGAGAATAGGCTTGCCCGCTATTTCGACAAGCTGCTTGCCCCCTTCATGGCCAAAGCGTTCTCCGCTGCCGCCCGCAAGGATGATAGCGGCTGTTTTGGGCTTTTTATCAACAACACCCTCAAGGCGTGGTTCCGCCTTGAGGGCATCAAAATTCATATCATCAAACATGGCCATTGCATGCTCGAGAACAGATGGAACGTATACGGGATCGATCGTCTTGTCACTCATAAGGAACTCCTGTACCACCGCGCGCTATACGCTTCACGCGCGGCGCGCCCCTGCTTAGGCTGATCTCGCCGATACTAGTCGGCCGCTTGATCGCCAGAAGACGATCCACCGCCACGCGACGAAAGTCCCGCATGGCTTAGATCATATCCCGCAAGAAGCAGCTCAGCCTCTGCAGCTATGGTATCACGCTTACGCGGTGCAGGTATAGAACCAGTTCCTGGCACGAAGGTAAGATGGTCTCCGTCTTCGGTGTGCTCAACATCAACATCAATCACCGAACCACTTGTCCATTTGCCTTCCAAAATTTGCTCAGAAATTGGATCTTCGATCAGTCTTTGAATAGCACGACGAAGAGGTCGAGCGCCAAAGGACAGATCTGTTCCCTCTTTAGCTATCAGTTTGCTTGCCTGTTTAGTCAAGTTGATAGTCATGTTCTGCTCTATGAGGCGCTGACGGAGTTCATCGATCATCAGATCAACGATCTCAACAATCTCATCCTCGGTGAGCGACTTGAATACGATAATCTCATCAATACGATTCAGGAATTCAGGCCTAAAGAGCTTTTTGACTTCGCTCATTACGCGCGACTTGATTTCCTTATCGTCCAAACCGCCCTTGTCTCCTGACGCAAAACCAAGCGGTGCGCTGGTAGTAATTTCGCGAGCGCCCACATTGGAGGTCATGATGATAACGGTGTTTCGGAAATCAACCACACGACCCTGAGAGTCGGTCAAACGTCCTTCTTCGAGAATTTGAAGAAGAATATTGAAGACATCGGGATGAGCTTTTTCGATTTCGTCGAACAGAACAACCGAATACGGACGCTGACGAACCGCTTTTGTTAGCTGTCCACCCTCGTCGTAACCAACGTATCCTGGAGGTGAACCAACCAAACGCGAAACCGAATGCTTTTCCATGTACTCTGACATGTCGAAGGAAATAAGCGCATCTTCGGAGTTGAAGAGAAATTCCGCTAAAGCCTTCGATAGCTCAGTTTTTCCTACGCCCGAAGGGCCCAAGAAGATAAACGAACCAACAGGGCGCTTAGGATCTTTCAACCCTGAACGGCTGCGACGAATTGCTTTGGAAAGCGCCGTAATTGCTTCATCTTGGCCAATAACACGCTCGTGCAGCACTGACTCCATACGAAGAAGCTTCTCGGTTTCCGCTTCGGTGAGATTTGAAACAGGAACACCAGTCGTCATTGACACGATATCTGCTACATCTTCAACTGAGACTTCGTTAAGTGTCTTGGAAGTTTTTTCTTCCCAGTTCTTCTGTGCCTCTACGCGCTGTTTTTGAAGTTTTTCTTCTTCATCGCGCACTCTTGCTGCACGCTCAAAGTCCTGATCGGCAATTGCAGATTCCTTAGCGGCGCGCAATTTGCGCAGGTCGTCATCGATCTTCTGCAATTCTTCAGGCAGCACCATGTTGCGAATTCGCATACGTGCACCCGCTTCATCCAAAACGTCAATCGCCTTGTCGGGCAAGTAACGATCCTGAATATAGCGATCTGACAAGCTTACCGCCGCAGACAGCGCTTCGTCAGTAAAGTGAACGTGATGATGCTCTTCATAACGATCGCGTAGGCCCTCAAGAATTCGAACAGCCTGCTCTTCGTTAGGCTCCTTTACTAATACGGTCTGGAAACGACGGTCAAACGCGGAATCTTTTTCAATGTGCTTGCGATATTCATCAAGCGTGGTAGCACCAATGATCTGAATTTCACCACGGGACAGCGGCGGCTTCAAAATGGCAGCTGCATCGATCGAGCCTTCGGCAGCGCCTGCACCAATAAGGGTATGAAGCTCGTCGATAAACAGGATAATGTCTCCTGCCTGCTCCACTTCCTTAATAACTTTCTTTAAACGCTCTTCGAATTCACCACGATATTTTGAACCAGCAACCAAGGCGGAAACATCAAGGGTGTAAATGCGAATGTTGTGCAGGATATCAGGCACCTGATCGGCAACAATAAGCTGTGCCAAGCCTTCAACTACCGCAGTTTTACCAACGCCAGGTTCTCCAATCAGGAGAGGGTTGTTTTTCTGACGACGGGAAAGAATTTGCATCACGCGCTCAATTTCACCCGCACGCCCAATGACAGGATCAAGCTTTCCGTCAGCAGCCTTCTTGGTGAGGTCGGTGCCAAACTCTTTAAGCATACTGTCAGAGGTATTCACTGTTGGGTCAAAATTGGTACCTGCATATACCGCAGACTGCCCCACCAAATCATTAAGAGCAGAACGGATAGCATCACCTGTTACACCCAAACGCGCAAGAACATCAATTGCAGTGCCCTCATTCTCGCGAACAATACCCAAAAGAAGGTGTTCGGTGGAAATATAGGACTTGCCCATCTGCATTGCTTCGCGCAGTGAATTTTCTAACACACGCTTTACACGAGGAGTAAAACTGAGATGTCCCGAAACGTCAGTATTTTCATCAATTGATACGATTTGGCGAACACACTGCACGGCAGCGTCGTACTTTACACCAAGCTTATCGAGCGCCTGTGCCGCCAAACCATCCTGTTCTTTCATGAGCGCTAAAAGTACATGCTCAGTGCCCACGTACGGCTGGTGCAAAGCACGTGCCTCCTCTTGGGCGAGAACAAGCACCTTTCGCGCTTTGTCCGTAAATTTATCAAATGACATATAAGCCTCGATTCTCGCGGCAGGATTTAAAAATGTCTATCCTTTTAAAATACTCACTTAAAAATTGCTCATCCAATCCTAGCACTCGATAACGGAGAGTGCTAGTTTGTCATATTTTCGTAACAAGTCGTCACATATTTATCGCAAATATGCGCCTAAAATTCTACCATTTTATAGATATCTTCTACTTTACGCATAAAACGAGCGATAGTTCACGGGGCAATCGATAGCGCACGCGTTATCAATAATGTATGGCTTTATCGGTGGCGCATAACGAATAGTGCACACGCCGTTGACGACGTATGACAGCAGCTACGGTGCATGCATTGCGATGACGTGCACTTATTTCCAGTGGCGGACGCGTTGCTGGTGCGTTTTGGTGATACACCCGTTGCTGGTGCGTTGCTGGCGGTACATACGTTGTTAATAAGCTTCTGTTTTGGCAAAAAGTTGCTTTATCGGGTTGAGGTTTTTTCGCGAAGTTGTTTAATTTCAACCCGATAAAGCGTTAATTTGCCAAAGCGTATTTAATTGGTAAATATGAGACTTGGATCCATAGCCTATTCACATGCTTTATTGACTTTTAGAAGCTCTGAATAGGGGATTATCGACCCGATAAGAACAGTTTTTGCCAAAAAAGCTAGTTTTGCAGCAAATCTGCGATGCGTCCAATCAAAAGCTCGAAACTTACTCCGCGGTCTTTGAAGTTTGGCTGTTTGCTGGAAACGATCCAATTTGAGTAACAAAACTGCCCAGAATTACTGATTTACGCCCTCAGCGAATGCATGACCGTCAATTTCTGCACCAACTTGATGATTTTCGCTTAGTTTGCCAGATTGCTAGAAAACAAAACAAAAGCTAGAGACATTACGCCTATGCGGGAGCAAACAGGGAGGTCCCTTGAGTGAGACTATCTGTCATCCAACTAAAAGCATTTGCGCATATGCGGAACTAAACAGCCCTGTGGACTTTTTATTACTTTCTAGGCGCCCGAAAGGGCGCGTGCTGCTGTTCCTGACAGACATCATGCCAGACAGCAACATGTTGCAGCAGCCTATTTTGCTTCAGGACGCATATGCGGGAACAGCAGCACATCCCTAATGCTTGCCTGATTGGTCAACAACATCACAACGCGGTCGATGCCGATACCAATACCACCCGCAGGAGGCATGCCATATTCCAACGCACGAATATAGTCAGTGTCGTACTCCATTGCCTCATCATCGCCTGAAGCTTTTTCTTCCATCTGCTTCTGGAAACGCTCTGCTTGATCAACAGGGTCATTAAGCTCAGAAAATGCGTTTGCATATTCATGGCCTGCAATTACCAATTCGAAACGCTGAGTTAAACGAGGATCATCCTCGAAACGCTTCGCCAATGGACTTACTTCCACGGGATAATCGCACACGAAAGTTGGATTAACGATGCTTGGCTCACCAATCTCGTCATACAGTTCCGCAATGAGCTTACCTGCTGTCCATTCAGGCTTAACTTCGATACCATTCTTCTTTGCAAGTTCAGCCAAGTGCTCCACGGATGTATCGAGCGTAACCTCTTCGCCTAATGCGTCGGACACTACCTTCGTCATAGGAATCGAGGGCCACTCTCCCGAAAGATCAATTACCTGACCTTGATATTCAATTTGCTCAGTATCATTTACTGCCGCATTTGCAGCTTTGATGACTCCTTCAGCAAGTTTCTTCATGCCTTCAAGGTCGCTAAAGGCACGGTAAGCTTCCATAGTGGTGAACTCAGGATTATGGGTAGGATCCATTCCTTCGTTACGGAAAATTCGACCAATCTCGAAAACGCGCTCAAATCCGCCTACCAGCAAACGCTTCAAATGAAGCTCGGTAGCGATACGCAAATAGCATTCCTGATTCAGCGCATTAAAGTGCGTGATGAATGGCTTAGCGGTTGCACCACCTTGAATGGTCTGCAAGAAGGGAGTTTCCACCTCGTGGTAACCATCATTTTCCATGTAATGGCGAAACGTAGAAATAATCTTCGAGCGCTTAACAAAGGTATCGCGAACCTCGTCATTGACGATCAAATCCACATAGCGCTGACGATAACGCAGCTCTTTGTCTGCCAAGCCATGAAACTTCTCTGGCAAAGGGCGAAGAGCTTTAGCAAGAAGCTCAAACGCATCAACCGCTACAGAAAGTTGACCACGTCGAGTACGCATTACTAAGCCTTCTGCGCCAATCCAATCACCTAGATCAAGGTCTTTCATTTCCGCAAAGGCATCTTCACCTAATGCGTTGATTCGACAGAACAGTTGAATCTTTCCAGTAGCATCAAGCAATTCGAAGAAAATAATCTTTCCCTGAACACGCTTTGCAACGATACGACCAGCAACGGCAACACGATCTTCAGTATTTTCACCATCGCCGAGCTCTTTATATTTTTCGTCCAGATCGGCAACATGATGGGAATAATTAAAGGCGTGACCATAGGGGTTCTTCCCTTCAGCCAGCAATGCCTCACGCTTTGCACGACGAACTTCAATAGGATCGTCTTCAATAATCTGTTCAGTTGAATCTTGCGCCATTGCTATCCATTCTTCAACACAAGCAAATCAGCTTGTTTTCCTAATCACTTACCTCAATAAAGTCTAACTATGGTTTTAAGGTCTGCCTACCTACCGATCTGCCTACCGTTTTTGCTGGACTCTTCCAGAAAACGCTTTAGCCTGCCCTCAACAAACTCCATAACGAGCATTCTCCATTGAGCTACTTTTAGCGGACCATACAGACCGTATCAGACCATAGAGACCTTAGTGAACCATGCAGGTGTATTCTCTTTAGTGCTCGATCTTCAGGATTTTCATCTTGATAACACGACCAGTTGGTCCCGTAGTTTCCACCTCGTCGTCTTTTTGTGACCCAAAAGAGCAGCACCTACAGGTGATTCATTTGAAATCTTGCCTTCAGCAGAATTGCTTTCTGCTGCACCGACGATAGAGAAAACGCGCTCGCGTCCGCCCATTTCAACCGTAACACGGCTGCCAATGTTTACCTTGCCAGAGCGCTTTGGAGCAGAAACAACCGTAGCCTCGCTAAGAATGCGCGTAATTTCCGCGATACGAGCCTCCATCATGCCTTGCTCGTTTTTAGCATCATCGTATTCAGAGTTTTCGGAAATATCACCAAATTCGCGTGCTACACGAATGCGCTCGCCAATCTCTGCACGTTTTTCCGTTTCCAGATAATGCAGTTCTTCTTCGAGCTTCTCTTTGCCTTCTTCGGTCAGAATGTAGTTGTTTTCAGCCATAATTTACTACCCCTCGACCAAGCGCAGCCTTGGCCTCTTATCCTTTCTCTACCTGCGAAAGGGGCGCGCCCACGAAGAGCGTGCCCCTTGATTTACTTTCTATACCACCTAAGCTCGCCTTAAGCGTTGTTGGTTTCCTCCGTCGCTTTGGGAGCAGGTTTTGCTGAGGTTGGCTCGGGCTTATCGATAACCTCCACCTCGATTTCCTCAGGTGCGCTGTCTTTAGCCTCTTTAACCGGAACCTCTTCGGCTTCCTTGACCTTTTTATTGCCGCCTAAACCTTCGCGTAAGTTTTTAACCGCTTTGCCAATTGCGGTGCCTAACTTTGGAAGATTTTTTGGACCAAAAATAATAAGAATTACGATAAGAATAATGGCAATTTCGAAAATGCCGAAAGGTCCTATTTTCATGCAAGTACCTCCACATCCTAGATGGCCTCTTTGGAGCCAATCAAAGTTCAGCTAGCATTTGACCTGTTCGCCAAAATCCCAAAGAGAACACCCAGTTACTATCTTCGAGCGAGTACCTTCACTCTAGCAAAAAGAGCACCGCCTTTCGCGGAAGGCTCCCCTAGTGGTTGAAATGGTCGGGATGACAGGATTCGAACCTGCGACCTCTGCGTCCCGAACGCAGCGCTCTACCAAGCTGAGCCACATCCCGTTTTGCTAATTAAGCTCAGTGTCTTGATGATCTTCATGGCTCCCTTACAACACCGCCTGTTGTACAAAAAGCCATAACGATCATCGGTAATTAGCGGGTGCTATATTAGCACATATTCGCGAAAAGAACAGGGCCGCCCCGCTTCCTCCATAATTGGCAAGCGAAACGGCCGCTGTTGGATGATCAAAGGCAGCAACGCGCTTTATTACGCATCCTGTGACGCGCCCTATTGCACGCCTATTGATAATCGCTTAATGCGCTTCAATGCACGCTCTGCTAGCAACAAATACTAGTAACGAACATAGTACATGCCTGCATGCACTTCAGCAAAAGAGCCACCGAAAAAAGACAAGCCATTAGTAACGAACAAACCACATCCCGGCATGAACAGCACTAATTTGGACAGGCTTTCCACGACTTGGTGCATGGATCATCTGCCCATTGCCAATATATACACCAGTATGATGGCTGTTCAGCGCAAAATCGCCTGGCTGAGGGTTAGAAACATGCGTCCAGTTATTCATCGCTCCAGTATAGGTCCAGTGATTACCATAAACACCCGTAATGCAGTAGCCCACTAACCCAGAACAATCAAATGCATCAGGGCCAGAAGCGCCCCATACATAGGGCTTTCCTAACTGAGCATACGCACGATCCACGATGATATTCCCCGTAACCGTCTGAACCTTGCTATTATCTGTTCCGGCACTAGATTGGTTTTGAATCACTGCCTGTGCCGCAGCTTGACGAGCACGCTCTGCCGCTTCTTCCTCTTGGCGAAGAAGCTCTTCTGCTTCAGCGGAAAGCTGATCATATGTTGCCTGCATTTCTGCAGTTGTTGCTTCAGCTTCTTCCTTTACCGCCTCTGCTTCAGCAGTCTTGTCAGCAGCAATCTGAGCCTGCTCTTCAGCTTCGGTCTTTGCTGCTTCTAGCTCTTCACGCGCATCTTTGGTCTGCTGTACAAGCTC
>ERZ1034976.984-NODE-984-length-23960-cov-5.119389_pt1 | contig 23960 bp, 18 predicted proteins | sample MGYA00520623_ERZ1034976 | MGnify/ENA primary metagenome ERZ1034976 (study PRJEB33766, sample SAMN09781774) | gut metagenome | biome: gut microbiome | host: Homo sapiens | place: Madagascar | study: EMG produced TPA metagenomics assembly of the PRJNA485056 data set... | reverse complement strand
ACAGCGCCATCTTTGCTTCCATCGTGGTGGCCTTTCCGCTGATGTACCGCACGGCGCGCGGCGCGTTTGAAAGCTTTGACGAAACGCTGGCATGGTCGGCGCAAACGCTGGGCCAGTCGGGCGTGTGGATCTTCTGGCGGGTGCGGATGCCCTGCTGCCGTCAAGGCATTCTGGCCGGCACGGTGCTGGCCTTTGCCCGCGCGCTGGGCGAGTACGGTGCCACCAGCATGATTGCAGGCTACACCCCCGGCAAGACCGCCACCATTGCCACCACCGTGTACCAGCTGTGGCGCACCAACGACGAAGCCGGTGCCATGCGCTGGGTGCTGGTGGATATCGTGATCTCGGCAGTGGTGCTGCTGGCCGTGAATCTGCTGGAGAAAAAACAGAAAGCAGGTGGCCGCGCATGAGTCTTGAAGTGAACATTACCAAAAAGCTGAATGGCTTTACCCTTCACGCCAACTTTGCCGCGCGCAGCACCGCCACGGCCATTCTGGGCGCGTCCGGCTGCGGCAAAAGCATGACCCTGCGCTGCATTGCCGGTATCGTAAAGCCGGATGCGGGCCGCATCGTACTGGACGGCCGGGTGCTGTTTGACAGCGCCCAGCACATCGACCTGCCGCCGCAGCAGCGCGGCGTGGGCCTGCTGTTCCAGAACTACGCACTGTTCCCCAACATGACCGTGGAGCAGAACGTGCTCTGCGGCCTGAAAGCCGAAAAAGACAAGGCCGCCCGCAAGGCCCGCTGCGCCGAAATGCTGCAGGCCATGCGGCTGGGATCCCTTGCCAAGCGCTACCCGGCCCAGCTTTCCGGCGGACAGCAGCAGCGCACCGCGCTGGCACGCATCCTTGTGGGCAGGCCCAAAATTCTGATGCTGGACGAGCCGTTCAGTGCGCTGGACAGCTACCTGCGCGAAGAAGTGGAGGGCGAAGTGGGCAGCCTGCTGGCCGGGTTTGGCGGCACGGCGCTGCTGGTCACCCACAACCGTGACGAAGCCTACCGCCTGTGCCGGGATATGATCGTGATGGATGGCGGGCAGGTGCTGCGCACCGGCGGCACCAAAGAGGTGTTTGCAGACCCGCAGAGCACCACCGCCGCACGGCTGACCGGCTGCAAGAACATTCTGTCCTGCACCCGCGTGGATGCCCACACCGTGCGCCTGACTGGCTGGGATGCGCCCCTTCACCTTGCCGCCGAGGTGCCGGGGACCTGCACCGCCGTGGGCATCCGCGCCCACGACTTTGCCCCCTGCGCACCCGCTGCGCCGAACGCTCTGCCGGTGCAGTTGAACTCCACCAGCGAGAATCCCTTTGACTGGAACCTGATCTTTACCGCACCGGACGGCACCACCCGCCTGTGGTGGAAGGTGAGCAAGACGAACCTGACCGCTGCGTCGCCGGAGGCACCGGCGTTTCTGGGCACTGCACCGCAGAACATCATGCCGCTGGGGTGACGGACAGTGTAAAAACCGCCCTGCAGGGCGCTATGGAAAGCAGCGGCTTTGCAAAGCCGCACAGCACATCCCACGGTCAAACAGCCGCATAAAACATCCAAGGCCTTCCCGGATATGACCGGAAGGGCCTTGGCTTATTTTGCTGCGCCCTGCACGGCGCAGCGTTCTTCATTTACCTGTCAGGGCTTATTCCTCAAAGCCCAGCACGTAGGTCACAACAGCAGCCACCACAATGGCGGTCGCAATGGCAATGCTCATGGCAATGATGGTATCCTGGAAGATGGGCAGGGCCAGCACGGTGGAGTAACCCATCACGTAAGCCTTTGCGCCCAGCAGGCCAGCCACAACGCCACCCACAGCACCACCGGCCATCACGCCGTACATGGGCTTTTTACGGGGCAGGTTGATGCCGTAGATGGCCGGCTCGGTAACACCGGCCACGATGCAGCCGAATGCGATGGACAGAGCTTCGGCACGCTTCTCAGCGCTCTTGGTGCGCAGGGCCACGCCGATGCAGGCGCCGCCTTCTGCCATGTTGTGCAGAATGAATGCGGGGCGGAACACAGCGTCGTAGCCGGGGTTGGTCAGAGCCTGTGCCATGAAGGGCACCAGACCAATGTGCATACCGGTCATGACCAGCCAGGGCAGGCAGGCGGCCAGCAGGCCCACGGTGATAAAGCCGATCTTATCGCCCAAGAAGCTGAACACGACGGCCAGATAGTTGCCCAGGTAACCGCCCAGAGGAGCCAGCACGGTGAAGCCCAGGATGGAAGTGACGGTGACGGTGCACAGGCCCACCAGCAGGGACTTGAAGATGCCCGGAACGATCTTGTTGAAGAACTTTTCCAGATAGTATGCGCACAGTGCGATCAGCAGAGCCGGCAGCAGGGAGCTGGAATAGCTCATCAGGCGCACGGGGATGCCCAGCAGGGTAATGGGCTCACCGGCAGCCACCAGCGCGGTGTACTTGCCGTGCAGCAGGGCTGCGGCGCAGATCATGGAGTAGATGGGGGTGCCGCCCAGCTTTTTGGCTGCGCCGTAGGCAACAAAGATGGGCATGAAGAAGAAGGCTGCATCCGCAACGCCGCTGAGCAGGGCGTATGTAGCGGTATCGGCAAAGCCTGCATTCACCAGTGTGATGAGCAGCAGCAGAACTTTCAGCATACCGCCGGCCACCAGGCCGGTGATCATGGGCGACACAGAAGCAGCAACGTAATTCAGTACTGCAGTGCCTGCGCTCTTTACGGTGAGGGGCTGCTTTTCCTTGGGCGCATCCAGATTTTCGTTGATGGCTGCGCCCTCCTTGAGGTTGAAGTCCTTCACAACAGCCTCATACACGGGCAGCAGGTTCTTGCCCAGGACCACCATCAGCTGGCCGCCGGCGTAGATCACGCCCAGCACGCCGGGGATCTTCTTCAGCGCTTCCTGATCGGCCTTGTTCAGGTCCTTGACCACGAACCGCAGTCGGGTCATGCAGTGTGCCACGCTGGAAATGTTCTCGGTACCGCCCACCAGCTGAACCACTTCCGTAGCAGTTTTCTTTGCGTCAAATGCCATATTGTTTCTCCTTTGCTTTATTTATGATTCCTTTATTCGTTCCAGAGGCTTTCACCGTTGGTGGCGATGACCTCTTTCATCCAATCGTAAGACAGCTTCTTGCGGCGGGCACAGGTACCGTTGCCCTTATCGTCCATATCCACGTAGATGTGGCCGTAGCGCTTTTTCATCTCACCGGTGGAAAGGCTCACCAGATCAACACAGCCCCACATGGTGTAGCCCAGGCACGGCACACCGTCGATCACGATCGCATCGATCATGGCCTTGAGGTGGTCGCGCAGGTAGTTGATGCGGTAGGTATCGTTGATGGTGCCGTCCTCTTCGATCTCGTCGATGGCACCCAGACCGTTCTCCACGATGAAGATGGGCTTCTGGTAACGGTCGTAGATCTCGTTCATGCAGTAGCGCAGGCCCAGCGGGTCGATGGGCCAGCCCCACGGGGTGCTCTGCAGGTAGGGGTTCTGGTCGCCGCCGATCACGTTGAACTTGGTCTCGGTGCTCACGGTGCAGGAGCGATAGTAGCTGAAGGACACAAAGTCCAGCGTGCCGCTCTTCAGGATCTCGTCATCGCCCGGCTCGGTGTGCAGGGTCACGCCGCGGCGGCCAAACAGGTCGCCGGTGTAGGAGGGGTAGTAGCCGCGGGCCATCACATCAATGAAGAACAGGCTTTCGCGGCGGCACTGCATCTGGCGGAACATATCCTCCGGCTTGCAGGTGGCGGGGTAGATCTCGCTCAGTGCGTACATGGCACCAAACTGGGAGCCGGGCATCATCTCGTGGCCCAGCTTGACGGCCTGTGCGCTGGCAAGGAACATGTTGTGCACGGCGTTGTAGTGGGTCTGGTCGTCTGCGCTGGAAGTGCCGCAGGACGCATAGCCGCGCACGGCGTTGATCTCGTTGAAGGTGAGCCAGTAGCGGCACCGCATGCCGATGCGCTCAAACAGGGTGCGGCAGTAGTGCAGGTAGCAGTCGATGGTGTGGCGGCTCTCCCAGCCGTTGTACTTCTCGGCCAGAGCGGCGGGCAGCTCATCGTGATGGATGGTGATGAGCGGCTCCATGCCGTGCTTTTCCAGCTCGTCGATGAGATCCAGATAGAACTTCAGGCCTTCTTCGTTGGGCTGCTGCTCTTCGCCGGTGGGGAAGATGCGGCTCCAGCAGATGGAGAAACGGTACACATTGTAGCCCATGCCGGCCATCAGCTCCACATCTTCCTTCATGTGGTGGTAGCCGTCCACAGCGTTGTGGCTGGGATAGTAGCAGTCCGGGTAGATGTGCGGCTTTGCACCTTCCGGGAAGCTCTCGGCTGCAAAAAAACTGCTGCGTGCCTTGGCAAAGCCGCCGTCTGCCAGCATCAGGGTGTTGCCGCGCGGGTCCTGCACAGAGCCGTCGGTCTCAAAATCGTGGGTGGAAAGGCCGCGTCCGCCCTCCTGCCAGCCGCCCTCGTACTGGAAGTCGGCAGTAGCACCGCCCCACAAAAATCCATCGGGTACTCTCATATGCGTCTCCTTTTCTTCGTCATTCTGCCTGAAAATCACATTCGTCGTTCGATGCTTCCATTATATTCGCCAGTGTTGGATACATGACAAATTTCGCGATTTGGAAACAAAAAGCGCGTACATTCGGCAGTTTGCTAAAATGTACGCGCTTTGATTTGTGCAGTATTCCAATATTACTGGTTTTTATGGGATTTTTCGTAGTAGCGCCATGCGATCATATCCGTAACGAAGGGAAATGTCGTGCGGTGCGTGTGCACATTACCGCCCCGGTGGAACAGGATGCTGTAGGCCACGCGGGGGTCATGGGCCATTTTTTCGTCCGAGGTGATCAGCACGGTCTTTGCCTTTGTGGTGTTGAAGATCCCCTTATCATAGAAATCCTCAATGGTGTCGTACCGGTTCAGGTACTGGCCCGACTCGCTGAACACGATCAGCAGGGTGTCCTCGTCCGCACGGGCAACATTGTCCATCTGCTGGATATCGTTCCGGGGTGCCACAATGAACTTGCCGCAGCGGCCCAGCTTGATCTGCAGATCGATGGCTGCGGTACCGGAGAACATCATGCCCAGCGCAAACACCTTTTTATAGTGGATCAGATCGTCCACCAGCCGGTCAACGGCGTCCCAGTCCAGTTGCTGCGCTGTGAGCCGGATGTCTTTTGCGATCTCCTGTGTATACTCCTGCACCGAGTGGGATTCCAGATACCCGATCACATCCACGGAAAAATTGTAGGAGACATGATATTTGTTTTCCTCAAGCCTAGCCGCCTCCCGGAACTCGGCGTAGTCCTCATAGCCCAGCGCCCGGATGAACTTGGAAATGGTGGATTTGGATACGCTGCACAGGTCTGCTACCTCGTTGATGGCAAGGCTGTGCAGCAGCTCCATGTTCTGCAGCATGGTCAGCGCAATGTGGTAAAAGGTGGAATCGCTGCTGGATTCATTCAGCAGGATCAGAAGTCTGTCGTACAGAATGCCCATGGGCTTTTCCCCTCCTTGTTATGATCCGCGCTTTTTCAGCTTCTTTTCCACAAAGCCCCATGCCCTGCTCCGCAGGGCTTCAAATTCCTCGGTCTTGTGGTAGACCAGATAAATGATCACCAGATATTCGCAGGTGAACAGAACACCGCTGACAAAAAACTGCCAGATGCTGCTGCCTCTTGCACCGGTAAGGCACCAGCCCATAGCACCGCCGCCGAGCACCACCAGCACCCTGCGGCCATACTCGATAAAATAGGCTCTGAGTTTTGCGTGCCAGTCCTTCTGGATGCCGTAGCGCATCAGCACATACGGCTCCACCCAGAAGCAGGTGGTCATGGTGCTTATGATGGTGCCCAGAAAAACGCCGGTCACCTCAAAGCGCTTCACCAGCAGAATGGACACCACCAGATTGATGATGGACTCTGCCACAGCCTTGTAGCGGTCGTGCCAGAACAGGCCCAGCGCTTCGCGGAACTGCAGGTTGATCTGCCGCACGCCGGTAACGTAGAACTGGGTCACGATCACCAGCACCGTAGCCTGCGGGAACACATAGTTCTCGCCGAACACCAGCCGGATGAAGGGGTTGAACAGCAGCGCCATGCCCGCCGCAAAATAACCGTAGAACACGAACACAAAAAAGTCCAGCTGCTGATAGATGCGGTAGATATACTCCGGGTCCTGCGTGGCACCCAGATTGCCGATGCTGCCGGTAAAGGCGCTGTACACCTTGCGCAGCAGGTCGTTGATGCTTTTGGTCACCAGCTTGTAGTTGGAGTAGATGCCCACGCTGGTCAGGCCCACAAAGGCGGACATGATCAGGTTGTCGGTGCCGTTCACCACCACATTGCCCAGCCGGTGCATACTGAGCGCCCAGATGTTTTTTTCAATGCCGACGCGCTCTTCTTTGCCGGGCAGGCCGTGCACCTTTTTCAGGTGCGGATAATCGTGGTCCACCCGCAGCGAGACCAGCAGATTGAGCAGAAGCTGTGCCGCGATCTGTACACCAAGGTACAGCAGGAAGTTGCGGGTAAGCACCAGCACTGCCATCTGCGCCAGCACCTGCGCCGTGTGCACCAGCTGGTCCAGTGCCGTGCGCACATACTCCCGCTGGTACGCCTGCAGGATGGAATATTTATAGGAAAGCAGGTAGGAGCACACCGAGTTGAACAGATACAGCAGGTAGATCACCCGCAGGTTCTCAATGCCGGAGTCGCCCTTGATAAGCACGTTTAAAAACGGCAGCAGACACAGGCCCGCCACCAGCACGAACAGTGCCACCGCCCGGTACATCACCCGGTACAGGTTCATCAGGCGGCCAAGCTGCTCGTGGTCGTTCTCGGCGGCAGGCTTGTACATGCTGTAGGTCATGGCCGAGCCGATGCCAAGCTCTGCCAGATTCAGCATTCCCAGAATGTCCGAGAACAAGCCGTTCACGCCCAGATACGCCGCCGACAGATACCGAATGAAGATCATCCGGCTGATGAAGGAGAGCAGCATGGTCAGCAGGTAGCCGCCTACGCCCACCACCATGTTGATGAGGGAATTTTTGGTTCGCATCGATACCCTTTCCTCAGTGTTTCTTTTGCTGCCGCACAGCGCGGTTCACATGGCGGATGAACTGTGCGTTGCCCACCACGTAGCGCTTCCACAGGCGGCGCGGCTCCTGAATGAAGCGGTAGAACCACTCCATGCCCAGCTTCTGCCAGATGGCCGGGGCGCGTTTGGTCACGCCCGCCACCACGTCAAAGCTGCCGCCCACACCCATGACAAAGGGGATGTTGAGCTGATCCAGATATTTGCGGATCCAGTATTCTTTTTTGGGGGAAGAAAATGCCACGAACATGATATCCGCACCGGATGCCGCCATATCTGCCACGATCTGCGGCTCCTGCTCCGGCGTAAAGTAGCCGTTGCGGGTGCCCGCGATCTGCAAGGACGGATACTGCTGCAGAAAGATCTGCTGCACCTTTTCCACCACTTCCTGCTTTGCGCCAAAAAGGTAAATTTTGTAGCCCTTTTCTGCAGCCACTTCTACCAGACGCAGAAACAGGTCGATGCCGGTCACCCGCTCTTTGAGCGGGATGCCCAGCCGCTTTGCCGCCCACAGGATGGAGGAGCCGTCCGCATTGATGAGCGGGCATTCGTTCACGATACGCCGCAGTTCCGGGTCTTCCTCCATCAGGTTCACTTTGAGCGCGTTGATGACTACGTGCTGCTCCGCCGGGGTGCGGCGCGCGATCACGCCCTCGATGTACTCCACCGTCTCGTCCATGGAAAGGGCGTTGACGTAGGTGTTTAAAATAGGATAGCGCTTTGCCGCCATTTGTTGTGTAGCCTGTTCCACGGTTCCTCCTCAGATCTGTTCCAGAATATCCGCAATGCGGCGGCAGGCAAAGCCGTCGCCATAGGGGTTGGATGCAATGCTCATGCTGTGGTATGCGTCCGCATCGGTCAGCAGGCGCTTCGTTTCGCGGTAAACATCCTCTTCGTGGGTGCCCACCAGCTTCAGGGTGCCTGCCGCCACGCCTTCCGGCCGCTCGGTGGTGTCGCGCAGCACCAGCACCGGCTTGCCCAGCGAGGGCGCTTCCTCCTGAATGCCGCCGCTGTCGGTCAGCACCAGATGGCTGCGCGCCAGAATGTTGTGGAAATCCAGCACATCCAGCGGCGGGATCAGCCGGATGCGCTCGTCGCCGCCCAGCAGTTCATCAGCCAAGGCGCGGATGGCCGGGTTCATGTGCACCGGGTACAGCACCCGCACATCCGGGAACTCGTCCGCAATGCGCCGCACCGCCCGGAAGATCTCCCGCATCGGCTCGCCCAGATTTTCGCGCCGGTGGGCCGTCAGCAGCACAAGGCGGCTGCCCTTGGCCCAGTCCAGCACAGGGTTCTGGTAGTCCTGCCGCACAGTGGTCTTGAGTGCATCAATGGCCGTGTTGCCGGTCACATGGATGCTTGCAGGGTCCTTGCCCTCCCGCAGCAGGTTCTGCTTGGCCTGCTCGGTGGGCGCGAAGTTGTATTTTGCCAGCACGCCCACCGCCTGCCGGTTGAACTCCTCCGGATAGGGGGAATCCAGATCGTAGGTGCGCAGTCCGGCTTCCACATGGCCCACCGGGATGCGCAGGTAAAAGCAGGCCAGTGCTGCCGCAAAGGTGGTGGTGGTATCGCCGTGCACCAGCACAAGATCCGGCTTTTCAGTCTCCAGCACCGGCTTCAGGTTCTGCAGGATGCGGGTGGTGATATCAAACAACGTCTGGCCCGCCTGCATGATGGCAATATCGTATTCCGGCTCCACATGGAACGCCTGCAGCACCTGATCCAGCATCTGCCGGTGCTGGCCGGTCACACAGCAGATGGTCTGGATGCCGCTGCGCCCGCGCAGCTCCTGCACCAGCGGGCACATCTTGATTGCTTCGGGTCGGGTCCCGAACACCAGCATGATCTTTTTCATAATTTATATACACCCTCAAGCGTGCAGATGTTGCGCGTGTCCAGCACCACCTTGCCCTTCAGCTTGTCCATCTGGGCGCGGATCTCGTCGTGGCCCACCAGCAGCACCACCATGTCCACATCCTGCAAAAATGCATCCAGATCGTGGTACTGGTTCGGTACGATGTCCTTTTTTACATAGGGGTCATACACCTTGATCTGCCCGCCGGCCAGATGTTCGTCCATCTGGTGCAGCAGCTGCAGGGTGGGGCTTTCGCGGGTGTCGTCCACATTCTCCTTGTAGGTCAGGCCGTACAGGCCCACGCGGGACACCGCAGTGATGCCCTTTTCCTGCATGATGGTGTGGATCCGCTTGAGCACGAACTCCGGCATTCCATCGTTCACATTGCGTGCTGCGCGGATCACATCCACGATATCCGGGTAGTCGCCCACCAGAAACCACGGGTCCACCGAGATGCAGTGCCCGCCCACACCGGGGCCGGGGGTAAGGATGTTGACTCTGGGGTGCTTGTTGGCAATGCGGATCACCTCGTACACATCCATGCCGTCCTCACGGCAGATCTTTGCCAGCTCGTTGGCAAAGGCGATGTTCACATCGCGGTAGGTGTTCTCCACCACCTTGGTCATCTCGGCCGTGCGGATGTCGGTGCGCACGATCTCGCCCTGGCAGAAGCTTGCATAGAGCTGCTGCACCTTTGCCGCCACCTCCGGGGAGTCGGCACCAATGGTGCGGGAGTTGTGCTCCAGCTCATACAGCATGTTGCCCGGAATGATGCGCTCCGGCGCGTGGGCCAGATGCACGTCCTCACCGATCTTCTTGCCCTTTGCTTCCACGACCGGGCGCACGAAGCGGTCGATGGTGGAAGGCGAAATGGTGGATTCCACCACGATGATGGCCCCCTTGGGGCACACCTCCAGCACTTCGCCCACCGCTGCCGTCACATAGCGCGCATCCGTCTTTTTGGTGCGGTGATCGTAGGGCGTAGGCACCGCAATAATGTAAATGTCCGCCGGAAGATCCTCAGTCTGGAAGCGGATGCCCGCATCCAGCGCCTTGTGGAACAGCTCCTCCAAGCCTTTTTCCTCAAAGGTCAGCTCGCCTCTGTTCAGTGAATCCACCAGCTTTGCGCTGCGGTCGATGCCCACGACCTCTACGCCGTGGGCTGCCAGCATCAGCGCAGTTGGCAGGCCAATGTAGCCCAGTCCCTTTACGTTAACCATTTTTTCCCCGCTTTCCAAGAACCGCCGTTCTTACTTTTTGATCAGGATCTGCGTCCTGAAGGTCACTTCCCTGCCGCCGGGCTGGCAGCAGACGATCCGCACCGCCTGCCGCCTGTGCCCGTATTGCGGCGAATACCAATATTCTTCCGTTTGCCAGCTCTGCCCGCGTTCCGCAGTCAGGCAGAACTCCGCTGTGCCCACGCGCACCGTGCAGCGGTTTTGTTCCCGCTGCAGCTGTGCATCCGGCGGCAGAGCAAAGCTCTGGCAGACCTGCGCGGCACCGTCCGTACCGGTCAGCGTGTCCTCCACCCACAGGGTGCGGTCTGCGTCAAACCGCAGGCATCGGGTGTGGTGCACCGCACCATACTGCGTGCACGCCGTTACCGCCGTCTGCTGCCCGGACTGTTCCGCCTGCAGCAGCTGCGTCTCGGCGCGTTTTCCCCACAGGAAGGGGCCAAGCATCTCGGACTGATCTTTTCCGTCCACGCACACGGTGTTGTGCCATGCCGTAGAGCGGAAATGGTCGCGCAGTTCCTTAGAAAGATGATAATTCCATGTACCGGGGTCTGTCAAGAGACAACGCCCGTCCAGCCAGAGTTGAAAACTCAGTGCATCGGCATGGCCGTGGGCGGCAATGCTGCCAAAGCCCAGCGGCGCATGATCCAGCGCAGCGAGCAGCCTGCGGTCCGCACTGCGCAGCAGCGTGTAGCCGCCCTCCTTCCGCACATTGACAAAAGGACTTTGATACATCGTTTTTTGCGCAAGCTCTGCCTGCTGTTCCGGTGTGTACAGCCAGCACAGCGTTTCGCACAATGGGCCGCTGCCATACCATTTGCCGCACACGCCGCTGGCCAGCTGCAGCACATATTGATAATAATTCACCTTCTGGCCGCACAAATCCAAAATTTTTCCGCTATCGTCATCGCCAAAAACTGCCGTTTCCCCGCATTTTCCGCAGCAGTCCTGCAGGAACTGCGCCATGGGTTCCAGCCGCTTTTGCCAGCTCTGCGGCGTGTCCTCCGGCCCCAGATGATGCGCCAGCAGGCCGTATGCTTCCATCACAAAGGCCTGATAGTGGGTAGACATTTCCCGGTTCACGCCGTCGGCGGTGTTCTGCCGCACCAGCTCCCGGCTCAGGTTTTCCACCGCCAGCTGCTTCCACTGTGGAAAATCATACAGGATGCCCGCCATGCCCACGGCATACAGCTCCACGATGAGATGGTTGTTGGCCGAAGAGCCGTGCGCACGGTGCCGCACGATGTATGCGGTCATGTTCAGAATGCCGTGGGAAAGCTCTTCCAGCAGCGGTTCCAGCCCGGCCTTGTGCCAGCGGACTGCCCCCTGCTGCACAAAGCACCATGTATAGATCCAGTTGCTTGCCCGGATGGCAAGCTCCATGGCGCTGGTCCACTGCGCACCGTGCAGGAACAGCGCCGTGCGGTTCCAGTCCGCAAACTGCCGCTGCAGCTCCTGCAGAAAGCTCTCGTCGCCGCTGACATAATAGCTTTTTGCCAGCATGGCGAACTGATAATGGCGGTTCAGCTCCCAGTTGGTGCGGATATCGCCGATCTCGGCCCGCTGGCCGATGGCCAGCTGCGGCGAGTAAACATCCGTCGGCCAGCTGTTCCCGGTCTGAAAGCCCGCATTCCACTGGCAGCGCCAGTCTGCTTCCCTGTACAGGCCGAACATGCACATGTCTTTATATAGGGTGCACTCGGTGTTCTGCCAGTTCATGTGCACCCGCGCCGCATCCGGGTGCAGTGCCGCCAGCCCTCCGGGCAGCGGCATCTGCGTTACCGGCAGATCTTTTGCATAAAATTCCGCTTTTTCCCGCCGGGTCAGCGCCTTTTCCTTTACCCGCCACGCCAGCTCTGAAAGGCTCATGGCCCGCAGACGGCGCAGCATCCATTTTACATCCTTCATCGTGTTCCCTCTTACTTCGGGCATTTTCTCCGCAGACCGTATACCGCCGGGAAATTCTGGAACAACATGGTGCGCACAGCCGCCTTCTTTGTCAGCATTCCCTGCTGGCGCAGAAGCTTTGCTGCCTTTTTCTGTGCAGCCATCGCCTTCCGCATGGCATCCGAGTGCCGCTCCTGCGCAGAAAGCCGGTAATAAACGCCGGTCAGCTTTGCAAAGATACGCTTTTCCGCCGCACTGAGCAGTTCTTTGTACCCGTGCGCCATAAAATAATCAAAGCATTCCACCACACCCCAAAATTCGTCCAGACTGCGCAGTGTGCACTTTGACTGCATGATGCTGCCTGTGCGCCGACGGTAAAAATACAGCGGCTGCTCCACGCAGGCCACCTTTTTTATGGTATCGAACAGTTCTGCAAAAACAAAAACATCTTCGTTGATCCGTCCCACCGGGTAGCGTAGTGTACGGAACACTTCCCGCCTGTACAGCTTATTCCATGCTACCAGATACGGCACATTGTCCTGCCATGTGATGGTCTTCAGAACATCCTCGCCTGTATACCCCCCCCCGTAAACCTTCCACTGCGGCGGTGTATCCATCCGGCTGCCATCTTCATCGGTCAGCTGAACGCTGCAGATTGAGCAGTCAGCACCGGCGCTCACTGCCGCGTGGTAGAGCTTCTCGTAAAAATCCGGTGCCACAAAGTCGTCCGAATCCACAAAGCCCAGCCAATTGCCGCGCGCCGCTTCAATGCCCGTGTTCCGCGCAGCGGAAAGCCCGCCGTTTTTCTGGTGGATGACCCGCACACGGCTGTCCTGTTCTGCTATGGCATCACACATCTGCGGGCAGGCATCCGGCGAGCCATCATCCACTAAGATCAGCTCAAAGTCCGTAAAGGTCTGCTGCAGAATGCTCTGGATGCATTCTTTCAGATATTTTTCCACCTTGTAGATCGGAACGATGATGCTCAGTTCCGGCGTTTTTTCCGCATTCTCCATTTCGTCATTCCTTTTACTCCGCCTGCCTTACTTTCTCGACCGGTTCAACCGGTTTTTAACGGCCCGGCCTGTCCGGTAAGCAAACGCATACAGGTCGGATTCATAAACCGCCCGGCGCTTTGCCATGCGGTCAAACTTCTGCACCTGCGCCATAATGTCTGCGCGATCCTGCACAGCCGCAAAGTCCAGCTGCTGCCGTGCCGCAATGTAAGCGCTGTACACCGCGTGCCGCTCTCCGCGGGTGCCGTAGCGGGGCAGGCTGGCAATGGCCAGATTGTAGTGGAACATCCGGTCAAACAGCAGTTCCCGCCGGAACGCTTCCAGCCCGCCGTGCTGCCGGTAAAAAGCATCGATCCGGTCAAAGACCTCGATGCGTTCCTTCTCCTTGGCAAGCGCGTAGGAGCGGCAGCTGCTGCCGCTGTAGACCCGATAATCATAAACCGTGCAGTCCAGTCCTGCCGCCGTATCACAGCAGGCCAGCCCGCAAAGGTAAAACGCAACGTCCTCGGCCAGCCGGTAGGGCCAGAACCGCAGGCCGTTTTTGCGCAGAAAGTCCGCGCGCCAGAGCTTGCACCCGCACAGCGCAGAAAAATGCGCCGCCTGCAGCCGGTCGTCCCCTGCCCAGACCGTTGTTCCGATCTTCTGGCCGGAGGGGCGCACCGCACTGCTTTCCTGCTGGCAAAACTGGTAATTGCCCAGCACCAGCTGTGCACCGGTGTTCTGTGCACGGGCCAGCATAGCCTGCGCCGCACCGGGGTGCAGCACATCGTCGCAGTCAAAGAACCAGATATACTCGCCCTTTGCCAGCTCCATGCCATGGTTGCGCGCAGCAGAAACGCCACCGTTTGCCTGCTGCACCACCTGCACGCGGGCATCCGTTGCGGCATATTCTTCCAGGATCTTCTGCGAGGCATCCGTTGAGCCATCGTTGACGCAGAGCACTTCTATATCCCGCACCGACTGGCTCAGGATGGAGTCAAGGCAGGGACGCAGAAAGTTTTCGCCGTTATATACCGGCACGATGAAGCTTATCATACGCCCTCCTTACCCCAGCCAGTCACACCAGCAGCGGAACTTTGCATACTGTTTGCTGCGCAGCGCCATTTCCAGCGCTTTGCGCTGCTCTGTCTGTGCCGCAAAGCCCGGGCACAGCGTGTTCAGCTGGTGGGCAAACACGCCGAACGCCGCCTGCTGCACTTCCTCATCCAGCCCTTGGAGCCGGTGGGCCGAGAGCACGGCAAGGTTCAGCAGATATTCAAAATAGTCCTGATCGGCCCGCAGGCCCAGCTGCTGCCGGTCCTGCGCAAGGCGCAGCGCCAGCCACACGGTGTCGATGCTTTTTGCTTTGCCGCGGCTGATATGACCCGCGCCCTGCGGGTTAATGCCCCGCTCATATACCACGTCGCAGATGCCGTACTTCACCCCGGCGCAGGGCAGTACCAGCTGGTGCAGGACGCTGTCTTCAAACCAGTACCCTTCCGGGAAGCAGACTTTTTCAAACAGTTCCCGGCGGTACACCTTGCCCCACGGCATTCCATACAGCGCATTCATGGAGGGCAGCAGCCCTTCCTGCTGTTTGTGCAGCCGCCGGGTCTTGCCGTTCTCATTGCAGTAGCTGCCCTCTGCCACATCTGCCTGCTGCGCGGTGATACAGTCCATCAGTTTCTGGATGGCACCCGGGGCCAGCCGGTCGTCCGCATCCACGAACATCAGATACGGTGCACCGCTCGCCGCAAGGCCGGTGTTGCGCGCATGGGCCGCACCGGCGTTCTGCTGGTGGATCACCTGCACGTTTTCTATTCCGGCAAACCGATCCGCAATTTCTGCCGTGCGGTCTGCCGCACCGTCCTCTACCAGGATCACCCGGAAGGGATAGCTGCTTTTCTGCCCCAGCACCGACTGCATACAGCCTGCCAGCTGTGCTTCCACATTGTAAGCCGGGATGATGATATCCAGCTGATATTCCGTGTCGTCGCAAGGCGGCAGCAGTTCCGTGCGCAGAGCGCTTTTGCCGGTGTCCGGGTGCCGGGCCGTCAGCCGCCGGATGCATTCTTCCTGCGTCCAGCCGAGCGGCTTATCGTCCGCCCGGGCCTGCAGCACCGGCCAGAGCAGCCGGTTTATCTTCAAAAATTTCAACAGCCTGTTCCGCATTGAGCCGTTTCTCCGTTTCTTCGTCGTCCATCAGTTCATACATGATCAGGATAAAGGTACTCAGGTTCGTGTAGAAATAGTAAAGGGTATTGTCCGTGGCATAGGTGATCAGGCAGAAGATGCTGTAGGCCAGCGCCATAATGCCCGCCCGCTTGCCGCCGCGCTTCCACAAATAGTGCAGGCGCACCGGCAGATAAAAGATGAACCAGACAAAATAGCCCACAAAGCCCACCTCCACATAGGTGCGCACGAACTCGTTGTGGTAGGCATCCTGATGCACGCCGCGCCACTCCGGGCCGATGAGACCGGTCAGGTCCCATGCCTGACTGCTGTAGCCAAGGCCGTGGCCCATAAAGGTGGGCGAGATCTCATATTTCAGTGCCACATAGCGGTACAGCATATCGCGGCCCTTGGTGTCCATGCCCATGGCTTCCAGCATATCGAACAATCCGCCGTGGATGGCCACGATATACGCAAAGCTTGCGGCAATGATCACAACGCACATCACGTCTATGATCTTTTTTGCAGTTTTGTCCTTCATGCGCATCAGCAGCCAGCAGGGCAGCACCGCAATGGCAATGGCACCGATCTCGATGCGCTTGAGGCCCACCAGCAAAAAGAAGCCCACTGCCGCACAGGCAAGCCACCATTCCTTCTTTTTGGGGTGCAGATCCATGGCCAGAAATACCGCAAAGGGGCCAAAGCCAAAGGTCAGGTCGTGTACCTCGGTCTCGTGCATCATGGCACCGGTCACCTCGCCAAAGGTGGTGAGCAGAGTGACCATTTCCTCAATGAATGCGCCCACGCCGCCGCGGGCCACCACCAGCGCCACAATGATGCCGTTGCCCAGGCACATGCCCAGCAGGCAGTACCAGATGCCCTTTTTGCCGAACATGTATAAAATGGCCGCCGCCGTGAACGCCGCAATGATCTGATAAAATGGAAAAAAGAAGCCACGGGTCATCGTCTTGAGCGGCGCAAACTCCTTGATCCAGATCACCGCCGACCACAGCACCGTGACGATATAAGGTGCCGACATGATCAGAATGCCCTTGCTCAGCGTTTTGAGCCGGGCAAGGTTGGGCTTTACCAGAAACACTGCTGCAGCCAGCGCAACCACCGCCATTGCAAACAGGTACCGGTACATAAAACCGAAGCCGCCCGCCGAAATAGCACCCTGTACAAAGTAGAACATGGCTGCGGCCAGCACGGTGTAGATAAGCTTAACGAGCAATTGCATTTTCCTTTCTGTCCGGGCCAAAGTTCCGGCTCACGCCCCGGCATAGATCCGGCAAAGCCGCTCTGCCACAGCCGAAACGTCGTACCGTGCACGGATCACTGCATTGTCCGCTGCGCGGTCTGCACCCGGCTCTGCCGCTAAGATCTGCTGCGCCCAGAATGCGGAGCCTTGGCGCAGCAGCAGCGGATGCACCCGGCCTGTCAGGCGGATCTCCGGTGTGATGCTGTCCGAGACAAAGCATTCCAGCCCAGCGGCCTGCGCTTCCAGCAGGACGGTGGGGAAGCCTTCGTACTTGGAGGGGAAGATCAGTGCGTCGGCAAGGATCATCTTATCCGGTACATCCCGGATGTTGCCCAGAAAGCGCACGGCATCGGCAAGGCCTGCCGCCTGCACCTGCGCTTCCACGGCAGGCCGCAGCTCGCCGTCGCCCACCAGCAGCAGCACACTGTCCGGCTGCTGGCGGTACAGCTGTTCAAACACCCGGATGAGGAACGCATGGTTTTTCACGTCCATAAAGCGGCCCACATGCAGATAGACCTTTTTGCCCTGCAGGCCGGCCTGTGCACGCAGCGCCTGCTGCTTTTTCGGGTCAAAGCGCAGCCGGTCACACTGCACCGGCAGCGGCAGCACTTCCACGCCCTCTTCGGTGCCAAACAGCCAGCGGGCCGCTTCCCGTCCGCAGGCAAGGCGCACATCGGCGTGGCGGTAAAGCCAGCCGCAGCACAGCTTGTGCAGCCGCAGGGCCGCACCGCCGCGCCAGTCCATGGTGTTGTGGCTGTGCACGATGATCTTCTGCGCGCCGGCCCGCCGGGCTGCAAACACCTGCAGGCTGGTAAAAAAGGCGTTCTGTGTGTGGATGTGTACCGTTTTGTACCCGCCCTGCCGGATGGTGCGGTAAAACGCCCGGTGGAACTGCCAGAAGGACTCGGCACGCTTCGGGATATGGTGCACCTGCGCGCCCAGCGCCCGGACCACCGGCTCATAATAGCCCTGTTCCGCGCCCGGAATGACAAAATCGAACTGGATCTTTTCAGGGTCGAGGGCAGACATCACGTTGACCACCATGGTCTCCGCGCCGCCCATGTTCAGCGACCCCAGCGACTGCAATACCTTTTCCACCGCTCACTCTCCCATGACCTGACAGTAGATCGCATACAGCTGGCGGTGGAGTTTGAGCACATCGTACTTCTGTTCAATGATCTCACGGCCGCGCCGGCCCATCTGCTGCGCACGCTCCGGGTGCTTGAGCAGCAGGCGCACCGCGGCATACAGGTTTTCCACATCGCCGGGCTGCACCAGCATACCGCTCACGCTGTTTTCCACTGCTTCCGGAATGCCGCCGATGGGCGTGCTGATGACCGCCTCGCTGCAGGCCATGGCTTCCAGAATGGACATGGGCAGGCCTTCGTAGTAGGAGGGCAGGGCCATCACTCTGGACTGATGCAGCAGGTCCAGCTTCTGCTGGCCGCTGATCCAGCCGGTAAATTCCAGATTATCGCCAAGGCCCAGCGCAGCGGCTTTCTGCTTGTATTCTTCCACCGGGCCGTCGCCTGCCAGTACACAGTGGAAGTGCACGCCCTCGTCTTTTACGCGGGCCAGCACCTTGAGCAGGTTGTCCGTGCCCTTGTTCTCGCTCAGACGGCCCAGAAACAGCAGGTCGATCGGCCGCTGCAAAAAGCTGCCGTTCTCCGCCGGAAACTGGCTGAGCAGGATGCCGTTGGTCACTGTCTCGCAGTTGGTCAGCCCAATGACCTGTTCAAACATGCGCTTCCACCCGCGGGAGAGCGCCAGCACACAGTCCGCACTCTGCAGGCAGTCTCGCAGCTTTTTCTGCTGATCGGGCGGCAGTTCCTGATAATACCGCACAAAGTTGCCGCTGTGGATGTGCAGGATCACCTTTTTGCCATGGCGCTTTGCAATTTTTGCGTACTGCATCTTGCGCTTGGCGCTGCCCTTGATGGACATATGGATATGTACGATGTCATACCGGCCCACCACAAAGTTGAACCAGAGGATTCGCCAGATGCCATACAATGTTTTAAGCAGCAGGTTTCCATCATAATAGGAGCCATAAAATGCCATATCGGTCTTGCTGGTCAGCCATTCATCTGCCTGCATTCCGCCCATGACGGACGAGATGCCGCCCTTCGTCCCCGGCCCGCTCGGCCCCACAACGATCACTCTCATCTACACACCTTCTTGTTCAGGATTGCTTTGTGCGGTTCTGCCGCCGGATGCGGTTGATCCTGCGCGGCTTTGCCAGCACCACCACTGGCTTCTGTTCTGGCTGCGCCTGCGCTGCGGCAGGCTGTTCCGCTTTCTTCTCCGATGCATTTTCCCGCTTTACAGGCTTTTCATTCAAACGGTGCAGCGCCAGCGCCAGCAGCTTGCGGATGTAAAAGCACTGATCCTCACCGGAGCAGGCATAGCCCTCGCGGTACTCAATGGCAAATGCTTCGTTCTCGCACTTCTGCGCCACCACCGTTCGCATCTGTGCCATTGCCGCCTTGATGTGCTCCGGGTTATAGTCGTCTGCAAACACAAGGTACTGGCCGGCATCGTTGTAAGCCACAAATACATTCTGAGAAGCCGGGAACACCTCGCTCAGCACGCGGGCAAAGGTCTTCATCATCTGGTTGCCCGCGCTGCGGCCCAGCCGCTGGTTTTCCTCCCGCAGGTTCGTCAGCTGGAAAGCCGCACAGACATAGCTGTTGGAGAGCATCTTGTTCTCCATATCCGCAATAAAGCGGTCGCACCATGCGCGGTTGGGCAGGTTGACCGTCTTGTTGGTAAACATGTAGTATTCCACAATGTCCCACAGACGGCCCAGAGCAATGGCACCCAGACAGCCGAACACACCAAACACCACCACGATCATCAGGGTGAACTTGGTCACCGACACCTTTTCGGTAACGCCCACGCTGGACAGCACCGAAATGTTGGCCGCGCCCAGATATTCGTTGTATTCGTCGGTGGTCAGCCCCATATCTGCATACAGCTGGTTGATCTTATCCACCAGTGCGCGGATCTCGCTTTCCACATGCTCCTGCTGGTCTTGCGGGCTTTTTTCCGGCGCATCCTGAAACGTATCCAGAATGTACTGGTTGTACGCCGCATCGATCTCGTTGGCCGTGCTGCCGGTCCGGTCCTCCACATAGCGGGTCAGCAGCTTATCATAGGACGTTGTCTGATCTGCCTTTGTCTTGTTCGGGTCTTCATCCGTATCATCGTAGACATCCGGCAGGATGTAGTCCGAGGTGATGTTGGTGTTGCCGGAGCCGTTCATCATGTCCACGTAGGAATCAATGACACCCAGAATTTTCCGGGTCTCTTCCTCCGAGGCGCTGTTTTCAATGGCAAGGTTATTGTTACGGTTGCGATATTTGTTCAGCAGCACATCCCGGTCCTTGGTCACCTTGTTGGCCAGAATTTCTGCCGTGATCTTGGGCACCTGAATGTTCTGCAGCAGCTGGTACTCCCAGAACAGATCGGAAAAAGAGCTGCCCGTGCTGCTGGAGCGGAACTTGCTGTCGCCGGAAATTTTGCCGTCCAGCGTGCCCAGTGTGGTGGTGATGGAATCATCGATCACATCCATCATCTCAATGTAGTCGTAGCCCTTGCTGTAGATATCGTTCACACCATTGGCACTGCGGGCCGAGTTGACATGTGTTTCACCGTAATAGGCCGAATACACGTCCAGAATTTCGTTGAGCATGGTGCGCGGATAGTCCTTGTTGTGATCCACACCGGAGGTAAAGGTGATCATATACCGGGTGGCGATCAGCGAAGCATCCTCGCCCTGATTCACCTTGCCGTCAAAGATCTGCTGCTGCTCGTCCGTAATGATGGAGGTGATGGAAATGCTGCGGCGGATGCTGTCCATGTTGGCCGTAGAAGGGTCGATGCCAAGGTTCTGGATCACACGGGAGATGATGTAGGAGCCATAGATCTCGGAGGTATCGATCTTGGTGCCGTCCGGCGCAAGGCCCTGCTCGGCCTCGGCGTTGGTGTATTCAATGACCGTGGATGCCGTATAGCTCTGCAGCTTGTTATTTGCTACGTAGTAGAACAAAAGCCCCGCCACAATGGAACCAATGGCAATGAGAAATTTGAACTGCTTGAGGTAACGCAGGATCTGAAAATCTTTCATTCTTCCCCTTCCCTCTTCTCTTTCTCATAGACATCGTGCAGCACAAGGCTCAGCTCCAGCATCCCCACAAAGCCAATGCTGTAGAACAGGCTCTTTTTCAGCGCCAGCAGGCTCTTCAGGTTGCTCTGCGACACGGCAATGTACAGGTAACCGTTGCGCTTTTCTTCCAAATAGGCATCACTCAGGGTCTTTGCCTGTGCCGCAAGGTCGGTCAGCTCCGCCTTCATGGCAGAGATCATGCTGTCGGCCTGCGCATAGATGCTGCTCAGTGCGCTGGAATTCTGGATCTGGCTGTCGGCGTACTGCTTGTGCTCCATCTGCTTTTTCAGGTCGGTGGCTTTCTGCAGGTAGGCGTCCGCCTCATTGGCAAAATTATCCACACCGATCTTGGTGCGGGACATGTAGAACTCGTCGTTCAGGTCGCTGGTGGGCACCAGCACGATCCTTGCCATCTGCCGGTCATACAGATCGATGGCTTCCAGCCGGACATTGTAAGCCGCCATATTCTTTTCGTACTTGACCTGCAGCAGGCGGTTCTCATAATCCATGCGGGTGCTGTACTCGCTTTTGCTGGTGCTCAGGCCGTTCTGCAGCACAAAGGAGCGGTAGCGTTCCAGCTCCACATTGCTGAAATTATCGATCTTTTCGGCCAGCGAGCCAAAGGTCTCGCCCTTCTCCCCCAGCCGGAAGCTGGAATCCTCGTAGCTCAGGTTGCGGATGTAGTTGCCCAGCTCGGACGCTTTCATGTCCAGAAAATCGTCCGCATCCATATAATCCATGCCGTCCATGCCAGAGAGGTCCAGGTTCAGGATCTGGTCGTTCTCCGCATAGTTCTGCAAAAAGTATTCGTAATATACATCGCCCAGAATGCTCAGAAGCTCCTGCGGACGGATGCCGTACTGTGCTGCATCCGCCGAGCAGTTCACCCAGTACTCGGTGGCGATCTTCAGGTTCTCCACATCGCCCAGCCCGCTGTTGTCGAACGAAGAGCTGAGGTGCAGGCAGGCCGCAAGCTCGCCCACGCTCACGTCGTAATCGCCGCGGCGGATCACCTCGCTGAGCATCTCGTCCGAAAGGATCTGGGAGGCGTTGAACCGGGTCTTGTTGGGGTTCTGCCCTCTCGAAGCTTCCTCGTAGTTCAGCTTGATATCCATGGAAGCCTGATTGCTGTTGTGGACATAGGAACAGCTGCTGTAGGCGATCAGATACGCCGCCAGCAGCAGCGCGATCAGGAACTTGTGGTGCAGCCTGCTGCGGACGGCCTGCCGGATATCGGCAAACTTGACGCTCTGCTGAAAATGCAGCAGGTTCCACAGCAGCCAGCCGCCCGCACCAAGGAACAGCAGCTTCAGGAGCTGCTTGAACAAATCGAATATTTCAACGGCCATCTCTGTAACTGCGCTCCTTTCTCTGCGTATTTTGTGCGGTTCTGGTTTGTCAGCTTCCGCTGGTGGTGCCGTCCTTGCGGCTGTTCACATCGATCACCGCGATCTCCGGCCGATTGTTGACGCGGGGGAACTCATGGCTGTTGCCAAGGCCGCGGGTAACGAACAGATGTCCATTGGTCAGTGTAAACATCCCATTACAGTATTGGGGGAAAAAGCCCTGCCCGATGGCGTACAGTCCGCCCAGCAGCGGCACCTGCACCTGCCCGCCGTGGAAGTGGCCTGCCACGGCAAGATCCACATTCACATCCGCCATCTTCTCATAGAAAAGATCCGGGCAGTGGGCGATCAGCAGCTTGAGATCCGTCTTTTGCTCGAACTCCTCCACAAAGGGAGCCGAATACTGGTCGTAGTCCAGCACGCTGGTGGAAACACTGCCTATGGACATCTCCACGCCCTTGACCGTGGTATCCACCGACTCGTTGATGAGCACCGTGACCCCCTGCTCCCGCAGCAGATCATCGATGCGGATGCCGCTGGTATAGATCATGTTGCCTTCGTGGTTGCCAATGCCGTAGTATACCGGCGCGATCTGCTGCAGCTGTGCACACAGGGTCACTGCAACATCGGTGTTGGGGTCGTTTTTGTTCACCATATCGCCCGCTATCAGGATCACATCCGGCGAAAGCCGCCGCACCTTATCCACAAGCTCACTATTATATGCGCCAAACTCGGAATTGTGCAGGTCGGAAAGCACCACCAGCCGGATGGTCTGGGCGGTGTCCACCTTCTCGGAATAAAGATGGAAAAACGATGTCTGCAGCTGTTCGGAGAAAGGCCACGCCTTCGCCTTCCACGCATAGGCTGTCCATCCGGCGGCCAGCGCAATGAGCAGCACGATCGTCAGCAGCACCCACTTCCAGCCGCCCCTGCGGGGTACATCGTGCCGGGACGCATCCTTTTTAGCCTGCGGGCCATCCGGCTGGGCACCGGGCAATTCTTCTGCCCGGCGGCGCTGTCCAAAAAGCGGGCGTTTTTCTTTTGGTTTGCTGTGCTTGGCACTTGTTTTTGTATTTTTCATGCTTTTATCCGGTCGTTTCAGTGTCAATTCCAACGTTCTGGGCATAAAAATGGTATTATAGTTAATATTATCACACTTCGCAGTTTTCTGCAATAAACTTCCCTGTATTCAGCGGACTGCTGTCTGCCCCGCAAACTCCGGCTGTGCAGGGCCGTTTTTCTGTGGTATACTGGTACTGGAAGCAGCCCGCCGCTGCGGGCACTTTTTTTGAAAAGCATTCACGCAAACTTCACAGCTTTTTTTTATTCTTGCTGTATGATATTCTGGTCAAGAAGTCTATTATTGAGGAAGGTGTCTGTATTATGGCTAAGATCCTGATCGTTGACGATGAGCCGCGCATCCGCGAGCTGATCCGTGAACATTTACAATATTCCGGTTATATCTGTGAAGAAGCCGCCGACGGCACAGCTGCGCTGACCCAGCTGTCCGGCGGGGCCTTCGATCTGGTCATTCTGGACCTGATGATGCCGTTCATGGACGGTATGACCTGCCTGCGGGAGATGCGCGCCCGCCACATCAACACGCCGGTCATCATCCTGACCGCCCGCGGCGAGGAATACGACAAGCTGTCCGGCCTGGAGAGCGGTGCCGACGACTACGTGGTCAAGCCCTTCTCTCCCCGTGAGCTGGTAGCCCGCGTCAAGGCCGTGCTGAACCGCACCATGCCCAAGCCCGCCGCTGCCTCCGACACCATGACCTTTGGTGAGCTGACCATCGACACGGCCAGCCACACGGTGCGCGTTTCCGGCGAGGAGGTGGCCCTGACCCCCAAGGAGTTCGACCTGCTGGTGTTCCTTGCTTCCAACAAGGGCATCGCCCTCAGCCGTGAAAAGATCCTGCAGAAGGTGTGGAACTACGACTACTTTGGCGAGGACCGCACC
>ERZ1034976.977-NODE-977-length-24056-cov-15.697054_pt1 | contig 24056 bp, 10 predicted proteins | sample MGYA00520623_ERZ1034976 | MGnify/ENA primary metagenome ERZ1034976 (study PRJEB33766, sample SAMN09781774) | gut metagenome | biome: gut microbiome | host: Homo sapiens | place: Madagascar | study: EMG produced TPA metagenomics assembly of the PRJNA485056 data... | reverse complement strand
TGCATCGTGTCATCATTCACGGCATCCTGCACCTGTGCGGCATCAACGACAAGGGCCCGGGCGAGCGCGAGATCATGGAGGAAAACGAGAACAAGGCTCTCGCCATGCTCGAAGGTGCTTCGATATTGAAGTAAAGACGTCTTTTGTGTGGAATTGGCAGGAAAGCAATCATGCAGCATTCTCTGTACTGCTATGTGCTCTCCAGCCAATCCTGACACTTAAAAATCGCCCCATTATTTACCCCATTTTCGACTAACCGACTTTTCATTAACTTCCACTTAAATCGAAAGGCTGTTTTTGCGTAAACAGCTTGCTTATAGAAGGTTGCAGTTTTGTATTATGTACACGAATCCACTATTTTACTAAGTGAAATAGCTTTTATTTGATTTTTTGGCTATCTTTGCAGAAGATTAGCTGCATTCGGCAAAAAATAATAACAATATAACTTATGAAACATTTAGCATTATCCTGCGTGTTGTCGCTGACAACCGTTTTCTCAGTTCAGGCGCAGCAGATGCCCGTCTATTTGGACGACACCAAGCCCGTAGAGCAACGCATCGAGGACGCCCTCTCCCGCATGACCTTGCAGGAGAAAATAAGAGTTATTCACGCCCAGAGCAAGTTTTCATCGGCTGGAGTTCCACGATTGGGATTTCCTGACTTCTGGACTGACGATGGTCCACACGGTGTGCGCCCCGACGTGCTGTGGGACGAATGGGACCAGGCAGGACAGACCAACGACTCGTGTGTGGCTTTCCCTGCCCTTACCTGTCTTGCAGCCTCCTGGAACCCTCAGATGAGCCGTATCTACGGCGAGGCATTGGGCGAGGAGGCTCTCTATCGTGGCAAGGACATGATCTTGGGACCCGGCGTCAACATCTACCGCACTCCCCTCAACGGACGTAACTTCGAGTACATGGGCGAAGACCCTTATCTCGCCTCTGTCATGGTAGTGCCCTACGTACAGGGACTGCAGTCGAAGGGCGTGTCGGCATGCGTGAAGCACTATTGTCTGAACAACGACGAGGAATATCGCCATCAGGTGAACGTGAAGGTGAGCGACCGTGCCCTGCACGAAATCTATCTGCCTGCCTTCAAGACTGCCGTTGAGCAAGGCAAGGCATGGGCCATCATGGGCGCATACAACCTGTATCGCAACGAGCACAACTGCCATAACCAGTACACCCTGAACAAGATTCTGAAGAACGACTGGAAGTTTGATGGTGTGGTAGTAAGTGATTGGGGTGGCGCTCACGACACCGATCAAGCCGTGAAGAATGGACTTGATATGGAGTTTGGCTCTTGGACGAATGGACTCACTATGGGAGCCAGCAACGCTTATGATAACTATTATCTTGCCATGCCTTATCTGAAAGCCATTCAGGAAGGCAAATACACCACACGTGAGCTCGACGAGAAGGTGCGTCGCGTGCTGCGACTCTTCTATCGCACCACGATGAACCGCCATCGTCCTCACGGCTTCCTCTGTTCCGACGGACATTACGCCACAGCCCGACAGATAGCCGAGGAAGGCATCGTGCTGTTGCAGAACCGCAACCGCGTGCTGCCCATCAACACTCAGAAGGTGCGCCATGTGCTCGTGGTGGGCGAGAACGCCATCAAGATGATGACCGTGGGCGGAGGCAGCTCCTCGCTCAAGGTACAGCGGGAGATTTCCCCTCTGCAGGGCCTGCAGGCACGACTGGCCAAAGACGGCGTGGAGGTTGACTTTGCCCGAGGCTATGTGGGCGATGTGACTGGCGCTTACAATGGCGTCACCACTGGTCAGAACCTGGAAGACAAGCGCAGCGAGGCAGAACTCATCGCCGAGGCTGTAGAGAAGGCGAAAGCGGCCGACTGTGTCATCCTCTTCGGCGGACTCAACAAGAGCGACTATCAGGACTGCGAGGGCCACGACCGACAGCAGTACGAGTTGCCCTATGCGCAGGACAAGCTTATCACAGCTCTGGCTGCTGCCAACAAGAACTTCGTCTATGTCAACATCTCGGGCAACGCTGTGGCCATGCCTTGGCGCGACAAGGTTCCCGCCATCGTGCAGGGCTGGTATTTAGGCTCTGAGGCGGGCGAGGCTTTGGCTTCTGTCCTCACGGGCGACGCCAACCCATCGGGCAAGCTGCCCTTTACCTGGGTGAAGTCTTTGCAGGATGTGGGCGCCCATGCCCTTAACACCTATCCCGGAACCTGGCGAAAGGAGGGTGGATCCAAGACCGAGGGCAACATCATCGACGAGGAATACAAGGAAGGCATCTATGTGGGCTATCGCTGGGCCGACCGCAAGAAGCAGCGTCCTGTGTTCGCCTTCGGACACGGTTTGAGCTACACCCAGTTCGCCATCAGCAATCTGCGTGCCGACAAGGCATCGATGACAGCTGCCGACTCCATCACCTTCACCGTACAGGTAAAGAACATCGGTCAGCGTGCCGGATCTGAGACCGTACAGCTCTATGTGCACGATGCCAAGGCCTCGGTCGACCGTCCGCTCAAGGAGCTGAAAGGCTTCTGCAAGGTGAGTCTGCAGCCTGGCGAGAGCAAGGACGTCAGCATCACCCTTGGCAAGGATGCCCTCAGCTTCTACGACGAGACCACAGCAAGCTGGAAGGCTGAGCCAGGACAGTTTGAAGCCTGGGTAGGCAATGCCTCCGACAATTTGAAGCTTAAGAAAACCTTTGAGCTGAAGTAAATGTCTTAGTTTCTCCTAAGAATAATCCATGTAAATTATCAGAATTATATCTTAAACCCTAAATTATCAGCATGAAAAAAGAATTATTGTTATCATCATTCATTCTTTTGGGGGCAGCTTTTCCTTTAATGGGGATAGCTGCCTCACCATCAGCATCATGGAAGACGGTGCAAGTAAAACAGAAAGCTAAGCGTCAGCCTAAGAAAGCTGTTGACAGCAAGAAGATTCTTCCCATGAAGGAATATATCGACCAATTGATGGCCAAGATGACGCTTCAAGAGAAGATAGGTCAGCTCAACCTCATGGTGGCAGGCGATATTACTACAGGAAATGCTATGGACACTCAGGTGGCAGGCGATATTACGGCTGGAAGAATGGGAGGCGTGTTCAACATCAAGGGTTTCGACAAGATTAAAGCTTTACAGGATGTAGCCATTCGGAATAGTCGTCTTGGTATTCCCCTCCTTGTAGGTATGGACGTTATTCATGGTTACGAGACCATCTTCCCTATTCCCATTGCCCTCTCATGCACGTGGAGCGAAGAAGCTTTGAAGCAAGTGGGAGCCGTTTCTGCCCGTGAGGCAAGCGCCGACGGCATCAACTGGACCTTCTCGCCTATGGTCGACGTGGCTCTCGATGCCCGCTGGGGACGCATCAGCGAAGGCTTCGGCGAGGACCCATACCTCAGTGGTGTCTTGGGAGCAGCCATGACTCGCGGCTATCAGCAGGCTGACATGAGCCGTGAGACCATCGTCCCCAAAGACCACATCATGGCTTGTCTCAAGCATTTCGCCCTCTATGGAGCCGTTGAGGCAGGCAAGGAGTACAACACCACCGACATGAGCAAGATACGCATGTACAACCAGTTTCTGCCTCCCTATAAGGCTGTGGTCGACGCTGGTGTGGGAAGCGTCATGTCGTCGTTCAACCTCATCGACTATGTGCCTGCCACGGCAAGCCACTGGATGATGACCGACGTGCTGCGCAAGCAATGGAACTTCCAGGGCTTCGTGGTGACCGACTATGGCTCTATCGGCGAGATTCTGCAGCATGGCACGGCTAAGGACTTAAAGGAAGCTTCAGAGCAGACGCTCCTTGCAGGAACAGATATGGATATGTGTTCTCAGGGCTTCGTCAAATTCTTGGAGCAGAGTGTGAAGGAAGGCAAGGTGAGCGAGGAAGCCATTAATACGGCTTGCCGTCGCATCTTGGAGGCCAAATATAGGCTCGGACTCTTTGCCGACCCTTATCGCTACTGTGACAGCAAACGCCAGAAGACGGACATCTTTACTGCCAGTCATCGCAAGGCTGCACGTGACATAGCTGCCGAAACCTTTGTACTTCTCAAGAACGACCAACAGCTTTTACCACTCAGCAAGAAGGGAAAGATAGCTCTCATCGGACCGCTTGCCGACACGCGCAACAATATGAGTGGTACTTGGAGCGTTGCAGCTACTCACGACCGCTATTCCTCACTCAAAGAGAGTATGGAGAAGGCTCTTGCAGGAAAAGCTACTTTGCTTTATGCTCAAGGTTGCAACGTGGTTTACGACGAGCAAGAACAGAAAGATGGTGAGTTTGGCAAGACTATAACTCGTGGGGATGATGCTAAGCTGAAGGCTGAGGCTTTGCAGATAGCACGTCAAGCTGATGTCATCGTTTGTGCCATGGGCGAGACTGCCGATATGAGCGGTGAGTGTGCCAGTCGTACCGACTTGCGTATGCCAGACACACAGCGTGACTTGCTCGAAAAACTTGCCCAATTAGGTAAGCCCATCGTGCTACTCAATTTCTCTGGTCGTCCTACCGTGCTTACTTGGGAGAAAAATCATATCCCTGCCATCATGAATGTATGGTTTGGCGGTTCTGAGACTGGCGATGCCATCTGTGATGTGGTCTTTGGCGACAAAGTGCCCTGTGGCAAGCTTACCACCTCTTTGCCCAAGGCTACAGGTCAGGAACCTCTTTATTACAATCACCAAAATACAGGACGTCCTGTACCCGATGACAATCCTCGATTTGCCAAATATGCCAGCAACTTCTTGGATGTACGCAATGGCGCCCTCTATCCTTTTGGATATGGCTTGAGTTATACCACCTTTGAGTATGGTTCATTGCAGTTGAGTTCCCATAAAGCGAGTGTAGCCTCTGCCGACAGCGATACGTGGAACGACCATGCCGACATCACTGCCACCATTCGTGTTACGAACACAGGTCGTTGTGCAGCCGATGAAATCGTACAGCTTTACATTCGAGATAAAGTGGCAAGCATTTCCCGTCCTGTTAAAGAGTTGAAAGGCTTTCAGCGCATTCATCTTGCTGCAGGCGAGAGTAAGGAGGTAATTTTCCACATAACTCCTGATATGCTGAAGTTCTATAATGCCAACCTACAGTATGTTCTCGAATCTGGCGATTTCGACGTCATGGTAGGCCCTAATAGTAGAGAAACGAAGAATGTTATGTTCACAGTAGAATAAAGCCTTTGAGCGCTTCGTATAAGCGCTAAAGAGAATCCCCTGAAAGGAAGCCTTAGCATATAGGCAACCTTTCAGGGGATTTTTATGATTGTATTCAGAAGTTATTTTGTGAAGTCATGGAAGTTGTCATTCCTTTCTGTCACTAAGAACTCAAAGCCAACAGCATCACTGTTTGAGTTTTATGAAAGTTAGATTAGAGATGTTAGAAAGTTCCGATCTTCCTTACATCCTCCTCGAAGGAGTCTTTGTCGTTGATGGCGCCTTTCTTGATATGTGCCCTGTAGTTGTAGATGGTGTTGACGCTGTAATGCAGGAACTCCGCTATTTTGCTGCTGTCGGTGATGCCCAATCGGATAAGGGCGAAGATGCGGATAGGGGTGGAGAGTTGTTCCTTCTTGGGCTGTTCTATGCGCTCTTCTGGGCGCAGCAGGGCATTGAAGGAATCGAGGAAATGGGGGAAGAGCTGGAGAAAGGCGGAGTCGAAGTTGGTGTAGAATTCCTCTAACTCCTCTTCCTTAAAGTCCTGTGGACGTGTCATCTCGTACAACTCGTCATACTGGCGTGTCTTCAGCTTCTTGTGCACTCTCTTGCGCAGATCCTCTATCTTGTTGATATAGATGGAGCAGAGGCGCATAAAACGTCCCACATACTCTTCCTTGACACGGTTGGCGTCGGTGAGTTCATGGTTGACCACAGAGAGCTGGCTGTTGGTGATGGAGAGCTGCTCGTTGAGCGACTTGAGCTGTGCATTGAGCTCGTACAACTGGCGGTTGGTCTTGGCGAGGTCGTCTCTTGCGATGGCGAGTTTATGGCGCTGTCGGCTGACGTAGAACACACCGACGAGGAGCATCAACGCCAGGATGCTGATGATGCAGAGGGTATAGTTCTGTCGCCTGTTGTACTGGTCGTTCTCGTCTTTGTACATCTTGGCGATGACCGACAGCAGGGGCGATATCTGGGCCAGTCGCTGTCGTGAGCCGAAGCGGTTGGCGCAGATGCTGCTGAAACTGATGTACTTGTAGGCTCTGTCGACATCGTTGAGGCCCATGAGTTGGTTGGCCATTTCCCACATGGATCCTTGGTCCATGACACCGTTCTTGATGTCGGTGAGGACTGATTCTGCCAGCCAGTACATCATGCGGGTTGAGTCGTTCTCTGTCTTGTATGCCAGATAGCGGAAGAGGGTGACGAGGGCATAGGGATGCGACCCTTTCTCTACGTGGCTGAGCCACTGGTCGTTGATGCGTATGGCTTCCCGATTGTCATGGGCATTGAGGGCGTCGAGCTCACGACACTGAAATACGGAATTGCTGGGGGGGGGAAGGGCAGCATACATCTTTTGTCGGTATTGGGCTGCCATGGCGCCGTATTGCGCCTCGGGGGTTATGGGGTTGCGGTAGTATATGATTTCGCCGTACACGTGATTGTAGGCCATGTAATACGTGCCCTTGGCAATGTTGTCAAGATGCGTGGTGTCGATGGCGCTGAGGGTGTTGAGCGCCTCGATAAACTTGCCTGTGCTGGAGCAGCGGATGGCGATGAGTGCCTGACACTTGCCTACTTCTGACGGCTTGCCCGTCTTCCGGGCAATCTCGATGCAGCGTTTGAGGTAGATGATGGCAGAGTCGTTGACGAAGGGCGTGTACTCTTCGTAGAGCCGATAGGAGAGTTGGTATTCGGCGTGGAGGTTTTTGGCTTTCGAGAGCTGTTGCTGCAGCTGTCGGATGCGCTGTTCCTTGCGGCTGACGTATTGGTCAGAGTGGTCTATCGCCTCGTCGATGCAGTGGAGCAGGGAGTCGACACTCTCTGGGGTCTGTGCATGACCTATGAGAAGTGACAGCGCAAGGAAAAGTTGCGTAGTAAGGATGATTTTTAGGCTTTGTTTGGCTTTCTTCATTTTCAGGTATTTTGCTGTTTTTCTGCAAAAATATGAAATTTTTTTAAAATACGCAAGAACAAAGCAAAAAATAATGATAGTTGAGGTGTTTTTCAGGAGTTTCTTCAGGAGTTAAAGGAGTTAAGGGGTTTTCAGGAGTTAAAGGAGTTAAGGAGTTAAAGGAGTTAAGACAAATGTCTTGAGGGTTTAGTTAAAGGAGTTAAGACAACCGTATTTTGGCGTTGTTTTTAAACAACAAAGCATATGTCTTAACTCCTTAACTTCTTTAACTCCTTAACTCCTTAATGAGATGCAGGGGAAAATTACTTCTGGAATACGCGAACGTAGTCCACCTCCATGGTGGCAGGTAAGCAAGATGGGTCTACGCCCTGGCCGCCGCCCCAGGCACCGCCCCAGGCGAGGTTGAGGATGGGGTAGAAGGCTGCATCGAAAGGCCATGCCTCCTTGCCGCTGCCGTCGTTGCGATAGGTGAGGAGTTCCTCGCCATCCACATAGAAGGTCATGTATTCTGCAGTCCACTCCATACCGTAGGTGTGGAACTCGGTCTGTGAGTTGCTGATCTTGCGGCGTGCAGACTCGATGGCAGTGCCACCGTTGTTGTACTTAGTGCAGTGGATGGTGGAAACAACCACGTCGGGGTCGTAGCCCACAGACTCCATGATGTCGATCTCGCCATCACCAGGCCAGTTCTGCCAATTGACAGGCATCATCCAGAATGCGGGCCATGTGCCCTTGCCCTTAGGGAGCTTGATGCTTGCCTCGATGTATCCGTACTTCCAACCTGTGGACTCACGAGCGTAGAGACGAGCGCTCTTGATGGTGCCGCCATCGTCGAGGAGGTTGATCTTCAGTGTTCCGTTGGAAACCTGTGCCACCTGGTCCTCGCGCACGTAGTTCTGCAACTCGTTGTTCACCCATCCGGCTGGCTTGATCTCGTAAGTCCAGTCTGGTCCCAATTCGTTGTCGCTGAACTCGTCGTTCCATACGAGGTTATAGCCCTCGATGGGGCAGGTGATGTTCTGTCCGCCCTTGGCTTGGGTGACGGTGATGTTCTGGCGTGAGCCGCCCGACCAGATGGTGATGTTGCCAGTGCGCTCAGCGCCCTGGTTCTCGCCCACGGTGACGGCGATGGTGGCTTTCTTGCCTACGGGATTGGTGGGTGTCACCTTGATCCAGCTGTCGTTGGAATAGGCGGCAAACTCGTGGGTGCTCTCCACCTCGGCGGTCTGTGTTCCTCCTTCCTTCTCGAAGTTCAGCGCGGTGGAAGAGAGGGTGATGGTTTCGGCAGAGGCGTAGCTGATGTCGGTTTCGTTGTTGCTGCAAGCGCTGAGGCTTATAGCAACTGCGAATATTGCGCTTAAAATCATTATCTTTTTCATGTTAGTATGTTTATTGTTCAAGTTTTTCAGGGGGAATTCCCATGAATTCCTCACCTGAGAAACTTGAGTTTTGATGAAATTACTGAGCGGTTTTCTGGAAGATGATGTCGTAGATTTCTACCTTCTCATCATCGGGATTTCCTCCAAAGTCGAATACAAACTTGAGGGCATCGGCAGCACCTACCTTGAGGATGCTGGCTGGCACCTTAACCTGATACTCTTCGCCAGCCTTCAGGTCGTAGGTGTTGGCGAAGAAGAAGTTTTCGTCGCTGCTCGTGTCTGTTATCTTCACGGTTACGCCCTTGACGTCTTTCTTAGCCAGGAACTTGCAAGAGAAGTCGTAAGGCGTGTCTGCCTCGCCTGGAATGTCGGTGATGAGGTGAACCTGTGCCTGCCACTGTGCGAAGGTCGCTGTAGGCAGCTCAACGGTGTAATGGCCGTTGGCGGCAGTGAGGTCGGGAGCGGCTATCTCGGTCCATCCTGGTGCATAGAAGAAGAAGGTGCTGAAGCCAGCGTCGCCCTTGTCGTCTACATGACTCTTCCAGATGTTGGAGGCGCTGTTGTAGTTGTACACGGTCTTGTCCTCTTCCTCGGCAGGTGCTTCCACGCCGTCGCACATGTGCTCCTGCAGGTCGATGTTGCTGATGGTGAGCTTGGTGTTGTCGGGATTGCCGCCACCGTCGACGACCAGAGTGATGTTGTCCATGTCGATGCCATCCATGTTGCTACGGTAGAAGAGAACTTCCTGGTTGGCCTTCAGGTCGATGCGCTCGGCAAAGTAGAAGCTGTTGTCGTCGCCGGTCTTGACGAGCTTGATGGTGACGCCCGGATGATCGGTGGTGGAGACGAGCTTGCAAGAGAAGTCGTACTTGGTAACTGCGTTGGTGGTCATGTCGGTGAGGAACTTGACCTGTGCCTGCCATTGTTCGGTGGTTGCTGTAGGCAGCTCGATGGTGTAGGCACCGTTCTTCTCGGTGACGGTTGGGTTGTCTATCTGTGCCCATCCCGGTGCATAGAAGAACTCGTTGGTGAACTGGCAGTTCTTCCACATGTTGCAGTCGCTGTTGGAGTTGAAGCCCTGGAAGCCCTCGCTGGCGCAGGTGAGGATGTAGTGCCATGCTATGTTGCCATCGTCCCATACGAGCACCATGGTGCTGCCGGTAATGCTCTCTACACGCAGACGGAGCTCGCCGTTATAGGCTGCGTCGGCTGGGATGTAGGGGAAGCAGGTGTTGGCAGGCATGACGAGGTAGAGGTCGTCGCCCTCGGCACTGAGCTGGTAAGAGCTGTGCTGCTCGCTGACAGGCACCATGTAGTCGGTGTCCTGATGATAGTCGGGGAAGATAGAGCAGCCGGTGTTGACATACATGGTTCCGCCAGCGCCTGGGTTGTAGGTATAGCTGTAGTCGGAGCCAAAGGTGAGTCGGTCGTCGTACACACCGAATTCTGCCTTCTCGTTGGCTCCTGCCTTCCACCACTCAGTGCCGTCGGTTCCTGAAGGTCCGCACGCTAAGTGGGCGGGTTCGGTGGCAGCGATGCGCCACTCCTTGCCCGACAGCTTGCCTACGATCTCGCTGAAGTCTACGAGGGTGTTGGTGACGTGGAATGTGGTCTCGCCCATGCCCTGCGACATACCGTTGCGGTTGCCTACACGGTAGTAAACCTTATAGTCGCCCGAATTGACCCATATCTTCTGCAGTGGGTTGACGGTGGAGTAGACGGGGTTCTTGGTTACTTCCTTGCCGTCAACAGGAATGTACCACATGGGGTAGATGCCGTCGCCCTCCATATTGAAGGTTACGGTGTTGGTTTCGTCGTCGACGCTGGCAGTCACCTTTGCGTTCTCTGCCAGTGGCAGTCCTGCCTCTGATACGCCGTCGAAGTCCTCTGGGCTGCACGCGCTGAGTGCCAACCCTGCTGTGGCAGCGATGAGGAGTGCCTTGCTGAATATGTTATGTTTCATAATTGCTTGAGTCTTTATATTAATAGTCGTTTTGTGTCAGTGCGCCGTGAGATGCGTCGATTTCACTCAAAGGAATAGGAAGATATTTCTTCTTCTCTGTCCATGTGTTGGTGCGGTAGCCGTAGGCATCGGGTACGAGTGTGGTGGCAGCCTTGCCTGTGCGGATGAGGTCCCAGTAGCGCTTGCCCTCGCCTACAAACTCCTTGTGGCGCTCGTCGATGATGTTGTCGATGGTGGCAGCCTTGTTGTCGGTGAGTCCGGCACGGTGGTGCACCTTGTTGAGGTAATCCTCGGCATCTGCCATGTTGCCGCCTGTGCGTACGATGAGCTCGGCTGCATTGAGCAGCGTCTCGGCGAAGCGGTAGATGCGCAGGTTGTTGTTGAAGTTGAGGTCGGCATCGGCTTTCTGATCCTTGTTATTTTCTTTATAGGCGAGATACTTCTTGAGCCAGAGCCCGGTGTATTGCCAGCTCCTGGTGTTGCAGTCCTTGCCACGGCCGTCGAAGATGGTGGCGTCCTTGCGCACGTCGCCCTCGTCGAAGAGGTCTAAGGTCTCGAGTCTTACAGGCTCAAATCCCCAGCCAGTGTCCACTCCGTCTTTCTCCTTGTAGTCGCGTGGAGAGATGAAACGTGGATAGACGGTTCCGCCCGCATTGATGTATCCTTCTTTCCAGGCACGCACGGCTCCGTCGTCTGTGTAGTCTATCTCGAAGATACTCTCCTTGGTCCACTCGCCACTCTCGAGGAAGATGTTGGCGTAGTCGGGGTTGAGGTCGTAGTTCTGCTCGTCTTTGATAATCTCTTGCATATAGCCTAATGCCTTGGCATAGCGGCTCTCGTCGTTCTGGTACATCACCATCTCGGCATAGATCATGTAGGCGGCAGCCTGGCTCATGCGTCCCAGGTTCTTGTCGTCCCACTTCATAGGCAGGGCGTTGAGGCCGATGGCGCTCTCGAGGTCGCTGATGACAGCCTTGTACACCTCGTCGGCGCTCTTCTGCTCACCGATGTAAGGCGACTTGAGGTTCTCGAAGTAGAAAGGTATGTTGCCATAGAACTTCCATACCTGCATATAGTAGAAGGCGCGCAGCACCTTGGCTTCTGCCATGAAGGTGTTGTAGTCTGCCTGTGTGAGGGCACCCTTGGCCCACTCTATATAGGTGAGCACGTCGTTGGCGTTGCGTATGCCCTTGTAGCTTTGGTCCCAGATGCCTGTGAGGGCATCGCCTGAGTTCTGGGTGCTGGCATAGTTGGACATCTTCTGTAGGTGGAGGTTGTCGGAACTGGTTCCGCCGCCTACCCACACATCGTCTGCCATGATGTCGCTGCAGAGCTGTAGCGGAGCAAACTGTTCGTTGTCGTAGTTATAGTCATACTGACGCATGGGGTTGTAGGTGGAAACCACAGCTTCCATGATGTGCTCCTTGTTGCTGTAATATTCCTGCAGGGTGGCCTTGTCGGGAGGTGTCACGTCCAAGAAGTCGTCCGAGCAGCTTGTCAATGTAAGGGGAGCGATGAGCGCTGCCATCAATACATATTTATATATTTTCTTTGTCTTCATAATGATAAGTTTTTTAGAGGTTTAGAATCCAAGGTTGAAGCCCACGGTGATGGTGCGGCTCTGAGGATAGACACCATAGTCGACACCCAGCGAAGTGGCTCCTGTGCTGTTGCCCGATGAGATTTCGGGGTCGAAGCCTGCATACTTGGTGAGGGTGAGGAGGTTCTCGGCAGCTACGAAGAGGCGCAGCTTGTTGACGAAGAACTTCTTGGTGATGAACTGTGGCAGGGTATAGCCCAACTGGATGTTCTTGAGTCTGAGGTAAGAACCGTCGGTGATGTAGAGGTCGCTACTCTGCCAGTTGGTTCCGTCGTTGATGACGAAGCGTGGGTACTTGTTGGAAGTGCCTGGACCTGTCCAGCGGTTGAGCAGATAAGAAGGAAGGTTGGCTGGTTGCACGTCGGTACGGCGTGTGGCATCGAAGATGTCGCTGCCGGCAGTGCCCTGCCACATCATCATGAAGTCGAAGCCCTTGTACTCGGCATTGAGGGTGAAACCGAAGGTCCAGTCGGGCATTCCCTTACCTATCTTGGTGCGGTCGGCAGCATCGATGGCTCCGTTGCCGTCTACATCGACGAAACGCACGTCGCCAGGCACAGCCTTAGGCTGCAGCAACTTGCCGTCCTTGTTGACCCATGCCTTCACTTCGTCCATGGTCTGGAAGATACCGGCTGTCTTGTAGCCGTAGAAGTATGGGAAAGGCTCACCGTTGGAACCGCGGGCAATTTCGCCTGTGTTCTGCATAGATGCAATGGAGATGAAGCCTGAGCTGTTGCCGAGGTTCTTCAGTTTGTTCTTCAGATAAGAGGCGTTGGCTTTGGCGTGGAATTTGGCCTTACCGATGTTCCACTTGTAGCTGGCTTCGAGCTCAAGACCTCTGTTCTCCATGTCGCCCACGTTGCCAAGAGGAGCGCCGGCGCCCACGTAGTTAGGAATAGGCATTCTGATGATCATGCCGTTGGTCTTCTTGATGTAATAATCGAGGCTGAATGTCAGGGCGTTCTTGAAGAATCCCAAGTCGATACCTAAGTCGGTCTGCTCGCTCTCCTCCCACTTCAGGTCGGGGTTGGCAAGTGAGCCTGCCTGTACACCATTGACAACGGTCTCGCCCTTGCCCAGGATGGTGTTATAAGGCGAAGCTGTCCAGGCTGCATAGGTGAAGTCGCCGATGTTGTCGTTACCATTCTTACCCCAGCTACCGCGAATCTTCAAGTTGCTCAACCAGTCAGGAGCATGGAAGTAAGGTTCGTTGATGACGTTCCATCCCAAAGAGAAGGAAGGGAAGGTGGCATAGCGGTTGTTGGCACCGAAGCGCGAACTACCGTCGCGACGTACGGTGAACTGTGCCATGTAGCGCTCGTCGTAGTTGTAGCTGGCACGGAAGAAGTAAGAACTCAGTGTGTGTTTGTAAGCAGGACCGCCGCTGGCATACATCTCGCCACGGCTCTGGGCGGCACTCGTATTGTTCATGAAAGGCTTGTTGATGTCCTTGAGGTTCTGCAATGCACCGTAGAGGTTCATGCCTGTATTCTGCATCGCACTCTGACCTGCCACCAAGTTGATGGTGTGCTTGTCGAAGGTCTTGTCCCAAGTCAGCACGTTCTCCAACTGCCATACAGTGCCGCGGTTGCTCGACTGGTAGGCGTTGGTGATAGTTGATTTAAGTCCGCTGGAGTTGAGATAATAGAGAGGTTTATAGCCGTCGGCTCCCCAGAATGAGAGGTCAGCTCCGTAAGAGATGCGGTATTTCACGCCGTAACCGATGTTGAGGTCGGCAGAGAAGTTGGCTACAAACTTATGGCTCCAGCCCAAGTCGCCAGGCAGCGAAAGTAGTGCTAATGGGTTAACCATCTCGTTGTATTTACTACCAGGAACAGTATACATATTGCCATTCTTATCATAGAGCATATATTCTGCGCCATAGAGTTGGTTTTGTGCTTCGGCTGCTGCACCGCTCACGGTAGGAGTGAGGATAGGAGAGAGGTAGAGGGCTGAACCCAATGGAGAACCATACTGAGAGTTGGCATCGACAATCTTGCTCTTGACGCGTGAGTAAGAGATGTTGGCGCTGATCTGCAGTTTGTTGAGCCAGTCGCGGTCCTTGGTGTCGTCGAAGAGCGTGTAGCTGGTATTGCTGCGAAGCGACAGACGGCTGAAGTTGCTTCGGTCGTAGTTGCCGCCCACGATACCGTCCTGATGATAGTAACCCATAGAGAGGTAATAGTTGATCTTGTCGGAAGCGCCGCTGACGTTCACCTCATGGTTGACAACACCGGCGTTGTCGTTGAACACTTCGTCCTGCCAGTCGGTGCCCTTGCCGTACTGATAAGGATCGTCGTAGATAGGAGCCTGTCCTGCGTTGACAAGACCTTCGTTCATCATCACGGCATACTCGGTGGCGTTGAGCACATCGCGGTGCTGCCATGGGTTCTGCCAACCATAAGAGAAGTTGTAGTTGACGTGTACTCTGCCCTTCTCGCCGCCCTTGGTGGTGACGAGGATGACACCGTTGGCAGCACGTGTACCGTAGATGGCGCCAGAGGCAGCATCCTTCAGTACCTCGATGCTCTCGATGTCGCTGGGGTTCAGATATTCGATACCGCCCTCGATAGGCATTCCGTCAACGATGTAGAGAGGGTTGCTGTTGTTGATGGTTCCGACACCACGGACACGAACCTGAGCGGCTGCACCAGGCTGACCTGATGAGGAAGTGACGGTAACACCTGAGGCCAAACCCTTCAGCGCATTGTCGACACGTACTGTCGCCTTGCCGTCGAGGTCGTCGGCACTCACCTTGGCGATAGAGGCTGTCACGACGCTCTTCTTCTGAACACCATAACCCACTACCACTACGTCTTCGAGGGTGCGTGAGTCTTCCTTCAGCGTGATTTTCAGCTTGTCGGAAGCCTTCACCTCTTGAGTCACATATCCTATATAAGATACGACCAATGTTGTGTTGGGGTTGGCTTGAATCGTAAAGTTACCATCCAAGTCGGAAACTGTACCTTGCGAGGTACCTTTTACTACTACTGATGCACCGATGATGGGTTCTCCGCTCACGTCGGCGATGTTACCCTTACAGGTAATCTGTTGCGCCTGCATGATGGTTGCCACAAACAATGTCAGCATCACCATTAATAACCTTGTTGGTTTCATAAGCTAAATGTTTAGATTTTTGTTATTATTGTGTTTCGTTATTATTAGGTACGATGTAGGTGGACGACTTTTTTGTCTTCTACCGAAGCGTTCGTTTTTCCGCTTGCAAATGTACTAAAAAAAATAGTTGGTAACAACCCCGTGATAAATAAAAGTGGATTTGTAAAGTAGAAAGATTTTCTTATGTTCCTGATTATCAGTGCTGTGCGAAAAACTTGAAGATCGAAATCAGTGGACGATTTGTAAAGCTGAACTTCGAGAAAAGGGCGCTTTCATCCTTCTTGTGTGTCGACAAAAAATAGAGTTGTGTTTTTGTGCGATTTTGCTTCTGTTCGTATGTTGTCCACTTTCTTCTTATCCTTGATTGTCTTTTAAACAGCTGATTATTAGTGGCTTGTGAATCTTATGGCGCTTCTGTTGTTCCACTTTTCCATTTTATGCCGAAAAATGGGTGGATTTTTTGCTTAATTTTGCGGCAACAATCTGATTTTTTTAATAACTTTAAAAACTTAAATGAGTATGAAACATTTGAATTTACTTCTGTTTGCATCGTCCATGATGTTCGTGGCGCCTGCTTATGGTCAGGACTATAAAAAGGTATGGGCGGACGAGTTTGACAACGTAGGAGCAGTGAACGAAACTACCTGGAACTATGAGATTGGAAACCGTGACAACGGATTTGGCAACTGGGAGTTGGAAAATTATCAGAAAGAAAACGCCACTGTGGGTCTCGCTCCCGACGGAACTACCAAGGCACTCATCATCACAGCCAAGCCCGACCTTACTTCGGCACGACTCTTCACCAAGGACAAGGTGTCGTTCAAATATGGTAAGTTGGAAACACGCATCATGATTCCTAAGACTGCCAATGGTTTGTGGCCAGCCTTCTGGCTGCTTGGCAACACGGGAACATGGCCTTCGTGCGGTGAAATCGACGTTTTGGAGATGGGACATGCTGACGGAATCAAGAATGGCACTCAGGAGAAATACTATAGCGGTGCCTGCCACTGGGGTGTTTATCAGAATGGTGGCTATCCCAACTATGGCAAGTTCACCACTTCGCCTACGAGCCTGCAGGACGACAAGTTCCACAAGTTTGTATTGGAGTGGACTCCCGATGTCATCAACATGTATCTCGACGACGCTGCCACACCTTATTATAGTATGGACATCAGCGACAGAAGCAAGAGCACATCGCCCGGCAACTATTTCAACAAGCAGTTCTATATGCTCGTCAACTTGGCGATAGGCGGCAACTTCACAGGCGTGAACAATGCTGCAGCCGTTACTGCCCTCAGTTCTGGCGAGAAGAAGATGTATGTAGACTATATTCGCCTTTACCAGAAGGAGGGAAAGGAGTGCTACACTATCAACGGAACCACTGTCGACAATATCAACGAGGACACTCGTTTCGAGGACACAACCACCGAACTGGGCAAGTATGGCTACAAGGCGCTCGACGCAACGGGCAAGTCGGTATTCGACTTCTCCAAAGGTTCCGACTACGTCATTATCAGCGCTTCCACCGGTGTAATGCAGCAGATGGGGGCTGAGAAAATCAAGGCCGACTATTCGGTAGACAACACCAAACAGCACCTCTATATTTGGGACAACACCTATACGCCAAGCGCTGGAACAGGTGTCAATTCCTTCGGACTCAACGAGGAATACTCCGTTTATACCGTTAACAAAGTGGGATGGTCAGGATTGGGCTTTGCTGGAGTGAAAGACCTCTCCATGCTCGACGACAGCTACTATCTCCACTTCTCGGTAAAGGGCGACGACGCTCTCTTGCATGCTTCTCATGCGTTTGGTGTGGGTGAGGCTCGCTTCACTCTCGGCAACGCTCCATTGGAGGGCAACGTGATTTTGGGTGACTTCAAGCGTGATGGCGTGTGGTACAGTTTCGACATTCCTTTCAGTCAGCTCAAGAAGATGACAGGAACTGTGTTCCTCGACAAGGACGGTGGTGCTGCTGCCTATAGAGAGAATGCTTTCTGCGCGCTCAGTGGTGGAAATGCTGGTACAAAGCTGATCTTCGACAACGTGTTCTTCTATAAGAAGCAGGGTGGCAGCGAGACTCCTGAGGTCGACGCTACTCTCGGAGAATTTGGATCCAAGTCGCTCAACGCCGAAAACCAGTCGACTTTCGACATTGCATCGGGTTCCGACTACGTGCTCATCGCCACTGGCAGCACCTTTGCCAATCAAGTAAAGGACGCAGGCAAGGTAAAGGCCGACTACAATGTCGACAATAGTCGCTATAACTTCAACCTCTGGGAGGGCACCATGACAGGCGCTACACCCACAGGCACCAACAGCTTCGGCTACAACGAGGAATACTCCTGCGTGAAGGTTGCTGGCGGAAAAGGTTGGTCGGGCGCCGGCTATGCTCCTGCAGCAGCCACCGATATGAGCATGATAGACGACAGTTACTGGCTCCACTTCTCAATGAAGACAACCAATGAGATCAGCAAGAGCGCTCCTTATGCCATCGTCATTGGCGAGAATGCTCACTTCACCATTGGCGCTGCTCCTTTCGAAGATGGAGATAAGAAATATGCAGTACTTGGCGATTTCTATCGCAACGGTGAATGGTACAGCTTCGATATTCCAATGACAGAAATCAAGAAATATGGCACTCCTGCCTTCTGGGGTAATAGTTCTTACAAAAATAACATCCTGAGTGTCCTTGCTGGCGGAACCAACGGTGTAGAGGTGAATCTCGACGGTGTCTTCTTCTACAAGAAGATTACTACTGGTATCCAGGCTTCTACTGCAGATAAGAAGCAGCAAGCCAAGGTGCTCGGCATCTACGACCTCACTGGCCACCGTGTCAGTGATATGAATGCTGGTGGCATTTACATCGTACGAACCAACCAAGGAAACTTTAAGGTGAAAAAGTAATATTTAAAGGTAAAAAAGTAAAAACAACTTTCTCAAATGGGGAAGTTAAGATAACTTCTCTAACTTCCGCACTGAGAAAGTTCAATAAATCAGGTACAAGGGGGCGTTTCATCAAGATGGAATGCCCCTGTTGGCTTTATATTTTTCAAGACGAAGAAAATATATAAACAATAGATAATCAGTTACTTGTGTTATTTCTATTGCTTCGTGAATCCACTTTTTTTCTCACAGCCGAAAAACGTAACGATAAAAAGTGTAATTTTGCAAGCGAAAACTTAATAACTTAATTGTATAATTAAAAGAACTATGCTTATGAATAGGAGTATTTACAAATTGTTACTTTTCTGTATGGTTAGCATGCTTTCTGTTTTTGTGCATGCTGCCTCGCTGCAAGTAACCTATCACATTAATGACGCCACAGAAACCGTCACTTCTGGAGTCAGTACTGAAGGCAGTCTTGCCACACTTCTTGGAGACAACGCCATGAAAGTTACGCAACTTAGCGTGAACGGCTATCTTAATGATGCAGACATCCGTCTGCTGCAGAAGATGGCGGGATACAGTGAGGGAACAGACAGTAATGTACCAGGCAGTCTGATATCGCTCAATCTTTCTGAAGCCACTTTTACGGAGACAGGCAAGATAGTGCCCGAAAGCATCTTCCAGAACTGTAAGAATCTGCAGCATGTAGACCTCAGCAACATGACCGAGATAGGAAAGGGGGCGTTCGAAAACAGCGCTCTTACCGATATTTCTATCCCAGCCTCTGTCACTAAAATCTGTGCACATGCTTTTAGGTATTGTAGTGCCTTGAAGACCTTGGAGTTCGTGGCAGGCACTCCAGAAAAGGAACTGGTGCTCGAGACGGAGGCTTTCTTTGGTTGCGGCAACATGGATCTCGCTAACAATGGAGTCTTGCCCTCACGCATCATCAGCATAGCGGCCAGAACCTTTCAGGAATGTGGAATCACCAAGCTCACCCTGCCTCAGAACGACAAACTGACTGGAGTCAGCCGCAAGCTCGAGTTCAACGGTGTGCAGACTGATAATATGGGAGCTTTAGGCTACGGTGTCTTCTTCGGCTGTCGCAAACTTACCGACCTCACCATTCCTGCCAACGTGACGGTAATCAACGAGGTGGTGTTTCAGAACTGCAACCTGCAGAACGTCACTTTTGCCGATGCTACCAAGATAACAGAGATACAGATGTGCGCATTCGCCAACAACCAGAATCTGACAGGAGTCTTTGCAGGCAAGAACTTTAACAACTTGAAAACCATAGGTGAGGGTGCATTCTTGAATTGTTTCAAACTCACCGATGCCGATTTCAATACTCTCACCAAGAACGTTACTCGCATCGAGCGCGAAACTTTCCGCAACTGCCACGACGGACTGCAGACCATTGACATTCACTCAGGAATCACTTTCATCGGCGACGGCGCCTTTGCCGACAATACTGCGGTGAAAGAGGTTATCGTGCATAGTGGTACACAGATTGATGCGCGGGGTTATGATGGCACTCATGGCATCTTCCTCAACATGGATCCCAACAAGGTGCAAGTTGTATTTAAGGACGAAGCCGAGAAACACTACAGCATTTATCGCGACAATATCGTTGTGGATGGTGTAAATAAGGGTAACGCATTTATGTATCTTCTCACCAAGACTCTCGACGAGAATGCTACCGACTATGAGGTCGTAGCCCAGCGCCATGCCGACGTCCTCCTCAAACGCACATTTAAGCCAGGTTGGAATACGCTCGTGCTGCCTTTTGGTGCTCGCGATAATGGTAAAACAGTGAAGTGCGCCCGTATTTATCAGAAAGCACTCAATGCTTTTGAGGGCGAGGGTTTTATGATAGCTGCCTATCGTGGTTTGGCAAAGAATGATGCACAGCCCGACAACAGTACCTTCTATTTCCTGCAGTACGCCGACTACGACAATGATCCGCTCGATGAGTTTGAGCCTCTCCTCGTCAGAATGACGCAGAAAGACATCGACAACGCCTCAGGAGTCTATACTTTCGAGGATATCGAACTCAACTACGATGCCGGCAACAACACCTCATACACAGCCGAACAGGCGAAACTGCGCATGGGAAAGAATGAAAAAGACGAATATTTCACCGGCAACTACGACCAAAAGCTCAACGACAAGTTCAAGAAGTGCAGCTATGATGATTTCTATTTTACAGGAACATTGCATCTGCAGCAGGGTAATGCTACAGAGGGTTCCGCTTTCATCGCTCCTGGCGACTATATCATTCAGAACAATACTTTCGTAAAGTGTCTTGAAGGCAAGAAGTACGGACTCAAGGGATTCCGTGGTTATTTCAAGCGGTTGCCATCAAGTACATCACCTGCTAAGGGCAATATCGGCATCTGTCTTGTCGACCGCAATGGCGTAGTTTCTTCCATTCGTCAGGTGGACGGAGCATCGCTTACGTCAGCATCCGTTGCTCCTGCCGCAGTCTACAACCTCAGTGGCCAGCAGGTTGGTAATTCTCTTTCCACTCTTGCCAAGGGCGTTTATATCGTTAAGGGCAAGAAATTCGTTAAAAAGTAAATCATTGCAATCATGAAGAAAAAATATCAACAACCTCTCGTAAGAGTTCAAAGCGTAGAAGGTGAACCTCTGTTGAATGGCGGCTCCATAGTCGACCGCAATGGCAACCAGAAGGACACGTTGGGTTCCGACACCTCTTCTGGCGGTTCGGCAGATGGAGACGGCACTGTGTGGGGCGATGCTAAGCCTTATAACCCCTGGACAGCTTGGGATTAAGGTTTATTGTAAGCAAAATGCGGGATTGAAGAATTCACTCAATCCCGCATTTTATTTTTTTTGTTGTTGAATTTAAATCGCTAACTACTCAGTACCTCTATTGAAAACTTTGAATAGAAAAGCCTCGAAAAATGAAAGCGGCTTCGATAGTCAATGAAGCCTATTTCGTAGAGCAATGAAAGCGGCTTCGTAAGCAGTTGAAGCCTATTGCATTTGTGGTTTAACGATTTTAGCGCTCCACCATCTGCTGCAACTCACTGAGGGAGGTTGCCACTTCGATGTAGTCGTGCCAGTTGCCACGAATCATGCCCTGCGAAGCCATGTCGTCGAGGAGGGCAATGGTGGAGTTCCAGAAGCCCTTCATGTTGTAGAGAACAACCTTCTTGCTGTGATAGCCGATGGTGTGGGAAGCTGCCACAGTGAAGATTTCATCGAGGGTGCCGATGCCGCCAGGGAGTGCCACGACGATGTCGCTCTGAGAGAGCAGCAGGTCTTTGCGGTCGCTGAGATTGTCGCAAGGAATCTCTACGTCGAGGTCGGGAAAAGTCTTGCCGCCTCGCTCTACAATGGTGGGAACTACGCCTATGGCTCTGCCGCCATGCGCCTTGACTGCCTTGCCGATGGTGTTCATCAGGCCGATGTTGCAGCCGCCGAAAACCAAGTCGTGCCCTTGCTCTGCCATCCACTTGCCCATCTCCTCTGTGAGACGGAAGTAGTCGCTGTCAATATGGGCGTTTGCTGAACAGAATACTGCTATTTTCATTGTTATTATGTTTTTTATGTTTTGTCGAGTGCAGGATATCTTATGCAAAGATTACACCAACGAGCGCAATGAAAGCTTGCTTTCAGATTGCCGAGTGCAGCTAATCTTATGCAAAGTTAAATAAAAACTTTGGATTTGATTTCTTTTTCTGACTATTATTTCTTACTTTTGCAAACAATATAACTAATCTACCATTGCACAGATGACTAAAAACAGAATAATAAGATATTTTTTGATGTGGATTTGCTGTTTGTCGAGCCACGTCGCTGAGGCTGTGCCGACCCTTCAGGACGGCGGGGCTTGGGCGAAGCAGGGCGTTACAGAGAGAAGGCTCAACGAGCTCGATGGACTGGCGCACCATCACGCAACGGGTCTTGTACAGGACAAACAGGGAATGATCTGGGTGGCGACATGGAACGGACTGAGCCGATACGACGGCTACAGCTTCGTGTCGTTCAAACCGAAGGCGGGCGATGGATGCTCGATGGGCGTGAACCGCATCAAGGACTTTCGTATTCGCGATCCTTATATATATTGTAATGTGGAAGGCAGCTGCGTAGTCTTCGACATCCGCACGGGACAGTTTGACGACTGTCATCTCTCCTGGAACAGGGCGCTGCGCAAATGGGGCTTCCCCGAGCAGGGTAAGAGGCGACTGATGACAGCCGACGGAGTGGAATGGGCAGTCGACTCCCTGGGTGTGAAGATGAGCTACCGTAAGCCGTGTTATGCTACGTGGCTGTTGAGACAGCCAGGATGTCAGGTGAGGGCGCTCTTCCGTGACCGCGAGGGACGGATATGGGTGTGCTCGCGCGACGATGCCTCGGTGAGAATCTACGACGAGAACCTGAATCTGCTGGGATTTCTTGGAGCCGACGGCCGACTGCATGGCGAGAAGACTCCTTTCCAGTCGGCTGTGTACACGATGATGCAAAACGAGGACGGCAGCTTATGGTTAGGATGCAAACCCGGTGGACTGCTGCATCTGTCGCCCCGTGCCGACGGCAGCTACGCCATCAGCCGAATGGCGCTTACAGTACGTAGTAGGGAGACAACCCATCATGTTTACTCGCTGCAGAAAGACCGATGGGGCAGGCTGTGGGTGGCAACGCTGAACCATGGACTGTTCTGTATTACCCTTTCGGGAAAGAGTTGGAGGTGCCAGCCCATTGTCCTTTCTCATGACGACATGACTGGCAAGTACTTGGGGGTGAGAATGATATATATCAGCCATCGTGACGAGTTGCTGGTGGGCACAACGCTTGGACTGTTCGCCACGAAGCTTACTGCCGCCAATCCAGCCTCGCTGCGCTTCACTCCGCACGAGCGTGAGGGTGGAAGAGATGGAAGCCTAAGTTGTTCTGCCGTCATGTTTATGGCGGAGGACAGAGCCAACAGACTCTATATCTGCACCGAGGGCAGCGGACTGAACATGGTGGAGCCCGGCATTTCGCTGATCAGCAAAGATGTGGACTTCAGACACTTCGACAGGCGCGATTTGCCGGAGGACTTCCTCTTGTCGGCTTTTGCGTATGGACAATATATGTGGTTTGTGGGCACCAACGACTTGACGGGCGTGGATGTGGAACATGGACTATCGCTCTTTTTCAACCACCGCACATGGACCGACGAGCTGATCTTCTCGGATGCGCAGCCCCTGAGATGGAAAGGCGGCAAATGGCTCATGGGACTGATGGACGGACTGGTGCTGATGGATATGGACCTGCTGACGAAGCGCACCAAGGCGCCACGCATCGTACTGACAAGGGTGTCGGTGGAAGAAGGCGAGATGATGGAGGCGGTGAGCGCCAGCGACACCATCTGTCTCGATGAGACGGAGCGCAATGTGAAGATAGAGTTTGCTGCCATCGATTATGCCAACATCCAGTCGATAAGCTATAGGTTCCAGTTGGACGACGGCGTATGGAATACCTTGGAGAACAGCCACACGGTGACGCTGCTCAACCTTTCGCCCGGTACGCACACGTTGCGGGTGGAGTCGAAACTGCCCACAGGACAATGGGCGGGCAACGTGAAAGTGGTGACGATCTGCGTGAAACCCACCATCTGGCAGACCACTACCGCCAAGGTGCTGTATGTGCTGCTGGCGCTGTTGTTTATCTATACCGTGGTGTATGTGACGAGGACAATTCGCGCCTCCCACCGCAAGCAGAGGGAACTGTTGGGGCAGTATCTCGACCTGATGGAGAGATACGACAAGGAAAAACACCTCGTCGTGGCTGTCAAGGCTGCCGGGGCAGACAAGACTGCTGTTGAGGTGGAAGCCAAGGCTGCTGAGAAAAAGGCGGCTGCGGAAAAGACAACCATAGAAACGGCAACTTCGGAGACAATGGCAGAGGAAGCGGCTGTTGCCGACGTTCAACAGTCCTTGCAAGCCGACAGCCGCAGCGTTGGTGAGGAGAGCCTGAGCGAGGAAGACCAGCGCTTCATGCAATGCGTGGTGGAGTTTG
>ERZ1034976.969-NODE-969-length-24190-cov-5.089952_pt1 | contig 24190 bp, 24 predicted proteins | sample MGYA00520623_ERZ1034976 | MGnify/ENA primary metagenome ERZ1034976 (study PRJEB33766, sample SAMN09781774) | gut metagenome | biome: gut microbiome | host: Homo sapiens | place: Madagascar | study: EMG produced TPA metagenomics assembly of the PRJNA485056 data set... | reverse complement strand
CAGACAATATCCGCGACTGGTGTATCAGCCGTCAGCTCTGGTGGGGACACAGAATTCCCGCTTATTACTGCGACGAATGCGGAGAGGTAGTGGTAGCAAAGAAGATGCCCGAGGTCTGCCCGAAGTGCGGCTGCACCCATTTCACCCAGGATCCGGATACCCTGGATACCTGGTTCTCCTCCGCGTTGTGGCCCTTCTCTACCTTAGGCTGGCCGGAACAGACAGAAGATTTGAAGTATTTCTATCCCACGGACGTACTGGTAACCGGATACGATATCATTTTCTTCTGGGTTATCCGTATGATTTTCTCCGGCTACGAGCAGATGGGCGAAAGACCGTTCAAGACCGTATTGTTCCACGGACTTGTCAGGGACAGCCAGGGCAGAAAGATGTCCAAGTCCTTAGGAAACGGTATCGACCCGCTGGAAATCATCGACCAGTACGGTGCAGACGCTCTCCGTCTGACCCTGATTACCGGCAATGCGCCCGGCAACGATATGCGTTTCTATTATGAAAAGGTAGAAGCAAACCGCAACTTTGCCAACAAAGTATGGAATGCTTCCCGTTTCATTATGATGAATATGGAAGGCAAGGAAATTACCGTACCGGCAGCTTCCGAATTAGAGCCCGTTGACAAGTGGATTTTGTCCAAGTGCAACACTCTGGTAAAAGACGTAACCGAAAACATGGAAAATTATGACCTGGGCATTGCCGTTCAGAAGGTTTATGATTTCATCTGGGACGAATTCTGCGACTGGTACATTGAAATGGTAAAACCGAGACTGTATAATTCCGACGATGCCAAGAGCCAGAATGCAGCCCTTTATACCTTGAAGAGCGTGCTCATTGACGCACTGAAGCTTCTGCATCCGTATATGCCGTTCATCACCGAGGAAATCTTCTGCACCCTGCAGTCCGAAGAAGAGTCCATTATGATTTCCAGGTGGCCGGAATACAGCGAAGACAAGAATTATCCGAAGGAAGAAAAGGATATCGAAATCATCAAGGAAGCAGTCAGAGGCATCCGCAACATCCGTACCGAAATGAATGTGGCTCCTTCCAAAAAAGCAACGGTATACGTTGTCAGCGAAGACGAAGGCATCCGCCGCACCTTTGAAGAAGGAAAGCTGTTCTTTGCCACCCTGTCCTATGCATCCGAAGTACTGGTACAGAAGGACAAGACCGGCATTGCGGATGACGCAGTTTCCGTTATGATTGCGGGCGCGGCTCTTTACATTCCGTTTGCGGAACTGGTGGACATTCAGGCGGAAATCGAGCGTCTGGAAAAGGAAGAGAAGCGACTTGCCGGTGAAATTGCCCGTTGCGAAGGCATGTTAAAGAATGAAAAATTCATTTCCAAGGCACCGGAAGCAAAGGTAGCAGAGGAAAAAGAAAAGCTTGCCAAGTACACGAACCTGGCAGAACAGGTAAAGGCAAGACTGGCACAGCTTGAGGCAATGTAAGAAAAGGCAGAGGTCAATGCCTCTGACCGGAGGAGTATCCATGGAAAAGAAAAGCATAGAAACCTATGACGATGCAGTGGAATATCTCTTGAATATACCGAAATTCAGCAAAAAGAACACCCTGGCGGATACCGGGGTGTTCTTGCAGTGTCTGGGAAATCCGGAAAAGGGCAGGAATGTCATCCATGTGGCGGGTACCAACGGTAAGGGCAGTGTCTGCACCTATATGGATGCGGTGCTCACCGGAATGGAACACCGGGTCTGCCGTTTTATTTCCCCCCATCTGGTGGATATCCGGGAACGGTTTCTCATAGAAGGGAAAATGGTGGAAAAAGAAGATTTTCTGCGTGCGTTTCTTAAAGTTTACGAAAAACTGCCCGGCGACATGTATGCGGAAGCAGGGTATCATCCCTCCTTTTTTGAATATCTGTTTTTTATGGCAATGGTCCTGTTTTCACAGACGGACTGTGACTACTGGATTTTGGAAACGGGGCTGGGAGGCAGGCTGGATGCCACTAACACCGTGACGAAGAAAAGCCTTACGGTCATTACCCACATGGGGCTGGATCACACGGAATATCTGGGAGATACCATAGAAAAAATTGCCGGGGAAAAGGCGGGCATTTTTAAGAAAGACGTACCTGCAGTGTGCTGGGAAACTTCCCCGTCGGTAAGGGAAGTTCTGACAAAGTGTGCGGAAAATGTGCAAAATCCGGCATTTTTTGTGTCGAAATGCGACTATGAGTTCTTGAAGAAAGACAATAAAAGCATTGATTTTTCTTTTCATTCCCTTTATTATAATAGTGTTAGGCTTTGTGTCCATACAGAAGCTGCGTACCAGATGGAAAATGTCACATTAGCGCTGCGGGCGCTGGAGGTTCTGCTCGGAAAAGAGCTTACACCGGAAGCCATGCAAAAAGGAGTGGCGAAAGCTGTCTGGGAAGGCCGCATGGAGGAAGTGCTTCCCGGTATTTTCGCGGACGGCGCACACAATCCGGACGGCATCCGGGCTTTTCTGGAGTCGGTTGCAGGGGACGGAGCGGTACAGAGATATTTGTTTTTCGGGGTAGTGAAGGACAAGGACTACACGGAAATGGTGAAAGAGCTTACGGAAAGCCGCCTGTTTACGGAGATATCCGTGGTACAGATACAGAGTGGCAGAGCCCTTTCCGCACAGAGCATAGCAGAAACCTTTAGAACGTATACAGAGAGAAACATTGGGGAATACCATTCCGTAGAGAAAGCGTTAGAGGCGGCAAAAAAACTTACGGGAGAACACACCCGGGTTTATTTTGCAGGTTCCCTTTACCTTGTGGGAGAGATAAAAGCGTTGTTGTAAGAAAGGCATGGTTTACTATGATTAACTTTGAAGAGGAACTGAAAAAGTTTCATCCCAGCCTTGAAGTAGAAGATGCAGAAGAGGCGATTTACAATCAGGACATCACCGACATGGCGGATATTCTGGTGAAAATGTTGCAGGAAACCAAGACAGAAGAAAAGTAAAAGAGGAAGGTAGCATGAGGTGTTATAACTGTGGCTGCCGTTTGTCCGAACAGGATTTCTGCACGAATTGCGGTGCGGATGTCACGCTGTACAAAAAGATTATGCGCGTTTCCAATATGTATTATAACGAAGGATTGGAAAAGGCCGGAGTCAGGGATCTGACCGGCGCGGTGACAAGCTTACGGCAGAGTTTAAAATTCAATAAAAATAACGTAGAAGCCCGGAATCTTCTGGGACTGGTCTATTTTGAAATGGGCGAAGTGGTGGCGGCATTAAGCGAATGGGTCATCAGCAAAAACTTACGTCCCCAGAAAAATATAGCAGATACTTACATTGAGATGGTGCAGAGCAATGCATCCCGCCTGGAAACCATCAATCAGACCATAAAAAAATACAACCAGGCGCTTGCCTATTGTATGCAGGACAGCAAGGATTTGGCGCGCATCCAGTTAAAAAAGGTGCTTTCCCTAAATCCCAAATTCGTAAGAGCGCATCAGCTGTTGGCACTGCTTTACATTGATATGGAGCAGTGGGACAAGGCGAAGAGGGAGCTGGAAAAATGCCTGAAAATCGATGCCGGCAGCACACAGACACTTCGTTATTTAAAAGAAGTGGAAAGCATGCTGCAGCCGGATGAAAACAGCAAATCGCCCATAAAGCGCAAGAATGATGAGGCAGTGCGTTACCAGAGCGACAACGAAATCATTATCCAGCCCTTGAATGTAAGAGAGCAGAAAAGTGCCGGCTGGCACACCTTTTTATATGTAGCCATCGGTCTCGTGCTGGGTGTGGCGACCATGTATTTCCTTATTCTGCCGTCTTCCGTGGCAACGGAACGGGAAAAGGCACAGGAACAGGTGAGGAGCATCGGGGAGCAGCTTGATACCAAGACATCCACGATTACTACCATGCAGCAACAGATTGACAGCCTGACCGAGGAAAACACCAAGCTCCGTACGGACTTGGAGGAGTATGTGGGCACGGACGGTACCTTAAAGACCGTGGATGAGTTGCTTCTTGGTGCGGTGGAATACCTGACAACACAGGATGCCATGGCAACCGCTTCCCATATTGAAAATGTACAGGAGGGCGTCAACTTAGAGGATACATCCGATGCATTTAAGGCATTGTATCAGGCGCTGATAGATAAAATCGGCCCGGAAGTAGCACTGAATTACTACAATACGGGCAGTGATTTCTATGATGACAAGGATTACAAGCAGGCGATTGACAACCTGACCAAGGCGGTAGAATATGACCCAACCAATGGCGATGCCATGAATGTACTCGGCAATGCCTACAGACAGGACGGTCAGAAAGAGAATGCCATTGCATGCTATCAGAAGGTAATTGAGCTTCTGCCCGATACGGGCAGAGCCACAAGAGCCCAGAAATATATCGACGAACTGAGCGCGGAATAAGCAAAAATTTCGTTACGCGAGCAGTACAGAACACAGAAGAATATGACATACGAAAGAGAACTTATAGGATACGCTATAGGTTCTCTTTTTATATTTAAAATGAGGAAAGGAGCAAAGTATTTATGGAGGATTTTAAGGTCATTGATGATTATCTGTGTGTGAAGCTGCCGGAAGAAATTGACCATCACAAATCGGCTTACATCAGCGAAAATGCGGACAGGCTGATTTTGGCAAAGCAGGTGAGTAACGTGGTATTTGATTTTGAGGATACCCGTTTCATGGACTCGTCGGGAATCGGCGTTATTATGGGAAGATACCGGAAAATTTCCTGCTTCGGCGGGAAGGTTTTTGCCATCCATGCCGACAGACAGATTAAAAGAATACTTACCATGTCGGGACTGACACGCATCATAGAGATTATGGAGTAAAAGGAGAAAAAAGATGATTGAAATCAAACCACAGGAAGTTTGCGAAAAGACAGGAAAAGGTTTTATGAAAAATGAAATGTCCATGGAATTTGATGCCATATCCAACAATGAAAGCTTTGCCAGAGTGGCGGTGGCAGCCTTTGTCACGCACTTAAATCCTACCCTGGAGGAGCTGTCCGATATCAAGACCGCAGTATCCGAGGCGGTAACAAACGCCATTATCCACGGCTATGAAAATGTATACGGCTACGGAAGACACGGCGAGGTGCGCCCGGTATGCTGCAAAATCAGGGACGGAAAGGTGTATCTGCGCTGCCGGATTGAGAACGGAGTTTTATACATAGAAGTGGAGGACAAGGGCGTCGGCATGGAAAATGTGGACAAGGCCATGGAACCCATGTACACATCCAAGCCGGAATTAGAGCGTTCCGGCATGGGCTTTTCTTTCATGGAAGCCTTCATGGACGAGCTGGAGGTGGAAAGTACCCCGCTTGTGGGCACCATCGTGCGTATGAAGAAAAAGCTAAAATGCGGGGACTGGGTCAAAATGCCCGAGGGAGAATGAGAGAAAGGAAGTTGTACAGAATGGGATGCGGAACAAAATGGATTGTGGGGGAGCGGGAATGAAATCATGGAGGAACTGTCCGTATTAATAGAAAAATCACAGGCAGGGGATAAAGAGACAAGAAGTATACTGATAGAAAATAACCTGGGGCTGGTGCATCACATTGTCAAACGGTTTGCCGGAAGAGGGTATGAAACGGAAGATTTGTTCCAAATAGGCGTTATCGGACTCATGAAGGCCATTGATAAATTTGATCTGACCTACGATGTGAAATTCTCCACCTATGCCGTCCCCATGATATTAGGGGAAATAAAACGCTTTCTTCGGGATGACGGCATGATAAAGGTGAGCCGTACCATTAAGGAAAACGGACTGAAGGTGCGCGTCGTTTCGGAAAATCTGATAAAGAAACTGGGCAGGGAGCCGAGGATTTCGGAGATTGCGGAAGAGTCGGGGTTATCGGAGGAAGAAATTACCGTGGCGCTGGAGGCGGGAGCCGAGGTGGAGTCCATCTACAAATCCGTCTACCAGAACGACGGAAGCGAAGTCTATTTAGTGGATAAGGTAGCAGGCAAAAACGGACAGAACGCCACGGCATTTGTAGGCGGCGCCGGAAACGTGGCAGACACCGAAAAAGAAGCACTGCTCAATCATCTGATGCTGAAACAGGTGCTGGAAGCACTGGATGAAAAAGAAAAAAATCTTATTGAAATGCGTTACTTTCAGGACAAAACCCAGTCGGAGGTGGCGGCGTGCATGGGCATCAGCCAGGTGCAGGTGAGCCGTCTGGAGAAAAAAATCCTGTTTAAGATGCGGGGTTTTCTTAATTTTCTGTGAATCCGCATTCTTTCCACTTCACAGGAAAACGGAAGTGAGATATACTATAGAAAAACGAACCGTGGGAGGCTACATGAAACGAAAGAAAAAAGAATTACTCTTTTATGTGATAACCATAGCGAGCTGCCTGATTGCCATGACAATCGTGGTCATTGCGGCGCTACTTATTTACGATAAAATTATAGAGGACAAAACGGTGGAAAAGGAACAGGAGCTGGCACAGCAGGTAGCAGCGGATCCGGAAGTGGTAAGCTACAGCCAGGAGGAAGTGGATATGATGCTGGCGGACGCCATTGCCACCACGGAAAGCTCCACGAGGCAGCAGGTTTCTTCGGAAATCCTTGACAGCCTGCAGGCATCGCTGGAGAGCGGTACTACCATGGTGGAGTCCCTGCGTCCGATTTATAAGGATAAAATCGTGGTGGTCAGCAATAAGGAATACCACTTTGTACCCATAGACAGAAGCTTAAAGCAGAGTACACTTGTGCAGGAAAACCTGCAAGTACTGGAAAACGGAGAGCTGCAGTATGTGGAAAACGGAGAAGTGGTTTCCCACAAGGGTATTGACGTTTCCCGCTATCAGGGCACCATTGACTGGAAGAAGGTGGCTGACTCAGGCGTGGAATTTGCCTTTGTAAGAGTCGGCGTCAGAGGTTACGGCACAGAGGGAAAGCTTACCCTCGATGAAAAGTATAAGACGAATATCGAAGGGGCTTCCAAGGCGGGCATCAAGGTGGGCGTTTACTTTTTCTCCCAGGCCGTAACGGAAGAGGAAGCCAAAGAAGAGGCAGACCTTGTGTTAGATGCCATTGCCGGTCTGAATGTGACATACCCCATCGTTTATGATGTGGAAAAAACCGGGGCAAAAGAAGGACGTATGAACCAGCTTACGGTGGAAGAACGCACCCGTATGGCGCATGTCTTTATCGACCGCATCAAGGAAGCCGGCTATACGCCCATGATATACGCCAACATGGAAATGTGGAGCATCCTCATTAACATGTCGGAGTTTGAAGATGTGGATAAATGGTATGCCTACTATTCGCCGGTTGTCTATTTCCCTTACGAATACGCCATTTGGCAGTATTCCGACACGGGTACCGTTCCCGGTATCACCGGCGATGTAGATTTGAATATCAGTTTTAAGGAATGGTAAGGATTTAAAATCCTTCTTTACGGCGCAGGAGACGCAGCTCCCTGCGCTTTTTTGCGCTTTCCCATTCCATCTGCTCGGCAGGGTCATCCGGGTCTAAAATAAGAGGCGGTACTTCGGTGGGATGGCCGTCCTCCCCCATGGAAACCATGACAAAATAAGCCCGGTTGATGGGATGCCGGCTGCCGTCCGGCTCTTCTTTATAAGTATCTACACGCACCTCCATGGAAGTGTGGCCCACATAGGTAACCCGTCCGATCAGTACCAGCACATCATTCAAAAATGCACCTGCCTTGAACTGCAGATTGTCAATGGCGGCAGTGGTCGCATTGTGTCCGCAGTGCCTGCGGGCAGTGGCACCCGCCACTTCATCCACCCATTTCAAAAGCTGGCCGCCGAACAGGCGCCCGAATCCGTTAATATCAGGATATATTACAACACGAATCTGTTCGGTGACAGAATCCGCTACTTTCTTTCCTTCCATCTCATTCACCATGCCTTTCTTTCAAAATCTGCCCATACTCCGAACACGAAATACACGCAAATACATAAAAATATTTTAGTACAGCGGAAGGAAATTTGCAAGGCAGGGAGGAAAATAACAAAGAACTACCGGGATTCGGAATCGAGCAGACCCAGCGCATAGGATAGCAGTTTGGCGCGGTTTTTGTCACCTAATTTACGGTAATAAAGAAGTAAAAGATTTTTCTGCTCTTCATCGGCAAGGGAAGAACCGAAGGATATGGCAATTTGCGGAACATCGGAAAGCCCCATAATGTAATCCATGCTGACACCGAAAAGCTGCGACATTTTCATAAGAGCGGTGACACTGGGGAGATGCTTGCTATGCTCATAGGCGCTGATGGTTTCCTGTGTGACCTCCAGTTCTATAGAGAGCTGGAGCTGAGAAAGGTTTTTTTTCTGACGGAGCTCACGAATTCTGTTCTGGGGCATAAAAAACCTCCTTCCCGGATAAATGCAGAAAACAAAATACAAGTTATACCAATATTATACCGAACATTTTAGATAAAAATACAAGATAAAGCCCTGTTGCACACAGGTTGAAACTGTAAATAATTAAGAAAATATAAAAATAAACGAAAAAACAAGTTGCACGCGAAAAGAATACAAGTTATACTGAAAAGGTGCTGAAAACATGTAAATATAAACATGGTTTTCAATGATGATATGACTTAAAAAGCCAAGGGACGTTGATAATTCTTCGGCATTGCATTTTAATGCAAAATAGGTTATATTTATGATGTTTTTTTCTAATACAACAACATACGATTTCTCTGTGTTGAAAGGGTGATTTGTGCCGGGAGGGGATGACGGCAGGCTGGGGAGCGCCATAAGGCGTTTAAGTAAAAATAGGGCTACACAGGAGGAAATATCATGCAGGTTGCGATTTGTGATGACGAAAGGATTTTTATAGAGCAGCTACATGAAATGGTAAAAAAAACGGGGCGCACTGAGAAATGCGATTTATATGACAATCCGGACAGTATTCGGGCAGCACTCAGAAAGGGTGTCGCCTATGATATCGTCTTTATGGATATTGACTGGAAAAGAGAAGAGGAAAACGGAATACAGTACGCGGCGGAAATTAACAGGCTGTATCCCGAAACAAATATTATTTTTACGACTTCCTACAACGAACGTTTTTCGCAGGAAATATTCTGGGAAACGGTAAATTTATGCGGGTATCTGGTGAAGCCTGTACAGGAAAGAAATCTTGTAATGCTTTTTGACAAATTAGACAGAATGAAGCGGAGACAGCAGGAAGAAAAAGAGAAGAGCATTATCATACCGTATAAAGCAGGTTCGGAGGTATATACCTACCGGGAGATTCTGTACCTGGAAAGCAAGGCACATCAGGTAATTATCCATACGAAAGATAAGGATATCGTTGTATATGAAAAATTAAATGCATACGAGGAGCAGCTCAAAGACGGCTTTGTCAGAGTGCATCAAAGCTATCTGGTGAACATGCAGTTCATCAAGAGGATTGACCGGAAGGAGCTGCTTCTGCAGGATAACACGGTGTTGCCGGTCAGCAAATCCAAGTACAATTCCGCCAGAGACAGGTATTTTGCTTTCATGCGGTCGCAAGTTTAAGCAGGCACAGGGGAGGGTGCCACATAGGGGGAGCAGAGTTATGAGGGAGTGGAAGAATGTTTTATCTGATTATGAATTATATTGTATGGACAATCTGTATTTTTGAGGACTGTGCCGCCTGCGGACTGGCATTTGAACCCAAAAAAGAAGGCAGAAGCCCCTGGCGGTATATCTTACCTATGATGGCGGCGGACCTGCCGGTTGCACTCATTAAAATTACAAACAACAACAGCTGTATTATCGGCATGGCGGCAATCACCCTTCTTTTTATGCATATCTTTTTTCAAGGCTATTTCTGGCAGAAGGTACTTTTTCGCTTTGGCAACATCATCATGATGACACTGGGAGAAGTGGTTGCGGCAGCGCTGCTGGTCAACAAAGTGGGTGTGGATATCAATACGATTACTTTTTATGATGCAAAAATGCTGTATCTGAATATGGCGGGGACACTTATGTGCACCCTCTGCTACGCGTTGAGCCTTATGCTCTGGCGGATTTTTATGTCCAAAAGGAACAAAAACGTATCCCGGTTTCTGGTATTCTGTATTTTTCCTATCAGCCAGACCGTACTGCTGATGTCCATGGATTCCAACGTGTATTACGAAAAGGGCGGCAATCTCATTCAGGTGGCAATCGGCGTGATCTTAAGCATCGCAGCGGATATCCTGCTTCTGTATACTCTGGTGCGCCAGCAGAAAATGCAGGGAATGTCCGAACAGATTGATGAACTGACCAAGGCATGGGAAACGGAGCGGAGCCATTACCGGGAGATCGAAGACAGACGGGAAAACCTCGCCAAGATCCGTCATGACATGAATGAACACCTGAACATTATCAAAGAACTCATGAAACGGGGAGAATACACCAAGGTAAATGCCATGCTGGACACCCTTACCGAATATGTGGCCTCCACAAGAGAAAAAATGTATTGCGGCGATCCGGTTGTCAATGCGGTTATGGCGGAAAATGAGAAAATCTGCAAGGAAAACGGTATCTCCCTGCAATATGAGTTCCGTATACCGAAACCGCTGCAAATGGATGCCATCAGCATCTGTAGTATTTTTTCCAACCTTATGCGCAATGCGGTGACTGCCGCACGGAAGGCAAAAGAGGCTGCCGGGGAGTATGCTTTGCAGCAGACGGAGGGCAGGAACGCAGGGGAAATTTATGTATCCGTAAAAGCAGCGGTTTCGGGAGACTATCTCCACATCATAACGGAAAACAGCAGGATAGTGGAAAAGAAGCCCCTGAATGCCAGAAAAGGCTATGGAAAAGTGATTATTAAAGAACTGGTGGAACGGCATAACGGACAGATGGAGATCAAAGAATCCCCCGACAGGTACCGTACGGAAATCACGGTGGAGAACCGTAGGAAGACAGAAAACTGTACAAAAACAATGTAATAAAGCATATTTTTAAGATAAAATGGACATTGCAAAAAGTGACAAAAAGATGTCGAAATTAGACGCGGAAAACGAGAGTGCTTGCCTTGACACATTTAAATGACAGCGGTAGTCTTATAGGGTATTCATAACAAAATGATACAAGCATAGAAAATCATGCTTAAATCAAACGCGAAGGAGAAGAGGATTATGAGAAAGAGAAGCAAATTATGGCTGGCCTTACTGGCAGTGGTAATGGTTCTCGGACAGTGCCTGACCGTATCCGCGGCAAGCAATCCTTACGTCCAGAAGGTAAACTCCATCACCGTACTGAACAGTGAGACAGACAAAAGGGGTTCTTCCGTAGCAATGGTTACCAATACCATATTATGAAATAATACTACATCCAGATAGAGGACTTTGGTTTCTGTGGACTTTGGCAATAATTAATGTACTTGTATATGTAGCGCAGTTAATGGAGCATAAAATGGGCGTGATGGCATACGTTTTGATGAATCTTATATTATTGGGAATTCCGCTGAAGTTGTTTGGGATAGAATATGTAAGAGTACATTTCACTTGGTATGCCATAGGATTCGTAATGCCTCGGTATTGGAAAAAATTTGGTGGAAAGAAGTGGATAACATGGATTGGGCTTATTGGTTGGCCAATAACGGCAATGTTCTGGATGAGAAGTGAGGCTCCACTTTTTGCAAATCTGTTAACTTTTAAGGGTGTTTATTTTTGATAATCATGCATTGAATGTTATTGCATCATTCATATGTGCGCTTTTGATTCCGTTATTGGCGGCCAAAATAATGGAGCATTCTAAGATATTGAGTTTTCTGTTAGTTGGAAAATATCCAAATAAAGAAGTGAAAAATGCTTTTGCAGAGGATAGAAAATAGATACATTGAGTGTGCTTTTTCACTACGAGGAAAAGTATGAGAGAGTAAGGCTGCTTGATTATTTTAAGACCGGTATTCCCACAGATGCCTATACCCATGAACTTCAGGAAGAAGTGGAAGAAACCGCAGAAGATCTGGAAGAGGACCTCTCTGTGATAGAGCCAATCTATGATGCGGTAAAGAAATCAGCACCTGAGTACAATGTGGAGGAAATTTACCGGAAAATGAATGAGAATGGATAGCGTTTTACGTTTTTTATCAATGCAAACGGAGATCTGATTATTCAGGAAAAACAGGTAAAAAACGGACATAAGAATACCCTGCCGGTTGTTTACCGGCAGGGCCGAAGAAGCGTTTATCTGTAGAGGTCTTCCAAGGTTATCAGGTGAACTTCACCACGCTCCTGTGCCTGAAAAAGTCCACTCGTAAATCCGCCTTTAGAGAAGATGTAGTAGTGGTAGTTGTTGCCCTTTCCGAAGACCGATGCGTAATCTCTGATTAAATTGAGCTCATCCACACCAATTTTCTCATTCCTATACTTGCACGAACCGATGATATAGTCTTTACCGTTAACAGGTGTTCCGACGATATCAATCTGTATCTGCTTTTTCTTCTTCGGGTCTGTGCCCCACCATTGACCGACTTCACTCAACTCAATGGGGAGGTTATCCGAGTAATAAAGTAGGTAGTCATGGCACATTTTTTCAAAAATCAGCCCCATATAATCCGAAAGATGCTGTTTTACAACGTAAGGGTAGGTCTTCGCTATTCGACCGGAGTCAATGGCACTCATATTGACCGGTACAAAACGATACCAAAATCGGAAAAAGTTATCCGCCAACAGATAGATGGTTTTCTTACCCGGTTTTTCTGTGATGGGGGTTTCTTTCTTGACAATTGCAAGGCCAATCAGAGTTTTCAGGTATTTTGACACGACGGAAGTTTCTTCACCAACTTTCATTGTGATATCGTTCATTCGGGAAGCACCATCTGCAATCGCTTTTATGATTGCGTTATAGATGGCTGGCTCTCGGAGTTCCTGCTTCAGCAGATTTCCGGGCTCCTCGTACAGATAACTGGAACGGTCAAAAAAATGCTCCAACAGAGCTTCATCCACACTATTTATCACGTCCAATTTGTTAATATAGTGAGGAACTCCTCCGGTGATTCCATAAATCAGTGAATTGTCTTCTGCGGGCAGATTCGGGTGGAACACAGCTGTTTCTTTATAGTTCAGTGGTTCAATCTTAAATTGGCCGGTGCGTCTGCCATACAGCGGACTTTCTTGGCCGAGTACCTGACTCTCCATAAAGCTCATAGACGATCCGCAAAGAATCAGATACATTTTGGATTCGGTCCATTTGTGATCAATGATATGCTGCAACATCGCGGAAATAGCTGGTTTTGCTTTTGCAAGGTACGGATACTCGTCAATAACAAAGACAATCCTTTTTTCTTTTGAAAGTGCTGTCAGCTCATCCAAAGCAGCATCATAGGAGCGGAACTCAGGTGAATACTCCACATCCGGCCGCTCAAAGCTCATGATCGACTTTGAGAGAGCCTCTAAATTTTCCTTTTCTGTTGTGTTTAAGGCAGAGAAGAAAATAGTCGGTTTATCCTTACAGAATTCATTGATCAGTGCCGTTTTACCAACACGTCGTCTGCCGTAGATGACAATGCACTCAAACTTATCACCGGTATACCGTTTATTTAGTTTCCGAAGCTCATCTTCACGGCAATAGAATCGATTCATCTTCTTACTCCCTCCATAAGATATACTTGAAAATTAGTAACTCGTAAGTTACTTTCTTGTGAGTATAATAAAATAAATGTTTTGCAAAGTCAAGTGCATATAATGTCAGAGAAAACGAGATTATCATATAAACTTAATATTTTCCATCTTGCCAAGCGAATGCCTATATGTTAATCTAAATACAAGCAGTCGTTTCATTGTATAAAAATCTATTAAATTCTATTTATTCTAAAATTCAAACTTCACTGCTTACATCACAAATTTCAATTGAATAGGCAGGGAGGTTGAAAAAGGTTTCTGAGTTATGCTGTAATCTCCCTGAAAAGGAGGTACACATGACAAAGAAATAAACTGGGCTGATGGGGTTCCGGAATCAGCCGGAGGTGCCAGGCAAGGCGGAGTGGAAGGCAGCTTTTACGGCAAAAGTATAGAAAATGAATATCACGAAAGAGAGACAACTATGAACAACACGTATTCTTTATTCTTACGTCAGTCCTATCTGGATGCGTGGGAAGATTATAAACGAACCATGAACCGTACGGACTTTCCCGTATGGGACTATGTGATTTTGACAGCATCCAATGAGGCACAGGCGGAAAGCTACCGCAGACAGATAGCACTTCGTGTGAGCAAGGGGCTTTTAACGGACAGGAGCCATTATGCGGTATTGCCGGACCCGGACGGTCTTCGTGTGGGCAGCGGCGGTGCGACCTTAAATGTCCTGCGGTATATCAGGCAGCAGAGCGATACGTTTGAAGGAAAACGGATTTTATGCATACATTCGGGAGGCGACAGCAAACGTGTGCCGCAGTACAGCGCGTTGGGAAAATTGTTTTCTCCTGTGCCGCGGGAGCTTCCCAATGGTAAACGTTCTACGCTCTTTGATGAATTTATGATTGGCATGAGCGGTGTCCCGGCAAGGATGAAGGACGGTATGCTGGTGCTGTCCGGGGATGTGCTGCTTTTGTTCAATCCATTGCAGATTGATGCACCGGCCTCCGGAGCGGCCGCCATTTCTTTTAAGGAGGACGTGGAAACCGGAAAAGACCATGGTGTATTTCACATGGACGCAGAAGGGAATGTAGGTGAATTTCTGCACAAGCAGACGGTAGAAACCCTGCAAAATCACGGAGCGGTAAATGAACGCGGAAAAGTGGACATTGATACCGGAGCGGTACTTTTCAGTGCGGATATGCTGCGGGATTTGTATGGGCTGGTGGATACGGAGGAGAAGTTTTCCGTGTATGTGAATGAGAAAGCAAGACTTTCCTTTTACGGTGACTTTTTGTATCCTCTGGCAAGTCATGCTACCCTGGAGCAGTTTTACCGGGAAAAACCGGAGGGCAGTTTTACACAGGAACTCCATGACTGCAGAACAGTACTCTGGCAGGTATTACATAAATACGGTATGCGTCTGCTCCGCCTTTCTCCGGCGGCGTTCATACATTTTGGTACTACGCAGGAGCTGCGGGAGCTTATGACAAAGGAAGTGGAGCAATTTTCCTTTCTGGACTGGAAAAAATGTGTGTCCGGCAGAGAGGTTTCCGATTATGCCGTAAACAATGCAATAGTGGAAGAAACTTGCCGGATTGGAAGGAACTGCTACATAGAGGATAGTTATATCTGCGGACAAACAGAAGTGGGCGAAGGAAGTGTGCTTTCCCATGTTACCGTCTCGGGACAGGTGATACCGGACAATGTGGTGCTGCATGGACTGAAACTGCAGGACGGCAGGTTTGTGGTGCGGATTTACGGTGTGCAGGACAATCCCAAGGAACCGGTATTTTTAGGAAAAGATATCCGCAGCTTTGAAGAGGTATTCACCAATGCGGAGCGTTCTCTCTGGACGGCGGACATATATCCGGTCTGTGATACGATGGAAGAAGCAGTGGCGGCAGCCCTGAATGTCTATGAAATAGCGCAGGGAAGAGGTAATAAGCAGACATGGAGACAGGCAGAGAGGACAAGCCTTTGTACTTCTTTCAATCAGGCGGATACGGCAGCCGTTTTAGACTGGGAAAGACATCTGCGCCAGACTGTTAAAGTGGAAAAATTAGTAGAAATTATTCAAAAGGGCGGCACGGTGGAAGAAGCGGAAGCGGTTTTCAGGGATGCTGTTCTCAGTGATTATCAGCTTAATCTGTTAGAAGAAAAGGCAGCGGGTTCCACGGATGCCGTAAGAACCAGACTTTATTTTTTCCTGGGAAAAATATGGCAGAAAAATAAGCAGGCACCGGTCTCCATGGCGGAAAATTATATGCAGAGAGCTTTTGCGGAAATTCAGAAAACCGTACTTTCCGGTGTGGCAACCTGGCGGCAGGGAGTGCATGCGTCTGCACTTCCCGTTCCTGCGGAGAAGGAAGTAACGGTGTACCTTCCGCTTCGCGTGAATTTCGGAGGTGGCTGGAGTGATACACCGCCGTACTGTAACGAGCATGGAGGTACGGTCTTAAATGCGGCGGTTCTGTTAAATGACGAGTATCCGGTAGAGGTCTGCGTTCGGCAGCTTAAGGAGCCGAAGGTAATACTGGAAAGTGCGGATATGGGGACTTACGGAGAATTTACGGATATGGCCGCTCTGCAGGACTGCCACAATCCGTTTGATGCATTTGCCTTGCATAAAGCGGCGCTGATCGCCTGCGGTGTTATTCCGGCAGAAGGGGGCAGCTTAAACAGCATTACAGACAGGATAGGAGGATTGTATCTTTCTACCCAGATGCACAATGTACCCAAGGGAAGCGGGCTTGGCACCAGCAGTATATTAGCAGGTGCCTGTGTAAAGGCTTTGTTTAAGTATTTTGGGATTCCCTGCACGGAACCGGATTTGTATAACCATGCCATGTGCATGGAGCAGATTATGTCTACCGGCGGTGGGTGGCAGGACCAGGTAGGCGGCATGACGGAAGGTATTAAATACATTACCTCAGCACCCGGAAACAGACAGATTTTGTCCGTACGCCACATTTCGGTTCCTGAGCCGGCGCTACGGGAATTGCAGGAAAGATTTGCACTTATCTATACGGGACAGCGACGGCTTGCCAGAAATCTTCTGCGTGATGTTGTGGGCAGGTATCTTGGAAACAATCCCGACAGTCTGTATGCACTGGAAGAAATTCAGCGCATGGCGGCCATGATGGTATTTGAGCTGGAGAGGGGAAATATTGACGGCTTTGCGGAGCTTTTAAATAAGCATTGGGAGCTGTCCAAGATGATTGATGCAGGCAGTACCAATACCTGTATTGACCAGATTTTTGCAGCTATTGAGGATTTGCTGGACGGTAAAATGATATGCGGTGCCGGAGGCGGCGGTTTCCTGCAGGTCATTCTGAAAAAGAATGTAACAAAGGAAATGCTACGGGAACGTCTGCATGAGACATTTGAAGATTGCGGCGTGGACGTATGGGATTGTACACTGGTTTAATTTTGCCAGAATGGAAAAGATATGGTATACTAAAACCAATAAAGTACAAGACAAACGACGTAAAGGATACCGGTATTCATGGATAATTTATTTTCCCCCTCTGCATCCGTAAAATCAGAACGAATTCTTTATACACCCACCTCATTTGCGAAGACTTCTCTATTGCATCTGCAGGAGGTGGGTACACTGTATGCGGTAAAGCCGCATACATCATCCAGAAGCAATCTTGCCTCTTTCCTGTGCTTTGCGGTGCGGGAAGGGGAAGGAGAGCTTGTCTATGAGGAAGAACATTTCCGGCTGAAAGCCGGTGACTGTGTATTCTTAAACTGCGAAAAAGCTTACAGCCACAGCACAGGTGAACATCTCTGGGCGCTTTCCTGGTGCCATTTTTATTCCCAGCTTATGCCCGAAATATATGAAAAGTACAGGGAAAGGGGCGGCAGACCGGTATTCCGGCCGCAAAATTCCGAAAAATTTGTGAATGTTCTGCAGGAGCTTTACAATCTGGCGAAGTCAGCGGATTATATCCGGGACATGCGCATCAATGAAGAACTGAACCGGCTGCTTACCCTTTTGATGGAAGAGTCCTGGCACCCGGAAAACGGGGAAATATCCGGAAAAAAGAAAGAGATTATTGCCGTCAGGGAGTATCTGAACGAGCATTTTTCGGAAAAGATAAGTTTGGACGAGCTGGCAGCCCTTTTTTTTATCAATAAATTTTATCTGACAAAGATTTTCAAGGAAACGCAGGGAATTACCATCAGCGGTTATATTCTGGAAAAAAGAATTACCCGGGCAAAGCAACTGCTGCGGTTTTCGGACCGGACCATAGAGGAAATCGGCAGTATGGTGGGAATGCCGGAGCCGGACTATTTCAGCCGTACCTTTAAGAAGGTGGAAGGCATCAGCCCGAGAGAATATCGGAAACAATGGTAAAAACCAATATAATGCAAGTTTATGACAAAATAATGAATGTTACAGGCGATGCTCCAGGTGTAAGCTATAAATATTGACAGGCAGAGTAGATTTATAAAACTTTGGAAAGGAATAGAGAGAAATGAAAAAAGCGCTTATTACGGGCATTACGGGACAGGACGGTTCCTATCTGGCAGAGTTTTTACTGGAAAAAGGGTATGAGGTTCACGGCATTGTCCGCCGTGCGTCCATCTCCAATACCGCACGGATTGACCATTTGCTGGAGCAGCATTCCATTACGTTGCATGACGGTGATTTATCCGACTCCTCCGGGCTTATCCGCATTATCGGGGAGCTGCAGCCGGATGAAATTTACAATCTGGCGGCACAGAGTCATGTGCAGGTTTCCTTTGACGCACCGGAGTATTCCGGGGATGTGGATGCACTGGGCGTGCTCCGCGTTTTAGAGGCGGTCCGTGTCTGCGGTCTTGTGAAGAAAACCAGGGTATATCAGGCATCTACCTCCGAGCTTTACGGAAAAGTGGAAGAAGTTCCCCAGAGGGAAAACACACCGTTCCATCCGTACAGTCCCTATGCGGTTGCCAAGCAGTACGGTTTCTGGATGGTGAAGGAATACCGGGAGGCATACGGAATGTTTGCGGTAAACGGCATTTTATTTAATCATGAGTCCGAACGCCGCGGAGAAAATTTTGTTACCAGAAAAATCACACTGGCAGCAGGGCGGATTGCCGAAGGTCTGCAGGATCATCTGGAGCTGGGAAATATGGATTCTTTACGCGACTGGGGTTACGCAAAGGATTATGTGGAATGCATGTGGCTGATTATGCAGCAGGATAAGCCGGATGATTTTGTAATTGCAACGGGTGTGCAGCATACGGTCCGTGATTTTACGGAAAAAGCTTTTGCGGCAAACGGCATTACCATCCGTTGGGAGGGCACCGGGCTTGAAGAAAAGGGTTACGACACCGCTACCGGCAAGATGCTCGTATGTGTAAATCCGGCATGGTTCCGGCCCACCGATGTGGATAACCTCTGGGGCGACCCGACCAAGGCAAAAACAGTTCTGGGCTGGAATCCTCAGAAGACAGGCTACGAGGAACTGGTGAAGATTATGGCGGAGCATGACAGAAAACTTGCAAAAAGAGAAAAGGTTCTGCGTGACAGTGAAAGGTGCGATTAGTGAAATGATGGATAAGAATGCAAAAATATATGTGGCGGGCCACAGAGGAATGGTTGGCTCCGCTATTGTAAGAGAACTGGAAAGACAGGGTTACACCAACATTGTGACCCGGACGCATAAGGAGTTAAACCTTTGCAGACAGGATGATGTAGAAAAATTTTTCGCACAGGAAAAGCCGGAATATGTTTTCCTGGCAGCAGCCAAGGTGGGCGGTATTGTGGCAAACGAAGAGGCACTGGCGGATTTTATGTATGACAATATGACACTGGAAATGAACGTCATTCATTCCGCATGGCAGAACGGCTGCAAAAAACTGGAATTCTTGGGCTCCTCCTGTATTTATCCCCGCATGGCGCCGCAGCCTATGAAGGAAGACTGCCTGCTCACCGGTGAACTGGAAAAAACAAATGAAGCATATGCGCTGGCGAAAATCAGCGGTCTGAAATACTGTGAATTTCTGAACAGACAGTATGGTACAGATTATATCAGTGTCATGCCGACCAACCTTTACGGTCCCAATGACAACTATCATCCCACGCACAGTCATGTACTGCCGGCGCTGATTCGCCGTTTCCACGAAGCAAAGGTAAACGGAGTAACGGAAGTGACCTGCTGGGGAGACGGTTCTCCGCTGCGCGAATTTTTGTATGTGGACGATCTGGCAAACCTGTGCGTATTTTTAATGAACCATTATTCCGGCAATGAAACCGTAAATGCGGGAACCGGCAAGGAGCTCACCATAAAGGAACTGACGGAAATGGTAGCGGAGGTCATCGGCTATACGGGCAAAATTAAGTGGGATACCACTAAACCGAACGGCACACCCCGCAAGCTTCTAAATGTTTCCAAGGCAGCCGATTTAGGCTGGACATACAAAACAGAGTTAAAGGACGGTATTCGCCTGGCATATGAGGATTTCTTAAACAATCCCATGCGCGCGGAAAGGTAGGCAGTATGAATATTATTTTATTGTCAGGCGGTTCCGGTCAGCGGCTCTGGCCGTTGTCCAATGATATCCGTTCCAAACAGTTCATTAAAATTTTCCACAACCCTTCGGGGGAAGCGGAGTCCATGGTGCAGCGGGTATACCGCCAGATAAAGGAAGTGGACAGTGAGGCAACGGTCACTATTGCAACCTCCAGGATGCAGGTTTCCTCCATTCACAACCAGCTGGGACCGGATGTGGGAATCAGTGTGGAGCCTTGCAGAAAGGATACCTTTCCGGCAATTGCCCTGGCGGCGGCTTATTTAAGGGATGAAAAGGGGGTGCCGGAAGAAGAAGCAGTGGTTATCTGCCCGGTTGACCCTTATGTGGAAAACGACTATTTTCTTGCTATTGAAAAACTGGCTTCGCTTGCGGCGGACAGCAGCGCCAACCTGCTTTTAATGGGCATGGAACCCACCTATCCCAGTGAAAAATACGGTTATATTATTCCGGAGTCCAAGGATGCGGTGAGCAGGGTTTCCATGTTTAAGGAAAAACCGGACAAGGATACGGCAGCCGCATATATTGCAAAAGGGGCTCTCTGGAATGGGGGTGTATTTGCTCTGCGTCTGGGATATGTTTTAAAACGCGCACATGAACTGATTGACTTTACGGACTATCAGGATTTATATAATAAGTATGACTCTCTGCAGAAGATCAGCTTTGACTATGCGGTAGTGGAGCATGAACCTGCCATTGAGGTGATGCGTTTTGCGGGAACCTGGAAGGATCTGGGTACCTGGAATACCCTGACGGAAGCCATGGACACGCAGGCGGTTGGAGAGGCTCTGTTTAATGAGAAATGCAGAAATGTGCATGTAGTGAATGAACTGAATGTGCCCATTCTTTGTATGGGGCTTAAAGATGTGGTGGTTTCGGCAAGCCCTGACGGCATTTTAGTTTCCGATAAAGAACAGTCAAGCTACATCAAACCTTTTGTGGACAGCTTGGACCACAGGGTTATGTTTGCAGAAAAATCCTGGGGCAGCTTCCGGGTGCTGGATGTGGGGAAGGAAAGCCTGACCATTAAAGTAACCTTAAATCCGGGACATAGCATGAATTACCACAGCCATGACCACCGGGATGAGGTGTGGACAGTCATTCAGGGTACCGGTCGTGCGATTATCGGTATTAAGGAGCAGGTAGTCGGTGTAGGTGATGTGATTACCATGCCCGCCGGCAGCAGGCATACCATCATTGCGGAAACGGAGCTGCAGCTTATCGAGGTACAGATTGGTAAGGACATCAGTGTCCATGACAAGCACAAGCATGAGCTGGAGAGAGTCTGAGTTTCAACTGTATGCATCATGGAACGGTTAAAGACGACAGCGGTGATTTTGAGCTGTCAGATAAATTAAGGACAGCAGTGATTTTGAACTGTCAGATAAATTAAGGATAGCAGTATGACAAAGATGTTCCCTTTTATTGTCAAGGATATAAAAAATGTGTTAATTTATCTGCCGCAGGCACTTTGTGCGTGCGGCATTTATGCTGTCTGTTATGGACTGGTGACTCTGATCACAGGTATGCTTGCAGGAAGATTACAGAAAAATGGACAGCAGCCGACTGGGGAAAACGGCAATCTGCCGGATAATGGGCAGCAGCCGACCGGGGAAAACGGCAATCTGCCGGAGAGAGCGGCATTGGCAGAACGGCTGAATCTGTGGTTAAAAAATGCCGGACATTTTCTTGGGAGCAATCTGTTTGTCATTTATCTGTGGATGCTTGTCATGATTGTTTTTTTCTGCAGGGAGCCTGGCTCCCGTATTGGAACTAATCTTCAGTTTATGGGAACATGGGGAACAACCATGCAGGATCACGCCTGGGTCATTGAAAACATCTTTTTATTCTTGCCCTTTGGTTTTTTATTTCCGGTCTTGCTTCCGAAAAAGAAAACTGCATGGACGATACCGGTCGGATTTTTATGCAGTGTGGCCATAGAGTATTGCCAGCTCCGCACGGGACGGGGCTTCTGTCAGCTGGATGATGTTATCATGAATACACTGGGAGCGGGTATCGGCTTTCTGTACATATAATATGTAATATGCATAATGTAAGAAATAGATGTTGAGTATAATGCATAGGGAGAGAATTCATGACAGCTTTTATTTGGACAGTAGGGATTATCCTGTTTGTGCTGTTTATTTTTTTACTATATTGTTGTGTCAGGGTCAGTGCTGTTTCCAATAAGGTTGTGGAGCAGCTCAAGGAAAATCAAAGGCAGATGGACACGGATGCGGAAAGTCAGGATGAACAGACGAAAGAGGACGCGAAAGAGAACGGGTTTCAAAACCGGAATGATAATAAGTAATTGTTAAAAATGCATATTTTTTACAGGACAGGGCATAACAAGCAGGTGAAGAACTTTCTTGTTATGCCTTGTTTGTGTGTTTATTCTTTATCGTGAAGCAAAGGCAGGGATTTGGGAGGATGAGTTATGGCGGGAACAGTCTGCTATCTTAAATTAAACCGTAATGTGGAGGTTATGGAGGACTCGGTATTCCTAAAGGATGTGGGGAGTGTTTACTGTGCGGACAAACTGGTGACGGCGAAAGTAAAAAGCATGAAACTACATCATTTTGAAAAGGGACAGGGCAGCCGGTGTGTTATCAGTGTGCTGAAGATTACCGAAATGATTGAGGAACTTTGTCCGCAGGTGACGGTGCAGAGTGTGGGAGAAACCGATGTTGTGGCGGAATGGGTGCAGGTTTCCGGACACAAAAAGGCAAAGGAGTTTTGGAAAATTCTGCTGGTTTCCGTCATCAGTTTTTTCGGCACCGCATTCACCATCATGGCGTACCACAACGACATCGGCATTGTGAATGTGTTTTCCCAAATTCACCGTATTGTAATGGGAACGGAACCGACGGGCATTTCGGTACTGGAGGTTTCCTATTCGATAGGGCTGTCCTTAGGAATTATCGTATTCTTTAACCATGTGGGGAAAAGGCGTATTACCACGGACCCCACGCCCATTGAGGTGGAAATGCGCAAATACGAAGCCGATGTAAATACCACTTTAGTGGACACGGCGGACAGGGAGGGCAGAACCATCGATGTGGGGTAGCATATTTTTAGTAGTGTTCGGAACAAGCTTTGGGCTTTTGGCAGCAGCGGGTGTTTTTACTGTTCTTGTTGCCGTGGGAATTGTCCCGCGGTTTGCCGGAAAAACGCATACGGCAGGGCATGTGCTCCTCTATGAGGATATGGTAATCTGGGGAACCGTGGTGGGTTGTATTGTCAGTATTTTTGAACGGTATTTTCATATCGGTACCCGGCTGTTCCGAATGGGGGTGCCGTTTTCCGTAGTGCAGGTGGGCGGTAATTTCGTGACGGGTATAATTGGATTATTTTCCGGCATGTTTATCGGCTGTCTGGCACTTGCCATTGCGGAAATGCTGGACAGCATACCCATTTTTACCAGACGGATTGGCTTCCGGCATGGTCTTGGCATTGCTATCTGTGCCATGGCAGCGGGAAAACTGGCAGGATCGTTGATGTATTTTTACTTGCGTTTACATGAAGTGGTGAAATAAGGAGGTATTTTTATGGACGAACAGGTTACCAGACAAACGATTGAAGAAAAAAAACAGAATTACGAGGAATACGTAAAGGGTATGACGCCGACACACAATCTTTTTGCACAGATGGGAAAAGCATTTCTTACCGGCGGTATTATCTGTCTGATCGGACAGTGCATTCTGAATTATTGTACGAATGTAATGGGCATGGAAAAAGAGGCGGCTGCCACAATCTGTACATTGCTTCTGGTTTTGTGCAGTGTTATCCTGACCGGGTTTAACATTTATCCTTCAATTGTAAAGTGGGGCGGCGCCGGTGCTCTGGTGCCCATTACCGGTTTTGCCAATTCTGTGGCGGCGCCTGCCATTGAGTTCAAAAAGGAAGGCTGGGTCTTTGGCGTAGGCTGCAAGATTTTCTCCATTGCCGGACCGGTTATTCTATACGGCATCTTTACAAGCTGGTTGCTGGGTCTGGGCTACTGGGTTCTCAAAATAACCGGCGTGATTGGGTAAGTGAAAGCGGCTAAAGGAAGAAGTAGGCACTAAGTGAGCTAGGGTAGACCAAAGTGCCTACCGAAAAAAAGAAAGTAGGCACTAAGTGAACAAAGGTAGACCA
>ERZ1034976.968-NODE-968-length-24191-cov-45.289692_pt1 | contig 24191 bp, 19 predicted proteins | sample MGYA00520623_ERZ1034976 | MGnify/ENA primary metagenome ERZ1034976 (study PRJEB33766, sample SAMN09781774) | gut metagenome | biome: gut microbiome | host: Homo sapiens | place: Madagascar | study: EMG produced TPA metagenomics assembly of the PRJNA485056 data... | reverse complement strand
CCCTTCATACTTTGCCATATGCAGAACATATTGCTTTCAAAGGAGGTACAAGTCTTAGCAAATGCTGGAATTTGATAGCCAGATTCTCCGAAGACGTAGATATAGCACTCAGCAGAGAATTCCTTGGATTTAGCGGTGAATTGTCGAAGACTCAAATCAGCGACAGACTACGTCGAGCTACCTGTTCTTTCGTAAGAGAGAAGATGCAGCATGATGTAAGGAAAGCTTTAGTGGATTTGGGTATACGGGCAGATGTCTTTTCTGTGGATGTTGTCATCACATCAGTTACGACAACTGACCCAGAAGTGATAACTATAACCTATCATAGTTTGTATGAAGTATCACCATATATAAAGAATACTGTAAAGATAGAAATCAGCGGCAGGTCGATGATGGAGCCGATTGAGAAAAAGGCTATAAATGCAGCTATTGACGCCCATTTCAGCAAAGCACCATTTGCAGAAAAGCCATTCGAGGTGAACGCTGTCATTCCAGAGCGTACTTTCCTTGAAAAGATATTTCTGCTGCATGAAGAGTTTAGGAAGAATGAGGTCAGAGTGGAGCGTATGTCTCGCCATATATATGATTTGGCAATGATGATGGATTCTGAAAACAAAATTGCTGACCGTGCAATCCACAACGAAGCCCTGTATAAGGCGGTACTTGAACATCGCAGAAAGTTCATCGGACTTAAGGGCTTCAACTATGATGAGCTATATCCTGCCACATTATGTATCGTGCCCAACGAGGATATTGCAAGACTATGGCACGAAGACTACAAGTTTATGTGTGAGCACATGATTTTCGGGCAGGTACCTTCTTTTGAGCAACTGATAAGCAAGTTGTCAACACTCAACGGCAGAATTAGACAGTTAAATTACCGAAAGGCATGAACATAAACGAAATCGACGAGGATATCGAACAATAGCTCGGCAACTTCGCAACATAATTTAAACGCAAAGTATCCTATATTCTACTAGCGTTCAGCCTTTGGTTGAACGAAAGAGGAATATAGGATACTTTTTTTGTTTATTACTTTTTATTGGAATGTAGCGAACTTGCAGTTGCTGAGTTTCACACCGTCGCCAGCATCGATGTCTTTATCCTTTTGGGGTTGAAATATTAGTTGCGAACCTTACTTGCCAGTAGGCATAAAAATATGATTCCGCAGATAGCAGATAGAGAACCTGTAATTATGTATAGGGCTATAAAGCTATGGGAGTGATTGCCATAGCAATAAGCTCGGGTGCTCCAATAGCATATAATGGCGAACAATAGGGATAACATAGCTAATGTGCGAATTAACCCCTTGTAACGTTTCTTTTTGCCCTTCTGCTCTTTGTTAGTCTTTATATCCATTTTCTTGTTGAAAAATAGTAAAACGCTGCGAATATAGCAAAAAAAAGTAGTCATTCTAACAAAAACTTGTTTTTTTTACGCAATAGATAGTTTATATTAGCCAAAAGGATTATATTTGCAAAACGGAATGATGTTGTGTGACATCTGTAATGCATTAATGAGAATATACTTCGATCAAACAATATATATATACTTCACATTAATATTATTTTATTCAGATTCACATAAACATTTATATTATGAAAAAATCAATCTTTTTAATCGTAGCAAGCTTGGCTCTTGCTCCCATATCGTTTGGGAATAAAGCTATAGCGCAGACGTTCGAGAAACTGTTCGAAGGGGATTCCTATGTTCCCTATCTTTATGCCGATATCAATGATGACGGCAAGCAGGAGTATGTCTTGTACGGCAAGTGGCGCACCCTTGCAGGTAAGGAACTCTATTCTTTTCCCGAAGGTTCCGCAATTTGGCCAAGCGCAATGTTGTATCTCACTGCCAATCCTGTACCAGGTTTTGTTATTACCGCCAACGACTATGAAGATATCCGCGGTGATGTCATCTTTATTAAGGATGGCAAGTATGTAATTTCAAATGTATATTCAAAGGCATACAATGGTGAAAGCTCTCTTTTTGGTGCCACTTGGGCAGATATCAATCTGGATGGACGCATGGACATGCTGTACTGGAAGAAGGAGAGATTTGGCAATACTACCATTTATTATCCCTATGTGAAGATGATGTGTGCCGACGGAACGTTTGTTGAGAAGCCTCTGGAGCTGGTGACCGACATGGACGAACTGCAGGGGGCAATGGATGCAACCGGCGGTAACGGCACTTTCTCGGTGAGCAACAACGCTTCCTTCTCGGGATTCAGCTCGGGCAAGGGTGCCAGCTTACCTGTTGGAAATATAAACGTGGTTGACCTCAACCAGGATGGTTATCCTGACTTCATCGATGAAAAAGGCTTCTCATATCTGTCGCTGGGCGACGGTCGCTACTATCTGGCATCGATAGCTGCGAAGAAGCTGCGTTTTGGTGATGTCAATGGCGATGGACTGACTGATTTGCTTGTATATGATGGCAACGAGCTGAAGCTGAAGTTGAATACCGGACAGGGATTCCAGGATATGTCGTTGCTCAGCAACAGAAGTCTGCGTGATGTGTATATGCTGGATTGTGACGGCGACGGACATTTGGATATCTTGGCTGCTGTTACTGCTGAGGATGCCAGCTTTTTGGCTTTCTTCCGCAATCAGGGCAACGGCAAGTTCAAGCGCATCGTGAGGAGCTTCGAGAAGTCTGTGTACTGGGAAGCCCCATATTTCATCAATAATAACGGACTGCCAAGCATGGTTTCATACGCTGATGGCGACCTCATGTGCTGGAACTGGGATGCATCGTTCAATGTAGAAAAGGTGACATTAACTTCCGGGGTAAAACTTCCGCAAGGGTACTCACTCCTGGATATGGATGGTGACGGCAAGATAGACGTACCTTGCGAAAGAGGATATCAAGAGTACGGCATATTCCATTGCAAGGTGGAAAAAGCTAATACTCCTCCTAACAAGATGCAGGCACCAAAGCTTCTGCTGGACAAATCCACGGGCATGCTGCGTGCTGAGTGGGAGCACGGAACAGATGCCGAGAACTCTGCGGGCGACCTCAGCTATGAGTTCGAAATCACTTCGCCAAACGGTGAATATCTGTTCCGCACCTTCACCAAGAGCCTCTTCACACTGGCTTCGGCTGGCAGTTGGGGTACGAGCAGCGTGCAGGCTCGTGTGCGTGCCATTGATGGCTGTGGCATGAAAGGAAAGTGGAGCGATGTGGCAAAGCAGGACGGTATCCTCGCTGTGCCTTCTGTGGCTCTGAGCTGCCACCACAATGCCTGCACGGGTGATACCATCTTTGTGCGTGAACTGAGTGACATGGAATGTGAGATGAAAGCTATGCCAGACGGTCGTTTGGTTACAGCTAAAGACGGACGAAAGGGCTTCGTGTTTGCTTTGCACGGAACCAAGAAGATAGAGTTTACCGCTAAGGATGGTATAACCATAAGCCGCCAGATAGAGGTGCAGCCAGTGCGTGTGGAATCGGCAGTAGGAAAATTCGGAATTATGAACACTCCGAATTTCTGTTTTGATTTTGCCCAGTTGGGCACGCTGCAGGCTTTAACATCTGATGGTTATTATAAATGGAATGACTATAAGTATGAGAAGCAGCCTGTGTTTGACTTCTCTGATGGTGTCTATTACACTTTTGTCTATGATGCCAATATGGATGGTCTGCCTGATCCTGCCCATGCCGATGGTTATCAGAATTATACATTGAAGGTTGCTGTCAATCAGGGCGATGGCGACTTCTTGAAGAGTAGCGTTTCGTGTGAATTGCCTGGCTCAGGATATATGTATGATGACCGTGTAGATATCAACAATGATGGTCTTATGGAGTGCAGCTTTAGGGACAATAATGGTCTCTATAGAATCGATATGAATGAATGTCTGGTCAAGACGGACTATATGGATTTGGGAGATCAATCAAAGATTATCGATCTTTACCTTAAAGCATGTGCCGATTTTGACCGCGACGGACGTTTGGATATTCCTAGTAGGGTGAAGGTCGGAAATGATTATTATGAAGGTATCCTATATAATGAGGGTAATGGCCGCTGGACATTTAAGCCTGTATCATCATGTCGTTCGGATATGTATACTTATGATGTAGATGGTGATGGATATGTTGATTTGGTGTTGAATAATAATGGTCTCAGCTATTATAGTAAGGTTTTACGCAATTTAGGCAACCGCGAGTTTGCTGAGCTGGAGGATCTTGATGGATATTTGCTGAAGATGGATATAGACCAGGATGGATTGGCTGACCTTCAACAGTTCAAAGATGGGTCAATCATTGTGAGCAATCATGGTTCGCCTGTTCTTGTCCCATTCACGAGGTACGATTTGTACGGCTCAGACTTTGTTGATATCAATAATGATGGCGTGCCTGATTGCTCGTTTAATGGAGCCCTCATGAGAATTGCCAACAACAATACAGCACCCACAGCGCCTACCACATTGATAGCCGCTCAGACTGCAGATGAGGTGATAATCAGCTGGGATGGCGCTACAGACAAGGAGAGCACCACAAGCCAGTTGCGCTACAACATCAGTATCAAGGAAAAGGGTGCTACAGGAGATGGCGCATACATCTGGTCGCCACTAAATGCTACTAACGACAAGGCACGCATGAGCCTCGTACGTGGCATTCCTACCTATTATCGTCAGGCTACCAAGTTGCCAATGCCTATCAACCGTTTCCAGGCTGGCAAGACCTATGAGATATGTGTGCAGGCTATAGACCCATGGTATGCCAGCTCGCCATTCTCTAAGGTGATTGAGTTTACACCGCAAGCCGAGTGCCACATCACGCTTCCTGCCAAGGCTGGAGTGGATGAGTATGTAGCTTATCGCACGGTGAGCAACGTACAGGGAGCGCTCAGTATCAGACAGGCTGAGGGTATGGATTTGTCAAAGAATGGCTATATAAAGTGGAACACACCAGGCGTGAAGACTGTGGTGACCACCAACACCAACTCAATGATAAAGAGCACCACACAGATTCTGATTGTGGATAAGCCAAACCTTGATGTGCAGATTCCTGCACGAGCTTTGGCTGGTCAGACTTTGGTGCTGGATATGCCTGAGTGTATGCGCAATGAAGGTGCTAAGGTTTCGGTGGCATCAGATGAGGCAAAGGTTGCTTACGATGCTAACACCAATAAGGCTGTTGTAACCCTACCTGAGCAGGATGGCAACTGCCAGCTTACTATCACCTATGCCGACGAGGTATGGCAGAAGGCTATTACTCGCAACTATAATATTAATGTGGTGGGTCAAAACTGGACTCCACAGATAGCACAGGTGAAGGTGGCTGATGGTCATAGCGTAATTCAATGGGATGAGCAGAATTTGCCTGCTCCAGAACTCTTTACTGGCATGGTGAACATTTATCGTGAGAGCGATATTGCCGACTCGTACGACCTTATTGCGCAGGTGCCAATGAGCCAAGGCAAGTATGTGGATGAGCAGAGCCATTCGGAGGTATGCAGTTATCGTTATCAGATAACTCTTTCTACTACCTATGGAGTAGAAACATTACCAAGCAAGGTACATGCAACCATGCATGTGTTGGCAAATCACGGCTTGGGCAATGATATCAATATTAGATGGACTCCTTATGAGGGAACAACCGTTGCTCAGTATGTGGTGTATGCTGGTACAAGTCCTGACAATATGCAAATAGTAGAACGCCTATCTGGTTATGCTCGCAGCTATGTACACCATCGCAATAGCGATGCTACTACATATTATGCTGTAGGTTTTGTAGCTAAATCTGAACTAAGCGCAAAGGCTAAGGCTAAAACTATAGCCAACGACGAAATTGTTTCAAATATCATTAGTAGTGCTGACGCTTATAGTGTTAATGCAGTACAGTCTATTGAAATTGCTACACGCGAGGAAGAAGCTACGTTTACTCAGGAGCGCTTGACGCTACATTTGCTTGCTTATGTAACTCCTTCACAGGCTTCTATCGGCAAGGTGGAGTGGTCGTTGCTCGCTGGTGAGTCGTTGGTTAATCTGTCTGACGACGGTGTAATGCAGTTGATTCCTGGCACAACGGGTGGCGAAGTTATAGTACAGGCAAAAGCCATCGATGGTTCGGGCATTACTGCTACACGCACATTCGCTGTACCACAAGTGTCGGGTGTGGAAAGTGTGGAAACTAATGCCGATGGTGTTAAGATAAGTGCGATGCTGGGTGGTGTGATGCTGACAGGCATTACTAATCCAACAGATGTGCTTGTGACAACTGCTAATGGTACTGTTGTTTATCGTTCTATTCTTGCTGCCGACCACCATATAGCTCTTGGCAATGGACTTTACATTGTAAGAGCTGGCAATAGAGTTTGCAAGGTGATGGTGAGATGATGATATATTGAAACGCAAAGTATCCTATATTCTTCGATTGTTCAACTTGGGATGAACAAAAGAGGAATATAGGATACTTTTTTTTATTTGTAGATTTTATTAGAATGTAGCGAACTTGCAGTTGGTGAGTTTCACACCGTCGCCTGCATCGATGTCTTTATCCTTCTGGGTGTAGAAGAAGGTGGAGTTGTCGATGGTGATGTTTTTGAGGCAGGTGTAGCCAGGGAGACCGTGAGCGCTGATAGCTGTTTTTGTTCCACGACATACGATATTGTTGATATGGATGTCGTTCCACTCTGGCACGTATTCTGCATTTTGTGGGATTACGGTTTTGCCATTGTCTGACTTCACGCTGTAGCTCTTGTCGGCATAGGTGCACTCGAAGATGATAGCCTCGTCTTTGATGTCGGTCATGATGATGTCGCTAACGTAGATGCCTTCTGTTTTGCCACCTCTGCCAATACCGCTCTTAAAGCGGAGACCGGTGTCGGTGCCTGAGAAGAGGTTGTGACGAACCACGATATTCTTCATGCCGTTAGAGAATTCTGAACCAATGACGAAGCCACCATGTGCATGGTATACGGTGTTGTTCTGGATAAGGATGTCTTCGCATGGTCCGTCGGCAGCATTCTTTTTGCCTACTCCGCCTTTCATGCAGATGCCGTCGTCGCCAGCGTCAATGGTGTTGTTTACGATGAGCACTTTCTTGCAGCAGCTGATGTCAAGGGCGTCGCCATTTTGTGCGTTCCAAGGGCAGCGGATGGTTGTGCCGTCGACGATGACGTTGGTGCAGCAAGTAGGGATGAGGTGGAAGCGAGGTGAGTTTTGGATGGTAATGCCACTAATGAGCACTCGGTCGCAGTCGGTGAGGCGGATGAGGTGGGTTCTGAGACGCTCTTGGGCTTCTGGGGTGTCGGCAAGATTGTCGAAGTGTTTCAAGTTGAATGGGAACCATAGTTTGCCTCCCTCGGTTTCGGTGCCACCCATAGATTTATATTCTTTCCACTCTACGTCGCTGACTTTAGAGTGCTTTACTGGTCGCCACATGGCCCCGTTGCCATCGATGGTACCTTCGCCTGTGATGCTGATGTTGGTGCGCTTGCTTGCAGAGATGAGTGGTGAGGTTTTTTCTGCTTTCACTCCGTTGGAGACTTTGAAATGCTGTGTGCGGTCGGGAGTGGCCATGATAACAGCATTTTTCTCGATATGGAGGTCGATGTTGCTTTTGAGCGAGATGAGGCCTGTGAGCCATACGCCAGCAGGGACAATAAGATGACCTCCACCTTTTTTATCAAGTGCTTTGATGGCTTTGTCGAAGGCTTGGGTGTTGAGGGTGATTCCATCGCCTACGGCTCCGAAGTCTTTAAGGTTTACACTATAGTCCGGGATTACTGCTACTTCAGGTTGCTGCATTTTTACGGGCATGTTCTGATAGTAGGTGCCGTAGTCGGCAGCATAAGTTGCTATGCTAAGGAGCATAGTGAGAGCAAGGGTCATGATTTTTTTCATGTTGTGAGAAATTGTTTGTTTTGTAGAATTTGTTTTAGTAGGGTTTGATTAATTGGTACAAAAGTAGTTTAATAATATAAGGATAGCAAATGATTTATGTTTTTTTAGAGAGAAGTGGCATTTGTTAAGTGAAGAGTGAAGAACGAAGAGTGAAGAACGAAGAGTGAAGAATCCGATGGAAGTGAAGAGAAAAAAAGAGTGAAGAATATTTTAGCTTGTTAAGCATATTGATTCTTCACTCTTCACTATTCTGTTGGCTTACCCTTCGGCCGCCGATTTTCAATTCTTCACTTACTTCACGATTCCCTTTTCGAGATATTCGGCAAGGTTGGTGCGAACTTTCTCGGCTGCACCGTCGGAAGCTACTTTAGCCATGTCGCTGTCTACCATGATGTTGACAAGCTCTTGGAAAGATGTCTTTGATGGATTCCAACCCAACTTAGCCTTGGCTTTAGTAGGATCGCCCCAGAGGTTTACTACGTCGGTAGGACGATAGAAGTCAGGGCTAACCTCGATGAGCACATTGCCTGTGGCTTTGTCGATACCCTTCTCGTTCATGCCTTCGCCCTGGAATTCGAGCTCGATGCCTACACGCTTGAAAGCATGGTAGCAGAACTCGCGCACGCTGTGCTGTTCGCCTGTAGCAATGACGAAGTCTTCAGGTTTGTCTTGCTGAAGGATGAGCCACATACACTCTACATAGTCTTTAGCATAGCCCCAGTCGCGGAGTGACGAGAGGTTGCCAAGATAGAGTTTGTCTTGCTTGCCCTGCTTGATGCGTGCGGCAGCAAGAGTGATTTTGCGGGTAACGAATGTTTCGCCACGGCGCTCGCTCTCGTGGTTGAAGAGGATGCCCGAGCAGCAATACATGTCGTAAGCCTCGCGATATTCTTTTACTATCCAGAAGCCATACTGCTTGGCAACAGCATATGGGCTGTAAGGGTGGAAAGGTGTGTTCTCGTTTTGTGGTACTTCCTCTACCTTGCCATAGAGCTCAGAGGTGGAAGCCTGATAGATGCGGCAAGAGTCTTTCAGACCAAGCTGGCGCACAGCCTCGAGGATGCGCAATACACCTACTGCATCGACGTCGGCAGTGAACTCAGGAGAGTCGAAGCTGACCTGCACGTGGCTCTGAGCAGCGAGGTTGTAGATTTCTGTTGGACGAACCTTGCCGATAACGCCAAGGATGCTCATAGAGTCACCCAAGTCGGCATAGTGGAGGTGGAAGTGTGGGGTACCTTCAAGATGTGCGATACGCTCGCGATAGTCGACAGAAGAACGACGGATTGTGCCGTGGACTTCGTATCCTTTTTCCAAAAGGAATTCTGCGAGGTAAGAACCATCCTGACCCGTGATACCTGTAATAAGAGCTACTTTATTTTCCATGTTTTTTAGGGTTTTCTTGGTTGTTGCTTATGAATAGTTTGAATTATTATTTTACTTCTGCTTCGATTTTGTTTTTTATTCCCTTCATGTCGACGAGGAATGCTTTGGCAGAGCCAAACTTCAGGAACATGTCGAGACGCACAGGCACGTGGTTGTCGTCGTCGGTGACATAGAAGTCGACGATGCGCTTGTATTTACCGTCTTCGAGTTCCATATACGATAGTTGCAGACATCTGTATTTGTGATGGTTGTCAGCCTTGATAGTGGTTTTGCCTTGGTAGCGGAGCTTAGCAGGGCTGAGGCCATTGCCATCGGCGATGGTGATGTTGACATCGTGACCTTTCTTCCAACCTGTAGGGTTGAAGGAGCGAGCACGCAAGAAGATGCTCAGCATATCGTAGACGCAATCGTTGAGAGTGCGATTTTGCCATTTGTTTTCGCCCTTGTGGGTGAGGCGATGCTGCTTGAGTTGCACTTTGCCATTTGGATAGTTGTAGAATACCTCATCGACGGTGTATCGGTCGCCCTCGCGAGCACCCTTGCGGAAGTAGAGGGGAGCAAGGTTGAGTGTGTTGTAGCAAAGGAGGGTGTCGCGCAATACAAACCAATTGTCAACCTTGTTGTTGCCACGAGTGATAAGGCTCGCACGATAAGCTTCCTTGCCGTTGCGTTTGCTCTGTACGGTGTACATAGAAGCTGTTCCAGCCTTTACCCACACGAATTTCCAGTTGTAGTAGAGGTTGTATGTGAGAAACTCGCCCGACTTGAAGGCTGTGTTTCTGAATGTGCACTGTGCCATAGCCTTTTGGCTAAACAGCATGGCAGCAATAACGAGAAATAGAATTCTAACGTGCTTCATACATTATTATATATTAATACATTATAATACTTTAGGAACATATTGAATGCCGAGGCTCTTGGCTCTGTCGAGGTTGCGAGACTTCACGGTCTTCTTCTTGTCTGCCTTTTGCTTTGTGATTTGCGAAGGTTTCTGAGAGGAGAGCGAGCGAGCGGTAGGTGTCCATGTTTCAGAGAAATCCCAGTTGGCTTTGCATTGGATTGCCTCGTGGTAATAGTAAACCGGCTCTGGCTGGCGACCTTCGGCAAAGAGACCTGTGTCCCACATACCATTGTTGTTTTCGTCGACATAGAGGCGGAGATAGTAGGTGCCTGGTGCAACATAATAGAACTGTACGTTGCCATCGGTGGTCTTTACCTCTTTCACTGGGTTGTCGGAGGTGTTGAGGAGTTGGCAAACCACATTCTTGCCTTCCATGCCATTGAGGGTGAACATGATGGTGGCGTATTGGTTGAGGTCTTTAACCTTCAGACCCTGTTTGCTTGGACCAGCGCAGGTGCCATAGATGTCTTCGAAGACCAGAGAGTCGAGCTCTAAGCTATATTCGTAGCCCGGTTTCCATTCGGCTCGGAAGGTGTAGAGGAGAGGAGTGTTTTGGTCGAACTTAAACTTCTCTTCATACCACAGCGAATCCTTTGGCGGTTTGGAATAGAGGTGCATCTTGTCGAGATGGAAATGCTTGAGCGGGGTGTTGAAAGCGAACTCCACATTCTTGTCGGGGTCGAGGTCGGTGCCTTTGACGGAGTATTTCAGCAGTTCTATTGGCGGAATACTGTCGTAGGGTTCTCCCTTTCGCTTCTTCTTGTCTTGCGCCTTCTGCCATTTTTCCAAATTCTTGAGCTTAGCCTTGAGTCGCTTTTCGTAAGGAATCTTGGCGAATAGCTGTATGGTGTCGACGCCCTCGACGAGATGGCCCAGAGTGTCGGTGACGAGATGGCGAAGCTCAAGCTCCAGCGAGTCGCAATTGACCAAGGCTGTGTCGTTGAGCCAATAAGTTATGGTGTCGCGCTTAGCAGAAGCATCGATGGTGAAGGTGGAGTCAGTGATGTTGAAGTTGAGCCCCTTGAGCTTTGGCAGCGAGTCAGAACCATAGCTATAGAAGAGCGAGAAGCGGTTGGCGTCTGGGCGCTCGCTCTTGAGGAATATGCGGTCGGTGTTGATCTCGTTGAAAGCCAAAAGGCAGACATCGTCGGGCAAGAAGTGAGTATAGTCGATGCGCTTTACCACGTCGATATGCAGAGTGTCGCGCCAAAGAGTGTCTTGGCGAACATCAGCTTTGAACGAAGGAATGATGGTGTCGGTAGAGAAAGCGAGCATCTCAGCCTTTTGGTTAAAGAGATAGTTGCCATCCATATCCTGCAGAGCGTAGATACGATAGCTGCCAGGAGCAACACCCTTGATGACGAAATGACCTTGGCTATCTGTGCGCGACACACGAAGCATAGGCTTGGTGGAGAAAGCGCTGTCGGCAAGGTCGGCATAAAGACCCACGAGGATGCCCTTGACAGGTTCGAGATTGTCGGCAGCAAGCACGGAGCCTGCTACTTCCAAGGTGTCGATGACATTGCCCGTAGAGAAGCAATAAGTGTAGTTGCCCATTGGGTTGCCCTCGTTGTTGTCGGAAATGGCATCAGAGAAGTCGATGGTGTAGGTGGTGTTTGCCTTCAGTGAGTCGAGGAGCGAGATGGCGATGCGTTTGCCCTGCGCCTTGATTTCAGGAGCCTCTATCTGAGGTGGTGACACCACGACCTTTTCGGTAGGGTTGTCGACCTTAATAAATTCGTCGAAATTGATGTACACCTTTTTGGCGTTGACATTAGTAGCCTTCTCGCTTGGCGAAGCACCAACAACCCTTGGAGGAGTTTCATCATACCATCCTCCGTCAGGGTTGCCCATTCTTGCACACGAGGCTACAACAAAGGCAACGACAATGATTGCGAATATCTTAAGTAATGTTCCTTTAGGACTTATTTTCATGAGTTCATCATTTCGAGAATTTCATCTATGTTGCGACGAGAATTGCTGAGGCGTGGCACCTTGTGCTGTCCGCCGAGCTTTCCTTTCGACTTTAGCCACTCGTTGAAGATTCCAGTTGGAGCCTTTACGACCTCAAGATGCTGGAGAGTGATGTCGTGGAAACGCTTAGCCTCGTAGTCGCTATTTAGCTCCTGAAGCTTGCGGTCGAGGAGAGTGGCAAACTCGTCGAGGTTGGTTGGCTCGTGAGAGAATTCGATGAGCCATTGGTGGCGACACTTGGCATTGTCGTCCATATAAACAGGTGCGGCAGTATATTCCAACACCTCGGCGCCAGTCTGCTGGCAGGCGTAAGCCAAGCCCTTTTCGGCATTGTCTTGCACGAGTTCTTCGCCAAAGGCATTGATGAAATATTTGGTACGACCAGTGATTACAAACTTGTATGGGTTGCGACTGGTGAAGCTTACGGTGTCGCCAATGATGTAGCGCCACAGACCACACGAGGTAGAAATAACCATGGCGTAGTTTTTGCCGAGCTCGATGCCTGAGAGAGGGACGATGGTTGGATTGTCGGTGCCAAACTCATCCATAGGAATAAACTCGTAAAAAACATCGTAGTCGACCATTAGCAACATCGACTTGTCGGTAGGATCGTCCTGAATGCCGAAGAAGCCTTCGCTGGCATTGTAGGTCTCCATATAGTGCATGTCGCTCTTGGTGATGAGTTTTTCGTATTGGCTACGATAAGGAGTAAAGGCAATGCCACCATGGAAGAAGACCTCAAGGTTTGGCCACACCTCTTGGAGATGCTTTTTGCCGGTAATCTCCATAATGCGAACCAATACGCTGAGCATCCATGAAGGAACGCCAGAGATATTGGTGACATTCTTGTTGAGAGTTTCGTGGGCTATGCGGTCGCGCTTAACCTCGAAGTCGCTCAACAGAGCAGTCTGCTTGCAAGGAACTCTGACAAGGTTGGCAAAAGGATTGATATTCTCGATGAGAATAGCACTAAGGTCGCCAACCAAAGAGCCTGGCAGATTGTAGTTAGGCGAATGGCTGCCACCAAGGATTAAAGATCTGCCATCGAAGAGACGGCTGTTGGGATTGTTTCTGAGATACAGAGCCACAACATCCTTTCCGCCCTGATAGTGAATGCGCTGCAAACCATCGTGAGAAACAGGAATAAACTTGCTCTTGTCGTTGGTTGTGCCCGACGACTTAGCGTACCATTTCACCGAACCTGGCCAAAGTATGTCGCTTTCGCCATGGCGCATTCTGTCGATGTCGCCCTTGAGCTCTTCGTAGGTGTTGAGAGGCACATTCTTGGCGAAGTCGTCATAGCTATGTATGGTTTTGAAAAGATGGTTGCGTCCGTATTCCGTTGATGCAGCGGTGTTTACGAGATATTTCAATACCTCGTCTTGCATTTTCTCGGCTCCGTTTTGATAATGCTGGAGCTCCTTTTGCCTTGGCACAAACAGTTTGCCGGCTATGCTTGTTATACTCATTGTCTATTGTTGCTTATTTTGGCAATGTGCCTAATAACACATATTAAGGTGCAAAATTAAACCAAAAAACTGATAATGAAGAATTATTTAGCATAATTAACGAAGAGGGGGAGTAAGTGAAGAGTGAAGAGGGAAGAGTGAAGAATCCGATGGAAGTGAAGAGGGAAGAGAAGGGAGCGAGGGTAAGTGCGACAACCGAGTTGTCGCAAACTCGACCCGCAGGGCACGGTTCCCTCTTTCCTCTTCACTTAAATTCTTCCCTCTTCGTTCTTCCCTCTTCACTAAAAAAGCCTCCAGCTATCCGAGGATGGAGCTGGAGGCTTAATAAAAATCTATATAAAAATATCTTTGCAGAAATATTAGTATATTACTTTACATAAACGATAGCCAAGCGGTTTGAGGTCGTGCCCTGTACGCCCTCGCCAGTAGCCTCGTCAACAATGACGCCACGGCTCTTGAGATAGTCGGCAACAGAGTTAGCACGGCTCTGAGAAATCTTGTCGTTGATTTCCTTAGAACCCTCTGGAGAAGCTGTACCAACAACCTGTACGTGCTTGCCCTTAGCAATAGCGTTGAGAGCAACCTTAGCCTCCTTAGTGAGTGTGGTCTTGCCCTGTGCGAAGGTTACGAATACGAGGTTCTCAACCTTTACTTCGCGAGTGATGTTGTTGTCCTTAACAACCTCCTTGACTACTTCCTTAACAACCTCCTTAGGTTTCTTAGCCAACTCGCTGCGCAAATCGTTGATCTGAGCATTCAAAGCGTCAATCTCTGACTGGTCGCGAAGCTTAGCGATAGTGAAGTTGTGGGTGCCGTTAGAGTTGCCAAACTTATAGTTGAGACCGATGGTTCCCTTGAGGGTAGAATAGTTGCTGCTGTATTCAACCTCTGTGCGACCCTTTTCGTGGATGTTCCAGTTGATAGAAGGCTCTACATAGAGCTGCCATTCTTTCTGGCTACCGAAGTTGTATGCGAGGTCAATACCAAACTTAGAAGTTACTACATTTGCTTTCCATGCATCAGAAGGATGGCCAAAGGTATGACCCCATCCCAAACCGAATACAGGGATAACTTCGAAGCAACGAGGTTCGCCATTATAGCCACCAATCCAGTTGAGCACGTTGAGAGTTCCTAACAAAGATACGTTTGTTGAGTTAACGAAAGTCTTTGCTTCGTTGCTATGATGAAAATTCTTGAAGTTGAAATTGCCTTCTAAAGCCAAACCTACTACTGGAGTGAACCAACGACCTACGCGGAAACCAATGCTTGGAGTGATGTCCTTAAAGCGAGAGTGGTCGCCTGCGCCTAATGATGAAAGGCGAGTAACGGTAGACAAGCCACCATTGACACCAACGTAGATGTTGTCTGTAGTTTTACTTTCTGTAACTGTTTGAGCATTTGCCGATACTGCCATTACTGCAGCAGCAAGCATTAAAATAAACTTTTTCATTTTTTTCTTGTAATAAAAACGTGTTTATAAAAAAAAACTTGTGTATTATGTTTACGGGTGCAAAGATAGATAAAAGAAATATAACCACAAAGAGAATAGAGAAAAACTATTTACTTTGTGCGAAAAACAGTATAAAAAAATGGTAGACCACTTAGGTCTACCATTTACTTACGAGCATGAAAGGAGTTGTCTTTCCTGCTAATAGGTTTGTATTGAAATCGTTGTCGAGATAAACTCCGCCAAGTACGAGCTGCATCTGCATAACCTTTTGAGTAGCCGAATGCAGACCAAAGGAATAGCCATTAGAACTGAAGTAGGCTGAAACCTTGTGGGCACTTCCACCATAGATGACATTATAGACCACAGGCATAGGAAAAAGAATGTAGCCTATTACAGGAGTGATTTGGTAGAATCCGATCTTAGCCTTAAGAGTTGCTCCTGAAGCCTGAGAGAGAGCTGTTTTGACGTCGCCTTCTGGTAAGTCTTTGGCAATGAGCTTAGCAGGGAAGCTGTAGACAACGAGAGTGGTGTCGGCAGCATTTACTTGCCAATCAATATCCAAGGTGTCAGTCTTGTCGGTAGCGATGATTGGATTCTGTGATTCGTAAATCAAATCGCCAGAGTAACTGCCACGAATAGAATTAAGACATTGGCGAGCCTCTTCGTTTGTTAATCCTGTTTTTCCGCCATCATCATCTAAGCATGATGCGAATAAGAATGCTGAGAAGCAGCATAGTAAAAAAGCAAGGAACTTTGTTTTCTTCATTGTAGTTAATATTGTGTTTTTTATTTTGTCGCCTATATTATATATAATAGGTGTAATTTTTAATCTTTAGATTATCCTTGTGAGCACACTCTCTATATGGTCGGCTACGGTTTCGGGTTCGATGGAGTTTAGACAAGCGTAGTCGCCACGAAGGCAAGGCTTGTTGCCATAGATGCTGCAAGGACGGCATGGTAAATCCACCTGTACGGTGTCTGCCTCCTTTTGTCCCCAACCCATGAAACCGGCGAAAGGATGGGTGGCGCCCCAGACGCTAACCACAGGACACCCTACGAGCGATGCCATGTGCATATTGGAGCTGTCCATAGATACCATCACGTCGAGATGGCTCATCAATGTAAGCTCATTGCGCAATCCGCCAAGATTGGCAGAAGCATTGATGCTATTTGGATATTTCTCGACCAAAGAGTTGATGATGTCCATCTCTGAGCGACCGCCTCCGAAGAAGAATATTCTGCATGATGGATGTCGGCGACTGATGATGTCGACCACCTGCTCCATCTTTTCAATAGGATAAATCTTTCCTTGGTGAGCAGCAAACGGTGCTATTCCTATCCATTGCTGGAAAGCCTTTTTTTCGCCTATTGCCTCAGAGAGCAAGCGGAGGTTGCCGCCCTCTTTAGGGAATATAGACGTGAAGTTCATCTTGATAGGATAGCCCAATTTAGCAAACACGTCGGCATAGTTCTGGAACGACGTAGGCTGCTGGCGGAACACCTTGTTGTTTTCTGCTATCAGCTGACGTTTGCCATCGCGATGTTTGTCGATGTGTGCCACTTTGTATCGGTCGATGTTGAATCTCATTCTGAGATAGTCAGACCTGATGACATTGTGAAGGTCGGCCACAGCAGTGAAATTCTTTGCTGTGAGCCTACGGTATAGGGAATTCAATCCCTTGATACCCTTGTATTCGCCCTTGATGTCGGCTCCCATGAAGCTTACGTTGGGAGCTAAGTCTTGGAAGAATGGCTGTGCAGAGGGACGGCTAAGCATGGTGATGCGGATATGAGGATACTGCTGAGCCAATGAATAAACCACAGGCACAGTCATCGCCACATCACCTATTGCAGAGAACCTTATTATGAGAATGTGTTCTGTTTTCACTTCTTGTTGTTGTAGAGAACAGGGTTAGTAGAAGGGTCGTTGTACATCTTCATCTGTCGGTACACCTTCATATATTTTCTGCCGGCAGCAATGTCTTCGAGCAGTTGGTCGATAGCTGTGCCAAGGTCTACCTGCTGTTCGAGCAGCACGTTGAGCTTAGTTTGGCATTTCTGTCTGTGCTCGTCGCTGGCGTCGGTACGCTCTGCCTGCTCCTTCATGTGGTAAATCTTTAGAGCAAGAATCGACAATCGGTCGATAGCCCAAGCAGGGCTCTCGGTATTGATGCGTGCATCAGGCAACACATTAACGTCGGAATACTTCTGGCGGAAGTAAGAGTCGATTTGTTCTACCAAGTCAGTACGATCCTGGTTGCTGCGGTCGATACGTCTCTTTAGAGCAAGCGCTTCGATAGGGTCGATGTGTGGGTCGCGGATGATGTCCTCGAAATGCCACTGCACGGTGTCTATCCAGCACTTGAGATACAATCTGTTCTCAATAGAATCTCTTTCGTAAGGGTTGTTGATAGGGGTATCGATATTATCAGTAACGTGATAATCTCGAATGGCCTGGTTGAAGACCTGATTGCATAGTTCTACAAATGACATGATTATTTAGTGTAAAATTAGATTTGTATTTAAAGGTTTCTACAGTTTCTTAGCTTCACGGCAAGATTATTTTTTTTAGTATTGCCGCATAGCGCTCTATATTTTGCAAAGATAGTGCAAACGAGTGCAATGAAAGTTTGCTTTCAGATTGCCGAGTGCAGCCTATCTTCTGCAAAGATAAGGAGAAAATATGAAATGACCAACTAAAAGTATACAAAAAATCATCTAAAACATGCACAAAGGTATGGTGTGTGTGCAAATAAGTGGTCTTTTTTATAGAAATTATTTGCAAATATCAAATAAAATTCGTTCCTTTGCAACCGTTTTTTAATTAGAATTTTCATTTAACCACTTAAAAATTACAATTATGTCAGAAATTGAAAGCAAAGTAAATGCAATTATCGTTGATAAACTTGGTGTAGAGGCTTCAGAGGTTAAGCCAGAAGCAAGCTTCACAAACGACCTTGGTGCAGACTCTTTGGATACAGTAGAGCTCATCATGGAATTTGAGAAGGAATTCGGTATCTCTATTCCAGACGATAAGGCTGAGACAATCCAGACTGTAGGTGACGCTATCTCTTACATCGAGGCTAACGCTAAGTAATATTACGTCTTGATGGAATTAAAGAGAGTAGTAGTAACAGGTCTCGGTGCCGTAACTCCGTTAGGAAATACTCCTGAGGAGACTTGGGAAAGCCTCCTTGCTGGTAAGAGCGGCGCTGCGCCTATTACCCATTTCGACGCTTCATTGTTCAAGACTCAGTTTGCATGCGAGGTTAAGAACCTTAACATCAATGACTACATTGATCGCAAGGAAGCACGCAAGCTCGACCGTTACACTCAGCTGGCAATGATTTCTGCTATGCAGGGTGTAAAGGATTCAGGACTCGATTTAGAGAAAGAAGACTTGAACCGCATTGGAGTTATCTACGGTGTGGGAATTGGTGGTATTAAGACTTTCGAGGATGAGGTTTCATATTATGGTGCTCATCCAGAGCTTGGTCCTAAGTTCAACCCATTCTTCATCCCTAAGATGATTGCCGACATTGCATCTGGTCAGATTAGCATCCATTTCGGCTTCCATGGTCCTAACTACACAACAACAAGTGCATGTGCTTCTTCAAGCAACGCTTTGGCTGATGCATTCAACCACATCCGTTTGGGTAAGGCTAATGTAATCGTTTCGGGTGGTGCTGAGGCAGCTATCTGTGCATGTGGTGTTGGTGGTTTCAATGCCATGAAGGCTCTTTCTACCCGCAATGATGATCCTGAGCACGCAAGCCGTCCATTCAGCGCAAGCCGCGATGGATTTATTATGGCTGAGGGTGCTGGCTGTATCATCCTTGAGGAACTTGAGCATGCTAAGGCTCGTGGTGCTAAGATCTATGCTGAGATGGTTGGCGAAGGCGAAAGCGCTGACGCTTATCACATCACAGCTTCTCACCCAGAGGGACTTGGTGCAAGGCTCGTTATGCAGAATGCACTCGACGACGCAGGCTTGAAGCCAGAGGATATCGACTACATCAATGTACACGGTACATCTACACACGTAGGCGACATCTCTGAGGCTAAGGCTATTAAGGACGTGTTCGGCGACGCTGCTTACAAGCTCAACATCAGCTCTACAAAGAGTATGACAGGTCACCTTCTTGGTGCTGCTGGTGCAGTAGAGGCTATGGTCTGCATCCTTTCTGTAAAGAACGATATTGTACCTCCAACTATCAACCATGAGGAGGACGACCAGGATCCTGAGATTGACTATAATTTGAACTTTACGTTCAACAAGGCTCAGAAGCGTGAGGTGCGTGCTGCATTGAGCAACACCTTCGGTTTTGGTGGTCATAACGCATGCGTTGTTTTCAAGAAGTATGCTGAATAATATCATTGATAGAATAAGGCTCCCTTTCCGTAAGGAGAAGGAGCTTTATTCTTCTTTATACGACATCATCGGTTTCTATCCACACGACATCAGTTTCTACAAGCTTGCTTTGATGCACAAAAGCGTTATGCGACGCAACGCAAAGGGTAAGCCAGTAAACAATGAGCGACTGGAGTTTCTCGGCGATGCCATTCTCGACGCTATTGTCGGTGATATCGTTTATCAACATTTTCCGGGCAAACGTGAAGGTTTTCTTACCAATACACGAAGCAAACTCGTACAGAGAGACACTTTGAACAAGCTTGCCCAGGAAATGGGAATCAACCAGCTTATATTAAGTTCGGGCCATACGTCGTCACACAACAGTTATATGGGCGGCAACGCATTTGAGGCATTGGTAGGTGCTATTTACCTTGACCAGGGCTACAATGCTTGCATGCGCTTTATGAATAAGCGCATTTTGGCTCAAATGATAAACATCGACAAGGTTGCCTACAAAGAGGTAAACTTCAAGAGTAAGCTCATAGAATGGAGCCAGAAAAACAAGGTTAGACTCACTTACGAACAGGTGTTGCAGGAAAAGGATAAGAATGGCAACCCAATCTTTGAGTTCAAGGTTGTGCTCGAAGGTGTTGAGGGCTGCGCAGGTAGAGGCTTTAGCAAGAAAGAGAGCCAGCAGCTTGCCAGCAAGCTTACGCTCGACAAGCTAAAGAAGAAACCACAATTCATCGACGAGGTGTTTGCAGCAAAGGCAAACCGCACAAAGATGGAGGAGGAGCCTGTACAGGCAATTCCTGATACTGAGGTGAAACAGGATTTCTTGATTACTAAGTCGGAACCTGCAACAGAGTCGCCTGCCACTATAGCAAAGGAAGAGAAACCAACAGAAGTTGCAATGCCGACAATAAAGAGTGCACAGACTTCTGACGAAGAATTTGATTTGAGCGACATATCTGCAAAGCCACAATCGCGCGAAGACATTATTGCCGCAGCCGAAGAGATGGCTTTTGCTGAAGCTGAATAAAATATCGGCTATAAATGAAAAAAGGTAAGAAAGATGAGGATTATCCTCACTTTCCTACCTTTTTTACTTTTTATCCTTTTTACCTATTATTATTTTCTACTATTATTATTTTTACCCTTTTACCTTTTTACCTTTTTACTTTTTTACCTTTCCCTATCTCGTATCTAAATCCTATATTCAGATTAAAGTTGAGCGGTTTTTCTTTGTAGATGGTGTTGAGCGACGAGTTGTCGTCGAAGAAATAGCTCAAGCCAGGCTCTGCATAGATGCCAATGTTGTCGGCAATCTTAAACTGTAAGCCTACGGCAGCATTAGCAGACAGCTGTAATGGGCGTGAGTGGATGTTCTGCTGCTCAGTCTTCTTTACATTGCCTTCTATCACGAAGTCTTTGCTCGTTTTGCCATTTACGCATTGTTCGGCAAGAATGCCAGTTGCAGCATAGAGGTCGAAGGCGCCATACGATAAAGCCTTGTATTTCAGACTTAGCGGAATACCTACGTAGTCGAGATTCTGACTGCCCGAGATGAAGTTTGTAGATGTTCCATCTTTCATGTCAGACGACAAACGAGTGTAGCTGACACCACTCTCGAGGCTTAGCCTGTCAGAGAGAGCATAAGCAATGTTTAAGCCTATGCGCACAGGAAGATGGTGTTTGTATTCAGTCTTCACCTCTTGTCCCTGGTTGTAGATGCCAATGCCGAGCATCGGACTTCCCTCCCAATCATAGCCATCAGAACCGGTAGCAACAATAAGGTCGCCAATAGAACGAGTGTTTACCGATGTGCCAGCAAGTCCTGTAGCGCTTGTTCCGATTTGCCATTTCGATGTACGGCTGTTGGCTTTCCGCACATTGTTGAAATCTTCTTTAGCCCAGAGGTCTTTATAATTCTCGTTGTGGGCAGATTCCTTTTGGCTTTTGGCTTTAGGCTTCTCTTTGTTGGCAGTTTTCTCTTCGTTGGCTGTTGCTGTGGCAATATTGTTGTTGCTTGCTGTGCTCTGTGATTCAGCAGTTGCAACGTTTTCAGGAGCGTTGTTTATGCTTTGCTCAACATTTGCCTCTCCATTTACTTCTCCATGTGCTGCAAGAAGCCTTTGCATGGTTTTTATAGTATTATCTTCTGTATCTTTGCCGATAGATGAATTGTTGTCTGTATCTAAATCTTTATTATCACTAATTGGATAGCTATATTGTTGTTTTGTTACTGTTTTTTGTGATGCTGAATTATCGGCAAGAGTAGGAGTAGTATCATCAGAGTTGTAGAAATAAAAACCAACAACGAAAGCCAAGCATGCAGCCACGGCAATGCCTACAGCACGCTGAAATCTATGCTGGAAGATGGTTGCACCCTTGGTGGTCTGCTTGTTGTCACCATTTGCTTCGCCCATGCTCTTAGGGCCTATTCCTTTAGAGCCCATTTCCTTAGAGATATTATCCCACAAGCCCTCAGGAGCATCTATCTCGTAGTTGCCCATGCGGTCGTGAATATCTTTTTGCCAGTTGTTGCTCATATTCAAATGGTATTGATGGTTTTATATTGATTGATTTTCTTGGCGAGAATAGCCTTAGCCTTATGTAGTTGTGAAGCCGAAGTGTTGACCTTTATTCCGAGCAGTTCGGCAATCTCCTTATGACTTTTATCTTCGATGACATAAAGGTTGAACACCGCTCGATAGCCATCCGGAAGTTCGCGGATAAACCGATAAATAACATCCGTAGGAATTCCCTCGGTTTCTATCTCATCGTCAGCAAGCTTGTCGTCATAGTCGGCAATATCAACGAGGGCGGCATTGCAATTCTTGCGTATGAAAGCCAAGGCTTCGTTTAGCGTAATCCTTGCCATCCATGCTCGAAGCGAGCCTTCTCCTCGATATTCAAAGTTGTTTATAGAAGAGAATATCTTGATAAAAGACTCCTGTAAGACGTCTTTCGCATCATCGTCGTTAGCAACATATCTGGAGCTTAAAGCCGCAAGATAGCGCACGTGCTGGCGATAGAGCAGCTCTTGAGCCGCTTTATCGCCTTTGTGCACTTTCTGTAGCAACTTTTCTTCTTCTGTTGCCTTCTTCAACGATTTTCTAAATATTCTCATAAACCTTATTAGTCTATTCTGCTACACATCGGCAGTCTTTCTTCCATGACCTTAGCCTTTGCCGAGTGCATTTTTAGCGAAACATCCAGCGACTTCTTACCGCTAAACGATTGCCAGTTGAGGCGTAGTTTCACTTTGTCGCCATGATTCTTGTATAGTGAGTTAAGGTCGAAAGCCACGAGAGCATCTGCATAACGGCCTTGCAAGTCGCCATTGGCATTATGGCGGAGAGTGAGCTCGTAGACATTGTCTTTGTTGGTTCCCGTCACAAGGTTTATCTCATGCTTTGAGCCATTTCCCCATATTGTGCGAATGCGGAGAGTGATGTAACCATCTTCAGCCACGGTAACCCAGTCGCGTACAATCTCTATAGGATCGTTGCCAAAAGTCTTGTCGTCGTTCTCGCCAGTAGTGGCAACAGGCAACTTGGTGCGGATGCTGTCAATCCAGTTTACCTTAACATTCTTCACTCCTCCGTTAGAGCCCGATTCCTCATTGTAGTTTACCAATGCTCTAACAGTCTTTTCACCGAAAGGAGACGACTTTAGGTTTGTTGGCACAAGTGTGGTAACACTATCCAGCTGCATATAGAAGCCGTTTGCGCCCTGAGGATAAACGGTGACGAGAGCCGTAGGGCGTCTTACCTCATCATAATCAGAATCTATATCGCAAGAAGTTAGCGATACTAATGAAGCCATAATGCCCACTACCCAAATATACAAACTAAACTTTTTCATAATTCTTTGATTTTTATGTTCATTCTATCTATTAAATAGCATGAACATAAAAATCTTGCCTCGTAACAACATTTTTTTTCACTAAAAAGGTGAAAATAATTATATCAAGCTCTTTTCTTAGCTTTTGCTAAGCCTTTTTAGTGATACATGCCAAATAATTATAATCGTCAGTCTGCTCCACCAATTCAGCATAAAAACCACATTCGGCAGCTTTTGTGGCGAGAGTTTCGAAGTCGATGTACAGCCAAGGGAACTCCTCGCCCTTAGTGCGCTTATATTGCATCTGATATTTCAGCTCGCCATAATATCCATCCCCCTCAGGCAATTCTATTATGCCATCTTCGGTTTCAAAGATGTAGCAGATGTCTGTAGAGTCGACAAGGAGTTGACCGTCAGGCTCCATAATCTCGGCAATATGGTCAAAGAACTTAGGTAGTTGGCTGATGGTGCCAACAATGCCGATTCCATTCATCAGCATCAGTATGGTGTCGAACTTCTCGTTTATGAGCCAGAAGTCTTGTTCTCTTGCATCTTCCACACCTCTAAGCTTCATTGTTTTTACAGCCAAAGGCGAAATGTCGATAGCCACAACCTTCTTTCCCATATCCTGCAAAGCAAGACTATGGCAACCAGCTCCTGCACCAACGTCGAGGATGTTGCCTTTAGCCATAGTTAGTGCCGTCTGCTCCAACTTTGGCATTTCTTCGTATTCACGATACAAGGTGTCGACAGGAATCTCGTCCTCATCAAAATCGGGCGAGAACACACGCAGTCTTCCTGCTACACCATTCTTATAATAGTCGGCTATTGCCATTCCCATAGGGTCTTTTTCTTTCTTCATAGTGCCTGCAAAGTTATGCTGTCTTTTGCTATTTTCTTACTATTTTTTGCAAAGATAATGCAAATGAGCGCAATGAAAGCTTGCTTTCAAATT
>ERZ1034976.966-NODE-966-length-24256-cov-25.333333_pt1 | contig 24256 bp, 10 predicted proteins | sample MGYA00520623_ERZ1034976 | MGnify/ENA primary metagenome ERZ1034976 (study PRJEB33766, sample SAMN09781774) | gut metagenome | biome: gut microbiome | host: Homo sapiens | place: Madagascar | study: EMG produced TPA metagenomics assembly of the PRJNA485056 data... | reverse complement strand
CCGTTCCTAGCGATTCCATCGCTAGTCCCCCAAGTCCTTATTATAAAGGTAAAAAAGTAAAAAGGTAAAAAGGTAAAAAGGGCAACCCCGCTAGGCGTCAAAGGAGGAACGCCTGGCGGGGTTGCGTTTTATGGTTGTACAGCTAAAAGGTATATGGTTGTACAACTAAAGGGTTTATGGTTGTACGACTAAAGGGTTTATAGTTGTACGACTAAAGGGTTAATAGTTGTACAACTAAAGGGTTTATGGTTGTACGACTAAAAGGTTTATGGTTGTACGACTATAGGGTGTATGGTTGTACGACTATAAGGGTTGTAGTTGTACGATTAAAAGGTGTTGTCACTAGGCTCGGCAGACCTGCTGACTGCAGTCGGCAGAGCTGCTGACTAGGCTCAGCAGGTCTGCTGAGCCTAGTGGCAACCTTCGAGAAACAGTCTCCTTCAACTCGAAAAGCAGTCTCCTAAAACTAAAAGAGACGTCTCTTTGAACCCAAAGAAACGTCTCCTTTTGCTTATTCAATCATATCCTTTCGCTTATTCAATCATCTCCTTCTGCTTATTCAAACATCTGAATTCGCCAGCAGAACTATCTCCTTCCTCCGGAAGAGCCGGGAGCTTTATAGAACTTACCTTTCTGGCGGGAGATGAAGATGCCGCCTCTGGCTGAGGTCTTATCTACTTGCTGACCATTGAGATTATAGATAATCTCTTTCTCATCCTTCTTATGCAGGGTAGGAGAGGTGATGGAAGTCGCGCCAGAAGCAATGGCGAAGCAGATGGAATGCTTGCCCAATGCCAGATTATCCTGGTTGCTCTGATTTACCATCTTTTCCAGATGATATGGTTTTCCGTATCTACCTTTTCCTTATCCTCCAACTCTTCGTCATTTTTCGATAGTAATCCCGATTCTGTATCAATCTGCCGGCAGAGAATTTGAGGTTCGAGGGCATCCGTACCACCCATTACGTTGCGGATATTATAGCCGGTAGTATCTGTGAGGATACAGTCGTCGGAACCTGGAGCAGGTGAGCAGGCGGCAAGCGAACGGGTTCCCAATGGAATAGGGGAGAATAGGTATTGCCGAGTTCGTATTTGGTTGTGTCGTTTTCTAGTGTCCAGTATTTGAAGGTATAATATTGCTCAACAGCATTTCCTTTATCATCAATGCTCTTGAAGAGGGTATAGTTGGTAGGGATGGTAAAGGAGCGGACGTTGAGCATATCGTCCGGTTTGATGCTGATGGCATTCTTGAAGTTGCCGGTTGATATCTTATTCTTTCTATTCATATCTTTCTGTTATTTTACCATGATTTTTCTGTTTCCGAAGATGTAGATGCCGTCAGGGAAACCACTATAGGTGGCGGTGCCAGGACGTACATCCAAGATGCGATAAAGCTGACCGGTGGTTGAGAATACCTGCAACTGGGTGGAGTAGGTGCTCTCTATGCGTACACGATGAGCTCCGATAGGGCGGATGAAGAGTGATTCGCCGGCTGGTGTATCATCGTTACCATTCACGTCAGATTCTATCTTCTCGATACCCGTGGTTTCGGCAATGCGAATCACGGATGGAGCATCAGTAGAACGGGTTCTGGCATTTGTCATCAATGTTGTCATATAGGTGCGGAATGGCATTACGGTTTGGAGGGTAGACGCATCATCAAATGCAGTACCCACGGCGTTCATACCATAGATGGTTCCGTTGGCTACCTTGGTGGCAGCAAAGCTACCTACATGATAATAACCGTTGTGCTGGGTTGTCATAGCCTGGGTGATAGGAATCACGATCGCCTTATCTGCCGGCTCGGTTTCGTTCTCATTACCGAAGGCATGGAAGGTAACGGTTTGCGAAGACTCGTTTGTATTCAAGATGTTGTTATAGAACTTACTTGAAAGGTCGAACTCGTAATAATGGTAACCAGGGAAACGGACCAGATATGGGATTCCCTTGGTCAGCAACTGATAGTTCTTATACTCCTGCTGGTTGCTGTAGTATGGATTAGCATCCTTGTTATAGAAATGTTCTCCGTAGGTTGTTACAAAGAAGTTATTATTAAAGGTGTAATCCTTACTTTCTGCTCCCTCAGCCTGGAAGAGTCCTGCTGTTGTACCCGGACGCTGGAAGGTGGCTGTATTGTTTGTCGTGTTCACCTCTGTCAAACCGCGCAGCCAGTATTCATGATGCAGGTATTTATCACCATAGAAATGGGTGATCTCACCATTGAGCGATGCCATTACCTTTTGTGCGGTGAATGGCAGGCAGATACCTTCCCAGGCTCCGGTAGCATCCTCAGCATAGTACATCGGCTTGCGAACATACCAGGCATGGTTGGTTACCGTGAATGGGATAGGGGCACAGAAGTCGTTGTTCTCACACTTGTCTCCCTCGCTGTTCTTATCCTCAGGGGTGCGTTCTACGAGGTGGAGGAGAGAGGTGGTATAGCCATCATCGGCATTATTCTTGAAAATATGATGTCCGTAGATGGTAGTCTCACTCGTGTTCTCCTTGTAGCCGAGTGCATTGTCTGCGATGTCGTAAGCCTCTGTATTGTTGTCGATGTCGTTGCCATTGGCAGCAGTATATACCAGGAGGTTCTGGCTTACTCCCTGCTGGATGCTTAGGTCGCTGAATATCTTGGCATTGTCATCTACCGGTGGGTAGAAGATGCCGTTCTGGTTGATGTCTGCCGCCTGTTTGAATCCCATGGCTGCCCCCTTGTCGTTCAGACAGGTGAAGTCGATAGCCGTTGTTGTCGTCTGGTGTACGTAGGTACTCATGAGGCTGTTGGCATTGTTGCTGGCATTATAGTGGAATGCATCGAGCTTCGTGTCGCCATAGTAGCCGGCAGTACGATATATGCGGTTTCTCATATAGCTGTTCTGATGGGAAACTATCTGGGAAGGACAGAGGTCTGGAACCTTCTGCAATGACTGTCCCCAGAAGATGAAGTCGTTCATCGGCTGACTTCCGTCTGCCTGGTTTCCGTCGAACAGTGGAACGTAGCTGACTGCGGATGCTGTACCCTGCGATGCCTTTCGAGCCGCATCGATAGCGTGACTCTGGTCGTGGCGGGTTTCGTTGCTGCCGTAGTTAGGCTGGTCACTGTCTGTACCTTTTCTCAGATAGGTGATACCCGTGTTGTTGCCGGTGATGGCATCTGTGCGGTGGGCATACTGATAGTCGCCGTTGGCATAGTAATCGTAGACGTACTTCAATGCCGCCTTGTCTGCTTCTGTTTCCATGTTGTTGCTGTAGCGGGCACGCAGATAGTATTCGTTGAGGTCGTAGCCAACCTTGCCGTATCTGAAGTCGTCTGCCTTATAATGGGTATCAGCCTTGCCGTCCATGTGATAGACGATAGGCTGTATGCCCTTGTTATATTCGAAGCAGCAGTGGTAGGCACCCCCATTCTTGCAGCCCTCGGCAGCGATATTGCCGCTTTCCATACCGAGGTTATAGATGTTGCCCTGGTTCTCTTTGAGGAATGATTTGCCTTGAGCCAGACCCTTGATGACATGTCCGTTGCCATGAAGAGTGCCGGCAAAAATAGCATTGCTTCCATCGAAGTCGCTGGTCACGGTGATGTCGTTCTGCAGGATGAATTGGGCATTCTTTCCATATCGTTCCACCTTGCTTCCCGTACCGGTTCCGATGGTATCCACGAAGTTGATGAATGCCTTCAGGTCGCTGGCATCAGAGATATAAATGCGAGGTTCGGCAAACGTCTTGTCTTCCTTGGTACGCTGGATAGCCTCCGAAAGATGCAGGTTCACACCCTTCTGATGAGGATTCATGCGGTGGTAGTTGTGTACGGTAAACTGGCTGTCGTCTGCCATATCCACCGTAAAGATCTTATTCAGACCATTCATGGTGATACCCAGCTGTACGCCATATCCGTTCATGAAGTAGTAGGCTGGAATATCCAGATAGTCATTGGTCTTGTCATATACGCAGTCCTTGAAGAGTCCTTGTGCTTCGCTGCTTCCCTGCTTGTAGGTGTCGTAGCCTGTAGCCTTTTTGTTGATGTCCCATTCGGTAGCGTCTTCAAATACCCAGTTTCCCTTTTCGTTTTGCTTGCGCTTTCCTATGCGCCAGTAGTATCCGTTGGCAGAGAACGATTCGTCTGCCTCAATGGAAATCTGGTTTTTCCTGAGTCTGACCATCTCTCCCGGCAAGGCGCAGTTGTCAACAGTTATCTTACCGTTGATGTTAGGACCCTGCACATATTCTATAGTGAGATAGATGGTGTAAGTGTAGATTCGTTCTACCTCACAGTAGTAGTTGGATGATCCTGCTTTTACGTCTGTGATGTTGACAGGAGCATAGCCATCTTTGTTGTTGGCATCCTTTATATAGATTCTATCAGGGTATATCTTGGTGTATTCTCCAGCAATGCCGTTCTTGATATAATAAACAGTGCCGGCAGATAGCTTGGTTCCTGTTGCTACCTGTTTGTAATCATTGCCATCTTGGATGAAGAAGTCGGATGAGGCCACCTTACTGATGATAGGCTTGTTGTTGGTCTCATCTGTATATTCTTCGTATGCATGTCCCTTCAGTACAACGGTGGCAAGACATTTTTCAGAGAGATGCTTCTTGAAATAGTCGGTTGTCGTATTGTTGACAGAGTCTGTCAGCTGGAATGAAATTTTGGCATCGCCATCTGTCAGCGCAGAAGGGAGCTGACGTTTCTGATAGTTCTCTTCTTTGAATACTCCGTTCATCGGCAATACAGCAGCGAATCCTTTGCCATCATATTCCTCTGAAGAAGAGGCCCCGATGCTGAGCTTGTATTTGCCGGATACGTCCTGATTGTCCATATCCACGTTGCCTTCTGTACCGGCTGGCCGATAGTTGCGCTCTTCCAGGTCGCAGCTGTATTCTGTCTTAGGATGTTCGCTGCGCATCTTCCAGCTCTGAATGGTTACAGGCTGGTTTGGTTTCAGTCCTGAGAGCACGGTGAGACCGTCCTTGTTGTCACTGAAGAAGGTCATCTTGTCCTTGTAGGTATAGCCAGTGATGTGGGCATTGTAATAGTAGTTGAAACCTGTTACATACCAATAGTGAACATCAATCTTGTCATCCGGATTTGCTTTTCCTGCATCATCCATACCATAGAATCCGGTAGGAAAGCAGTCGTCAACAACGAAGCGGTTCTGCTTGGCATCGTATGGGAAGACGAAGTTTCCGGTGGTTTCCAGGAAGTCTACCTTGTGTCCGCTTTCTCCCTCTGCCGTTGCCCGTTTATGCACATTGTCGGCATATACATAGCCGCCACCTTCGTCTTCACGAACGTCGATGAGGTTCATCTCCACTACGCCGTAGATAGGACCGTAGAAAATACTGTCGATGACATTCTTCTTGCTGTCATCGTATAACTCCTGTACGTTCTGAATCTTGAGGGCATAGCCTGAGGCGATACCTATCATGTTCTTTGCCGTACCGTCATTGCGCTTCTGGAAGTTCTGGTCGTGTTTGTCGATGTAATTCTGTTTTACCTCCATATATGACTTGCCCTTGAAGTCGCCATCAGCAGGTACCATACCGGTATTGTTGCGCCATGGTTCTTTATCGGCATCGTCGAAAGGAACATTCGAAGTTACTGCTCCCACGTAGTGGATGTTGTTGGCAAGACCCATATAGTTGCGTGCACGCTTTGTGGATTTATCCTGCAACTTGTTGTCGGTCAAGGTTATATTCTTGGCAAACATCTGGATTTCTCCCACTCGTGCTATTGAATATGGAGTCTTGTTGGTTAGGTTGGTGGCATAGTCGCGTGCTCCAAGTACGTTGAAGCAGTTATCCTCCAGTCGCAGGATGTCCATACGCTGGAAGGTATTGATGATCTTCGGATTGTTGATATTGGTTCCTGCAAAGCCGTAACCCGTCAGGTCGGCACTGCGGAAGCCGGCTGCATACGACTGGTGTCCGTCTCCGAAGATTCCACCTTCACTGTCGTAGGCATATATATTCTTGTCGGTCTCCGACTGATGTTCCGGCTTCTTATATCCGTCTCCATAGAAATAGTTGTCCTGGAGAGAGATGTAACGGTAGTTGCCGTCTTTGTCCATGTAATAGTAGCCGAAGAGGTCAGTGCCTGTTGGTAATACGACCGACTGCATTTTCTGATGGGAGATGATGATATGGTCACGGTCAGATTCTGGTGCAGAATTGTCGGCAACCAGGATGGTGGTGTTACCGCCGAATCCTGTTGTGGTACCATTAGGCAGCTTAGCCAATTCATCCTGTCTTTCCGTGAAAGCCTTGTCTATATTGTATTGACGAGTAAATTTCAGAATGGTAGAGTCGTTTGCCATGACAGAAGTACCCTGTGCCACGGAGTAACCGCCACCATAGATAGCTTCTCCAATCTTGATATTGATGTCGTTCCATGTAAGTGGTGAAGATGGGGCTGTAGTGAATGCATCAAAATCATTCTCCTTCTCCTTCACGAAGTCCGTAACTCCCTGCTTGCCGATGATGGAAGCATAAACAGCCTGCGAAACCTTGTCACCACTGATGAGTCTGATGCTCTGCTTGATGGTTTCTGAGGCAAGGTTTGGCAGTATCTTTCCGTCCTTCTTCTTATTCTCATGGTCAATATACAGGTTGTTCTTGTCGGTACGGTCCAGCAGATAGATGCCGGAATGCCCGACTTTTACCTGATAGTAGGTAGGGTAGCCCACCTTTACCTGGGTAGAACCATATACATAGCCAGAATAGGAACCGCCGGTTACCGAACGGAAGACGTGACCATTGAGGATATCCACATCGGTAAGTCCGATGACATTACCCTGCTGACCGCCACCATAGATGAAGTTGGCTGATACACCTGTAGCTCCGTTTACACCGCAAGGAAGGAACTTACCACCTTCTGTCTTATGTTCAGAACATTTCATATCCTTACCCATGATGATGTGGGTATTGCCGTAAACATAACTCTCCATACCATATCCGGCACCATAGATGTTGAGGCTGGAGTATTCCGGTTTGGTAGCCAGAGAATCGTTCGAATTTTCCAGTTTCTTCTTATCCTTACCGGCAAGCATGTCGCTCCGGAGATCGATGGTAACGTCGCCTCTCACGGTTCCCGTCTTGTAGCAGCCGCCGAATACGTTTCCTCCCACATAGGCATCGTTCTTCTCCTCTGGCTGGAACTTGTTCTTGATGGTGAGTTGGATGAAAGGATCGGTAGAGTAGGCACGTCCCAGTAGATAGCCACCCTCATGGTTCACCAGTCCTTTATAGTTGTAGTTGGCATTGTTGCAGCCACCCACAATCTTGTCGGTGATGGTGAGTCCCTCCGGGAAGATATAATTGATTACATTGCCCCTTGTATTTGGATAGATGTTCATGTTGCCACGATTTCCTCCGCAGCAGAAAGTCTTGATGGTACAGTCTTCCAGTCCTTCACCCGTCTGGGTTCCGTTCCATTGCAGTTCTCCCTGGATATCTGTTTCCACTGGCTGGAAATACAGGTCGATGAGGTGAGAATATACGGTTGGTCGGTCTTCCAGCTTGGTAGGGAGATAGAGGGTACCGATATCCTTGTTCGAAGGATTGGAGAACCAGTCGATGGTATCGGCAAGGTTCAGTTCCTGTGTATAGTCCTCCACGTTTCCATTGAGTTTCTGGAACTTGTTCATGAAGTCATTGTCCTCTGATTTGGCGAAGAGTTCATCTCCGTTGCAACCCATGAAGACACGTCCGATGTTCACATGACTTCCTATGTTGATATGGATGTTTCCCACCTTTTCTACAGCCTTGTTATCCTTGTCCTTCACCTTCAGAACGGTGGCAGAGTTTCCTCCTCCATAAACGTCACCGGCGATATTCACCTTTTCAGATGTAGAGTTACCCTTGATTTCGATGTTCACCTTGTTGGTGAGTGGTCGCCATGAATTGATGTTCACAATCTTAGCCGCATCGCTTGCCTCCTTGTAGGAAGGCATGGATTTTCTCATCGGTACGGTATATACCAGAGGAACGGTCTCTGAGTTTGGATCCTCCGGGTTCATAGGGTAATACTCGTTCACCGTCACCTTCTGGTTCTGGTTCTTGTCGAGTGCATACAGGTAGTTACCGTTTCCGGCTCCATATACATTCTGATAGATGTGTCCACCCAGAATCTTGATGTTGCTTCCTTCACCGCCATTGTCTCTGAATCCGTTTTCCTCTGCAGTTATGTTCACATAGCCCGAAACGTCGTTGCCGCCATAAACATTGCCATGGATATGGATGTCGGAATTGTTGAACTTGGAGGTGCCTGATGGACCACCCGTTGTACTGCCCGTTGTGCTGCCTGATGTACTGTTGTCTGATCCGATGATGACATGGGTAGCTTCCTTTACGTCTCCCATGAAACCGCCACCGAAGATGTCACGGCAGTCGATAGCCTTGATGGTGACATTTGTTTCCTTGACAGAACTGTAGAAACCGCCACCAAACACACGGCGGCAGAATACGCCACCGGCTCCCGATATATTGGTACTGCCTTCTACGGTACCCGAATAGCCACCGCCCACGATGTCCATGTACGAGAAGTCGCTGTAGAAGTGTTCATGTTCCTTGCCTGGTTTCAGCTCAATGTCCTGGTGGTTGTTGGCATCTCTGCCCTGCATGTCGATGGTGATGTTGGTATTGCCCTTGACATAGGTCTTTTCACCAAAGCCGCCACCGAAGATACTGAAGTGAGGAGATCCCACCTTATTATATATCTCTTTCCATTCGTTTGTCTGGTAGAATTTCATTTTCTTCTTGTCCTGTCCCGGCTTCACCTCGGTGTTGTCATTCAGGAGACCCTTGGCAATCAAGATGTTGGTATTGTTGCCCACTTCGCAGGCTTCGTTGCCACCGGCATAGATGTTGTGGTTAATCTTGAACTTCAATGCCTGGTGGTTGTACTGTGGAGAGTAGATGATACCGTCAATGATGCTGGCTGGTCGCCATGAACGGGTTTCCGGATTCCAGTAAGAGGAGAGCAGAGCCTGTCCACCATTGATCATGATATTGGTATTGCCGGTTACGTCTGCCGAAGTCACGGTCAGGGTGTCGGTTCCGTTCACGGTCAGGGTGTCGCAGTTACCCCAACCGCCGCCATAGATACCATGGCCTATCTGTCCGTCGGAGATGCTCATGAAGGTATTGCCATATACCGTACCGTTTTCGCATCCGCCGTAGATTCTCTCCAGGAATGCTGGCATGATATCCTTGTTCTTGTCATTGTCTGGATGCTTCATGGCATCGGGGCTCCATGGCTTGATATACTCTTTCGTTTTTTCGTCGAAGTATGGATAGGTGATGTTTGGACGGTCGATGACCAGACTGGTATTGCCGTAGATGCCACCCAGCTTCTTATAGTCGTTGCATTCAGACTTTAGGCGTCCTCTACCTCCTGCAAAAACCTGAGAGAAAACAACGCCGCCACGGATGTTGACGAGCGAAGTGTATCTGGCTGGTACCTGGTGGTGTTCAAAGTTAAAGACATCCGGTGCTTCCTTTGCTTTCTCATTTCCCACGTTGGCAACATCGCCACCGCCATATACGCTGCCCAATATCATGGTACGGGCTATCAAGCCGAGGTTGTACCTATATTTGATGTTTCTGCCATAGACGTAAACTTCCGTTTTAGGGACGCGTGCCATATTCGGGAAGTCAATCCATGTATTCTTGTTCTTGTCATAGATTGATTCGATACCGGCACCACCGCCATATACATTCTGTGCTACATAGCCTGATTTGATGAATACTCTCGACAGGGAACCTACCTTTCCGAAGTCATAGCTTTCTCCCTGGTTTGCTGTGGTGATGTTACCGATAGGCATGGCACCAACACCGGCACCAAAGATGTTCTCGCAGAAAGGCTGACAGTCGGTTTCTACATAGGTTTCACCGGTAACATATCCTGAGAAACCACCACCATGGATAGCCTGGAAGGTGAAGCCTGGCAAACCGAGGGTCCAGGCCCAGCGGCTGGCATGATAGCGCTTGAAGGTCATCGGGTCGAAGTCGGCATCACCCGGATTGCTGCCCGTCACACTACCGAAATAGAGCTTCTTGTCATCCTTTGAAACCTTCAGGAAGTCATTGTATATCTGCTTCTCGAAGTCAACGTATGTCTTGAGGTCTGCATTCTGGTTGAGATAGCGGTATTTGATGCCGTTGACGGTGATGACGCCATCGTCATCCATCTTGTTACCAGGCTGCACACATACTTCGGTCTTTACCACCTTGGTGTTGGCACCGAAGCCGGCTCCGAATATGGAGAATTCCGGGTCGTTTGTGTTCTTGCTGCTGATATACCAGCATAAGCCGGCAAGCGAGGTTTCATCGAACACGCTGATCTGGTTGCCATCCTTGGTGATGACGTCGGCAAGAGGAGAGTGGTTGATAATTACCTCACTCAGACCGTTGCTGTCAGAAGTACCGTTGCCAATGGTAGAGTTTCCGTCCTGTCCGAATCCCACATAGCAGGCACGGTTTCCACCGCCATAGATATTATGGTCTCGCTTGAAGGAACCGGAGTTCATCGTTCCCTTGGTAAATGCATAGAACTGTTGGGTATTCTCATCACTGATGATGCGATTGATGGCAGCCTTTGCCTTTTCGTTGGTAATCTCATTGGCAGTCTTGGCTTTCAGGATGGCAGCGGTTATCTCCTTGAACTCATCAATGTTCTCGCAGATCTTTGCGTTATTTTGAACTGCCAGCCAGGTGGTGATGTTGCCGTTGATGTCTGCCTTGCGGTTCCATATCCAGGTTCCGCCGTCTATCTGTACCTTGGTGTTACCCAGGATGTTGGCGTAGGTTCCATCCTTGTTTTTATCCACTTTTCCCAGTACTGTGTTACGGGTAATTTCCTCCTCTTCCTCTTCGGTTTCATTGCCGGTGAGGTCTATCTCGATATTTCCGTATCCACCGCCGTAAATGTTGTGGCCCAGTTTGCCGCCCTCGATATGTACCAGGGTACTTCCATTTACGGTACCGAAGGCACATCCGCCATAGATATTACTCCAGATGAATGGCACGATGTTGCCCTGGCTGTCGGTGTCGGCAAGGGAGGTGGCATTCGTGTTCACCACGTGTACCAGAGTGTTGCCGTTGATTCTTCCCACCTTATAATATTCAGGAGCTTCAGCTTTCTTGAGACCCTTTCCTCCGCCAAAGACTTCTCCGAAAATGTCGCCACCGGTGATATTGACGAAGGTTGTATAGTCCTTTGCCTCATAGCTAAGGAACTTGCCTGTTGTCTGGTCGAGCTTTGATTCGCTCTTTGGCTTCGTGTTGTAATAGGCTTCCTTGTCTGCTCCTGTCAGGGTGATGTATGATTTGATGTTGGCGATGTCACCGCCACCATATACATTGCCATATATTTTGGCTTCACCCGATATCTCTACCTTGGTGGTTCCTAATACCTTTGCTACATCGGTAAAGTAGGTGTAAGTGCCGTTGTTATCCTTAGGTGCTACACCGGCACCGCCACCAAATACGTCACCGTAGATGTTGGCTCCCTGGATATATACCTCGGTGTTGCCGCCAATCTGACCCGTTTCGTTATTCTCTGTAGAGAATGGGTCACCGAAGCCACCGCCATATACACGGTGCAGGAAGGTCTTGCCATCAATGGTTACCTTTGTACTCTTGTTAACTTTTCCAGCATATCCACCGCCCAGAGCACTCAGGATGGTGAAGTTAGGAATACCCTTTGAGTTGTCGAAGACAGAAATATCCTCTATCTCAGTATTGTAGATTCCGTAGTCGCCATTCACGTTCACGGTAACGTCGGTGCTGTCCACGGTTGTATTGATACCATAGCCACCGCCGAATACAGCGAAGTGAGGATGGTTGCTGTCGTCGTATGCTTTCTTCCATTCTGCTGTTTTCAGGAGTCCGATTGGGGTCATACCTTTCAGGATGGTAAGGGTAGCCTTTCCTGTTACTTTGCAGGCTTGGTTACCGCCACCATAGATATTATGAGGGCAGACGAACTGACCGTTATTGAAGAACTCGCTCTTGTTGTCATTCCAGTAGATCCACTTTGTTCCGTTCCATTTCTTGTCCCATATCACATTGATGGAGAAGTTGTCCTGCTTCTTTCCGCTTTCTCCTTCTGTCTGTGCGCCCTGGTCTTGAGCCAGTTTTACAAAGGTATTACCTGTTACGTCGGCATAGGTATAGAGGAGATTGCCGTTGTCGTCCGTAATCAAGCCCTTTCCTCCGCCATAGATTTCTCCAGCGAAGTTGGCTGCATATATATTAATATGTGTATCTCCCTCTACCTGTGCTCTGTTTCCACCGCCATAGATGTCGCCATAGATGGATGGTGCCTGTGCAGAGGTGCCGTAGAAGTTGAGGTTGGTGCCGCCAAGTACCTTTCCTACAAGTTCTGAATGCCAGGTATCGTCAGCGATGGTTGTATTGCTTTCCAATCGTTTCTTTCTTCCGTTACCGCCGGCAAACACATCCCCTCTGATGTCGGCATTGTCGCTGATGGCTATGTTGGTGCCTTGCTCTACTACAGCCATGTCACCACCGCCATAGATATTCTTAAAGAAGGTACCACCATTAATCTTAACTGTAGACGAGCCATAGAGGCGTGCCATGTTTTCGAGGGTGTTGATGTCTGAGGAGTTGAGCCGTTTGGCATCAGCCACACCATATCCACCACCGAATACAGGGCAATGGAAGATACCGCCATTGATGGTCAGTTCTACGTTGCCGTATATTTTGCCGAGTTCTGTATAATCATCAGCATTACCACCCTTTTGGTCTAAAGAATAGAAATAATCAGTTCCACGTCCACCAGCAAAGATGCCGTTTTTGCAATAGAATTCTCCACCATTGATGGTAAGTGATGCTACGGTTTCTCCTGCCTTTCCGTATATGTTTCCACCATCCTTACTTGGTATTCCATTTGTAGTCCAAAGGTCAGAACTCATATATCCGCTACCTCCGGCATATATACCATCAATGGGTTTTTCTGCAGAACCGAATATGCCTCCCTCTATAACGATTTTAGTACTCGTTTGTTTTGGATCTATTTCTGTATAAGTATGTGTGTCAGAGTTGTAGCAATTAAACATGCAAAGATTAGCTATGGCAGCATCATAGTTGCCAAATTTCATTACAGACTTTTTGCTACTGTCTTCCCAATATGGTATTCTGGTATCTGGTGTTTTGTGTGTATCGTCTCCTACACCATTCATACCACCAGCTCCAGCTCCATAGATGCCACTGAAAATCATATCTCGGTTACATGTTGAAGGAATTAAGAATGTTCCACCCTTTATGGTTATTGTACTTTGTCCATAGAATGGATTTTCAATGAGTTCATTAGCTTCAAAAGCACGACCGGTGCTACCACCATATATCTCTGTTATCTCAACTCTGCTATTTATATCGTTTTGGTTATTTTCTGACAGTGCTGGGTCTATAAGAATGTTGGCACGTCCCATGAATGTGTTGAAAGGAACATTATTATATCCATTATCATATCCATCTACTTCACGTCTGTTACCGAGAGTACCATTAACAACGCGACCTATCTTTCCACTCTTAATCACGATGTCTACATCACCAACCATAGCACCCTCATGGTTGCCTGCAAGAATTACGGCAACATCAAGAGTAGGAGTCATATTACCATTTTCTGATTTATGAGTATCATTGTACTCTCTGTCTATATCTATATCTATGGTACACTTTATAGGCATATTTGGACTGCCCATAATGCCATTCATGTGACCATTTATTTGTCGATCGCCTACACAGATTGTAGAGTAATGACCTGACTTGATTTTAATCTTGAAACCTTCACGTCCGTGTGGATATGAATCTTCCATTTTCTTTAGATTGTCATCTTTATAAAGTGGACGAAAACGGGCATCGTTTAGTGTACCGCCAAATATTTCGAATGATGTAGATGTTGCTCCATCAAGAGTACCGTCACCTTCAAATTTCTGATCATAGTTTTTCATCTGTATGCCTTCGCCCATTTCCAGGTTGTTGTAATTGCAATACAAGACGTCGTAATTTTCGTTTGCACGCCTAAACGTAATATACTGGAAGCGAGTATCTCCAAAGATTGTTAAGCCTGTATTCCACAAGTTTCCACCTTTTATTCTTATTTCGCCAGCATAGTCTACATCTCCCCAACTACCTCTGATAGTCGCATTCTTGAATAATGGCGATTTCGCTTTAGCTTCATTCCACTTATCAATTGCGTCTTCTGATGAATAACCTGTAGAACTAAAGCCGTTATCTGTATTATTGGTGACATTCTCGTCACTCGTTCCCATCAGCACGATGGTGTTGTCGTCCCATGATCCTTGCTTTTCCAACTTGGAATATGCGCCCTTCCATGTCCTTACTGCAGTCTCTGGAGATTGACCGTCATTACTGTCGTTTCCGGCATTGTATGATATAGTCTTTCCTTCAGCTGTTGTTCCAGTAGCACCTGCAGGGCATAGATATACCACGCTCTTGGTATAAACCAACCATTTATTTAATAGCTCAACTCCGTCTTTGGTTGTTACTATCACATGACAGCTCAGCTTGTCGGTAGAGCCAAGAGATGACTTGTCGAAAGTAGGCTCTGTGCTTACTTCTACATCATCATTCTTTACCCACGAATATTTGATATCAAGATTATCGTTGTTGTCCCAAATATTATTATTTATGTCAATGTAGATTGTATTCTCTTTGTGCTTCATCACAGCATTCACTTTTCTTGCTTCAATCTTTGCCACTCCCGATTGCGAACTGCCATCTTCCAATTCTGCATAAACATACTGGTCGAAGTCTGTGAGCGAGATGCTGAAATTGTTATATGGATTGTTCTCGTTCTGTAGAGTCCAATTCTTCTTGTCTGTAGATGTATACCAGAAATATTTCTCGTTTCCTGCATTACCTTCAATAGTTTCTGCTGTGATGATAGTATTATAGCCACGCTTCACTGTCAGTTTTGTTGAACCGAAGTTAAAGCCTGTACCAGAAGTATAGCTCCAGTTGAGCTTGTCTTGAAAGTTGTTGGTTGATATATACTGGTTGTTCTGGCTTGCAAATGTTGTTGCAAACTCATCAACTTTCTTCCGCGTACCCAGGTTCTTTCCACCATCTACGTACTGGGTGTAATACCAGGTAGAAGCATATTTAGTGGCATTACCTTCGTTTTGACAATTGGCAGTGATGCCACCTTTGTTGATCTTGGTACTTGTATTTTCGATGTTAAGCCCATTGCCAAAGAGATAGATGTTGGTAGGCTCTATGATATTACCGCCTCCTTTCATGTCATAGCTGAAGCGACCGAAACCTTGGGCTATGTGGAACTTATCGTTATGCACGCTTGTATTCTTCAGCATATTTATCTGTGTATCAGCTGCTATGTTGAAGATTCTGAAAGTTTCGTTCTTACTGTCGGTCTGTACATTTCCTGCTATACCGCCAATTTTGCTTTCATTGTTAATCTGGTATGTTTCGTCGTTATCCTTTATTTCTGAGCCACGGATAATGATGTTGCTGAGTTCTGTATTGCCGTATATCTCACCAGCTACTACGCCCACTTTATAATCGGGACCATAAGGTTCGAATCCTGGTTTCTTTTCTACCGTAGCATCCTTGATGATGAGGTTTGTTACGGTAGTAAGGTTAGTGCTGCTTGCACCTTGGAGTGTCGAGAAGAGTCCCCATGCACTCCTTGCTTCAGTTCCTTCCCATTGTATATGCATATTTTTGATGACATGACCATTGCCATCAAACTTTCCGAAAAACAAACGGTTGTTGCCATTATCATTGCCGTAGTTGTAGTATTTACCGATTGGCATCCAGATACCATTCTTAAGGTCGATATCGGCAGTAAGCTTAAAGTATTTGCCAAGGAAAGCCTGTGGTGTGTTTCCGTTGTTCACATCGCGTGCCAGTTTGGCGAGCTGTTCTGCCGTAGCAATCTCGTATGGATTGGTCTTGCTTCCATCACCCCCTGCATAGCTATCGGCATAGATATCTATGGAATAGTATTTGTTTGGTGTCTGAGCCCATAAGGTTTGTCCACACATGAGCCATAGGGTCAGAATGCCAAGAAGTATTCTGAATTTTTTGTTTTGTGTATTGTTATCTTGCTGCTTTTTCATGAGTCTTCATTTATAAGCGATTCTTTTTTTCTTTGTTCTTATGTTTCTTCGTGGTATAGGTCATGAGGGTATTCTGTTATTACTGTATCAGGAGATGCCCCGTATAGGCATCCTGGTCAGCCAGTACATAGAGGTATCTTGGCTGGATGAGTATATTGATGTTGTAAATCGCTGCCGTTTGGGCAGGATTGAGTGTTTCGAAATATTTATTTCCCAGGATGATGGTAGAGGTTACGTCCTTACGGGTAACCGTTTCTCCCTTTTCATCCTTCAGGATTACATCGTAAGTGACGGCAATGGTGGGTACGAAAGAGGCATCGGCGATGGCATAGAAGGTGGTGCCCCAACGGTGATACTTACTGTCGTCAATATCCATATATTCTTTGTATTCCGGAGTAAATGGGGTTTCTGATTTTTTTGCCAGCTTGATGGCGTTTTCTTCCGTTATATTTACCTTCTTCAGATTGCTCCATTGGATGGCTTTTGCCGTCCACTCATTGTTACTCCAGGTATAGCTGCGGCTTACGTTGCCTCCCGTTGCCAGACCTTTGCCGTAAATCTTGACACCCTTGATGCGGAAGAGTCGGATGGCATTCATCTTCTGGTCCAGTTGGAAGTTGAGGTTATAGCCCGTCAACGTCTGGTCGAAGAGGAAAGTAACTACTCGTCCAAAGGTTGTATCCGAACCTCCTGCCGTTGTACTTCCCTTATGCTCTGGTTTGGCGCAGATGATTGGCGCCTGTCCTAAATCTTTCTGAGCAAGGATAGGGGATGGGTTGCCATTTATGGTTGGCATGGAGAAAGGAATCGTCAGGAGATAGGTACTTTCTGTTGCCGATGGCTTACTGAGGGTTGCTTCAGTAGAATGCGGCATATATCCGAAGAAGTCGAAGTTGCTGTCTGGGTAAGCATCCCATCGCTTTTCTTCCTTTGGGCTCCAGGTCTTGGTCAATGTATTGTAATCTACCCGGATATTGTCGAAGATGGCGTGGTTTTTGCCTCCTGTCTCTGTGCCAGTGGTTTCAAAGCTATGAGTGGCAAAGTTGTAATAGCCGAAGACACCCATGTTTTGTGGGTGCATTTGCAGAACCGGATCATAGCTTTCATATCTGTCATCCGCCCGTGTCGTCATCTTTTGTGTCCGTGCAGCAAAGGTGATATATCGGTAACTGTCGGCGTGCTGGATAGGCAGGTCGTTGCTTTCGCAGGCAGTGAGACTTGCGAGGAAGGCAAAGAGGGGTATCATCTGTTTTTTATTCTTCATAATGAGTCATGTGGGGCGTTACCAGTCTTCGGTACCGCCATTATTTTTAATAGGAGTTTCCACCCATTTCTCCACCTGCATATTGGTGAAGGCAATGTTGGGTCCTGCTACTGTTATTTTAAAGATGTATGTATATTGGTAGCCCGCCTTCCATTGCATATATTCTGCCGGAATGGTGGCTGTAGATTTCTTTCCGTCTATGGTGGCGCTGATGATGTAAGCGCCCTGCGGTTTGTTACTGTCTCCCAATGGTGGAACGTAATACCATTTCTTTCTTTCTGTAGCCTGATGATTCAAATCAGCATCTTCCTCGTAAGGAATGGTGAATTTGATGGGCTCAGTTCCTGTTTCTGTAGTTACCCATTTATAGGAAGCTTTGGTTCCTGTTCCTGTAATAGGGTAGCTGACGATGATATTTCCCTTTGTAGGTGAATGTTCATCGTTTATATTTTTGAAAACAATATCGGTGATAGAGATTTTGGTATCTTTCAGATAATTGAATTTGAATCTTACCTTTGTGATAATAGGAGCAAAGGTGAGTTTTACGCATGCCCCGTATTTCCTGTTTTCGAAGTTCTGGTTGTCTGACAGCCAGAGGTCTGAGATATATGGGGTGGTAACTGCGGTGGCATCCTTATTGTAAGTGAATGGGATAGAGAAGGATGCATATTTTGCTGTGGAACCTTCTATCGATGTAGGTTCCTGGAAAGATGGGGCTGAACTGTTACCGGCTGCTGTCGGGATGCTATAGGCGAAGAAGCGATAGCTGGTAGCGGAATAGTCCCAGTATTTGATAGTTTGATTAGCGATACCCACGTATTCCCAATCGGCAGTATTGCTGGAGGTTGTATTGGCGGTTTGTTGTGTCCAGCTGACGGTATATCCATCCATTACGTTTTGGGACTTGTCGAATCCGCTGGTGTAATTTCCTCCTGTGGTTTTATATCCCCATACTTTGAAGGTTTTGGAAATAGTTTCCAGTCCTGTTTCTTTATTAGCACGGGTAGTAGGTGCATCTTGCCATGTTCCGCTATTTCCTCCGAAAGAGATACTTACTCCCTTCGGTTCTTCCGGTTGAGTAGGCACATCCGGTTCTTCCTGCCCAGATCCAGCGCAGGAAAAAAGACATAGAGCCATGAATGGTATGGTCAGGATGCGATATAATTTCATTTTCTTCTTGCTTTTTATCATAGGAGCCGGGCAGGGAGAATTTCCCCGTCCGGTTGTCATCTTATGAACTTCTGCCCTTCTGCCCTTTAAGGGCATGTGGAGCTTATTTACGAAAGTTCTGTATATTTTTACTCTGTTATTTTGTCACATCTCCTACATATACCACCTTATAGGCGTATGCTGGAGTTGTACCTACTGCTGTAGTCAAGTACTGGATAGCGTAGTAGCCATCTACAATTGGCGTGAATGTAAATGACTTGTTATCAGCATCGAGATTAATTGTCTGATTGTTTTCTGTTGTAAATTCAGCTTGGGTAATATTAGCTAACTGAAGGTCTGCTTCTGTTCTTGATGTTGAAAGCTTATAAACTGCAACCTTTACAACTGTATTTTCTGTTTCTCCAGTTTTCTGTGTTTCCTTAAGTACCAAATCTGTACCATTGGCAGAATCTGTTACCTTTACTTTGATAGCTTTATTTGCTACGTACTTGATACCACCATTTTCAACAACTGAACCATCCTGATAAGTAGTGATAGATGGAGTTGAAACTGTTGTCACAGTACCCTCCTTATGCATTGCGTCTGTTGTTTCTTTCACAACTGCATCGAAAGTGATAGGGTAGAGCCCCGCTTTTTTAGGATCATCGCCTGTATAGCCATTAGTGTTGTCTGAAATCTTGAAAAGGTATGTATAGCGAGTGTTTGCTTCCCATTTGCTGAATGCTGCAGGGATAGCAGCTGTTGCACCAGTAACCTTGATAGTCTCGCCTGAGCCATCATCTGAAATCAGTTCATAGTTACACTTGATGAGGATTGGGGCAGCTGTAGTAGCAGAAGGTGTAGGGATTACAGTGAAGTAACCATTAGTTGACATATCTTTGTCTGTACCCCAGAGTAATTCCATTTTGGTCCCATCTTTTAAATCTATTTTGTTCCCTGCTGATGTAGTGGCAAGAGTGCTCAACTTACCTGCATACCAGTTCTTGTTCTTTGTAAGACTAGTTTCACTATATGCGTAGGTGTATGAAGGAGTTGTTCCTGCCCAATTATAAGTAATGGTTCCCTCAACATTACTACCACCAACAAAGTAGTTTGCTGTACCAGAAGTAAGGATGATGTTATTGCCATTTGAAACAGTACCTTCAGCATCATAGAAATTAACATTATGAATCGAGTATCCAGGAATTGTTTCGTAAAAACCTACACGAACCATGGCCTGCTGGCGCTTAAACGAGAATTGTACAGCATTTTTGTACTCGGTATTTTTAACGACTTTTGGATCCGCAATATATACAGGATGTGTTTCGAGACCTTGTCCTGTTTCGTTGGCATTGATATGACCAGCAAGACCTTTAATTGTGGCAGATTCAATATCCTTACCAGGAACCAAAGTGTATTGGAAATTAGAAATAGGTGAACCTGCTACAAAATGATATTCAGAAGCAGAGTAGTCCCAGAACTTAATGGTCTGATCTTTGGTTAACGAAATCTTACCTGTACCGAGATTTGTCGCACCATTAGCTCCTACATACTCCCATCCTTTTGTATTTGATGTTGTGGTTTTATCTGCAACATCCCAAACAGAGTAATCTTTGAATACAGTCACTAATTGTGCATCATTTACCTTCTTTACACCATAAATCTTGAACTGACCATCGAGCATTTCGGCTGCAGTTCCAGTGTTCTTTGTGGCACGAGTAATCTTGCCGGCATTTCCACTAAAGTTAATCGCCTTATTGGCACCATTCTCAACATTTCCGCCTTCTGTTCCGACGAAGTCTTCGCTTGAGCAGCTTGCAAGTGCGAGTGCAGAAGCTGCGATAAATAAATATTTCTTCATATCCATAAAATGTTTATAATTTATTATTCTATATCCTGATTTTATATTCATGTTTATAATTACATCTCGATTTCCCATTCCTTCTCCTCGAAGTCCTTTACCACCGCATCAAAACCAGAACCGCCGGGACGGACGGGAACCGGTACGTGATCCATATCAACATCTACGGTGATCACTCCACCACGGAAAAGGCGACGTATCTGGTCGGTCACGTCGAAAACCAAAGTAGAATCCTTGCCATTATAAAACTGCATCGTTACATCCAGATAATGGCGGTTGTTCAAATCCGCAGCCTTCACCTTCTCCAGCGACTCCTTGTAAGCCTTGGGGCTCAGTGTGCCCGGATTCATGTTAGGCATTCCGAAAGTGAGAATCTTTCCACCAATGATATCCACCGTCTCACCATTCCTGCCCTTCTGGTCGAACTTCATCCTCAGATTACCGTTCACCGTGATGGCATCCGTACCAGTATGCCCCGTATTCAGCGTCACCGAGCGGGCCATTCCGCTCAGGTTGGTATTGCCATCTATCGCCGTCACAATGCGACCATTGCGATTGTTGTTGTGCAATATCACCTGCAACAGATAGATGTAGGTGACTGGCTGGAGCTGAAGGTTGAGCACCCTGAACCAGCAGTTTCTGTCCTCATCAAAGGTAAAGCCATCCAGGTTCTCATTAATCTCGATGCCCTTCTCATATCCGGCAAAGAGTTCCTCCGGCTGATAGAACGCCCTCGGAAATTGGGGAGCGTTGTATTTCACGGGATGCATCGTTTCGCCCGTTTTCGCCGTTACGTAATCGTAGGTGCTCTCCTCATCGATTCTTACGCTCTGCACACCGTCCGGCGTCTGGATATCATTCCAAGCCAGAATGTCCCAGAATCCGAAATCGTATTTCGCCGAAATGGAATTACTGGTGAGGTAATGCTTGTAGGGAGAGCTGTGCGGTGCGCCCGATACCCTTCCGGTATAATAGCGGCGAATATCGAATGCCGTCGGCTCGGTGTAACCCAGGATGCCGAAAAGCTCCTGGTCTTTCTCATCCCAACCATAAAACCATTCCGCCTTCCAGTCATATACCACGTCATATTTCAGTTGATAATCCCAATATACATCGAGCTTCAGGTCGATGGCAGGCATATCCATGGTAATATCTTTTCCGCCCTGGTGCAGGTTGAGCATCGGCTCTCGCTCGCAACTGGAAAGGAAGATGCCCAGCAGTGCGATGCAGCACAGAGGGTATCGCCGGATGAATCGCAGATATCTGTTATACCTGTAAATCCTGTTATTCCTCATACGCCCTCCTTATCTTTTCCTTGCTGCGGAAGCTTGCGCCCTTCTTGTGGTTGCGACGATAGAGCAGGTCGTAGCTGAGGCTTATCTCCAGTCGGGTAGGACCCATCCAGTTGTAGATATGCTTGCGCTTTCTGAAATCCTTGGCATCGCCGTACCATTTGTAGTAATACTGCTCCTTGTCGTAGTCGGGGTCGATGGGGCATCGCCACTGGTATGGGTCGTAGCGGGTATTGAGAAATCCTGCCTGCAGACCGATGTCGAGTCGCCAGTGTTTGGAGCGGTCTAGCGGTATCGCCCAACCCAGACCCAGTCCGGCTCCCCATCCTTCACCTTCCCATCCTCGTTTTTCGTCGAAGCATATATTATATAGGAACGCGTGCGCGTAAGCACTTACGAAGAAACCCCTGAAACCCGTTTCACCGCTTTGCAGGTAATATCGGGTGTGCAACTGGTAGTTGCGCAACTGGAAATATTTATGCTTGCTGTAGTTCTGCCACCAGGGACCCTCGAAACTGGCACCGTATGTGAAATGTCCGGACAGCGGATAATACTCAAGAGCCACGTTGGGGATAGGGCAGAAGCGGTCGTAGCCCGGCATATAGGCGAAGTCGTAGAGCAGATTGGTCTTGATGCTCAGCAACTCACGGCGTTTCCTGCTGCTTTCAGCCGGTTCCGGTAGCGGCATTTCCACATAGATGTTGGGCTTAGGAAACGGCAAGTCCGTATGGATAGGTTTTGCCTCGGGCAACCGGTTGGTATCTGCGAGCCGTTCGTCTATCGGCATGATTCTCACAGCACGCAACTGCGGGAAATATTTCTTGAGCAGATGGTTCCAGATTTTTCCTCCTTCCAGCCGTTTCAGTTCCGCCTTCAGCCGGTCACCTTTTCCATCATGTTTTCTGATGATGGTCTTTACTATAGGCAGGTACTTGTCGTGCTCCATCTGCATCAGCGAGAGGAGGAGCGGATAATCTTCTGGCACCACATCATATCTGATGCGCTTGGTGTTGATACCGTATCTGCCTAGCAAGGCATCCATGGAAGCCTTTCGGCTCCGGGCAAGTCGCACGTTGTTGGGAGTAGAACCTTCTGGTGACGCCGTAGCACGCCCAAGGATGATGTCCCTGTCTCCAAGTGCTTCCAGCTCAGGAATCAGAAAATTGTTAATCCAGTCTTTGTCACTCTCGCTGATATCAGTTCGGTTGACGACAAAGACTATAGGGCGCGAGTTATTTATGAACGTACTGTCTGTGGTTTTCACCTGGGCAGATACATTCATCGTTACGTATATCAAAAAAATGATTATAACAGTTTTGTTTCGCACTTTTACCTTTTACTAATTTCAGTTTTTGTTATACTATATATATTCCAGAAAAGCTGTTGGTAGATAAGCTGTAGCCATGGTAAAGCCGCCGTCGATGATGATGGCAACCCGCTGCTGCCCCTGATACCGTGCCACTCTTCCTGTCAGTCCCTTAAACTTACCATCTATTACCCGAACCATCTGCCCCTCCTTAAACTTCTGAACCTCTTCTGGCACATAGAGGATATCATCAGCTTCTGATTCACAGATAATCTTTAAACCCTCAATCTGTTTCTGGGGAACAATCAGAGGAGATTTCGTAATCCTTGCCCCTTCATGCATGTGTCGGTAATAGAAGCGGAGATATGGCAGATTCACATTATCATACACATAACTTTTGATTTCCTCTTCGGTACCGAAAGCAAAAAAGATGTTGGGCAGTCGGGATTCCGTTACAACCTTCCGTTGTCCTCTTATTTCTTTCATCACCTGGATGGTAGGGTAGAAAGCAGAAACGCCTTTTGCTACGAGGTAGTCGTAGGCTTTCTTCTCTCTTCCGTAGGTAGTTCGGAGTGCATACCAGTTCTGTTGTTCGTTAGGATTTTTTGCGATAGATTTTGTTTCCGCAGGTATACAATGGGTGGACACCCCTGTATCTGAGCTAGCCGCAAGAATCTTGTTTTTAACTTTGGGGAGGGCGCTGGAGATAAGTCCAACGCAAGAACCTTTATCTGCATACTGAGTGCAGTTATCCTTCTTCATTGTTATTGCAAATGCTTTTATATATCAACCTATTCTAGACAGAACCCGGTTAGCGGGTGCAAAGGTACATATTTTTTTGTTATTTACTTAAAATGCTTTGTAAAATATTTAAAAGATGTAATTCTTTTAACTTATTTTGGGTAAAAATACCTATCGTGTATTCAACAAGCAGGTGCAAAGATACGAATAAATGGCGAAACTACATAGAAATCTTCGTTCATCGACGTTGAACGGACATTCAACGTCTTTGAACGGCGGTTCAACGTCTTTGAACGGACATTCAACGTCTATGAACGGAGATTTAATCCGGCAGTAAATACACAGTTTTTTGCTTTTTTTTCATTTGGGGTGTAAATTAAACCATAAAAAAATGTGCTCTTTCAGAAAAAAGTGTTACCTTTGCAACCGCTTAGAAGCAATTATATAAAATAACGTTATAACAAATTTATGAACTTTACACTATTTATCACCGTTTTGCTGACGGCTGTAACCTTGG
>ERZ1034976.963-NODE-963-length-24403-cov-5.183711_pt1 | contig 24403 bp, 19 predicted proteins | sample MGYA00520623_ERZ1034976 | MGnify/ENA primary metagenome ERZ1034976 (study PRJEB33766, sample SAMN09781774) | gut metagenome | biome: gut microbiome | host: Homo sapiens | place: Madagascar | study: EMG produced TPA metagenomics assembly of the PRJNA485056 data set... | reverse complement strand
CGCCGAAGTTCTTCTCGCTGCGGGGCATATCGAAGCTGCTGGACAGGTTGCGCTGCCCGTCGCCGTCGATGACAAGGATGCGCAGCCCCAGCTCGGCCATCGACGTAGCAATGCCGCTGCACAGGCTGGTCTTGCCGCAGCCGCCCTTGTTGTTGAGCATGCAGAGCACCTTGGTGTCGTGGTAGTCCGGGTGGTAAATGCTGTTCAGGGGCAGCTCCAAGTAGTCACAGAGCCGCTGCAGGTTTTCGAGGTCGGTGGCGCTGCGGCCAGTCTCGATTTGTTTGATGGTGTTCAGGCCAACGCCGGTGGCGAGCGCCAGTTCTTTCTGGGTAATATCCTGTTCCAGTCGTTTGGACTTGAGCTTTTCGTAATCGAGTTTTACCATAAAAACCTCCAAAACCGAGAAAAAGTTTTATCCGTAAGGTTATAACCTTTGAGATGTAACTTTATTATAGCATAGAAAAATAAAATTGCAAGACGTTTTATTTTGGATAAAAACGCGGAAAAAAAGAAAAAGATATTATGACACCATGTCATAATATCTTAAAAATACAAGCACAAGGGCAGGGTGGTGTGGCGCTGCCCTGCCCTTGTGCGGAGAGTCGTTTACAAGCTCAGATCACTTACAGTAAAGCCGAGCTCTGTCAGCTTCTTCTTCAGAGAAAGCAGCTTTGCGCGGTTCGCCAGCCTTACAGTGATGGGGCGGCCGCCCAAAAGGGCCTGCGCAAGCTCCTCCCGCTCCGGCTGCAGATGGCGGCTCAGACAGTCAACCAATACGGAAGCGCGGCTCTGATACCGGAAGATCCCAAGGCTGTACAGCACAGGCGCGGGCGCCTCGCTGCTTTCCGAGGAAAGAAAATCGTCAAGACTCCGAACCGGCGGGTGACGAGCTTCCTTTAGAAACGGCTTTGTCTGCGCATCACAGAGTACGTTTTTTGTAAGGGCGTTCGTAAACAGGGCAGTGTCGAACGGCGCCTTCTGCTTTTGAGAGGGCGTGGGAACGTTGGCGGCAGGGCAATCGGCTTGGCGGGGCAGAAAGCTCTCGGTGTAGTCCGGCAGCTTGGCGACCCATTTCTTTTCATTTACCAGGCACAGTGCAGCGCGATGCGGCAGTGTGTGGACCATAGCGGGGGTCAACAGACGTTCGGACACATATTGGCCGTTGGCACCCGGGGCCCAGCGATCCCCGCACAGCTCAGACAATTCGCGGCAGGTAGTGATGTCGTTGGAACGGAACGCCACCTGCACGGCAGCTGCATTGCGGATGCTTTTGGCCGTATCGGGACCGTAGTTCACATCCAGCTGAGAAAGCGACTGCACGGCCAGTGCCACACGGAGATTGCGCGAGCGCCCGGCGTTCAACAGGGAGGGCAGGCAGGGGAGAGGGGGAAGGTTGCCGGCTTCCTCTATGATGAAATTCGTCCTGACGGGAAGACGCCCCCGGTAGGAGGTTTCCGCGGTGCTCAGGTAAAAGCTGCAAAGCTGGTTCAGCAGCTGGATCGCCAGCGCGCCATAGGCCTCCTTGCGTTCATCGGGAAGAATCAGATACAGGATCGTCGGCTGCTCCACGTTCAGGTCATGAATGCGGAAGGTGTTGTCGGCCATGGCGCGCAGACCCGGCAGCTGCAGAAAGGGCGCAAACGCAGTCGAGAACACCTGCCGGATACCGGCAGAGGTGTCGCTGCAGCCGGTGGCGTAGGACTCAAGCTGCATTTTCCAGTTGTTTCCGTCGGCGGGGAAAAGGGAGATAAGCCGTTCCAACGCTGAGTGTGCCAGCGAAGAGCGCCGGGCGCCGCTGGAAACGAGGTGAAAGACATTGGCGACCGTGACCTGCTCCGGTGCGGCATACTGCATTAAAAATTGTGCCGCATCGATAAAAAGGGCGGCTGCAGACTGGTTCCAGAAGGGATCGCTGTTGGGGGCCGGTGCGCAGACGCTGTGGGCAAAGTCACTTAAAAGGCTGTAGGCGAGCTCGCGGCTTTTTTCGTCCCCGACACTGTACAGGTGATGGATATAGCTTAACGGATCGCAGCGCTCGGAATTTTGCACGTCACGAAAATCGAATTTGTAAATATGCCCGCGATAGGCTTCGGGAATATACTTAGCGGTTTCGCGGTAGATCTCGCCCTTGATGTCCACCACCAGGACAGACTCATGGGCCTGCAGAGCGGAGAGCACATAGGGGATCGTGCCGCAGCGTGTTTTCCCGCTGCCGGGCACACCGGAGAATAAGCAGGAGTTCTCCCCCGCGTAGCAGAAGGCCTTCCCGCCGCGCACATGCAGTACCGGCCCACCGGCATGGCTCCCGCAGAGAGAAAGCGTCTGCTCGATCTCGTAGTCGTCGTTCCAGCGTTCATCAAACATTTTTATGTAACCTCTCTTCCTTTTCCGGCACGGGTGCAGAACGGTAGGCGGACAGGATCAGCTGCTTTTCCAGCGGGTCCAGCTGCGGCAGGGTGGTGACGTGCGCCTCTTTTACAAGCACGGTAAGGGCCTTGCTGCCGGGGCAGGGGGCACCCTTGTCCTGCAGACGCGCCTGCAAAATGGCGGCAAGCTCGGCCTGTGTGTAGGGCTCATAGGGCAGGCAGACAAGATTTTGCAGCCGCGCTGTCAGGGCGTGCTTTACCCGCTCGGAGGCGGGGGTGGGGCTGTCTGCAAAGAGCAGCAGGAAGCAATGCGCAGAGGCCTGAACGAGCGCGTCAAAAAACGCGTCGGTGCATGCTTCCTGCAGCGACTCGCAAAGCTTGGCGGTGTCCAGCCCCAGCGCTGCCACGCCGTCAAAATGGTTGGTATACCCCGCGCCGCAGGTCAGGGAATCTTCAATCAGGCGAAACTGCGCAAGGCTTCCGTCTGCGGTGCTCTCCAGCAGGTGGGACCGGGAGACAAACGGCAGGATGCGGGCCTTCTCAAACTGTGCTGCCGCATAGCGGGCCAGCGTTGTGCGGCCGCCTCCCTGCGGAAGATACAGAAAAACCGGGGCGGGGCGCAGGAGGCCGCTTGCATAGGGGGCCGGGGTGACGCAAATATCATGAATGTACGCTGTAAGGCTGTTGACGCCGATGGGCTTCCGCATAAGTTACACCTCCGTAAGATCAGGCAGACCAATTGCATCGCAAAGACCGTAGGCGAGGGCATCCTCTGCCGAAAGCCACAGATCCCCGCGGCTCATATCCTCCACGACCTTTTCTTTGGGCTGGTTGGTTACCTGCGCAAGCAGGCCGGCCAGCCTGTCACGCTGCGCCATGAGGTGGCGGGCAGTTATGTCCATATCCACCGCGCGGCCGCCGGTACCGAGGATACTGGGCTGATGCAGCATGACATCGCCGTTGGGCACGATATAGCGCTTGCTGCCGGCTGCCAGCAGGAGCGCTGCAAAGGAGGCCGCCTGCCCATTGCAGCATGTGATGAGGGGACAATGCTTTTTGATATACTGCATTGTGTCCCAGATGCCCAGGCCGGAGGCCACCTCACCACCCGGGCTGTTGATATACATCACGATAGGCTCCTGTGATTTGCTGCAGAGGTAGAGAAGCTCCTGCACGAGCAGATCGGCGGAGGCACTGTCTACCTGGCCGGAAAAAAACACGGTGCGCTGGGAAAGATGATACGACGCAAGATCCATCTGCGCGGGTGTACCCTCGATCATTTTGCAAATCATCGGAAATTCCATAATACGATTACTCCTGTTCTTTGGTTAGCTGTCTTACAAGCGCTGCATGAAGCCCCGTCTCTCCGTAAAGGCGGTCACACCACAGCGCACTGTTCCTGGAAATCCCTTCGTTATAGCGCTCGGCGCGTAGGCACCATGAAAGAGCCGCGGAGGGATCGTCGAGCACAACAATGGCGGCAACAAAGCAGGTCATGGTGCAGCGATAGAGAGCGTAGCTTGTCCCGTGAAGCTTCCGGGCCTTATCACAGAGAGAAAGCTGTTTTTCCAAAAGGGCTGTTCTGGTTTCGACGGATTCATTACAGGCAGCATGGATTCTCCCCGTATAGGTGTCGGATTCATCGTATAGCTTTGCCACAAGCGGCAAAGCCTTGCAGCGGCGGCGTGTTTCCTCGCGCTGCGCTGCGGAAAATTCGCCGCTGCCGACAAGCTCTGATTCCTCCTGCAGAAGAGTCTCAAGCGTGCTGTCGGTCCCGCGACGGTCTGCCGCAGCATCTGCCAAACGGCGACAGACGTGCAGGTGCAGCTGCTTTACGAGATCGGTCTGCTCTTTTGACTGCATGCACATTTCGCGCAGGGACTGATAATACAGACGCGCGTCGTTTAGCAGACCATTGGCATAGGCAGTGTCACCAAGTCCACGTGTCGCTTCCAGTAAGGCTGTGCGGATGGCGTGCCCGTCAAGCGGAGCATTGCTTTTCTCCAACAGCCAAAGGATGCTCCGTGCGGTGTTATAGCTGTCCTCTGCACCGGAGAAATTTTCCATCATCAGCCTGACATCGCCAAGTGCCTTGCTGAAGCGGGCAGAGAAAAGAAGAAGCTCCGGGTCATCCGTCGCAAAATAGTCGTGGTTGGCGGTATACAGCCCACTGCGCAGACGGCAAATTGCTAAAGAGAGGCTGCCGCTCTCTGCGAGTTCTATGCCTGATTGCAAGAGGTGGTTTAAGTCCTCTTCAAGCTTTTTTTTCATTTTGGTGACCTCCTCGTGCTTTGAAGAAAAATAAGACCAGAGAAAAACAGCTCTAACGCCAGGGGAAACCATACCGCCAGCAAAAGACAAAATCCAAAGCCGACAATGCCGATATAGCCGAGATAACTTGACAGCTTGGTACATGCAAGCAGTAAAGCACAGCAAAAACCAAAGGTGTGGGCCCAAAAATCAAAGGACTGCAGCGGCAGTACGGCACAGAGTGTGCCGCAGCCAAAAAAGGCGAGGAGCCACGCAATATAAAAGGGCAGACAGGCCAGCAGGATCCCCGCCGCGGAACCGAAGGTGAGGGCGAAGAAAAGGGCACGCGGATACAGCTTTTGCGGCCTGGCAAACACTGCGTGCAGCGCGGCACCGTCCAGATGCGGCAGGGGCAGACAGTTCAGGATGGCAAGCGGGGCTCCCACCAGGGCAAATGCCATCATGAAATCGCGGCAAAAGCCGAAATGTGCGGCTACATAAGCAAGGGAAGCCGCCATAAGGTTGCTCAGCGGCCCAGCGGCAGTGACTTGCAGCCGCACGGAGTCGGGAGCGTTGCAAAGCTCCGGAAGAACCGTGCCGCCGACCGGAAGCAGGTGGAGTATCCCGATCATAAAACACTCTGTTTGGATGCCGTGGGTGCAGGCGGCCATGGCGTGGCTCAGCTCATGCAAAATAATGTGCAGCACCAGCGCGGGAAGCACAAAGTCTTTCACCGCCTCGGCAAGCAAGAGGTCATCAACCCGAAAGAAAAACAGCGCCAACAGCAGTGAAATGCTCCAGCCGTACAGCACAACGCCGCTCCAAACGCGGTGCACGGGGCCGGGACGGCTCAAACCGAATGCCGGCAGGGTCAGCGCAAAGGTAAGCAGCTTCGGCTCAAAAATACAGTCGAACGTTCCGCAAATGTCCATACAGGTCAACTCCTTCGTGTTTGTGTGCCTGTATTAAAAAAGAAATGCAGGGACAATACAAGACAGCTGGGAGATAAAAACCGATGGGAGTGTTTTTATCTGTGCGGCTCTTGCATTGCTGTACGCACAAAAATATACTGGGAGATAATAAAAGCAAGGGAGGATCCGCGATGGATAAAACATTGAAAAAGATGCAAGAGGCGTTTCGTGCGCACGGTCTGAACTGTGAGTATGAGCACTATATGGATGTGGAGATTTTGTTTTCGACTGTCACGGTAGACAAAAAAGAGATAAGGGCTGCGATGATCCCTTGTGAAGAGGAACATCGGCTCGGCTGGCGCGCATACGGGATTGTAAATGGGATACCTCAGGAAAAAAGAGCTATAGCGGTCGAGCTTTGTAACTGTTTAAATGACGGGAGCCAATACAATAAATTTTCGCTGGATAAAAGCGGAGCCATAACAGCCGCGTATGATTTTCCACCGTATGCATCCGCTGACTGCATGGGGGAAGCGGCTGTAGAAATTTATAAAGAGCTGAAATTGCTGATGGAGCTCAGGAAAAAGGAGCTTCAGCAGCTGTGGTAAGAAACGATTTCTTCTTGAAAAACGCCGTATAATGCGGGATAATAAAGAAAAGCGTCGGCGGAAAGGAGCCTGTTTATGGGCAGCGATAACAAAACGTGCAAGCCGTTGAACCTGTTTTTCTCCTACGGCCACAAAAAGGAGGAACAATTCATCACCTGCAAAATCTTTCATGCCGTAAAAGACAGGGGCCATCATGTCTGGCGCGATACGGAGAAAATAACCTTCAGCTCCTCTTGGCGGCAGAAAATCGAAAACGGCGTTCTGCACAGCAACGGCGTGATCGGGTGCCTGAGCGCATACAGCTGCAGGCCGGGCGGCGTTTGCCTGGATGAGCTTTCCATCGCCGTCGGCGTGCGGGGCGGGCGCAGGGTGTATTCCATCCTGCTGGATAAGGAGGACGATGTGAATCCGCCGCAGTCCGTGGCGGACCGCCAGTGGCTGGACATGAGCGACTGGCGGGAAAAGCGCGCACAGGGCAGTGACGTTTTTGAGCCCTGGTTTGCCGCGCGGATGCAGGAGCTGTTCGCCGTGATCGAAAGCCCGGAGAACGTTGAGTTTGTCGGCCAGATCACCACGATCAGACAGCGGCTCACCGTTTATTACGGTACGGCCAGGCAGAATAAGCTGCTGCAAAACCCGTTCATCGGCCGCGCGTGGCTGACCCAAAGGGTCGACGCCTGGCTGGACGACGAAAACGCCCCGCGCACCTTGTTCCTGACCGGAGCCCCGGCCGTGGGAAAGAGCGCATGGGCGTGCCATTATGCACAGTATAACGGGCGTGTGGCGGCGGCCCTGTTTTTGGACAGCGACTGCGATTATTTCAACGACCCCCGCACGGTCATCCAGACCCTGGCGTTTTTGCTGGCGTGCCGCCTGCCGGAGTATCGGGAAATTTTAATGGAGTTCCTGCCTGCCAGCCGCAAGGAAACCGCGAGGATGAGCGAGCAGGAGTTGTTTTCCTGCCTGCTGGCGGAGCCGTTCCAGCACATTGTCGATGGAGCACACAGGCACATGGCCATCGTGATCGACGGACTGGATGAAGCGGGCCATGAAACAAACGCGCTGGCGAAGGTGCTTTTCCGCTACGCCGCGCAGCTGCCGGACTGGATCCGCTTTTTGCTGTGCGGGCGGGATGTGCCGGCGCTGAGACCGTTTACCGAAACGGCCCTGCGGGTAGAGCTGCCGAGCGGCTCGGCGGAGAACCTGGCCGACATGCGGGCGCTTTTCTGTTTCCGGTTGGAGAAAACCTTCGGCAGCGACCCACAGTGGGGGGAAGCGCTGGAAAGAATGACCGCCCGCAGCGAGGGCATAGCGCTGTATGCACAGCTGCTGTGCGATATGCTGCTGGACAAAAAGACACTGAACTGCGAGGAGTTCCCTGTGGGCCTGACCGGGATGTTCACCGTATGGTTTGAGCATTATATCCCGGACGTGGAGGAGTTCAGGCGCTTTTTCCGCCCTGCCATCTGCTGCATCCTGGGGGCGCCGGGCCAGGCGCTGCCCATTGCCACCCTGCGCCGCGTGATGGGCTGGCGTGCCGCGCAGACGAATGATTTTCTGCTCCGCCTGCAGGTGCTGCTGCGCCGGAAGAACAACGTCTACGGCGAGGAGACCGTGACCTTTGACCACGCCTTTGTCCGCGAGTGGCTCGGCAGCGAGGCCGCCGGAAGGTTCTATTGCCCGCCAGAGGATGGCCGTGAGCTGCTGGCCGAAGGAATTTACGCCGCGTTTGAGAAGGACGCGGAAGGGCTGACGCGCTTGGAAGCGGCATATCTGTGTGCGGTAAATTATTGTTTTCATATTTTTTCGGACGAGCAAAACCGAAGAATCACGGATAGTCGTTCGATGGAAGATAAAGTGCTGGCGGTAGCGGAAACACATATAGAAGAAGGAAGGCTGGCCGCTGCAGACGGAATATTCCGCATGGTTCTTGAGATGGCAGACGACAGGATAAGCAGATGCGGCCGAGAGGCAGAGATACTGCGACGTAAAGCCGTGTGTTTGTCAATATACGGAAATAACCTTAGTGAGCAGTGTCGCTACAGTGAGGCAAAGAAAACGCTGTGGGCGTGTACAAAGATACTGCAAGAGCTTTGCCGAACCGGGAAAACAGAAGACGAGCGGAATTTTTGGATTAATTACAATGCCATAGGGGATGTCGTTCGGTTGGAAAGCGGTAGAAAGGAAAGTCTTCCATACTACCGGAAAGCGCAGCGTGGCATGGAAAGCCTGACAGCCCGGCAGGAAGGTGCAAGGTATCTTTCGGACCTGGCTATATGCTATGAGAGAATTGGGGATGTGCAGGAAAAAACCAAAGAAGCTGCCTATTGGTATAAAAAAGAATATGATGTCTACCAAAAGTGCCTAACTTCCGACATGGCAGATCAGATAATAAACTGCGAGGTGCGCTTGGGCGATTGTTATATGGAACTGGGTCGATTGAAAAAAGCCAATAGTGTTTACGGTGATGCGTATAAAAAGTGGAATGAATATTTCAAGAACAAAAAAACACCTAAAGCAATATTAAATCAGGCCATCCTTTTTGACAGAGCCGGAGGTTTGTATTCAAGAATCGGGAAAAATGCGAAAGCGCTGGAATACTTCCGAAAATCCATGCGGCTTCTGATACAGCTGGAAAAACAGAAAAGTACCTCAACGACACGGCGGAATCTGGCTGCAAGCTATCGGAATGTGGCAGACGAACTTGCAAACGTAAATGTGCATGAGGCAAAAGAATATTTTAAAAAAGAGTATGCCATCTTGAAACAGCTTAAACAGGAAAAGATGGGAGACATAGAAGACGACTTGGAGTATTGCCAGAGAAGACTTTCTTATATAGAAGGCCTTTGCGAAAAAACAGCTGAGCCGGAACCAAAAACCGAATAACCCACCCCCACCGGGGAACGCCTTACCGGGCGTTCCCCGGTGGTTTTTATCTCGCACCTATCTTGAATCTGGGGTTCTGCGAGGTATCATGAAGGCATAGACAAACACAAAACACAACCGGTAAAAGTGCAGCGTGAACACGCTGCGTTTTTATAAAAAAATCAGGAAAGGAGAAAGAACCATGGAAGCAATCGTCAAGACCGCGGTTTGCATGGCCAAGCTGGAACACCGTGCGGCAATGTCGCTGAAACGCTGCACCACGCGCGATCTGTGCATGGCCACTTACGGCTAATTTCCAAGGCATAACCCCAGACACACAAAGCCCCGCAAAGGCTTCGGATGCAAACGCATCCGCCTTTGCGGGGCTTTTGGTGCTTATTCAGGTATTAAGGGGGATTTCTTTGCAGGTCGGGTCCTTTTTCCGCAGAGATAGGACGGCCTTCTCCTGATTTTCGGCAAAGGAAACGTGGGAAACCTCCCAGAAGGTAATATCGTTGCCCTGCATTTCAATGTACTTGCTTGTGATGCACATGCAGGCGCTAAAGGTTTCCGGCTGGGCATTGCCCTGGTTGGCGCAGAAGGTCACAGTCGCATTCGCCAGAAACTCTACATAGCCGGGGTCGCCGCCGGAGGCGGGAAAGACGACAGCCTCGAGGTTATCGCAGCTGATAAGGGTTGCGGTAGGCTCGCTGCCCCAGTATTTCCAGGTGTCACCATACAGGTACCCCTGTGCACCGTGCTGTACATCCTCGCCGCCGTTCAAAAACGCGGCCTCGACCAGTGTATCCATGCAGGAGCGCAGGGCTGCCATCTGCTCGTCGTTCAAAACAGTGTCGGGTGTCAGGTAGAACGGCTGCCCCTCCACGGTGTACTGCATCGTGGTTCGAGAAAACACTTTTTTAGCGGCTTTCAAAGCCGTCTTGCTGGCGGTGGCGGTGATCGTCACAACATCGCCGTTGCTCAAGCCATCGGTCTTATCGGCCTCATATTCGACATTTTCCATCAGGAACGGATCGCCGCTGATGTCGGTATATTCCAGCGTAAGGAAAGGCTCGGTTCCGCTGACCTCCACAAGCATATCCGAAAACGGGTCGATCTCGTCATAAATCACCGGGGCGAACACACTGCCGAAAAAGGATGAGATTTTACCAAAGTTGGCAAGAATCACGACAATAATTGCGACGAAGAAAATCCGTCCCCAGGCGATCACGCGCTTGGGCTCATTGCTGTTGCTCATCACAGTTCCTCATTTCTCTTTTAGTTCCAGTTGCGGGTAAACTCCGGGCCGCCGCTCTCCGCGGCAGCCTTGCTGGCACTGCTGACGTTGCGGCTGAGCATGTCGAAGAAATCGGTCACACGCAGGCTGTCAAGCTGGCCGACCTTGCCGTCCAGCGTAAAGGCGGGCAGGCTGTTGCTGCCGCTGCCGATATTCAGGCACATCGTTTTCAGCTCATGGGCGCGCAGCAGCTCCTGCACATGCTCGGCGGCGGCGTTTACATCTTCAGGGCGCTCTGTAGAGTCGCCGTCGCTGATAATGATCAGCCAGGGGATATAGGCGTTGTTGTTCACGGCCTCCAGCTGCTTCTGATGCACTGCCAGGAGCTCCAGCGTCATGTTGACGCCAGCCGCCAGCACGGTATTTGCGCCAACCGGCAGGATGGGGTGTGCGTGCAGATTGTGCAGAGCTTCATCGGCGGTTCCGAAATCACTGACAAGCTGTGCTGTATCGCCGAAAGAGACGATACAGATATCTGCTGCGTCGCGCGCCAGGGTATCGTTGTTTGTCTTTTCCAAAAAGGCTTCCATGCCGTCGTTGACTTTTTTCATAGCGCCCTGTCGCAGCATCGAGGCCGAGCAGTCAATGCACAGGCAGATCATGATGCGGTTGCTTTTGTTCTGTGCAAACTCAAGGTCACGGGATAAGAGAGCTTCAAATTTATTCATGGCTTATCGTCCTCTTGTATAATAGGTGCGCCGGGGCCTGCAGTTGGGGCACAGGGCCTTTTGCGGTTCTGCACGGGCGTACATGTTCTCGCGGAAGGTGGCGTCGTACTTCCTGCCGCACTTGACGCAGGTCAGGGAATCATGCAGCACCTCGTTTCCGTGCTGCTGCAGCGAGGCGTTGCAGTTGCGGCAGAAAATCGGCGTGTGGAATTCATCGTGCAGCTTGGCATAACGGTTCTTGTGGATATTGAATTCCTTGTGGCAGCACGGGCAGACCAGATCTACATAAATCGGATCGTCGGGGCGGAATTCATGGTATTTCATGGGGGCCAGCTCCCGGCTGAAGCCATACTTGCGGATGCTGGAGGCGTAGTAGTCCAAAAGGCCGACCCACTCATAGGCGGTGGCACACTTCCACTGGGTAAACGCAGCAGTGAAGGCGTCCGACACCTTGCGGGGCAGGTTCTTCCAGATCATCCAGTTATCACCGTCCGGCACCTCGTAGTCGTCGCCGTCCAGTGCGTAGGAAAACTTTTTGGCAGCCATGGCCTCGCGGTAGGTCATCTTGGTTTTTGTCACGAAGGGGTTTTGGTTCAGGAACAACACCTTGAAGATCATGATCGCCAGAACGTAGTTTTCTTCATCCGGCGTGCGCAAAAACGTATCGTATTTCAATGCGCCGGTCACACCCAGGCGCTGGGCGGTGCCGGGGTGCGTGAAGTCCTCGACGCCGACGGGGCAGGGAAAACCGCCCAGCTGGAAGCTGTCCGTGTCCACAACATAAACGTTGGCGCTGTTCCCGGGGTCAACCATGAAGTTGCCTGCGTTGACATCACCCATCAAAATATTGCGGCGGTGCAGCTGGGCCACAATGTAAGCCGCGCTGCGCGCTGCCTGCACCAGATCGAGGCGATCCCAGCTTTTCAGCAGTTTTTCACGTACACTGGGGCTTCCGATGCGCAGCACCGATTTTGAGAAGGGGAGAGCCCCTTCCGGAGCCTGGGGCATCGTGTAGCCGATGAAATCCCCCTTGCGGGTATACAGCATGTGCGTGGGCCAGCACAAACCGCGAATTTGCGGGTCGTGGCGCAGCATCTCGTCCAGCTTGTCGCGGCGTCCCGCGGTCAGGTGCTCGGCGTTGTAGATTTTGGCAACCTGGCCGGGGGTATCGGTCAGATAAAGGCTGCCCTCGCCGCCCTTGGCTTCCTCGTCGCCCTCCATCAGCGCACCTCGCAGGGTAACGGGGTCGCCGTCCTCCGTGCGCAGCGTAAGCCCGGCTGCCGGGCGCACGCGGCAGGGGAGCAGCGTCTCGTCCATTTTGCGCAGCGGCAGGTTCGGCGGGAAGGGAGCGGAGCCGTGGTGGCGGTTACCGGGCTTTTGGATCGGCTTTGTCTGTGGTTCCGGCTGCACAGGAGAAGTCTGCACAGCCTGCGGCTCCGGTGTGGATTGCGGTGCAGGGGCAGCAGGCTCCGGAAAGGGTTCAGGTTGAGCAGATACGGATACCGGAGCAGGTTCTGCCGCATGTTCCGGGGATGTCTCAGGGGTCGCGGGCTCTTTATGCGGTTCGTCCTCCGGTTCCTCCTCGGCAGACTGCTCGTTTTCCAGGGCCTCGCTGTAGGTGGTCAGCAGGTCAGCCAGCAAAGGCTCGTCTGCAGCAGCGCGGGCTATGGGCATCAGCTGGGGGAACAGTGAGCAGATGGGATGCTGCACGCCAGCGCGAACACGGCCAACCTGCACAAAGGGCAGACGTTTGCGGTCGATCATCCGCACAAAGCCTGCCGCGCCGCAGAGCAGTACGCAGAAGCGGTCGAACGGATGGGATTCCATTACGGACAGAATCGCCTCTTCATCGGTGCTCAGCGGGTCAGGCGCACCCAAAGTGGGCAGATTCAGATCGCGTACAAAGAAGTATGCACTGTCGGCGCTGCGCAGTTCCCTGCAGCGCTTCCATAGGTCCAGGCGCTCAGCTTCCCGCGGTGGTGTCCAGAGTGTTGTGCGGTACTGCTCTGTGAGTTTGGCGTATTCTTCTCGCTGGCGGAACAGGTGGTACAGCGTCGTGCTGTCCACGATCAGAGCCTTCTTGTGGTCGCGCTTCGCGTACTTCAGGGCGGGCAGCAGCCGCGACGAAACAAAGCTGCGGCCCTCCGGGCTTTTGAGCAACGCGGCAGTCAGCACAATGTAATGGGTCTCGGCCAGCTCCTGCAGGTAGCGGCCTTCCAGCGGTTCACCCTTGCAGGCGGGCAGATATTGCAGATCAGGAATCTTCTCCAGTCGCTTTTCCAGCGCTGCGCTGATGATGACAGCCTCGGAGGCCATTGGGATCTCGCGGCGGGCCTGTTCCTGTTCGGCCTTCCAAGCGGCGTACTCTTGCTCTATTGCCCTGCTTTTGGCGGCATCGTGCAGGCAGCTCAATGCCTCGTCCTTATTGCAGAAAACAGAGCCGTTCGTGACCTGGTAATGGTAGCGGGCCAGGGTTTCGGAGACTTCCTCGGCGGTAAGCTCAGGGCATTCGTCTGCCAGCTCCTTTAGGGAAACCAGGCTGCGCTCAGAAATTTTCTCCACTGCGTCTACGTCGGATTTCACACGTCTGTACAGCTCTTCAGTCTGGGGAAGGCGCATACAGTCGGCTATTTCCAGCCAGGCACCCATGATAATGCGCCACTCAGCGGGCGTCATATCGCGGAAGGTGTGGGCGTTGGGGTGGCCGATATTTCCGTTGCGGCCTTCGCGGGCGCGGAAGTTCAGGTCATCCCACTTTTTGTAGCCCATTTCTTTGATTTTGGGGTAGCGTGCTTTCAGCATACGCAGAACGGTGCTGCCCATCAAGCCGGAAAAATCACGATCCAGAAAAGAAAACTTGAAGAAACCTGTTGTATCCAGGCACCCCAGCACATTGCGGCGCAGCGTCTCATCCGGGGCCTTTGGGCAGACCTCGTCTATTTTTGCAAAAAATCTGGCGTCCGCAACCTCTTTCAGCTCTTTATCGCTAAAATCCCGGTAAGCCCCGTTCATATAGCGGCAAAGCTCCCTGCGGCTAGCCAGTGTTTCGCCTTTTTTGGTCGGCGTTGCCGCAATGGCGTGCCAGAATCCGATAAAATGATCGGCGGGGATCGCCAGCAGATACGCCTCGCGCAGGAAATCCCGCATGGAAAATTCCAGCGCATTGGTGGCAGCTGCCAACTGCCGTGCGCGTTCTGTAGCTTCCTGTTCTGTAAGATTCGTTTCCGGCATGGGATCAATACCGCCTTTCTTCGCATTACTTTTTCTTGGTAAACAGGGACAACAGCAGATTGCCAAGCATCGCAGGAGCCTTGTAGTAGCCGCGGCGCATGTCAGGGTCACTCAAGGGAATATGGTGCACAAGGTGGACCTGTACCGAAGCATAGCCGCCGATCACAAGGCCGATCAGTGCGGCGATGCTGCACAGCGTTGAGAGCACGAAACCGACAGCCGGAATATTTGCAAGAACACTGCCCAGGACCTCTGCGACGACAAACAGAAGAACTCCACCTGCAAGCTTTTCACCCAGGGCTTCGCGGTCATCGCTGAGCATCGTGCTGTCATCCTGGGTGCTGCTGCTGTAGATCGGCTCCGGGTCGGGGGCGGTCCTGTTGTTGGCGGAGGGCTGGCCGACGCCGATCTGCTTGAGCAGGTCGGCAGACTGGGTAAAGCCTGCATTCGCGTTCTGCTTCAGCAGGGAGATGGCGTGGCGGCGGTTGTCGGCGCTGTCGGTGTTCAGCAGGGTCAAAGCGTTCTGATCGTTGGTCTGGGCTTCGGTTTCCTCGCGCTGCAGCATGTTCAGCAGCTCGGTCACGCGGGGCAGGCCGCAGCCACCGGCCTTTTCCAGCATCTCGCGGGCCTTGGCGCGCATACCGGGCTTGCGGCGGCTGACCATGACCTTCTCGGCCTCGGTCAGCAGGGCGAGGCCGTTCTGCACATGGGCCAGCTCGTCCTGTGCATCGGCGCTGCCCTTGGCCGCGGCGCTTTGCAGCAGGTCGATGGCCTTCTGGCGCTCTGCCTCGGCATCCGCGGGCTTTTTGGATCCTGCCGCTGTCTGCAGACAGCGGCGGGCCTCGTCCAGCTCGCGCTGTGCGTTGCTGTCGCGGTCATGCAGGGCTTGCAGCAGACGTTTGGCTTCCGGGTTGCCGGCACTGCGCATTTGCAGCAGCTTCTCGACGTGCTCGCGCTCGGCGGGGTCGTTCCCGCCGTTCAGCAGGGCGTTGGCGCGGGAAAACAGCTCCTGCTCGCTCTGGGCATAGCGGGCATCCCACTGCATTTCGGCATCGATGCGGGTCATACCGCCGGAGAGCATCTGCTGCTTGATGTAGTCCTCTTTTAAAAGCGACAGGGTATCGGCGGCGCGCTTGTGGCCCACGGTCTGGCACTCGTTCAGCAGGGAGATGGCTTTATCCTTGTCCACGGCCCCGCCGGCGCGGATGCAGTCCATGGCCTGGTTATACTTTTCCTCAGCCGCGCGGTCCTCGGCCAGCATGGGGTTCAGCAGCTCGATGGCCTGGGGCAGGCAGCAGGCAGCGCCCTGCTGCAGCAGCGCCTCGATATTGCCGCGCTCGTCGGGGTTGCTGCGGTCAGCCAGGCGGTGCTCGGCCTCCTGCAAAGCGTCCTCGGCCTTCTGCATACGGTCAAGCTCGGCGGCGGCTTCGGCATGGCCGCTGGCGGCGGCCTTCTGCAAAATGCGCTTGCAGGTGTCGCCCTCAATGCTGGCCAGCGGGGTGTTGCCCGCCTCCAGGGCGGCCTTCTGCTGGGCGCGGTGGGCCATGGCGTCCTTGTAGACGTTGTCGGCCTCGGCCTCCTGGGCGTTCAGCGCGGCCAGCAGCCTGGCGGCCTCGGGGTCGTCCTCTCGCAGGCTCAACTGCAATTTGACGTAGGTACGTGCATCGCTGGGCGTCTTGTTTTTCAGCAGGTCAGCGGCTTGCTGCAGCAGCGGGTCTGTGTAGGTCTGCGCAGGGGCGCTTGCCGCAGGGTGCGTGCCGTTCATCTTGGCGATCAGCCAGTCCGCGGCCTCTTTGTTTCCGGCGCGGGCGGCATCCTTGTAGCAGCTCTCGGCTTTGTCCAGAGCCTGCGCCACGCCGTCGCCGGTCTCGTACATGCGGGCCAGCGCCAGCATAGCGTCAACGCTGCCCAGCTCGATGGCCTTTGTGTAGATGGGAACGCGGTTGTAGCCGGGGTCGTTCTGTTTGGCGTTATTGGCGGTATTCAGCAGATTTTTGGCGGTTTGCTCCTTGCCCGTCACGTTATGCTCGTAAGCACCGATGACATACTGAACGGCCATATCGTAGTTCTTTTCTGTGCCATGACCGAACATGTAGCAGTTGGAAAGGGCAATATACTTACAATTTCCAAGGGATTCCGCTTTTTTATATAGTTCAAAGGCGCGGGAATAATCCTGCGGAACGCCTTTTCCATCTTCGTACAGCCGCGCAAGGTTTATAAGAGAGGCAACGTTTCCACCGTCAACGGCCTTCTGGTACAAGTCTGCCGCTTTTGCATAGTCTTGCGGCACGCCGTTGCCATCTGCGTAAAGGATGCCGAGGTTTCCCATAGCATCGGCATTTCCAAGGTCAACAGCACGCTGGTAAAGCGAAGCAGCTTTTGCGTAATCCTGTTTGAAATAGATACCCTGATTGTACATACAGCCAAGGTCGAACATAGCGACAGAATCTCCACGATCGGCAGATTTCTGGAAAAAGTCAGAGGCTTTGGCATAGTCCGGTTGGACACCTTGGCCTGCATAATAAAGTACACCGAGGTCACACAAGGCACTTGCATTGCCTAAGGCTGCACTCTTTTCCAGCCAGTAGCGCGTTTTGCCATAGTCTTGAAGGGACGGCGCATCCCGGTAAAGCCAGGCCAAAATAACCATGCCGCGAGAATTGCCCGCATTCGCTGCTTTCTGGGCCCATTCCAGGGCCTTTTGTGTGTTGGGTGCTGTGCCAAAGCCGATCCGATAGCAGTTTGCAAGCTCTGCCATTGCGGCATAAAGTCCCGCCTTGGCAGATTCCAGATAATTTTCAAAAGCTGCTTCAGAGTTTTTCTCTGTGCAATACCCTAAGCGGCAGCAATCTCCCAACCAGCACATGGCCAGGCGGTCATGCTGCTCAGCACCATATTTTGCCCAGGGATAGCGCTTATCCCAAGTCGGCATCCATTCGGCAATCAGACCGGCTTTTTCGCCATCCACGGGCAGGCCCCTGGCAATGGCCGCCTGCGGGTCGGTTCCGTATGTCTCTGCCAGAATTTTGTGCAGACAAAATCCCTTGTCCTGTCCGGGGAAAGAGAACCATATTTGATCGTTTTTCTCCTGCGCCCACGCCCACTCGGCGGTTTCCGGCTTCAGCTCGCCGAGACCGCCTGCCGCGCTGAGCAGGTCCACAAAGCCGAGAATATCCTGATCCTGCGTCAGGGTGCGGACGCGGGCCAGCATGCCGACCAGCTCCAGGCGGCTGCCGTTCTCGGTCAGCATCTTGTAGCACTGGGTACATAAATACACAGGGTCGTTCTTTTTTGCACCGCGGTCACGGTAGAATTTCGCCTTTTCGGGGTCGGTGGTGCAGCCGTAGCCGTTCTCGTACTGGTCGGCCAGCTCGTCGCAGGCCTCACCGCTGCCCATCTCGGCGGCCAGGCTGTAATAGCGGTGGCAGACAGTACGGTTTTCAGGGGTGTCAAACTGCTTGTTTTTCAGCAGACCGCCCAACAGCAGATAAATATCTGTGGCATCCTTGTCGCCGTAGACGCCCTGCGGCACCTGCGCGGCGGCCTTTTCCAGCCACTGCCTTGCCTTGGGCAGATCGAGAAACTCTTTTGTCATTGCCTTTTTTGCCAGCGGCAGCAGGGCATAGGGGTTGCCGTTGTCGGCGGCCTGGATCAGCTCCGGCAGGCTCATGCCTTCCACAGCCCTGGCTTCCTCCGGCGGCTCGGCAGCAGAAGCAGCGTCGGCATTGTCCAGCGCATCCAGTTCTTGCTTTGCCTGTTCACTGCCGGCGTCGGCGGCACGCTGTAAATAGAAGCGGTAGTTTTCTTCGCTTGCCTGGGTGCCCTTGCCCATGCGGCAGAATTGTGCCATTGCATAGAGTTCTTCGGGGCCGTCAGGGTTTTCAATATCCAAAGAGGTTGTCAAAGACTGAAAATCCATATCTTCATACTTAAACATAGTGCGCGTCCTTTCCGATTTCATTTGATAGTCCCATTATAACCCTACCCATACCCCTTTTTTCAAGACCTTTTCACATTTTTCCGGTGGATTCGCAGAGGTTTTTTGTGATTTTGTCCTGTTTTTGGGGTTCTTGTCGGGTCACTTTGTCTATAGGGGCGCAAAAGGCGTTTTTTCAAACAAAAACACAAAAAAAGTTTTCTGACTTTTTCTTTAACTTCCCGCCCGGTGTTCCCTATTGCCGGAGTGTAAGGAAAGACAACGAAAACAAATTTCAGGAGGAAACACAGATGAATAACTACGATTACTACCGCAATCATAAATCCGAGATCGATGCTGCCATTATGGGACTTTCCATGCCGCAGGACGGCAGTGCGCTGGGCGGGCTCCTTGTCATCGTCGCCATGGTGGTGGCCCTGTATGTCGGCGTTATTGCAATCGCACTGCCGCCGGTCACACAGAGGATTTTACTGAAATGCTACAACCGCGCCGATAACACCCCCAACCGCAGCACAAAAGCCATGATGCAGGCACATCCGAAAATTACCGCCCTGTGCAGGGTACACGCGGCGTGCTTCCTCGTTGCAGGGGCTATCACACTGCTGGCAGCCGGCACCACAAAGGTTTTGCACCTGCCTGTGGCACAGAACCCTATCAGCAACCTCCTGATGGCGGTCTACGCGGCTGCCGTCTGTGCCCTGATGGGCATCGGACTGGTTCTGGTCGCGGCGGCCCTTGCCGCACGGCACAAAGCCAAAAAACAGACCGGTCGTCTCTAAAGCCACCCCCGCAGGGGCGTTGAATCCCCTGCCTGAATTTGCTATACTATACACAGGAAATGCCGCCCGCCGCGGCAGGAAAGGAACCTACCTCCGATGAAACGTATCTATATTACAGCGATCCCGCTGGACAGCAACTTTGCCATCACCCCCTATGCAGCCGAGCCGGTCAACTACACCCAGACCACCACACAGCCCACCTGCTACCCCATTACCCCGATCCTGGCCGATACCGCCCACGACGGGGATGAGATCAAGGTCATCGCTGTGCGCCAGGTCAACAGCCCTCACAGCGAGAACCTGGAGGTTTTCCGCCGCGAGCTGGACAGCCTGGGCAAGCCCTACACCCTCGTAGACCTGACAACGCCGGAAAACCAGCAGCGCGACGGCCTGCTGACCCTGTTTGAGGCGCTGACCGACGCGATGGAGAGCGACGCCTGCTATTACGCCGATGCGACGTTCGGCACCAAGACGTATCCGCTGGTATTGTCCTCGGCCCTGCATTATGCCGAGAAGATCCTGGACGACACCGAGGTCTGCGGCATCTACTACCGCGAGCTGACGCGGGAAAGCGGTCAGGTCAAGAATGCGCGCCAGTATGACATCAGCACACTGTTCACGCTGGACGGCATCGTTGATATGGCTGCCGATGCAGAGCTGACCGACAAGAAGGCCTTTATCAAGCTGATGCTCCACCCCGACCGGGAGGTGTAAGCCATGGCGGATTACGCAAAAGACAGCGAGAAACAGGCCGCTCTGCGCCGTCAGATCGAGAAGCACCCGATCTGGCAGTACCCGCCGGAGGAGCGTCTGCAGCATAACCGAGAGTGGCAGAGCCTGTATCTGCTCGTGTTTGAGTTTAAGGAGTTCCTGCAGAAGCTGGAAAATCGACTGAACAACGCCGAGTATGATACCGGGCTTTTGAAGCAGGACGAAGATGCCATGCTGGATGCGCGCTATACCCGCCGCAGCAAGCTGCGCAACAAGCTGGACACGCTGACCTTTACCGAAGCGATGCGCAAGGCAGTCGCCCGGTACGACGCAAGCTCCGGCAAGGAGTTTATGGCCTATTTTGATACGATCTATGCCAATGCCATGCACGAAGCCATGAACAGGCAGTCCATGCGCGAGCAGGGCGACATCCGCCTGAACCGCGGGGAGGCACGCCTTTGGAAGCGCCTGTGCGAGCTGTGCGATAAGCAGGGCATTGACCCATCTGAGCTGTCGGACGCCTTCTATGATCGCGCTGCCGATATTCTGGATGTGGATGCGGACGCCTTGAAATCTATCGGACGCAACGCTACCGCCGCGCGGCGCACGGTCTCCCTGAATGACCCGGGCAACGACAGAGACGACGGCTCGGGCTTTGATATGGCCGACCCGAACCAGGAGAATATGCAGGAGCATCTGGAGCGCACAACCGAGGCGTTGCGCGCTATTGCCATGTTTGCCAGCAAGGATGTAAAGGAATACCCGCGGCTTTTCTTTACCACCGATGTGCTCGGCCCCCTGTGCACCGACAAGCCGGAGCTGCCGCCGGAGCGGTACTGCGCCCTGCTGGAAAAGCAGGAGGAGCTGCTGTGGGAGCAGATCCTTGTAAAAGGCTACATAAATTACCTGTTTGAGCCGAACAAACCGGAACGTCTGCGGGCACTGCTGGATATAGCGCCGACCCACCCGCTGCAGGACAGCAGCGTGGCCGCTTACCAGCATGTGACCGCGGCAGCCGTGAGCTACCAGCGCCGCCGGTACGCAAAAATATTGCAGGAAATCTCAAAGCAGCTGCAGAAGTGATCCTGCAGGGGCGAACACGGCCCGCCCGTGCGTGTCAAAAAATCACATTCAATAGACCAAGAATCTGTAGGGGCGACCATTGGTCGCCCGTCAACTTACCGCAGCAACGCATTTTCCGGAACAGTTTTCTTACAAGGCAAACGGGCACGGGCGAGCAATGCTCGCCCCTACAAGAGTTTTTCAACAGTCTGGGGCGAGCACGGCCCGCCCGTGCTGATTTGCCATGCAAGAGGCTTTTCCGATGCAGAAATAAAGCGAGCAGCAAAGCGTTTTTTCGCTTTGCTGCTCGTTTGTTATTCCTCCTCGCCGCAATACAGGATCGCTACACTGACGTCATCCTCTGTGGCCGGGATCATTTTTTCCTTTATAACATGCGCCAAGGCTTCCGTAACGGTCTTTTCATCGTTCTCTGTCAGCCAGTCACACAGGCGCTCCACGGCGGGGGCGGGCTGCTGCTGCTGTCTGTCAAACAGGGTATCGCCGCCGCCGTCGCTGGTCAGCAGCACGGCGTAGGGCTCGTGCAGCTCCCCGCTGCGGATGCGCAGATGCTGCGCGGCGCCAGGTTCGGACAGGAAATACGTTTCGTTGCTGGCATGGCCGTTCTCCGGTGCCGAGAACACCACGGCAGTGTCCTGCCGGATACGGAAGATGTACCCGTCCCCGATATGCCCGCAAAGCCAGCGTCCGTCCGCATGGGCGGCATAAAACAGCAGCGTGCAGTAGCATTCCTCCGGCGGCATGCCCAGCACCTCCAGCGCCGCCTGACCCGCTGCGGCCACCGGGGCGGCGGCTTCCTCCGGCGGCAGGGCGCAGAGCGTATCAAACGTGATCTGCAGGTAATCGGGAATCCACTCCATCAAACGCTGCGCAGCCCTCTCACTGTGGGCACAGCTGCCAGCGCCGTCGCAGAGCACGACCCCCGCCAGGGCGCCCCGCACAAAGCCGGCTGTGCGGTCCTGGCAGGGTGTCCCTGTCAAGGTATGGTGACGCCCACAGGCGTAGGCGGCTGAAACTTTAGCGTTGATAGGATCATCTCCCTGTAAGCAAGCCCCCTGCGCGGGGCAGTTTACTTCATTATACACTAAAATACGGATGCTGCACAACTTTTTTAAGTGTCCAGGGCATCCACCCGCCGCCCCTTGCGGCGGTAATCGGTCTTTTTGCGCATGATGCGCGGGCAGAGCTTGACGCCCTGCCACAGTGCGCGGTTGGCACGCACGGCGGCGCGCTGCGCCTTTTTGGACTGCTTGTCCAGCGGAACAAATGTATTTTTCAAAACCAACCCTTCCCCTCTTTTGGCTCCTTGCGCCGGGCCTCGGTGTCTCTCCACTCTCCGTAGAGCTCCGCCGCCTCGGCGGAGATGTCATTGACCACGAGGTCTGCCAGCCGCTGATACGCCTGACTGCCCCAGTGGAACAAACCGGTATCCAGCCTTCTCTGACTCATCGAGATGATTTTTCCGGTATACCCTTCCAGTGTCATGCTATGGTATAAATTGTAAAACAATCCATCGGTTTGGAGTGGGAAAATGATCTGCATGAGCGTCTTGCGCTCCTCAGAGGGAAATTCTTTTACAGTGTTCTTTTCCATGCTGTCAGCGATGAGGAGGTCGCGGTAAAGAAGCTCTTCAAATGTATTACATTCCATAGTAATTTCTCCTTTCAAAAGTAGAGGGGTCAGGCCCAGGCCAGGTCGCGGAAGGCGGCCTGACAGTAGTAGGACCAGGGGTTGTAGAGGCTGCGGGCCTCCGCCGTGATGTCGTTCGCGGCAAGATCGGCCAGCAGCTCGGCCTCGCGGCTGAACCGCTCCGCACCGATGCGGTTGACCTTGCGGAACAAGGTCTGAAAGTAACTGTCCAGCCCGCTGTCGCCGGGGCCGAAACGAGTGATCAATTCTTCACGAGCTTGCCGCCGGATGCTCCGGATGTAATCATCCAGAGTGAATTCATCTGGGTTTTCATTGAACACGTTGTCGCAGCGTCTCCGGTAGAACTCCTCTGTGTGCTTGAGCGGGAGAAGCCGCTTCATGACGGCCTGGCGCTCCTCGAAGGAGTGGGTCTGCGGGGCCACGTCGGGGAGAATTTCCAGATAAGCCGCCATCAGATCGGCCAGGAAATCATCCTCGTAGAGCAGCGGCTCACCATCATCTCCCACAGGGAATCCGTACTGCCGTTCTTCCTCGGCACTGCCCTGTGCGCGGTACATGATGGTGAGAGCCAAGACCGTTTTCCAGCCCTGCTCGGGGGTCTGCATACCGAACAGCCATGCGAAGTTGCGCTCCATCGTGGGGAACATATCCTCGGAAGCGGAGAAGTAACGGGATTTATTGTTGATGGTGATCATAGGATTTTCCTCCTTAGTTTTTGTTTGTTTGTCCTTACATCTACCCTATAGGGACGGTGTGCGGGAAAGTTAAAGAGTTCCAAAAAAATTCAGGAAAAATCCCGGATCTCCTTTTCTGCTTTAATCCATCAGGAACGCATCCGGGTTTTCCTGAGCGTCCAGAATGGGGCAGTGGTAGACGTCGTGGCCGAAGTCACCGCAGAACACACAGTCACCGGTCCATGGGGGCATATTGGGGTCCGGTTCCCCTTCCTCGTAGCCGAAGATCACGTTGCGCGGACCTTTTACGTAGAGCGTGCCGTCCGGGCGCTGGACAACACCGCCTTCGGGAATGTCGGGCGAACCCTCGGGGTAGATGCGGTCTCCCTTAGCGGTCACAGCATAGCCGGGGTCCGCGGGCTGGGCGGCTTCGGCGGCGGGCTGTTCAGCCGCCTGCGCAGCGGCAGCCTGCTCCGCAGCCTGGGCCGCGGCCTGCTGCTGGGCGGCCACGGCGGCCGCCTGCTGCTCCGCCGTTTTCTTTACGGCGCAGGTATCGGCCGTATGCCCCGTGCCGCCGCAGTAGCTGCACTTGACGACCTCCTTCACAACGAGGTTGTAGGTGGTGGACACGCCGCCCGCCGTGCTGGCCGCCGTGATGGTGGTCTGCCCGGGCGCGTGGGTCGTAATGACGCCGCTGTCGTCGATGGTGGCGACGCTCTCATCGGCGGAGGTCCATGTGAGGGTCTTATCGGCGGCGTCCTCCGGCAGGACCGTCGCATGCAGCGTCCAGGTCATGCCGTTGTTCAGGATGCCGCCCTCCTGCTCCAGCGTCACGCTGGTGGGCACGACCACAGCGGGCGTCGGCTCCGGTGTGGGGGCCGGGGTGGCCGTGGGCTTGACGACCAGCGCAGCGAGGGCGGTCTCGATGGCCTTTGCCATGGCATCCACATCGGCCTGCTGGGTGATGTTCTTGCTGCGGTCCACGGCGTTGATGGCGGCATCCACAGCGGAGAAATCCGTGTAGTCGTCGCGGTTCAATGCGCCCGCCTTGTCAAGCGCGGCATCGACCGCGGTGTAGTCGGCGGGTTTGTAGGTGAGGGTCAAAGTCTGGGCGTGGGTAGCGGTGTCAGCGGTGATGGTGATATCCGCGCTGAACGGCTCGCAGTTGTCCGCAACGACCGTGACAGGATAAGTTCCGGCCTCCAAGTCGATGGAACCGTTCGTGAGGGCCTGGCCGTTGGCAGTGATAACAACATTGGTCAGTTCGGCAGGGGATACCGTAAACGTAACGGTATACTTAGGCCCGGGCAGAAGCGGCGTACCGTTCGGGTTGAAGCGGTAGTCGCCGCCGTTCTGGGTGAGCTTGTCGTAAAATT
>ERZ1034976.956-NODE-956-length-24478-cov-14.088933_pt1 | contig 24478 bp, 15 predicted proteins | sample MGYA00520623_ERZ1034976 | MGnify/ENA primary metagenome ERZ1034976 (study PRJEB33766, sample SAMN09781774) | gut metagenome | biome: gut microbiome | host: Homo sapiens | place: Madagascar | study: EMG produced TPA metagenomics assembly of the PRJNA485056 data... | reverse complement strand
ATATGCATTTGTTACCAACTATGTTAAGCTGTTCATGATTAACAGCGGCAAGGATATCATTGTTGATATGAATGAAGATTATGTAGCACTTAATTCTAACATATAATGCTTTTTTCTTTATAATTGAAATTGTACTTTAAAAAGCACAAGCGTAGCAAAGCCAGTGTACAACCGCCTGAATAACTGATAAACACTGGCTTTGTGACCTTTTTAGTATAATTGTAAAGTTCTAATACTATCAAATTATTGCTTGTTTTGTTATAATCCGTGTGTTATATTAGACATGTAAATGATTTTTGCTCAAATCATTGCAGGGCTTACCCTCTTCCTTGGGTAGGCCTTTTTTATTTTTCATCATTTGGGGGTGTATTTACACCTCTTACCCTTGTAGATACTACAGCTCCTAAAGGAACCATATTTACAGTCACCTGACCATCAGCTTTTCGCGTAATCAGTGTTCCGCCTCTCTGTATATAACTCTTATCAATATCTTTATATCCAAGATAATCTATCGACATTCCATATGTCATCTGGATTCCCTTATATATAAGTGAAAGTGTATTCAGATGGTCATGTCCGCAAAACATCCATTTAATAACACCATTCTCCACTGCTTTATTAAAAAATGTTCCTTCAAACTTTGAAATTCCAAAATGCTCATTCTTCTCAGCAATACTGCCATGCTGATATATTACACTCTTATCACCAAGCTTCATCTTACGGTATGCTTCCTTAAATTCCGCGGGCGGCATGTGGAAAAATGCCATCGCCTTAATATCTGGATTACATTTTTTCAAGTCATTAAGCCTGTTCATGCACCACTCCACCTGGTCATCATGTATCCGGTCAAATCCGCTGTAAAACCAGCCTCCATCGCCATACATATTAGAATCAAGCATAACAAGCGGCAATAAAGCATTGCCATCTGAATCGGTAAGATTAATAAAGAAATTTCCTACACCTGTAAGTTCTTTCCTGCCTTCAGTAAATATGCAATATTTCCCTTTCTTATAAATCTGTGCAAGTTCTTCCTTATTACATGTCGAACCCATCTCACAATCGTGATTACCGAATACAAACGTGTATGGAATTGCAAAGCTGTCCATGAATTTCATCAGCTTGTACGCCTGCTTTCTGTTATTAAGCGTACCCGCCTTCGGCAGAAATGGAAATATAGAATCTCCAGTTAGCACTATCATATCAGGCTTCGCCTTATGAATTATCTTTCTCACCGCATTTAGCGCCAGCTTATCCTTCTTCCTTGATATGAATCCGAATCCAAGATGAAGGTCTGTAAGCTGCAATATCTTAAAATCTTTATTCTTATCTATTGTATATGTAAATGTTTCCTTGTCTGTCTGCTTTAAATTATGTGATTTATACATACTGTCACGCCTTTCTTTCCGGCATTAAAGTTAATGCTGGCGATATATTTAGCTGAGTGGTATTAATGCTCCTATAGCCGAAACTATCGTCGATACTACCATAAGAATCTGAAATGGCAGCGTTCCTATCACTCCGCATATAGGACTTGCTCCAGCTTTCTTTCTTGATTTACCATATGTCAGAACAAGCATTATGCTCACCAGTACAACAACGCCACTCATGATTCTTGTCAATATTATAAAGCTGCTCACTCCGAATATTGCAAATAATATACATGGAACTGTCGCTATAAGCCAGCTTACACGGTTGCCGATTCCAACCTGCTCATGCACGACATCTCTTAAAGCAAGTGTGTTGCTCCAGAATGTTGTAAGCAGGGCAAAAAGCGAAAAGATACCTGCAAGAATAACTGCCCATCTGCCTATGCTCTCTCCAAGCTGCATATAAGCAAGTTCCTTATCTATTGTTCCCTTAGTTCCAAGAAGAACGGTAAGTGTTACAACCAGCACAAACGCTGATGACAAACCAAATCCTATGAATATTGATTTTCTTATCTTACCAGGATTGCCGTCAAGTCCTTTAACAACCTGAATAACTGCCTGATTAGCTGATGTTGCAAATACAACCATGCTGTACAGTGCAAGCAGATTATTCCAGTGGAAAGGTGCTGTATAGAATCCATTAACTGGATGTGTAAATGTTCCAACTGTCATAACCGCAACTATTCCCATAAGAAGAATTACTGCGTATTTCTGTGCAATTCCTACCGCCTTCATTCCCATGAATACAACAATTCCGGCAATCACATAATATATTATCTGCGCTGCCCACAGTGGAAGTCCAAACCAGTTCACAAATATCTGCGCTCCACCATTAATATTGCCACTTACTCCTATCATAATCGCAAGTCCATACACTACGAAAACAATCCAGCTGAACACCTTCTTCATAACTCCGTGGAACAATTCCCCCTCAAAGCTTTTTACAAGCTGTACACCACCGTTGTTATACGAAAGTTCCGCAATTATAAGATGTAGAATTACATTAATGATGTAGGCTGCTCCTACCATCCAGATAACATCAATCATACTGTTCTTCGTTGCAAGATACGGAACTGCTATTATTCCCGTTCCTATACTGTTTCCCACAATCATGCTTATCGCCTCAAATGTGGTGAGTTTTGCTTCTGATTTTATTGCCATGTGTGTCTCCTTTTTCTACTTATTTCGCAGGTCTTTCCTATATTTATATAGTATATCACCAACTAGCATTTGACCACAACCGCCCCCAGTGCTATATTATGTACGAAATAAGTGCACACAGAAAAGGAACAAACGCAATGAGCAGAAATGATGAAAACAACTATACACTGCGTCCTCTTACTATAGATGACGCTGAAGAATACAATGCACTTTTAAGATATGCCTTTCAGGTAACTGAACAGGAGCTTGCTGAGACAGGCTGGAAGGATGATGAGATTACCCAGTCCAAATTCCCTGTTCTTCAAAGAGCTGATGTACTTGGCTGCTTCAATGGTGATGATCTAATTGCACAGTTTGCAGTGTATCCACTTGATATGAACATTTACGGTGTTAAATACAGCGTAGGCTTCGTTACAAGCGTATGTACATATCCTGAATACACAGGACATGGAATTATGAAAAGACTGATGATTCAGAGCCTTATACGAATGAGAGATGCACACAAATCATTTGCTTTGTTGTATCCATATTCAATTCCACTATACCGTGGTCTTGGCTGGGAAATTATCTCTAACAAGATGACTTATACAATCAAAGATACACAGATTCCAAGAAAACTTAATGAGCCTGGTTATGTCAGACGAGTTTCATGGGACGACAAAGAATTTAAAGAACTTCATACCAAATTTGCTGAAAAGACGCATGGCTGTCTATATAGAAACAATCTTGCATGGGAAGAATACTGGCGCTGGGACGAGGACGACACATCTGTTGCCATCTATTATTCTAAGGACGATGTACCTTACGGATATATGGTATACATGATAAGTTCTGATATCATGCATGTGAAAGAAATGATTTATCTTAACCGCGAGGCACAGCTTGGCTTGTGGGAATTCATACATGCCCACGATTCAATGATTGACGAGGTCCGTGGAAACAATTACTACAGTGAGCCAATCGCATTTGAACTTGATGACAGCGATATTAAAGAGACAATCCGCCCATACACAATGGGTCGAATTATAGATATAAGACAATTCTTTGCCAAATATGCCTGCGACCCGGACGAGCCATCTGTATGCATACGCTTCTACATTGAAGATGACCTTCTCGCATGGAACAATGGTTACTTTACATACCTCTTTGATAATGGAAAATGTATTGAAACCGAACAGCATCCTGATTATGAAGTATCTATGTCAATCGGCACATTAACTACATTATTGCTTGGCTACAAAACCGCTGAGAAGCTGCATGTCATGGACAAGATACAGGCATCAGATGAAGCTATTGAACATCTGGATGACATACTTTTCCATAGAATTCCGTATGTTTCGGATTATATCTGATATATTGGTTATAACAAGAACTACTTTGAATGGCTGTTCATATCTTCGTATGTGAACAGCCATTTTTATATTAATATTTAATCCATTCTATTGACATATTTATTATACCGCGATATTAATATATCTAAAGAATTATATTAATTCTTTTTATCTTGAGTAACATGCATAATTTTAACCAATCCATGCGTTGCTTATCACGCCAGACATTCATCTATGCATAGTCATATATTAATGTCATTCGGCAGTAACCCCATAACCTATAATTTAATAATGCAGGCTTGTATTAGGTACTTGCAGATGCTAATATACTTACATAGGAACTATTAGTATATGTGCGTGGATATCAGCCTGTGAAAGAGACGAGGAGGATATCTATGGCAGAGAAAAAAGACAATGTAGCAGTTAAATTCAAGGACAATGTGTTCTGCATGCTGTACAGGGACAAGAGGAATCTCTTAGATTTGTACAACGCACTTAATAATTCGCGCCATACCAATGTGGATGAGCTTGAGGTTACGACATTGAATGGTGGTTCGTATATGAAGTATAAGAATGATGCTTCATTTTTATTAACCATGAACCTATACATGTTCGAACAGCAATCCAGCAAGAACCCTAACATGCCGTTAAGGTTTTTGCATTATTTGTCTGATGTATACAGAAATATGTACAGCAATGACATGCTTCACCGAAGGAGTATGATAAAGCTTCCAGTGCCACATTTTGTGACATTTTATAATGGCTTTGAGAAATGGATAGAGACAGATGAGGTAATTAAACTGTCGGATATGTTTGAACTGCCGGTTGACAAGCTGGATATCAGGACAGCTGTTATTAAGGCTATAGACGAATGTATAGAGGAGGGCATACTTGTCGATTTCTTTGAGGAGCACAGGGAGGAGGTCGTAGAAGTGAGTATATATGATTATGATGAGGAAAAGACCAGAAAAACTCTGTTTGAAGAGGCTAAGGAAATGTGCAGGGATGAGGTCAAGGCTGAGGTCAGGAAGGAACTGGAGGGAGAAGTCAAGGCTGAGGTCAGGAAAGAACTGGAGGAAGAAGTCAAGGCTGAGGTCAGGAAAGAACTGGAGGGAGAAGTCAAGGCTGAGATCAGGGCTGAGATTATTGACGAAGTTAAGTTGCAGAATACAATCAGCTTGATAGTAAAAAAAGTCAGGAAAAACAAACCGCTTTCAACAATTGCATCAGAATTAGAAAAAGATGTAGCAGAAATCGAGCCTATATATAAGGCTATCACCGAAGCTGCCCCTGATTACGATGAAGAAACAATCGTTAAAAATATGCATGATTGATTGAATACTATAGCTGTACAACTATTAATTGCAACAGCCCGTAGAATCTGCTTCTACGGGCTGTTGTAATATGTATTTTTTAACATTACCATTGTTATTTTACAGTTTTAAAATACCCGCTCTTACCATTTTCGGCAACGAGAATATACATATCCTGATGACTTCTAAGATATGTATATAATGGTCTGGTCTTCTCTAATATGAACCCGTCAAAATCATATTTCGATATCATATCCTCTACATTAAATTCAAGATTTGCCGAATCAGTTGTCGTAAGCTGCATAAGAGCTATGGCATCTCTTAAAAGATTATCTGTAATGTATAGATCTGCCCTTGCGTCAACAAATACTTTTATATCATTATATATCAGGGTTTCCCCATAATTATAATCATTATATATTCTCTGAGGATTTTCTCTTTTTACTACTTCAACCATATCACTATCCAAGGCTTTACTTATAAGCATTCCTTTTTTGTATGTGTCTTTTATTGTGCTTATGCTCATTATCGACGGTATTATAAGCACACCTGTAAACGCAATTATACATAATTTATGGCAAATCTTCTTCACTTCTTTTAATCTGCATGAAATCAGATATCTGAAGCCACAGAACGGAACGACTATATACCATAAAGCAATAAATCGTAAACTTCTGAAAAACAATAATACAAAAAGTCCCATTATTGTAAGGTCGATTAATCTTATAATTTCTTTCTCTGCAAACATACATAACAAAAATAAAACTATTGGCAAGAAAAATAATACAAGATTTCCTATATTCTTTGCATCTGGTGGTGCCCATTCAGATATTACTGAAAGCTGAAATTTATCAGCCATGCTTGAATATGGATATGCAAGTACTTTATAACCAATTGGATTAATTAAAATTGCCAATACCGAACTAATAGTTATGCATCCCATTTTTATAAAATATTCTTTTGATTTCCTTATACACTCTATACAACCCCATTTGATATTTAATACTCCACATAATAGAAATATTATACATAATATATAAGAAAGATTAGATGAACCTCCATGTATATTGCTCCATATGCATGCAATTAACGGAATCAAAAATATTTTCCAACTCTTTTCATCATCAAAAAATGAATACAGACAATCTAACTCGAAGTATAATAAGAAAAAGCTTATCATATGTGGTCTTCCATAGAAAAATATACTTGTAACCACTGCATACAAAACAAAAAACAATCCACTAATCAATACATTCTGGTCAAAAAATTCTCTTGACTTTCTATATAATAACCATTCCATTAACAGTGCCAAAGCTACAGAAACAATATAAATTCCCATCGAACCAGATATCTTAAATATCAGATAATAAACCACATCCGACAACCATTCATGTGCTGTCCATGGTATTTTATTAGATGTTCCATACCATGAAAATATATCTGTTACCGGTATTTTTTTATGATTTGTAATCCATTCTCCCACCTTTATATGCCACCAGAAATCATTACCGCATATTCCTTCCGAAAAACAGAATAATGTGATGCCGATTACAGACACAAAAAGCATTGCTTTAAACAGTTGAATTGCTGTAAGATTTTCAATTTTCTTTTTCATAAGTTACCTCAAAAAAGGCTGACACACCATTAAATATTCGTGTGCCAGCCATAATCATAATCAGATTTTATTTAACTTTTGATTTGCGTACTTTCAGCACGATACAAAATGCTACACCTGAAATGACTAATACTCCAGCAATAATAATTCCATAGAATAATGGTTTATTAGCATAGAACATTACCATTCCACTTGGTGATACAGTTATCTTAGTAAACTGCTGAACCGTTACATTAGTTGAACCATCCTCATGTACAGCTGCATCGCTGCATGTAAGTACAACATTCTGTGATAAGCCTTCTGGTACTGTGAAAGTTATCTTTCCATCATTTGATGCAAGATACTGTGTTAATTCTTCTCCAGATTTATCAAATCTCACACCATCACCTGATACAGGATTATTTGATGAATCAAACACTTCTACTTTAAAGCTGTTCAGACTACCTCCATCATCTGTAGCAAGAACTGTTACCTCCTGCTCTGTATTCTGATATCTTCCACCATTCTCAAGTCCACTGACTGTCAGAATTGGGGCTGTTTTATCAACAGTAAACGATATGTTCATATTCTTTACATCACTATATGCTGAAGTATCCGTCTTATCCGTTGATTCAACAACTACCTTATACTCCCCTTCATCGCTAAACAGATTTCTATTGATATTATATGTTCTGATTGCCCATTCATCAGCATTATCAGTCATTGTTGTTGTATAATCTGTATTTTCCCTAAGCTCATTACCATTAAGCTTTACCTTATAATTATTAATCGGATCAACATTTGTTTCATATACAACTACATCTTTGTTTACTTCGTAAACATAATAATTATTAAGTAATGTCTCTGTTGAATTATCAACTGAGAATGTAGAACCATTTCTGTTTATCGAGAATACAACATTGTCATATTCCTGACCATCATCAAGCAATACTTTGCTATACTCATTACCAGCCAAATCTCTTATTACACATGTCAATGTATATACTGCATCTTCGTCCAGGTTATCAACTGTGAATGAATATGTCTTGCCAGCTTCTACTTCATTAACCGTACCTAATGATATCTCCCTGATTGAATAATTACCTGATGCATCTTTCATTACAGCTCTGAGTACCGGTGTAAATCCTGACACATCAAAGTTAGTATCATTTGCTGTAATTGTAAATGTATATCTAGAATCCTTATTAGCTGAATTATTCTTAATATTACTTATACTTACAGTTGGTATCTGTGTATCAATTGTCATCTGGTCTGATGTGTAATTCTCCATTACATTCAAAGACTTATCCGTATAGCTGATTGAAACATAATAGTCCCCATCTCCACTGATTGTAAATGTGCCTACATGTGTATCAGCATCAACATCTGACCACTGTGGATTAACTGGATACGAAGCGCCATCATTAGAAACATTTATAACCATATCTTCTGAATAGAAGTTTGCCTCATTAACTGTTATCGTTGCTTCAATATCGCCAGCATAATATGCTACACCATTGTAATTCTGAACTGGATCACTATATGTTACTGTAGCATTAGGTGCTATATTATCTACTACTATTCTTCTGGCATCATCATAATCAGTATTATTGCCAGCATTGTCATATGCAACCAGATACATAGTACCGTTGAGCTGTACTGCCTGATTCTGAGGAATACTGAACTGTACTGTAGCAGTATTTCCAGTCTGTGTTAAATCTGAACTGTCAATTGCAGCTGCAATCTGTTCAGAATTAATTCCACTTGCTGCATTATCCCTGCTATAATCGTATTCAATTCTGTTTATTGCAGATATATCATCTCTTACTTCAACTGTAACATCAACAGAAGCATTATAGAATCCAAACGTTATCGCCTGAAGAACTGTATCTATAATACTTGAACTGTATGAAACAGAAAGGTCATATGGGGAAGATTTATCAACTGTAAAGTAATCTGTTGAATAATTTCCAGTTGTTCTTCCTGCCATATCGGTATAACTGATATCTAATGAATAATCAGCATCTGTTGAAAATGTTATCTGTGCCGTATGAATATCTCCTGAATTACTCCAGTTGTCAGCATTCTTTAAATATGATGAATAATCCGGTATACCAATAGAATTTCCATTGATATCCTCTGCTGTCATATTAATATTGATATCTGATGCCCTGAAATTATGTTCATTAACTGTAATAACTGCTGTCTGATTGCTGTCGTATATCTTATTACCGTCAATATTATTAATGACATTACTGTTAGTATATGCCACATTAATAACCGGATTAATAGTGTCAACAACAATCTTATCTGACACATATTCCTTCATTACATTATCAGAACGGTCAATATATGTCATTCTTATAACATAATCTCCGTCACCTGATATGCTCATATCTGCATACCATGTATCCTGATTCTCTGCTCTGTTCCATGAAAGATTTCTTATCTGATCATTAACAGATACTTTGACATCTTCCGGATAGAAATTAGCCTCTTTAACTTCAAATCTTGCATTGACAGTACCATCATAATACATAACTGAATCTGCTACCTGCTTTGCTGGAGAATATGTTACTGTTCTCTCAGGTGCAATCGTATCTATGATTACAACCGTACTATCATCAGAATAATTACTTGAAACTCCTGCATTATTATAAGCAGTAAGGCTTATATAGCCTCGTATCTGCTGATAATTAACAGCATTTGCAGCGATTGTAAAGCTTGCTGTTGCAATTCCCTTATCAGATGAATATGTAATGTTATTGCTGTTAATTCTTCCTGTTAATTTCTCAACATTATCTGTAGAAGCACCTGCTTCTCTGTTATATTCCCAGTCAAAATAATCAACACCTGAAATTCTGTCAGTTGCCTGAATAGTAACTGTAACTTCGTCCTGATATGAATAATATCCAAATGTTACAGCACTAAGAATTCTATTCCATGTATTCTTATAGTTACTGCTGATACTTACAATCTTTAAATCTGATGGACCTGATTTAACAACTGTAAAATTATCTTCTGGATATGTATCATATTTTTCATTGCCGCCATTCATATATTCTGCCGGATTCTTAGCTATATCATTATAAGATATACTAAATCCATATACCGCATCCGTATTAAAGACTATGTCTGCAAGCCATGTGTCCGCCTCACTATCTGACTTTCTCCATGATGCCATATTCTTAATGTCTGGTACAGAATATGACACATTGTTACCTGAAATATCTACCGCTGTAATATCAGTTTCTATTTCATCTGGTCTGAAGTTTCTTTCTGTAACCTTTACTGTAGCTGTTCTGTCTGGAACATATATATTGTTTCCATTATATTTATCATAAGAAACACTTACAACTGGTCTGGTTGTATCAATTGAAAATACGTCCGATACATATGGCTTATCTTTATCTGTCTGCTCACCATTGACAATCATGTAGTTACCGGACATATCAGGGTAATCAATAATTAATGTATAGTCACCATCATTCGTGAATGTTACATTACATATGTATTTCCCATCAGCGTCTTTTCCAGCCCATTCCTTTTGAAAATCATTAGTTTCAACGCCGTCTTTAGTAGCCGAAATTCTAACATTTTCTTCATAGAAGTACATCTCGTCAATCTTTATCTGTGCTGTCACTGAACCATCATAGATATTCTTTGAATTATACTTCTCTATAAGATCACCAGTATATTCAACACTTACCTTAGGACTGATTTCATCAACAATAACTATATTATTATCCGTCTTTCCTATTGAACCATCATCCGGATTACCAGAATAATCATATGCTGTAAATGATACTTTGCCATTAGCCTGTGCCGGAATCTTAAATGTATAGCTTACTGTACCATCTTTACCAATTGTGAAATCAGTATTATTTACATCCGCATATACTTCTTTATTACTAATCACAACATTATCTGGGTTATCAGCATCTTCATTAGACACTGAATATACGAATTTCTTTATTCCTGATATCTCATCTTTAGCTGTTATTGTAACAGCTGCCTCATTACCGAAGAATAATCTGTTTATTATATTAAATGTAATCGTCTCGAGAATCTTTTTCCCTACCGGATTCGAATACTCAATTTGGTAATCTTTAGGAGCTTCCCTGTCAATTGCAAATCTGTCAATTGTACGCTCACCTGATTTTAAATTCACCAAATCTGTACACTTAATATCAAATGTATAATTGGCAGAATTTTTAAAAGTTATCTCTGCTACATGTACATCTCCATTATTTTTCCAGTTTGCTGGATTCTTCAGATAACCCTCATAATCATCAACCGTAATATCATCACCATTATATTTCTTTGCTGTGACATATGCTTCCACTCGCGCAGGATCAAAATTAGCCTCTGTAATCGTAATAGTTGCTTTTCTGTCCGTCTTTAAATATTTAACGCCATCTTCTTCTATTGCATTAGTATCATCATACACAACTGATATTGCTGGTTCAGTATGATCTACAACAATATCAGGTGATGCAACCGGCTTTTTTATTGTATTACCATATGTATCACTTCCGGAAACACTTATAACATTAATTCCTTCTTTGTCTGATACATTAACAGTTGTTGTCCATGTATTAGTATCCTTGCCGTCGTCGGTCTGCTTTCTCTCCCATCGCAGCTCAGAATATGTTGTATTATCAGAACCAACTTTATCTGTTACGGTCATATTATCCGGATTAAAATGTTCATCAGATACATTAATTGTAACGATGGCTGATATCTTCTTTCCATAGTAGTATGCGCCATTAACATTATTATCAGCATCTGCCATTTCATATGACACAACTGGTTCAGTTACATCCCTGACATATGTCTCTTGCTCTGCTGAAATACCTTCATTGTCAGCTAAGTCCTTACACTCTACCTTAAAGCTCTTATAAACTGCATCTTCACAGAATGTTATAGATGTTGTCCACTTGTCACCACTCTGTACCCAGTATTTTCTATCTGTTATAGCTGATGCCAGATTCTTTAATGCAACCTCTGTATTACCAAGTTTAATATTTACATTGACTGCATTATCAAGGCTGTCATATGCACTAAGAGCCGCCTTAACATCAGATGTTCTGAAATTCTTATCTGTTATGCTTATTATAGCCTTTCTGTCAGATGAAGTGTCATCATATGTAATATCAATTACAGGTTTAGTCCTATCTATTACACCTTTCCATGTCTTACACATTCCTTTGCCATTACCGGAATAATCATCCGCGTAAGTCATTATTTCGTAGCTTCCTTCTTCTGATAATCCGCACACATATGTGTATGTTTTATTGTCTTTCTTAGTCATATCACCAATATTAATTGTTTTATAAGAAGTTCCATCCTTATTTATCTGTATGCTTACTTTGGATGTATCAATATTGTCATCAGATATGCTGATACTTACCTCTGCATTATCCGCATATATATATCTTATATCATCGCCAGATGTAACTGATGTATTATCAGATGATACAATATTAATATAATTATCTGACTGTACATAATTAATCTCAGGTGCTTTATCATCAATAATAATTCCCTTGTTATCACTGTACTCATCTGATGTCCAGCCTGCTGCGTCAGCTGCCTTAAAGGTTACACCAATTTTACTCTTGTTTTTTACCTTGAATGAATATGATGCAGTTTTTCCATCCTGTGAAAATGTTAATTTATCCTTTGTTATTGTTGATGTTTCTATCTTCTTATTCTTATCTGTATCAGGATTTTCAATTACATTGTAAGTTATTGATTCAACTCCCGACATATCATCCTTTGCAGATATTGTAACTTTAACTTCATTCTTATAATATCCAAAAGTTATTGCATTCAGAGCCTTTTTAGCTAATGATTCATCATATTTAATCTCAACATATTCCGGTACCTTGCTGTCTATCTTTAATTCAGGAACTGATACAGCATTGTAAACAACACCATTATCAGTATTTTTTACACTTATATTGTAATTGCTGTATTCTCCATCTGTAGATACCACTAAGCTTGACTGCCATATATCATTTTCTGACTTACGGATACTGTACCCATCTTTTGCAGATATTGTAACTTCTCCTGTATACCAGCCACTATCATTCTTTGTTGGACCATTTATCTCTACATAGTTATCATAGCTTCCTGCCTGTGCATACTTAACTGTCAATGTATATTCTGCACTGCAGTCATTATAGTAATCATCTGCAGACACATATGCCTTTATCTTTATTGTACCAATTGATGAATATGTTACTTTACCTGTATTGTCTACCTGTCCATTCCCACTGATTACGCTATATATAATGTTAGCTGTTCCAGCACTTATACTTGCTGCATTAGTAAATGTATTATCATCATTATATTCAATTTCAATTGTATTCTCACTATTATCAAAGCTTACAGTTCTGTCAGCCTTCTTTATGACAAGCGTATATGATGCACTCGCGCTTCCATATGTATCAGTCTCCGCGGCCTGTGCTGTAATCTTAACTGTTCCTGCCTTTTTAATAGTTACTTCACCTGTTTGTGAATTAATATCTGCCACATCAGTGCTATTGCCACTGTCATCAGTTATACTATATGTAATATTACCTATATTACCACTTGAATTTTGCACAGACTGACTATACTTGTTATTGTTTTCGCCGTATGTTACTGTATCTGTCTTCTTATTAAATGTAAAGCCTTCAACAGACTGTTTTCCAATAACCAGAGTATATGATATTGTTTTCTCTTTATAATTATCTGTGCTTGCTATAGTTGCATTAACCTTGACTGTTCCTGCCTTACTATATTTTACTTTTCCAGTATTATCGACAGTTGCAATATCTGCATCACTTGTTGTATCAATAGCATATGTAATAACCGCATTTTCTTTAACACCAGCTATTACATTTGTATACTCATGTACAGACTGACTATTATCAAATGTAATGCCTGCATTCTCACCATTTGTGAACATCACAGAATCCTGAACTGCCTTTTCAACTGTCAGATTCATAGTTGCTGTTGCATCTTTATAATCATCAAATGAAACAACTGCTGTAATAACATATGCCTTATCACTTGCTGTTAAACCGGTAATCTTACCATTAGAATCTATAGATGCTTTATTGGTATTCTCTGCCTGTGATGCTATTGAATCAGCACTATCAGAACTAGGAATATTGCCGCCTGATATGTTGTATTTAACTGTCTTGCCTGCCAATGCATTATCAGGAGTAATTGTAACATTTAAAATGCTTGAAACATCATATATTCCATCTTCAGTATCGGAGTATGATATTGTCTTGTCTCCACCAGCAAAGATTGCTGCTGCCCCGTCTTTCTTAGGCACAACTTTAAACTCAGCAGCAGTATCTTTAGCTATCTCGCCTTGATTAGTTATTTCAGTCTTTTTATAACCATCAATATTTATTGTAAGACTATCGTATGATATCTTATCTGATGTTAACAAAACACTATTATCTGCAACAGTAAACTTATACTGTCCGGCATTGGTGCTGTCCTTTATCGCCTTGTATGTATACTGTTCATTTCCCTTAGTAAATATCAGCTGTGCAGTATCTTCCACTACTTCTTTCTTTGCACCTGACTCTTCATACACAAGCTTAATACTGAATTCTGTATCAGCAGCCTTAACCTTCTGCATACTAAACGGCGTTGAGGTTATAACCAGCAATACCGTAAGCACAAAAGCCAGAGTTCTTTTCCAAAAAGATTTATTCCCGTAACTCATATTCTTCCTCCCATTATATTTATTATCTGGATAAGATGTACCTGAACACCCTTCCATTACATACACAATGCATACTGAATGAAAATGTAAATAAAGCAATTGCAACATAACATATGTATCCTGACTTGTGAGTAATTATCATTCCTATAATGAAAACAACAATACTTACCACAACCATTATGTCTGCTATCGTTCCGTATATATTCTTCATAAAAGAACACAATCCGATTCTATATTTACCACGCTTTCCTTTGCTCATCCCCACTGCCACTATCTGCATTACTATTCCAGTTAAAAGTCCAATCCAGAACAAGAGTCCAACTATCATCCCAAATGTGCTGACTCCATTCGAATTGTCTACAGAAGGCATAAGAAGGAAACTGCATGACATTAACAGAAATCCTGCAATGGATATTATTTCACAGACAGTAATTTTACCTTTACTATTCATTGTTTATCTCCTAGTCTATAATTTCTGCTGAGTGAATAAATGTAATGTCAGACTCAACATTAACATACCCTGCAGATTGTATATCTTTAAATCCAGCTGTGTCAGAATTTAAAATAACTGTCTGACCACTGCTATATGAATCCAATACAGTAGTCTCATTACAAGCATTAAGTACAGTTGTCTCGTTACCAGTATTAAGAACGGTAGTTTCATTAGCGTTATTAAGCAGGGTTGTTTCATTGCTGCCACTCAGCTTATTCTGTTCAATAAGCTTCTCTGTACTTATCTTATCTGTATACTTATTTCCACTGCTGTCGCGCCTTTCCATAAGTCTTCCAGATGCAGTTATTTTATCTGTAAGCTTACCAGAGCCTATATTATCTGTATTTGCCGACATATTGTGATTCCTTATATCAGCTATAGCCTTTCTTGCTGTTCTTCCTGATAAATCACCTATAACTCCCGGGATTTTTAATACAAAAAACAAAATCAGTGTAACCGCCAGCATCACACCTGCTGCTATTGCCGCGCCTATGAAAATATATCTATATATCTCGTATGTCATGTTACACCCCCTGATTACTTGCAGATTCAATCTTCTTAACAGTATCGGCAATCTTTGACTGCAAATCCTTAATATCCGATTCAACAACTGATTTCGTTACTTTTCCCGCCTCAGAAGATATCCCATTAAGCATATTCTTTAAATCATTGGCACTTGTAACTTCAAGAAATGGTGAAACATTATTATCTATCATGTCATTAATTTCACGCCATACCTGAAGCTTGGAATCTATACTGTCAAATTCATCCGCTTTCGACTTCAGCTCCCCGACCATAGACCATAACTTTTCATATTCTCCATATATATTATCAGTCTGCTTAATCTTCGCCCCATTATACTGATTAATAAGTTCAAGACAATCCGACATCTTGCAATATATATCCGCTATTGGATATTTCGATGATGCATCCTTAAACCACTTGGCAGCATTAGAATACCTGTCTCGTTCAACGCTTACATCAAAATAAAACAGGAACGATTCACCTATCTCATAACATATATCCTGATAAGCTGAGTTATCTGCTTTTTTCAATTCGGTCAGCACATCTACTTTCTCAGAGAAACCTTTATTTCCCTTTTTATCAAGTCCTGTCTGTAGTTTAAGAAGCTGCTGCCCTTCTTCTTTCGTTAATACGAAATCATCTACCAGCTTCTTATTAAGCTGTGTATATGCTTCAGGTCTAGATGGATCAATAAGAATAGTATTATAATAATCATCACATGTAGATGCTTCATTAAGCATGCTCATATAATTCTCACTTTTTTTATTCTCAGCTGACATATATCCCCATAACGAAACTCCTGCAAAACAAACTGTTAATATAGAAGTTGTAATAAATGCTCCCAGCTTTTTTTTCTGCTTCCTTTTATATATATCATCAATTTCTTCATAATGATCCAACGCATACATAAGCTCAGCACATGACTGATATCTGTCTGCAGGATTTCGTTGACAACATTTTAATATAATCTTTTCTAATCCACTTGATAATGTCGGATTTATTTCCCTAATTGGGCGTATTTCATATGGAGGTTCACACGGATTCATTCCAGTTACAAGATGATAAAGTGTTGCACCCAGACAATATATGTCAGTTCTTGCGTCTGTCTGTCCCATTCCACCGAACTGCTCCGGTGCTGCATAACCCACAGTTCCAAGACATGTAGTATCCGCCAGATTCTTTTCTTTAAATTCTCTTGCCGTTCCGAAATCAATAAGCGTTATATTGCCATCTGGCTTTAACATAACATTGGCCGGCTTCATATCACGATATATGATAGCAGGAGTTCTCGTGTGAAGATATCCCAACACATCACATAACTGCTTAGCCCACTTAATAACTTTATCCTGTGGCTGCGCACCATATTCCTCAATTGCCTTGCTTAACGGATTACCCTGTATGTAATCCATAACAATAAGAAATGTATTTTCATCTTCAATTACATCAATAATACTAGGAAGATATGGATGACTTAATCGCTTAAGCATGTCAGTTTCGACAATAAGTCCCTGCTTGACCACCTCAAAATCCTTTATTCCATCTTTCCGGACCTCTTTAATAGCCCACTGCTTATTAGCCTTCTCATTCATTGCCAGATACACAACACTCATACCACCCTGACCAACTTTATTCAGGATTTTGTATTTGCCATCCACTAACGAGCCTATTTCAAGCATTCAGCCTTCCTCCTTTGTTAAAATGTTCTTACTAAAGCAACAGATATATTATCCGTCTCACCTCTGCTTTTATCCAGCTCAATAAGCTGTTTTGAATTAATACTCATGTTATTTTCATCAAATAATATTGCTGGATTAAGCTTTTCGTATATCTCCGCATCAGATATTACATGTCTGAATCCATCTGAACACAACATATAGATTGCATTCTGTGTGGTATCACCATAAAACATGTCTGGATATACCTCATCTGACGCTCCCACACACTGCAGGAGTACATTTCTTCTGCTATCTGTTTCTGCCTGTTCCGGAGTCATATTACCAAGTGCTATTTCTCTGGCAACAAATGTCTGGTCATTAGTCAGTTGTGTTACTCTGTCAGAGATTTCATAAGCTCTTGAATCACCGACATTCATAATATAATATCTCGTATCCGTTATAAGCATAATAACTGCCGTGGTTCCAAGCTTAACGCCCTGTCTTGCACCATATCCTTTAATCTTCTCATTCATCTGTGTGATAATTGTTGTCCATTGTGAACGGATTGCATCGTCCATCAAAGGTGCTGTACACAGCTTTGGTAAATCGTCTGTAACCCAGTTATTAAATGCGTTAATCACAGCTGCACTTGCAACTTCTCCTTTTTCAAGACCACCCATTCCGTCACACAGAATTGCAAATGCCATCCTGCCAATAGATGTATCCAATATCTTTACTGACAAGCTGTCCTGATTGGTTTTCTTTGTCGTGCCTATATCTGTAGACGCTGATATAATATAATTCAATATTAGCACCAACCTTCCTATGTACTATTAATTATAAAATTCTGAATTCAAATTCTTCATTGGCCAGCTTAATCTTATCTCCTGGCTTGATTGGCATTTCCATATTACTCTGAATCATTGAACCATTAACAAAAGTATGGTTCGTAGAATTAGTATCTATAATAAAATAATCCTTGCCTTTTTCTATGATATTGGCATGACTTCTGCTTATTGCTGTATTATCGCTTACAAAATAATCAACATAGCTCTTCTCCTTACCAATTTTAAACACTGGTTTATCTATCAATATTTTTTCATTATATTTAGTTCTGATAAGATATGGTCTTGGCTCTGTTGACGCCATAGCATCACCAGCATTCAACACTGTTGTCTCACCTATACCCGCGCTTACTCCTAATACAGTAGTATCTCCAAAATTAGCTGGAGCTGCTTTGTATACAGGCTGCTGTATCTGCTGCTGTGGTGCCGGATTGACATATTGCTGTTGCTGTATATTCTGCTGCTGGACTGGCTGCTGTGGTCTTGGCTGTGCAACCGGCTGCTGAACCGGCTGTTGCGGCTGTACTGGTCTGTACTGCTGTTGTGGCTGCTGCATAGGCTTTATTGCGCCTGCCTGCTGTCCCGGAATTGCAAATCCCTGATTAGGCATATTATTCTGCTGGAACTGTGGCTGTACTGCTGCTTCATTAGCTTTATTGTGCTGTTCCTTATATATCTGTGCATTTTCTTTACTGTAATGCATCATAAGGTGAAACATAGACATCTTCTTTTCATTTCCATTAGCTGCCTGATTATTATTCTGCGGTACAGGCTGCACTGGTGTACGCATTCCCTGCCCAGACATCTGTCCTGGTATCTGTCCTGGTATTGGCTTTGGGCCTTTATTCTTGCTCTTCTTTTTATTATTGTCTGGCATCTGCATCTGCTGCATATTCTGCTGTACTGGTCTTGCCTGCATTGGTGCCTGCTGCTGCATCTGTGGTCTTACCTGTGGGTTATTGACACCCTTCTGCAGCGGAACCTGCTGATTAGGTACAGGACTGCTATACTGCCTTGGAACTACATTCACTGGCTGAACCGGCTGTTGTACTGGCTGCTGCACTGGCTGCTGTACTACAGGCTGTTTAACTGGCTGCTGAACCTGTGGTGCCACTGGCTTTGGCTGGTCGGCATTATTTAATTCATCAAGGATAGTCTTAAATTCAGCTAATGAAAATACAGGGGTACCATTGAGATAATTAATAAGTTTAGCAACATAATCACAATTCTCTGTCTGATCATACCTTGTGCTGAACACAATATTCTTAAAAAATGCCCCATAATCAACATCTTTCTGTTCTTCCATCTCAACTGGCAGACATATAAGAATTGTCTCGCAGGTAGACACATCAGAAAATATATATTCCATATCTAATAAAAGTGTCTTAGGATCAATCATATACTCCTCAGCTGAACTGATTGCATTAACAATTCCAGATAACACGCCTAAAAGTCTTTTTCTGTTTACAGATCCCATAAATATTTCTTTTGCAGATATCTTGGCTGTCACATTATATTTAATAAATCTTTCCTGATCCATCTGCGTAAATAATGCTGGTGCAAGCCCCGGTATCTTATTGTTGGTAAGCATTCCAAGACTCATTGTATCAACAACATCATTCTCTTTAATTCCATAGACAAGGTATGTATTCGAACCCTGATTCTCGTATGTAAACTCCATTGCTGCTCCTCCTATTTTTGTTTGCTTATGCTATATATCTTAATTAATGTCCATTCCTTTTCCTGTTTTACAAAAGCACTTCCACCATCGCTAAAATCACCAGCATCTGAATACTGACATTCTATGCATATGTTTTTATCATCAATGTCTATATATCCCCATTTATCCAATTTCATAACTGCTGCAAAGCCATTGGAAAACGAATGTGCGCCATTATATACAGGTTCTACTACTGTTTCACCTTTTGTATTAACAAACCCCCATTTCTCACCAATCTTTACAGCGGCCGGCTGATCTGAATTAAATGCATCAACTTCATCCCATGATGAATTACCAACCTGATTGCCTTTTGTATCTATAAGAATATATTTGTTTTCTTTTTTTGCAAAAGCTACATCATTTCTGAATGCCACCGTTTTATCATCCATAATTATTTCGTCAAATGTATTGCTTCCTACCTGATTGCCTTTTTCATCAATAATGCTCCATGTACCACCCTTTCTTACCGCAGCTACACCGCAACTAAAAGCACTGGCATCATCATATTCGCCAAACTTTTCTTTAAATGTGGTATCACAATAATGGTATTTCCCATTATATTTAACAGCCATCATATCAGAATAAACCGGTCTGACATCCTCTATATTCTTTTGTTCTACATCTGCTGATTTAGTATTTCCAGATGTATCAATAAGTTCCCATCTACCCTTTTGTGTATACACAGGTGCAACCCCAGCAGATGTGAATACATTGTACTGAGTATATACATTAGATATCTTAACCTCACCATATGCGTTCATATATCCCCATAGACCATTATCTTTCTGTACAGGAAAATATGAAGCAGTATAGATTCCTACATTAGGATAACTTACATATGTCGTTTCATATTTATATTTGCTTTCCTCTTTTATTTTATTGATATTTTCAGACTCAATTTCTCTTCTCTGTGCAGTTTGTATTGTCTCATAACATGTATAATAGTCATTCTTGCCTGCATAATATGCAACGGATCTTTCATATCCAATTTTATCATATGGATATTTTTCTATAATCTGCAGGCACCAGTCTATATAACCGCTATTATCACCAATATCCTGATAAAACTGGGCTATTTCATCCCTAAGTTCAATAGATTCTTTCATATCTAAAGCCTTCTGATAATTAAGAAGAGCATCTTTTTTTATCTGTAATTTTGCTTTGTCTCTGGCAGTTTCTATATATGTGTTGTATTCTTTATTTAATTTTGTTCCCTTATTAATCATGCTGTACCATGACGCTAACAACAGAACAACAATTCCCAATGTTGTAAGAATTCTTATAGTACTTTTACTCATAATCCTACTTTCTCCTATTTACAATCCTGTTAATATTGTTGCTATTACACATCCCACCAGCATTGCAGGTGCAAATGCTATTGAATCCTTACCCTTTTTTACTTTCTTTATAAGAAGATAAATTGATAAAATAAATGCAACAAGCAACGAGAAAAATAACTGGCTAAATACTCCTGTCAATCCATGATATAGTCCTAATAATCCCATTATCTTGACATCTCCCATACCTAAGCCATTCCTTGATATAAAAGAACATAACAAGAAAAATATCATCACAACAACACCTGCAATTACATCACTTTTTAATACAGTAAAGAATGTGTCTGTTTGAACAAAAAATTCTATAAGCCATATAATCATTCTGATTATAATGCCCAATAGTATTATTTTATTAGGTATGATATGTTGCTTCTTATCTATATACGCTGCCGGAAATAACAACGCTAACATTGTCAACAGCTTAATATTCATAATAAGTGAATTGTATTTATATATACTCTCCAAAAAAGCTCCAACTGCACATAACACTGCCACAGCTATGCCACAATATATGCTTATTTTCTTTTCCTTGATAAGATTAATGTATTGTCTGGCGTAATTGCCTTTTTCTTTATCAATCATCGAATATCCTAAATATATGAACATCACTAATCCATATAATAGAGATAACAGGCATAACCATAATATATTCATTATGAAGCTCCCTCCGTTGTTGTTTTTTCTTGCTTATAAGATGATCCATATCCTGCAATTATATCGAATTCCACACCTGAGGATTTCAATGCCTCAGCCTGTTCTTTTACAATCTGCTGTAATCCTTCATCTTCTGGAACTACTACTATAACCTTTAGTTTCTTAGTTCCATCACAATTAACCTCTGAAGTAGTTGTATTGCCCTTTCCATCCTTGCTTTTAAGCTTAATTGTATGCTGGTTATCTGTTGATGCTTTCATTGATGTAGCATACTTTGACAGTCTTTCTTTTATTGCCTCCTTATCGACTTTATCAACAGTTGTTCCATCTGCCAGTGGATTAAATGAACTTATCATAACAAATGTATTATCATCCCCATAGGCCTGAACCGTTGTCTCGCTGCTAACTTTCTTAAAATTACCAGAACCTTTTAACAATTTATCTAACTGATCTGAACGAATCATTGAATTACGTTCACTACCTGTTGAATTATTCCATATTGAGTTGCCATCTTTTTCTACACTCTTAATCTTCTCTTCATTTGATTTATTACTAACGGATTTGTCTCCATGAAGCCATCCCTTAGTAACTGCTGTCTGTGTTATTGTAAATGGAATATCTACAGGCAATAATTGTACAAGTCTAATCTTATATGTAACTGCAATAGTTATTTCATCTGAACCATATGGGAATAGTGTTGAGCGGGTAAAATCCAACCCCTTGAAATATTTTTCATCTGGAGAAGCGGATTCCTTTGGCATAATTCCTACTGATTTACAAAAAGCCTCTGCTGTGTCTGATTCAGATCTCTTTAAATGTTTTTTTACAAGTCCTCTAGCTATTGGTGCTGCAATTAATCTTGATTTGGCTAGATCTAATGAATTAGAACCTATTATCCTAGCCATACCAAATAATAACTGCTGTGGATTCTTAGCTGCCTCTTCTAATGCTTTTGCTGCATCTTCACTGCTGCCCTTTGCTCCATCCGCAGCGTTCTGCAATTGTTGCAGAGCACTTTCTACATCTCCAGCTGCTACCGCATCATGAGCATCTCCCAGCCCACTCTGAATAGCATTAAATGTATCACTTACATTTCCAATAAATCCATTTGCTTTCGATTGGTCCTCCCCTGCTTTTGAATAGAACTCGCTCATAGTTGAATCCAAGCCTGTCATACCATATATGTAGCTATATTGTGATATCTCTTTCGCGGTATTATTAATTGCAATCTGTATATGAGCCTGTGCTCTGCATATTGTTATAATGCTGTAAATCATAATAAAGAAAAACAGAAAAGTCGTAAGTGAGATAGTTGCTTCTATCGTTACAGCACCTTTTTGATTTCTTATATTCGATTTCTTAAACATCTATCCCACCTCTCTTTTACTTAATTATTTTGTTTCAAATGTATTCATAATTGCATCAACTTCTGTCTGGATTTCTTTCTTTAGCGCATCTGACTGTAATTGTGACTCATCTGTTATTATTCCATATATCGTAAATGATGATCTTGGTGTGCTAGAAAGATATCCATATATATAACACTCTTTGTTATTAGCTGCTCCTGTTGTTTTAGCTGTGTATCTATATGCATCATGTCCATTTATTTTGCATGACTCTTTCTTTACGCATTCAACTTTTACATCCTTTAATAAATCTTGTTTTCCAAATTGTACATAACGTGAAGCTCCTAAACGATGCAATAAATTATCAAATACATCATCAAATGAATTGCTGTTTAGTTCATTTTCATATCCACCATCAATTACAATAAAATATGGATTTGAATCAGTTTTATATAAATACTCTCCACCACCGCTTGTTCTAGAACTAAAATATTTAGGACATCTTACACTTCCTTTGGGGTCAATACTATATCTAATCCAATCCGAAGTATCATTTTTTGTTTCATCTTTCTTAATCTCCGTAGATTCATTTACAGTTTGATCTACACTTGTAATTGTAGTTGTAACATTATCTGGTTTGCCATCATTTTTTCCACAACCAATTAAGCTTACTCCTATTGTTACTACCAACATTCCCATTAAAAAATTTTTTCTCATTTTAATCTCCTTTTTATTAATTTAATATCCTAATGTACCTTTGTACTTAATAGTATACCACGAAGTTCCTGTCAAATTACTCTTTGTTGTATCTTCCATAAAAGGCATTGCAAGCATCATAGGCTTTACCTGTACAGTAGCTTCCATTGTAAGATATGTAGATGCCTTCTTCATTACAAAAGCACTATTATCGTCCGCTGTTGTAGCATACTTTTTATTAATATGTTCAATATTTAACTGTATAACATCTGATATTCTATAAAGTACAGCCTCATCATTAACCATTGTTGATATAAATAAAAACAATGACAAATAATCACTGTATCGCCATGAAAGTAGATTTCCAATAACTGAATCTTTTCCATTTTCAATTTTTACACTTGAGCCCGTAAAAATATTCCCAATCTGATTTTTTAGTTCCTTTCTTAACGATTCAGCACCTTCTTTTGCAGCCTCTTTAATCTTGTTAATGCAATTATTCTTCATATTGTTTAACTCTGTTCCTGCTGTATCAACAAGCGACTCTATCTTACCATCTATCTGTTTATTTATAAATTTAAGTTGTTCTTCTAATGCATTCTGAGAAGATGATACTCCATCTATTGCAGTTTCTTTTATCTCGTCA